>JAABUQ010002044.1_pt1 | contig 41025 bp, 33 predicted proteins | sample 5560001 | NCBI WGS metagenome assembly JAABUQ01 (sample SAMN10711888, study PRJNA513371) | rock metagenome | isolation source: Antarctica rocks | place: Antarctica: Victoria Land, Finger Mt nord | collected 2015-12-18
CAAAGGGGATAGGGAGAATGAGCGCCCTCATGGGGCTGTAAATCCGAACCGAAGCAATATCGCGCGGGTCTCAGGCCCAAGTAGAAATTTGCGAAACCCCTCCCCTCCCCCCGTCTTCACCCGCGCGAGCGGATACCTGATCGGCGGGTGCGACGCCGCCGGGAACACGCCCGCGACGCGCACCGCGCGCGAGGCGCGCGCGTCCGTCGCGTAGACGATGCCGAACGGCGCGACGCCGCGCTCCACCAGCGCCAGCGCGGCGCGGACGTTCTCCGCGCGCACGACATGCGCCGCGACGGTGGACCACGCGCCCAACTTGGTCAGCGCGGCCTGTCCATAGCGCCCGGCGGGGACCGCGTCCGGGTTCGCCATCGCGACGGGTCCGCGCGACAAGGGCGCGAGTCCGGTGGCGGTGAACGACACGCGCACGCGGTTTGCAGCGGGGGTCACGATCACCAGCCGATTCCCCGCGATGTCGGCGCGAGTGCCGGGGGCGAGCAGGCCGTGGCGGGCGAGGTCGTCCATCCACTCCTCGTCCGCCGACACGAACAGGTCGGCGGGCGCGCCCGCCTCGATCTGGCGCGCGCCCGCCGAGGACGCGGCGAACGACAGCAGCGGACGCGGGTGGCCATGGCGCGCCCAGGCATCGGCGGCGGCGGAGAGCGCCTCGCGCATACTCGTCGCCGCGAGCACGACCGGAGCACGGGGCGCGGCGGCGGCGGGAGCGGCCAGTGCCAGGATCAGCCCGAGCAGCGCGCGGCACCTCATCCCGCGCTCATCTCCGCCACCCGCCCGCTTCGCTGGAGCTTGCCCCAGCCGACCTGCGGGCCGCGCACGGCCTGGGTCAGCGCCTTGAGCACGACGTAATACATCACCTGCCGATAGCCGACCCGCTGCGGGATCAGCAGCCACAGCAATCGCCACCGCTCGCGCCGTTCGAGCGCAAAGGCGATGAACGCGGCGAGCAGATCGATCGCGGTGAAGATCAGCCAGTAAAGCAGCATCTTCTCGATATCGTGCTGCGTCTGCGCCCAGCCATGCGCCGCGACCGCCAGATAGGTGGCGACGAAGCTGACCAGCAACGCCAGATCGATGATCGGCGAGATGGCGGCGAGCACGACCTGGAACAGGATCGCCTGCGGCAGGCCGACGAACGCCAGCCCGAGTGGGCGGCCACGACCGATGATGCGGCCGTGCTTCCACAGGCATTGCAAGGTGCCGAACGCCCAGCGGAACCGCTGCTTGGCCAGCCCGCGCAAGGTTTCGGGCGCCTCCGTCCACGCGACCGCGTACTGGTCATAGCGCACCCGCCAGCCCGCGCGCTGGATCGCGATGGTCAGGTCCTGATCCTCCGCCAGCGTGTCGTCGGGATAGCCGCCGACCGACTGGATCGCCGCCAGCCGCCACGCGCCTACCGCGCCGGGCACCACCGTCATCGCGTGGAGCCGGGCGAGCGCGCGGCGCTCGAGGTTCTGCGCGGTGATATATTCGAGCGCCTGCCATTTGGTGACCAGGTTGACGCGGTTGCCGACCTTGGCGTTGCCCGCCACCGCGCCTAGCGCCGGGTCGACGAACCAGCGCGCCAGCCGCGCAATGGTCGTCGGCGTAAACTGGGTGTCGGCGTCAAGCGCGATCACCACCGGACTGGTCACCAGCTCCAGCCCACGGTTGAGCGCGCGCGCCTTGCCGCCGTTGGGCAGCGTCAACAACCGCACGCGTGGCTCGTCCGCGAACGCCGCGCGGACGATCTCGCTGGTCCGGTCGCTGGAGCCGTCGTCGATGACGATCACCTCCAGCCGCACGTCGCGGCTGGCGAGCACGCCGCGCACCGCGCGCTCGATCACGCGTTCTTCGTTGAACGCGGGGATCATCACCGTCACGAACCGGTCGGGGTCGATCGGCGGGAACACCTCCGCGATCTCGCGCCGCGCCTGGATCAGCGCCAGTGCGGACAGCACCAGCGCGCGCAGGATGCCGACGCTGATCGCGAACAGGAACAGCCAGCGCAGGAAGATGACGATGCCGCCCAGCGCGCTGAACAGGAACAGGTTCCACTGCGCGGCGGTCTGGTCGCTGCCCGACAGCACCGGCATCGCCTGCGCACGGGTATAGCCCGCCAGCGTCGAGACGGGGACGAACGTGTATCCTTCCGCGCGCAACCGGTCGATGATGATCGGCAGCGCCGCGACGGTCTGCGAACGTTCGCCACCCGCGTCGTGAAGCAGGACGATGTTGGCGCTCCCGTTCGCGTCGCGTTGCGGGTTGTTGGCGTGGACTTGCGCGATGGTCTCATTGACGATCGTCTCCACGCCGGGCCGCTTCCAGTCGCCCGGATCGACATGCAGACCGACCGAGACATAGCCGCGCTCCTGCGCCATCAGCGCGGGGCCGATTTCGTCCGCGGTGCTGGGTTCCGCATCCCCGAAATACGGCGCGCGGAACAATCGGAACGATCGTCCCGCGAACGCCTGGAACAATCGCTGGTTGGTGTTTAGTTCGAATCGCACCTCGTTCGCGCTCGCATTGGCGAGATTGGGGTGGGTGTAGGTGTGGCTGCCGACTTCATGCCCCTCGGCCACCTCGCGCTGGAGCAGCCCGCGGTTGGTCAGCGCGTTCTCGCCGATCACGAAGAAGGTGGCGGGGACATGCTCGCGCTTGAGCACGTCGAGCACCTGCGGCGTCCAGGTCGGGTCGGGTCCGTCGTCGAAGGTGAGCGCGATCTGCTTGGGTTTATACCCGGTCCGGTCGACCTCGTAGGGCGCGGGCAGCCGGTCGAAATGGACGCCGGTGATCGTGCCGTCCTTCATCGCCGTGATCCGGCGCACGCCGGTTACCGGCTCGCTGGCGATCTTCAGGATCTCGCCCGGACCCTCAATATCGACGTTGAGACCGGCGGGGATGTCGCCGATCGCGCCGGGTGCGGGCAGCGGGCGATGGTTGCGCCCGAACACCGACCAGAGCGCAGGATCTTCCGACCCCAGCCGCCACAGCGCCACCGCCTTCACGCCCGACGCCTGCAGGAAGTTGAGCTCGTTATAGGCCGACGCCGCGTCGAGCAGCCAGACCGTGTGGCGCGTGTCACCCTCCTGATAGGCGAACCCGCTGTTGCCGCTCGCGCGGTCGAACGAGGGCATGACGGCGGAGTCGCTCGCCGCCTGCCACGCTTCTTCCACGGTCGTCTCGTCGCCCGCGCCGTCGTGCCAATCATAGCCATAGCCGCCGATCGCGACCACCAGCTTGGAGCGCGGGATGCCGCGCGCGGCCATCGCCACCGCGCGCGCGAACCACGCCTGGCTGGCAATCGGCCCCGCCTCGCCGGACTTTTCATGCTCGTCATAGCTCATCAGGAACAGGCGATCGACCACAGCCGCATAGGCGGGGAGGTTCCACTCCTCGTCCGCGACCGGCACCGCGACCGACAGCGCCCAGCCATGCGGTGCGAAGCGCGCACGCGCATCGCGCAGAAAGTCGCGGTAGTCGGTTTGCGCGGTCGCCGGGATATCCTCGAAATCGAACATCGCGCCCGCGGCGGCGTTCGTCTGGAGCCACGGCACGAGCTTGTCGAGGAGCGCGGCGCGCGCGCGCCGGTCGGCGAGGAAGCTCGCGATCCCGCGTCCGTCCGCCTGACCGCCCGCGAAGTTCTGAATCATCGGCATCACCAGCGGGCGGCGGGCCGCGCCGTTGATGACCGCGCGTCCTTTCGGGTCGCGGAACACGGTAACCGCGTGGTTCGGCCCCGCGATCGTCACCCAGGCGGGGATAACCCAGTCAAGCTGGTCGATATGCCGCTTCAGCGACCCCGCGCTGTTCTCGTCCCACGGCACATGAAAGGCGATGGCGAGCGGGACGTTGTTGGTCGCGGTCGCCTTCGCCCCACCGCCGAACAACATGCGGGTATAATAATCGAGCCCGCGCCGGGTGCGCCGCAACAGCCCTTCGCGCGGCGGCGGCAGCCCCTTCATCGCCGCATGCTCGGTCACCACTGGCAACAGCGGCGCGCGCGGGACGGCGCCGATCGACACCACGAACACCGCGCCCGCCAGCAGCAACAGCGCGACGAACGCCGCCACCGCCAACCGGAACCGCCGCCGCCGCCGCCCCGAAGGATCGAAGAAGACGGGTTGGTCGGCCATCGGCATGGCTCTGCCACGCGAGTGCTACGCGGGCAATGCGGAGCATGACAAATATGCCGGACAACGAAGTACAGGACGCGGCGTCGACCTATCCGCAGCCAGGCTTTGCCCTCACTGGTTCAAGGCTGCCCCTTGCCCCCCGCCGCGCCATAGATGTTGCCGGTTGCGTAGCTGCCGTCGTCCTCCGCCAGCCGGACATAGATGCCGCCCAGTTCGGCGGGCTGGCCCGGGCGCTTAAGGGGCGTATCGCCGCCGAACTTGACCAGCTTGTCCTGCGTGGCGCCACCCGACACCTGCAGCGGCGTCCAGATCGGGCCGGGCGCGACGCCGCCGACGCGGATGCCCTTGTCCGCCAATTGCTTGGCCATCGAGCGCACGAAGTTGAGTGTCGCCGCCTTGGTCATGGCGTAATCGAACAGCTCGGGCGATGGATCGGTCGCCTGTTCCGACGTGGTGCAGATGACCACCGACCCGGGCCGCATCAACGGCACCGCCGCGCGCGCGAGCCAGAACATCGCATAGATGTTGGTCTTGATCGTCCAGTCAAACTGCTCGGTCGACAGCTGCGCGATGTCGGGGTGGACCTGCTGGCGCGCGGCGTTGGAGACCAGGATGTCGAGCCCGCCCAGCCGCTCGTGCGCAGTCGCCACCAGCCGCTTGCAGAACGCCTCCTGCCTGAGGTCGCCGGGGATCGCCACCGCCTTGCGCCCTGCCTGCTGGATCAATTGCATCACCTCGCGCGCGTCTGGCTCCTCGTCGGGCAGATAGTTGATTGCGACGTCCGCGCCCTCCCGCGCGTAGGCGATCGCGGCGGCGCGGCCCATCCCCGAGTCGCCGCCGGTAATCAACGCCTTACGCCCGAGCAACCGCGCCGAACCGCGATAGCTGGTCTCGCCGTGGTCGGGGCGCGGCGTCATCTTGCCGGCAAGGCCCGGCCAAGGCTGCGATTGCGAGGGGAATGGCGGCTGCGCATATTTGGTGCGCGGGTCGGTAAGCGGCTTGGGCGCGGCCTGCCCGGTGGCTTGCGCCTCCGCCGTCCCGGATAGCGCCGCGCCCGCCAGGCCAACGGCGGCCCCGCCGACGATGTGACGGCGCGAGATGGTGGGCGAGTCTTCGGACATCATGGAGCCTTTGCAATCGGTTACGGGCATAACTCGACGGGCGTGAACTTGTTCACGCCCGCCATGACAACATCTTCGCGCGCAACCGTCATCAGTCCGTCATGTCGGGTCCCTAGTCCAACGTCATGTCGCCTTTTGGCGAGCATGGGCCTTCAGCCCGGTCGGGGGATCAATCATGAAGCTTCGCGTCGCCTTTACGTCGCTGGTCGCCGCCGCGCTCGGGCTGAGCGGATGCGGGAGCGACGGTGGCAGCACCCCGACGCCGACGCCGACGCCGACCCCAACGCCCACCGCGACCGCCACGCCCGCGGCCGCCGTGCGGACGATCGTGATGGTGTGGGACGGCCTGCGTCCCGACGACGTCACCGCCGCCGACACGCCCAATCTGCTCGCGCTGCAGGGCAACGGCGTGCAGTTCAGCGACAACCATTCGACCTACCCGACCTTCACGATGATGAACGGCGCGTCGTTTGCGACCGGCTCATATCCGGCGACGGCCGGTTTTTACGGCAACACCTTCTGGACGCCGCCGCAGGGTGCGGCCAACACCATCCCCGCCGGCAACGGCGCGGGTGGCACACCCGCAGATTATCAGGATCCGATCTTCACCGAGGATTATCAGGTCCTGACCACGCTCAATAACTATTACGGCGGCCAGTTGCTGTTGGTGAAAAGCCTGTTCGCGACCGCGCAGGCGGCGGGCCTGACCACCGCGACGATTGGCAAGAGCGGCGCGGCGTATATTCAGGACCTCAACAAGGGCGGCGTGTTCCTCGACGAGAACACCGTGCAACCGCGCAGCCTCGTCACCGAACTGCAGGGCGCGAACATTCCGGTGCCCGCCAACACTGTGTTCAACTATTCGGGCACCGACGCGGTGGCGCTGGGGGCGAGCAACGGCAACCCGACCGCGCGCCCGGGCTATATCACCTTCAACACCACCGCCTATGACCCGAACGGGCAGCTGACCGTCGCGGCGCGCGACTCGACCGACACGACGCAGGGCGCACCCGAGGACGCCGCTAACAAATACATGATGTCGGTGTTCACCTCGTATATCCTGCCCAAGAAAAACCCGATGCTGTCGCTGATCTGGTTCCGCACGCCGGACAATGTCGAGCACGGCTATGGACCCGGCACGCCGAACGCGCGGGCGGGGCTGCGCTCGCAGGACGCGCGGCTGGGTGAACTGATGACCGCGCTCAAGGCGCAGGGTCTCGACGCCACTACCAACATCGTCGTGGTGTCCGACCACGCGCATTCCACCGTTTCGGGACCGCTGGCGCTCTACCCGTTGCGCGCGATCACGCCGTCCGCGACCGCCCCGAACGGTGCGACCATCAACGGATCGACCAGCGGCACCAGCGCGGCGGCGCTGGGCGCGGCGAGCGCGAACGGCTATTCGTTCTCGGGCGACGTCCGATCGGCCGACCTGCTTACCTATCGTGGGTTCAAGGCATATGACGGCGGCGGCTGCTCGACCAGCGCGATGTACGGACTGACGGCGGCGGGCAAGCCGACGGTGCCGGTGCGCAGCGACACCACCGGTGCGCTGTGCGGCGCGACGAATGCCAAATATCAGGCGGTCAGCGGCGGGCTGCCAGCTCCGGTCGCCAGCTTCCGTGTTCCCGCGCCGGGCAGCCTGCCAACCAACGGCGTCGTCGTCGCCGCGAATGGCGGCTCCGACTATTTCTACGTGCCCAGCCACGACCAGGCGACGATCGCGAGCCTCGTCCGCTTTCTCCAGGCGCGAGAGGAATACGGCGCGATCTTTGTCGACAGCCGCTATGGCCCGTTGCCGGGCACGCTGGCGATGTCGCAGGTAAATCTGGAAAACGGCGCGCGACGCAACAACGGTCAGCCCGATGTCGTCGTGTCGTTCAACTGGGACAGCACCGCGACAGTGCAGGGCAAGACCGGGATCGAGTTCGAGAGCACCGGCGGCCAGCGTGGTATGCACGGCAGCTTTGGCCCGACCGATGTGCGCAACACGCTAATCGCGGCGGGTCCTTCGTTCCGCAAGGGCGCAACCGTCACCAACCCGACCGGCAACGTCGATGTCGCGCCCACGGTCGCCTATCTGCTGCGCCTCGCCATGCCGCAGGCGGACGGGCGGGTGATCAACGAAGCGTTGCTGACCCCCGCCAGCGCGTCGGCCGCCACCGTGACGCCGTCGACCGTGTCACCGTTCATCGGCCAGGCGACGGGGCTCGCGTTCGAACTGCCGACCGATCCGACCGGTGCCAGCAAGGACGCCGCCGCCCCGCAAGGCACCTACTCAATCGCGCTCGCGGTCAAGGACCTGACGATCGACGGCAAGACCTATCGATACTTCGACAGCGCGCGCGCGGTTCGCCAGTGAGAGTAGCGGCGCTCGCATTCCTGTCGCTGGCCGCCGCCGCGCCGGCGACAGCTCCCAAGCTCCGCTTCGACCAGGCCTTTAGCACCGTCGGGGAGCCGGCGCGCGTGCATTACCAGGTGGCGTACCGGGCCAACGGCGCGGTGCATCGGCTGGAGGTGTGGCGTGACGGCGATCGCCGCGTCAAGCGCGTCACCGACGGCGCGATCGCCAGCTTCGCGACGCACCAGCCCCGCGATGCGGGCTATGCGTTGACGGTGCTCGACCGGCGGCGGCGGATCAGCACGCGCGTCGACCGCGTCAATTTGTACCGGGTCGGTCAGTTCACCGACTGGTTTGATCTCGGCCACGGGCTGCGGCATCCCAAGGCGGCGTACACGCTCGTCGCGGCATCCGCCCCGGCGGGCGTGCCCGCGCCCCTCGCGCCGTGCCGCTGGTACGACCTGACCCAAGGCGGCGTCGCGACGCACATCTGCTGGAGCGACTCGGAGCATCTCCCGCTAATTCTGGCGGACGCACAAGGACAGCCGGTCTGGCGCGTGGCCGCGCTCGATCATCGCCCGCTTCCCGCCAGCCTGTTCGTGGTTGACGACCGCGGGTACGTCCGCAACGACGCCAACAGCGACATTTCCAAGGATTAGGACGACCGGGAAGGCTCGGGGCCACGTCGCGGCAAATCCGCGCCGTCAGACGTGTAGACCGGGCTGACCGGCCGCACGCCGTCCGGGCGCGACGCCGATCCGATGCTAAGCTGCGCTTAGCCTCAGGCGTCGTCACCCATCCTCAGCGCCGCGATGAATGCCTCCTGCGGGATGCTCACCGACCCATATTCGCGCATCCGCTTCTTGCCCTCCTTCTGCTTGTCGAGCAGCTTCTTCTTGCGGCTGATGTCGCCACCATAGCATTTGGCGGTCACGTCCTTGCGCATCGCCGCGATCGTCTCGCGCGCGATCACCTTGCCGCCGATCGCGGCCTGGATCGGAATCTTGAACAGGTGGCGCGGGATCAGGTCTTTCAGCCGCTCGCACATACCCCGCCCGCGGCTTTCCGCCGTGCCGCGATGGACGATCATGCTCAGCGCATCGACGGGTTCGGCGTTGACCAGCACGCTCATCTTGACGAGGTCGCCCTCGCGGTAGCCGATCTGGTGATAGTCGAAGCTGGCATAGCCTCGGCTGATGCTCTTCAGCCGGTCGTAGAAGTCGAACACGACCTCGTTGAGCGGCAACTCATACGTCGCCTGCGCGCGGCCGCCGACATAGGTCAGGTTCTTCTGAATGCCGCGCCGGTCCTGGCATAATTTCAAGATCGAGCCGAGATACTCGTCGGGGACATAGATCGTCGCCTCGATCCACGGCTCGGCGATGCTCTCGATCCGGCTGGCATCGGGCATGTCGGCGGGGTTGTGCAGCTCGAGGTGCCCCGCGCCGTGGGTCAGTTCGATCTCGTACACCACGCTCGGCGCGGTGGTGATGAGGTCGAGGTCGTATTCGCGGGTCAGCCGCTCCTGGATGATCTCCAGATGCAGCAGCCCGAGGAAACCGCAGCGATAGCCGAAGCCGAGCGCGGCGCTGGACTCCGTCTCGAACGAGAAGCTCGCGTCATTGAGCCGCAGCTTGCTGATGCTTTCGCGCAGCTTATCGAAATCGGCGGCGTCGACGGGGAACATCCCGCAGAACACCACCGGTTGCACCTCCTTGAACCCCTCCAGCGGTTGCGCGGCGGGGCGCTTGGCGTCGGTGATCGTGTCGCCGACGCGGGTCTGCGCCACCTCCTTGATCTGCGCGGTGATGAAGCCGACCTCGCCCGTCGCCAGCTCGGTCAGCTGCTCGATCTTGGGACGAAAACACCCGACCCGGTCGACCAGATGCACCGTGCCGGTCTGCATGAACTTGATCTGCTGACCCTTTTTCAGCACGCCGTCGATCACGCGCACCAGGATCACGACGCCCAAATACGGGTCGTACCAGCTGTCGACCAGCATCGCCTTGAGCGGCGCGGCGGGGTCGCCCTTGGGCGGCGGGAGCTTGGTCACCACCGCCTCCAGGATGTCGGCGATGCCGATCCCCGCCTTGGCGGAGGCGAGCACCGCGCCCGACGCGTCGAGGCCGATCACGTCCTCAATCTCGCGGCGCACCTTCTCGGGCTCGGCGGCGGGCAGGTCGATCTTGTTGATGACGGGCACGATCTCGTGGTCGTGCTCGATCGATTGATAGACGTTGGCGAGCGTCTGCGCCTCGACCCCCTGCGCCGCGTCCACCACCAGCAGCGCGCCCTCGCACGCCGCCAGCGCGCGGCTGACCTCGTACGCGAAGTCGACATGGCCGGGCGTGTCCATCAGGTTGAGGACGTAATCCTCGCCGTCGTTGGCGCGATAGGCGAGCCGCACGGTCTGCGCCTTGATGGTGATGCCGCGCTCGCGCTCGATGTCCATGTTGTCGAGCACCTGCTCGCTCATCTCGCGGTCGGTCAGGCCGCCGGTCGCCTGGATCAACCGGTCGGCGAGCGTCGATTTGCCGTGATCGATATGCGCGATGATCGAGAAGTTGCGGATGCGGTTGAGCTGGGTCGACATGCCCGTGCGCGTAGCCCAGCGCCGCCGCGACCGCTAGCTTGCCTCGCGGATCGCCTCCAGAGCGTTCATCCAGCGTTGCTCGCCTTCGCCGCTCACCAGCGTATAGCAACGCCCGCGGCGGTCGAGTTCCGCGCGCGACCGGTCGAAAAAACATCGGCGCACAACCGCGAGCGCCACCTGGTTGAAAGCCCTGGGCTGTTCCGAGCTCGACAGCGGGCAAGCACGAACACGGCCTTCCGGACGTCGCAGGTGGACGTGGAAACGCCAAATCTTGGACAATGTCCTGACGCGATTTGGCGCTTAGTTGGGTCCGAGCAACGCCCTACGCGACGTGTGGCCCGACGCGGTGGAGAGGATATCGACGCCGAACTGAATGAGAGGAAACACCGTTGCTCCCGCCCCGCCCACTCGGATCGTGGACCTGGCCCTTTGCACATCAGCAGCGGCATGGTTCATCTGCCGCGTGGCCGACCAGCGGTCGGCCTTTGTTATCTGCCGAGGTAAAAACGACATCTTGCCCGCGAGACGCTTATTGAGCTGGTGAACCTTCGCTTTCGCCGCATCGTGAGTCGCGTCGGCAATCTTTTCTGCCTTCTCCGCCCGCGTCTTCATCCTGTCACCCAGATAGCCGTACCCGGCGGTCGATAGGCCTATCGAACTGTCTCCCGCCATGCTGATCGCGACTGCCTTGACCTCGCTGACCGAATTGACCGTCACTGCCTTGGACAGAAAACCATATCCTTGACTGATCGCGAGGCCAGCTACGGCTATGCCATCGGCCGACATGCCTGCCGTCGCAGTTGCAAACAATGCAGGTGCCAAGACGCCGCCTACACCCAGGAACAACGTACCGACCGCCAACGCCACCTCGCAAGCGACGATCGTGTCGTCCAGGCCGCGCGCAATCATGCCCGCGAACGCGCCGGTCAGCTGGTTTTGCTCGGCCTCCTGATTGTTGATCTCCTGCACCTGACGAATGGCAAGATTCTGTTTGGCAAAAACCGAACGAGCATAAGCGTGTGCGGCTTGCGGGCTGCGCATGAAAAGCCGTTCCAAATACTCGTTCACCATCAACTTTGCGATCCGATCGGCCTCACGCATGATCAGCGCCCGATCCGCATCCAGGCTCGCCATCTCGGGCTGATATTGCCAGCCGGTGAAAAACTCGGCGACGCCGACGCGCGCGCGGTCGCCCCACGTACCGCGACCGAACGCCGAACTCATCACGACGTGCGTGTTTTGCGCCCGCGCCAGCCAGAAGGCTGCCTGGTAGAAGAGCTTCGCCAGTTTGTTGAGATCGAGAACCGCAACAGCGATCGGTGCAGGTATTCCGCCAACCAGCCCGCCCATCAGATCCTCCCCTTGATCGGGTCTGGAAACGTCGCAATATTGAGGGAGTTCCTGCGACCATCTTTCTCGCCCACAGACACCCCGGATAGAACCGCGCGTTGCCTGCTGAAGGCGCGTGGCGGAGCTTGTCACCCGCCGCCAAGCGGCTAGGCTCCTCATCGAAAGAGGATGCAGACATGCGGCACGTCGCGGTGATCGGCTCGGGGCCGGCGGGCTATTACACCGCCGAGGGGCTGGCGCGGTTGTTCGGCGATGCGGTGCGCGTCGACATCATCGACCGCAGTCCCGCGCCTTACGGCTTGATCCGCAGCGGCGTCGCGCCCGATCACCAGTCGATCAAGGCGGTGTCGCGCCGGTATGAGGCGACCGCGATGGGGGAGAATGTGCGTTTCATGGGAAATGTCGATGTCGGCCGCGACGTGACCGTGCCCGAATTGATGGCGCTGTACGACGCGGTGGTGCTCGCGACCGGGGCGCCCGCCGACAAGCCGCTGGGCGTGCCGGGCGACGATTTACCCGGGGTGATCGGGTCGGCGGCGTTCGTCGGCTGGTACAACGGCCATCCCGACTTCGCCGCGCTCGCCCCCCTGCTCGACGGCGAGGACGCGGTGATCGTCGGCGCGGGCAACGTCGCGCTCGACGTCGCGCGCATCCTCGCCAAGACGCGGGACGAGTTTGCTGGGAGCGACATCGCGGCGCATGCGCTCGACCGGCTGGACACGCACGGGGTGCGGCGGGTGACGATCCTGGCGCGGCGCGGGCCGCATCAGATCGCGATGACGCCCAAGGAGCTGGGTGAGCTCGCGCACCTGTCGCGCGCGGCTCCGACGGTGGACGCGGACGACCTGCCCGCCGTGGAAACGGATGCGACGCTGGAGCCGGGGGTGCGCAAGTCGGTAGCGCTGCTGCGGCGGTTCGCGACCCTCGCCGCGGCAAAGCCGATCACGCTGGCGTTCGACTTCTTCGCCGCGCCGGTGCGTGTGGAAGGCGATGGCCGGGTCGAGCGGATCATGGTCGAGCGTACCCGGCTAACCGCGAGCAGTGGCGCGGAAGCGACGGGAGAGACCTACACGCTGCCAGCGTCGCTGATCGTCTCGTGTATCGGTTATCGCACCCCGCCGATTGCAGGGGTCCCGTACGACGCGAAGCTCGGGCGGTTTTCGAATGTGGACGGTCGCGTCGCGTCGGGGCTGTACGCTGCGGGATGGGCCAGGCGCGGGCCGACGGGGACGATCGGCACCAACCGCCCCGACGGATTCCTGATCGCCGATCACATCGCCGCCGACACGGTGGCGGACAGCGGCAAGGCGGGACGCGTCGGCCTCGACGCATTGCTGTCGGCGCGCGGCGTCGACGTGGTCACGTTCCGCGACTGGCAACGGATCGACCGGGCGGAAGTAGCGCGCGCGCGCAATGGTAGCCCGCGAGAAGTTCACGGGCGTGGGCGAGATGCTGGCCGCGCGGGGTTGATAGCGCGGGCTGGCAGGGCTAATGGCGATTGCCTTGCCGTCGTCAACGCCAGTGGGCGGCACAGCCCTGGGTCGGGGAATAGCTCAGCCTGGTAGAGCACTGCCTTCGGGAGGCAGGGGCCGGAGGTTCGAATCCTCTTTCCCCGACCAACGCGTAGCGCGCATGGCCGTAGCGAAGCTACGACCAAGACGCGCCAGCGCGGCCAGCGGGCACAGCCCGTCTGACGGCGTGGGCTTTGCCCGCGTCGCGCCCAGAAGGCGACGCAACTCTGCGGCTCCGCTCAGCGCCCCTTAGCGCTCTACGATCGTCAGCATCGGTGCTTGTGTCCCCGGCAGCTCCCGCTCCAGTCCCAACTGAAGAAACGTCAGCGCGAAATGGCTATGCAGCCGTACCATCTGCGGTGGGGTATGGTCGTCGATCAACTGGAGGTGCCGAACCGCCAAGTCGAAGAAATGCGGCACCACTCCTGGGCGCACGCCGTTCACGCCCAGACAATCCCGGGACGACGGTCCATGAGAAAACGGCGATGGCTGGCGCAATCCATGATTGATTCATAACACCGCGCGTTGAATTTGAACCAACTTAGGATAGTTACTTGAGCTATGTTGGTTTTTGGCCCGTTTATCTCGCGGCAACGTCGATCGTTGGCGACCGCCTGCCTCAGCTTATTATACCTAAGCAATGTATCGCGGCGTTTCCACACCTTAAACCGGGGCGATGGCAAATCCATTCGTTCGGAAACTCAAGACCTTCGTCGAGCTTGGCCATGCGGAAACGGCGGCGATCGAGCGCGCGACCGCTTTGCCGCGCCGGTATGCCGCGCGGCAGGACCTGATCCGCGAGGGTGACCGCCCCGGACCGGTGTTCGTCGCGATCGAAGGCTGGGCCTGCCGCTACAAGATCCTGCCCAGCGGCTCGCGGCAGATTACCGCGTTCCTGATGCCCGGCGACGCGTGCGATCTCCATATCGGCATGCTCGCGGAGATGGACCACGGCATCCAGACCGTCACGCCCGCGCGGGTGGCCACTGTGCCGCGCGGCGAAATGGACCAGCTCATGAACGAGTATCCCGGGTTAGCCCGCGCGATGTACATGGCGCAGTTGTCCGACGAGGGCACGTTGCGCGCTTGGATCGTCAGCATGGGGCGGCGCAGCAGCCTCGAGCGGGTCGCGCACCTGATGTGCAAACTATATCTGCGCGCGCGCTCGATCGGGTTGGTCGACGGGACCGAGTGCAACTTGCCCTTGTCGCAGATCGTGCTCGCGGACGCGCTGGGGATGACGCCGGTCCATATCAATCGCGTCCTGAAGGAGCTGCGCCTGTCGGGCACCATGCAGCTGCGGCGCGGCAGCTTGTTGATTATGAATCCGGTGAAGCTGGCTAATATCGCCGGGTTCGACGAGAATTATCTGCACCGGCGAATGCGCCAGGCGGCTTGACCGATACCAGCTCGGGTCGGCGGACTCGCGGCACAAACGCGGGGCGTCCACGTTTGACTGGTGCGCCACGGCAATACGGACGGCTTGCGTCCCTGCTCGACCGGCGCGGGAGTGACACGGACATGCAGGGCATTGGTTGGCGGGCCGGAGCGTGCGCCGGCGCGATGGCGTTGAGCTTCTCCACGAGTCCGGCCTGGGCGGCGTCGACGGCGGGAATGCCACCGGTCGATGCGGCGACCACGCTCGGCGCGAATCGGTTCAACTGGCGCGACGCGGGTGCGCCCGCCGGGCCGGTGCGAATGGTGATCTCCATTCCGCTCCAGCGCTTGTTCGTGTACCGCGGCACCAGCCTGATCGCGGTCGCGGCGGTGTCGACCGGCTCGGCCGGACACGAAACGCCGACGGGCGAGTTCACGGTGCTGCAAAAAGCGGTGACCCATCGGTCGAACAAATACAGCAACGCCCCGATGCCCTACATGCAGCGGTTGACTTGGGACGGGGTCGCGCTTCATGCCGGGCATAACCCGGGCTATGCCGCCTCGCACGGGTGTATCCGCATGCCGTTCGCCTTCGCGAGGAAGCTGTACGCGGCGACGAGGCTGGGCGCGCATGTGTCGGTGACGGACGAGACGAGCATGCCCGGCTCGCCAGACTTTACCCCGCCGGCACCGATCGACAACGCGACGCCCGCGCTGGAATCCACCGACCCGGAGACCGAAGCGACGCGGCTGGCGAACCAGGCCCCGCCAGTGACCACGCCCTAGACGCCCCAAAACATCCCAGATAAACCCCGTTAACCATGGCGGGGGCAGAAGCTTGGGGCGCGAAGTCTGGCTGACGGTGGCGATGGTGGCGGGGGCGGCGGGCTATTTCGCCTATCTCGCCGGGCTCGGCCGCCAGCTGGTCGAGCCGAACCGCGCGTCGTGGCTGATCTGGAGCGCGGCGACCACCGTGGAGGCCGCCACTTATGGTGCCGTGAACCCGCTTGCACCACAGCGATGGGTGCTGCTGCTGGCCGCCCTCGCCTGCGTCGCGGTGACGGTCGCGATCTGGCGCAGCGCGCGCTGGACCGGGCTGAGCCCGTCGGAATTGGGCTGCACCGCCGCGTGCGCGGGCGCGCTGCTGCTGTGGCTTGCGTTCCGCCAGACGTTCTGGGCGCACATGCTGGTGGTCGCGGCGGTGCCCGTCAGTTTCTTGCCGACCTGGACGAGCGTGTGGCGCGACCGCGCGCGCGAGCGGTCGCCCGCCTGGGGGTTGTGGACGATCGGCGACCTCGCGACGCTGCTGGTCGCGGCGCGAACGCCCAGTGATATTGGGGGCGCCGGCGGGGTGGGCGAGTTCGCCTATCTGCTCGTCGAGCTCGCCTGTCATGCCAGCGTGTGGTTGATGGTGGGGCTCGCGACGATCAATCCGTGGCGCTCGCTCGGCATCCGGCACGGGGGATTGTGGGTCCTCGACGGACTGCCCGCCACCGGTAACCCGTTCCATGTGGGGGAGGCGCATCTGGGCAAGGCGGTCTATGCCGCGCAACCGTTTCGCGAAGGCGAGGTGGTGACGCGCTTCTCCGGCCCGCGCGTGGCGCGCAGCAAGTTGCCCTCGCGTCTCGTGGGCCGGGCGGACCGGTTCGTGCAGGTTAGTGCGGATCAGTATATGGGTCCGTCGGGCGCGATCGACGACCTGATCAACCACAGCTGCGCGCCCAACACCGGCCTGCGCTTCAACGGCGAGAGCGTGTTCCTGCTCGCGATCCGCGACATCACGGCGGGCGAGGAGATCGCGTGGGATTATTCGACCACGCTCACGGACCAGAGCTGGCAGATGGTCTGCGCCTGCCGCGCGCCCGACTGCCGCGGCGTGATCGGCGCGTTCGAGACGCTGCCGGTTGAGCGGCAGGAATGGTTCCGGGCCAGGAACCTGGTCGCGCCGTATCTGCGGCGGCGGGACAGTATCTGGCGAAAGGAAAAAGCGGCCTGACATTTCCCTCTCCCCTTGGGGAGAGGGCCGGGGAGAGGGGGAGTAAGGATACGTTCTCCGGGCAGGCCGCCCCCTCCTACGTTCTCCGAGGTGCGTTGTGTAGATCACTACCGGCAGGCGGCATCGTTTCTCCCCCTCTCCCCTACCCTCTCCCCAAAGAGATAGGGAGAAGATGTCACGCCGCCTTGGCCAACACCGCCTCCGTCGGTATTTTCAGCGTCAGCACCGCGGACGCGCCCTGCCCCCACCCTTCGCTTTCCAGCCGGAGCGAACCCTCCATCGCCACCATCGAATTGGCGCACCAGTGCAGCCCCAGCCCGCCCGATTTGTGCGCGCGGGTGGAATAGCCGCGCTGGAACAACGTGCGCCCGACCTCCGGGTCGAAGCCCTCGCCCGTGTCGCGGATCGCGACCTCGACCACATCGCCGCACGACACCGCCACGCTGATCCGCCCCGCCGGTGCGCCCGATGCGGCGATCGCCTCCGCCGCGTTGGAGAACAGGTTACCGATTACCTGGCTCAGAATGACGCAGTTGGCGAGCACCGGGCACGGCGCGGTCGGATAGCTGAAGGTGATCGACCCGTTGTTGCCATAGCGCGCGATGGTGGCGTTGCGCGCGATCAGCTCCATCACGTCGCACCGCTCCAGCGTCGGGCGTTCATGCGCCTGGCGTTGTTGCTGGCTGATAATCTCGAGCACATGCGCCATCGACTCGCGCCCGACGTGCAGCTCGCGCACTTGCGCCTCGCGGGCCGCCGCTTCCGCCTCGACCGCGGCCGCGACGAAATCGGCCAGCTTGCGGCGGCGCTCGGGCGACAGGCCGTCGCGCGCCAGCTCGGCCACTGCGCGGTCCAGCGTCGCGCGGTCGATCGCGGACGGCTGCGCGACGCCTTGGCTGAGGATGGTGCTGATCGGGTTGAGCGCGTTGCGGACGTTGTGCATCACCGCCACCGCGGACTCCGACTTGCCCAGCGCGAAGCTCTGTACCTCGATCTGCTCCCGCAAATCCTTGAGCTGGCGGAGCATCGAGTTGAAGCTCCGGCCCAGCGAGCCGATCTCATCGTTGCGCCGCTCCTCGTCCAGCAATCCGAGCGACCCTGATTGGCGCACCATCTGCATGTGCCGCTCGACCCGGTGGAGCGGGAGCAACACCTGGCGTGAGATCGTCCCCCGCAGCACCAGCAGCACCAGCAACAGCAATACGGTGGTGCCCGCCGCGGCGAGCATCAGCATGCGCTGGCCGAGCAGGGACACGTCGCGGGGCACGGAAAAGACGGTGGTGGCGACCGCGTGGCCGTCAGGCCCGGGGATCGGCACGGCCAGCCGCATGGTCGCGTGCTGCCGCTGGATGGTCACGGCGTCGCCGGCGTGGGTCAGTTGAATGTCGGCGGCGAGTTGGAGCTGGTCGGACAGCTGATGCGCGGTGATGCGTCGCGCCATCACCACCAGCCCGCGCGGCGCACCGGTGCCGTCGCTGCGCCGCACTCTCGCCACCGCGACCGCCGCGACCTCAGGCCCGAGGCGAAGGTAGAAGCTGGCCGAATGCCGTGCCCGGAGCACCCGCGCGAAGTCGACCCGCGCAAGCGCGCCGGTAAACCGCTCGCGCATCGCCGGATCGTCGCGCCGATTCGCGTCGATCCAGCGCGCGATCACCACCCGGCGATCGTTGGCGAGATACGCCATGCCGCTGACGTCGAGATTCGCCATCGCCAGCTGCGAAAAGCTCTCGCGCTCGAACGCGGGGGTTGGGTGGGCAAGGTAATCGTAGCTGGCGTTCCAATCGCCATAATCACGCACCGCGCTCGCGACCTTGCTCGCGAACTCGGCCAGCACCGCGCGGGTGCGTTCCACATGCGCGTCGACCGAGCGCACCTCCAACCGATTGAAATTGGGCGTGATCACGCTGGCGAGCAGCAAGGTGATCGCGCACGCCCCCGCCAGCCCGACGCCGGTCAGGATCAGCACCAGCCGCGCGCCCAGCGAGTGCGGGTGGCGCAGCAGGCGCGACCCAGCGCGGACGCGCCGGACGGCGGCGGCCATCAGCCGTGCGTCCCGGTGGCGTCCGCCTCCGCGTCCAGAAACGGATGTCCCGCGATCGCCATCGCTTCCGCCTCGGCGGCGGGGACGGGGCGGGAGAAGTGATAGCCCTGCAAGTGCGTCGCGCCCGCGACGCGGAGCAGCGCGACCTGCGCGGGCGTCTCCACCCCTTCCGCAATCACCCCCAGCCCGAGCGAGCGGCCGAGATGGACGATCGAATGGACGATCGCCGCCGATTCGCGCTCGCGGCCCATGCCGTCGACGAAGCTGCGGTCGATTTTCAACGCGTCGAGCGCGAACTTGCGGATGTTGTAGAGCGACGAATAACCGGTGCCGAAATCGTCGAGCGCGATGCGGAATCCCATTTGGCGAAGGCGGTACAGCGTTTCGGCGGCGCGCTCCGAGTCGTCGAAGATCGCGGTCTCGGTGATCTCGATCTGGACGCGGGCGGGGGCGACCCCGGCGCGCTGCACCGTTTCCATGAGCTGCCCGACGAAATTGTGCCGCCGGAACTGGCGGGGCGAAAAGTTGACCGACACATACTGCCCCGGCCACCGCGCGAGTTGGGTCAGCGACTCGCCCAGCACCCAGTCGCCGAGCTCGTGGATGAGGTTCGATTCCTCCGCGATCGGGATGAATACCGCCGGGCTGATCGGGCCGTATTCGGTGGTGTTCCAGCGCAGCAGCGCCTCGAACCCGACGATGCCCAGCGCCTCGCGTTCGACGATCGGTTGATAGGCGACGCCCAGCTCGTTCCGCGCGATCGCCTGAGCGAGACCGGTCTCAACACGGCGGCGGAAGCGCACGCTCTCGTCCATCGTCTCGTCGTACACCCGCACGACGCCGCGCCCCGCGCGCTTGGCATCGTTGAGCGCGAGATCGGAGCGGCGCATCAGGTCGACGACATCGCGCGGGCCGTCTTCCGCGCTCACGACCAGGCCCATCGATGCGCCCGCCTGGACCGAATTGCCGAACACGCGCCGCGTCCCCGAGCAGGCGTGGACGACGCGCTCGCACGCCATCACCGCCGCCTCCTCGCCCGGCGTGTCGAACAACAGGCCGAACTCGTCGCCGCCCAGCCGCGCGACCAGTCCGCCGTCGGGCTTGGCGTCGTTGAGGACGCCGTACATCTCGCGCAGCAATTCGTCGCCCGCGAGGTGGCCGAGCGTGTCGTTGACCAGCTTGAACCGGTCGAGGTCCATCATCGCGGTCGCGAACAGCCCGGGCCGCCGCGCCCGCTCCGCCAGCGCGCGCTGGAAGGCGAGCCGGTTGGGCGCTTCGGTCAGCGAATCGTGGGTGGCAATATGCACCGCGCGGCTTTCGTTGGCGGCGAGCTCCAGCCCTTGCTCTTCCAGCTGCACCACCTGCCGCTGCAGCATCCCGCGCGCAGCGGCGAACTCGCGGTCGATTCGCCAGCGGCGACCGAGCGCGGTCGCGGTCTGGACCACCTCGGCGACCTCGAAGGGCTTGGCGATGTAGAAAATCTTGTCGGTCGGTCCCGCCGCCCGGCTGATCTCCAGCGGCGAGAAGTCGGAAAATCCGGTGACGATGACCAGGTTGATGTCGGCGTCGAGCGCGCGGATGCGCCGCGCAGTCTCCTTGCCGTCGATGCCCGGCGGCATGCGAACGTCGATGAACGCGACCGGATAGGGTTCGCCGCGCGCCAGCGCCGCCTCGACCGCCGCGATCGCGTCGAGCCCCTGATGGCAATGCGTCAGTTCGAAAATGGGCAGGTCGTCGTGGGCGGGCGCGGCCTCGTCGTCCCCGAACAGCTCGGCCGCCATCGCGGACAGCTGCGCCGCCTCGCCGCCGACCGGCGCGAAGCTGCGCCGATAGGAGTCGTGCATGCCCGGCTCGTCGTCGACGATCAGAATGCGCATAGTCGTTCCTCGCTCAACCGATATTACCAATGGCTAAGCAGGCAAGGTTAAGGGGCCGTTGACGCTGCCGCAAACGCCCGCCCGCCCAGCACGATCGCGCCGAGCGGGCCGGCGCGGTTGCCGAGATGCGGGGGCACGACATAGCTGTCGAGATCGCCCAGCTCGGGCGTGACGAGATACCCGCCCAGGCTGTCGTGGAGCAGCTTGCGGACACGCGGGAACAGGTGCGGCGTTCCGACCATCACGCCGCCGCCCATGACGATGCGGCGCGGCACCCCCGTCATCACCAGCGCGTGGCACAGTTGCGCGATGGCGTGCGCGGTCGGGGTCCAGGCGGGGTGGTCGGCGGGCAGGTCCGGCGCGGCGATGCCGGTGCGCGCGGCGATCGCGGGGCCGCTCGCCAGCCCCTCGCAACAGTCGCCGTGGAATGGGCAGGCACCGGTCCAGTCGTCACCGGGAAAGCGGCGCGGGCGTAGATGGCCAAGCTCCGGGTGCGTCATCCCCGTTACCGGCGCGTTGCCCGCGACCAGCCCGACGCCGATCCCGGTGCCGACCGTGACATAGGCATGGTCCGCCAGTCCCGCCGACGCGCCCCATTGCCCCTCGCCCAACGCCGCGCCGACCACGTCGGTGTGAAAACCGACCGGCACCGCGAACCGCGCCCGAAGTCGGCGGACGATGTCGGTGTGCGACCAGCCGGGCTTGGTGGTGATGGTGATCGAGCCATAGTCGACGGCGTGCGGGTCGAGCGCGACTGGGCCGAAGCTCGCCACGCCGATCGCGGCGAACCCGCTCCACCCGTCCAGCACCGACTCGAGCGCGCCGAGCGTCTCGGCAGGCGTGGTGGTGGGGATGTTCCGTTCGTCCTGCACGTCATCCGGCCCGGTGCCCAGCACCGCGATGCATTTCGTGCCGCCCAGCTCCAATCCGGCGATCAGCGGCGGGTCGGTCATCGCTTGGACTCCTTGGGTGAGCGGCGCAGGTACACGATGGCGCGGGTGCCGTATTCGGGCGCGCTGAACGCGGGGTAATAATCGCGTCGCAACGCCGCGCGAAGCACACCCAGGCTGTCGCGGTTCCACGGCGCGAGCGGTTCGGCCAGCGTCACCACGGCGGGCGGGCGGCGCGCCATGATGCGCCTGACCTCCGCCGCCTCGTCGATGCCGGTCGAGCCCTGTTCCGACGCATAGGAGAGCGTTGACGGAAATGCGTAGCGCGTCGGCGTGCAGGCGTGCGCGAGCAGGTAGGTGATCGCATCGCCCGCGAACACATAGGGACACTCGCCCCCATCATGCGCCGCGACGAAGGCGGCGATCGCGCGCGCGCCCGACGCGTCGTCGGAGCGAACCGCCGCCTTGACGTCCAAGGTGGCGAGTGCCGCCGCGAGCGAAGCCAGCAGCAACCGGGGCCGCCGCGTCCACGCCAGCGATGCCAGCACGGCGAGCGGGGGCAGCAACGGCAGCGCGTAATGGTCGAAGAACGCGCCCACGCTCGCCCACGCGACCAGCGCGGCGGCAAGCCACGCCCAGGCAGGCGCGATCGCCGGCGATCGATCGCGCCGCGCCAGCAACGCCGCGACCACCAGGGGTGCGAGCTGTGCCCACGTCCCGAGCAGCCGCATCTCAATCTTGGCGGCCGGGTAGGCCCGGCGCAGGCTGATCGACCCGAAATTGCCGAACCACCAGGCCTGCCACGCGACCGGGCCGAGAAGCCAATAGCTCCACGCCGCCACCAGCGTCGGCAGCAGCGCGAGCGCGATCCACCCAAACGCGGCGGCGGCGGTCGCGCTCCACCCCGCCCCCGTCCGGCGCAAGTGAAAAAAGTGCGCGCAGCCGAACACCGCGCCCTCCACGGCGGGGGTGTATTTGGTCTGGATCGCCAGCCCCGCCAACGCGCACGCCCCCGCCCCGCTCCACCAAACCGCCCGCGCGCTCGATCGCGCCGGCAGCCGCAAAGTCAGCAACGCCGCGCCCGCCGACCACAGATTGTAGAATACCGGCGATTGCCCGCCCCGCCCGCTCAGCAACGCCAGCCAGAGCAGATACGCCGCCCCCGCCGCCAGCGCCGCCCCGCGCGACGCGCCGACCGCGCGCGCGCACCGCTCGACGACCCACGCGGTCGCACCCGCGAACAGGCAAGCGACGACCTGATAGGCGACCACGCCATCCCCCGGCAGCGACCGGATCGCGGCGAACAGCACGAACAGCCCAAGCGGCTTGCGATCCCACAAATCGAGATACGGCATCGCGCCGTCGCGCATCCGGTCGCCGACCAGCAGATACCATTGCTCGTCGACATGGATGACCGGGTTGCCGAACTCCCACCCGCGCAGCAGGAAGGCGAGTGCCATCAGCGCCAGACCAGCATGCCATGATCGCGCCCGATTTCTGTCGCCAAGCATCGCCATGATGGCGCGCAAAGCAGAAAAATCGCCGATGCGACAGGGCGATGTCGCGCGCCTGCTGAGGGAGGAGCCGCGCGGCGTCGTCGTTGGACGGAAGGCTGGGTGAACGCATGACCGACCTTGCCGCGCGCATCGGCCGCCATCCGCTCGCCAGGCTGCGGCGGATGGTGCCAGCGAGTGTGTTGGTCGCGTTGCCCCGGCTCGGCGCGCCGGTGCTCTCGTTCGCGATCCTGCTCGCCGCCCTGGTCGAACTGCACGCGACCGACTGGACGCGCGTGGCCGCGCTGGTGCCGCGCTCGCCCGCGTTCTGGCTGGTGTTCGCGGTCTGGTACATGGTCCAGCCGGTGTGCGACTGGCTGATCTATCGCCGGTTGTGGAACATGCCGGTCGCGGGGCTGGCCGCGACCGTACGCAAGACGATCGGCAACGAACTGCTGGTCGGCTATGCGGGCGAGGCGTATCTGTTCACCTGGGCGCGGCGCGCGGGGCATGGCGGCGCGGAAGCGATCCGCGCGCTGAAGGACGTGGGCATTTTGTCGGCGGCGGCGGGCAGCGTGGCGACGTTGGTCGCGGCGATGGTGGCGGCCCCGTGGCTGCTCCGCTTGCCGCTCGGTATCCCGACCTGGATGCTGGTGGCCGGGTTCGGGGCGGTGATCGCGCCGCCGGCGGTGGCGCTGGCGGGACGACGGAGGCTGTTCTGGCTACCCGGCCCCGCGCTGCTGCGGATTGCGGCCATTCATTGTCTGCGCGCGACGCTGATCGTGGGCCTGACGGGGGTGTTGTGGCTGCTCGCGCTACCGCAGGTGGCGGCGGGATGGTGGGTGGTGCTGTCCGCGCTCAAGCTGCTGGTATCGCGCGTGCCGTTCATCTCCAATCGCGAGCTGGTGTTCGCGGGCGTCACCGGGCTGTTGCTCGGCCATGCGGGCGAGGTGTCGGCGCTGATGGCGATGATGGCCGCGCTGACGGTGGCGACGCACATCCTGCTTGGCGTGCTCACCGGCGCGGGCGATCTGGCGGGCGAGGCGCGCCGGATCGGAAGAAAGCTGGTCCGCGCGGGTTAGCGCAACTCGAGCGGCTTCAGCCCCGCGCCCAGCCGGTTCGCGCCTAGCGCGAGACGCTCGTGGCTGAGGTCGGCGACGAATGCGGGCGTGTGCGTGTTGCCCGGCGCGAGTGTGGCGGTGTTGCCCTCCACGCGCAACCCCGCCGACGGGTTCGACCGCGCCTCCGCCGCGACGACGATGAACGCGGACCAATTCTCCTTGTCGCGGCCCTGGACGAAGGTATTGCGCGTGATCAGCCCGGTCGCGCCGTTCGACAGGTCGATCATGTAATTGGTCTTGTGCCCGGCGGTGTCGTCGAAGCTGTTGTCCGCGACCGACACCCGCGCCGCGCGTGCCTTGAGGTAATGGCCGCCGTGCCCACGCTCGAACCGCGAGCGGGTGACCGAGGCGTCGCCGATCGTGCCGAGGTAGATCGAATGCGCGCAGTCGGTCGACTCGTCGCATTGGCCCAGCCCCGAGAAGGTGGAGCGGTCGATCGTGACATGCTCGCTCGCGTCCCCGCCGCCCAGGATGCCTTCCTGGCTATCGAGGAACATCGCGTTGGCGACGTGCAGGTCACCCTTCTCTAGCCGGATGCCCGCGCCGTTGCCGTCGCGCACGCGCAGGCCGCGAAAGACGACGCCGTCGACGGCGGCCGCGCGGCCGCGTAGCACCAGCGCGGCCTTGCCTTCGCAGGTCGTGCCGTCGAACACCGCCGTCCCCGCCCGCGCGGCGCGGATGGTGACGGTTCCGGCGTTCTGCACCGCGCACTCGCGCCAGGTGCCGGGCGAAACCACCACCGTCCCGTCGCGCGCGCTCGCGGCGTCGACCGCGTCCTGAAGACGCGCGAACCCGCGCCCGATCTCGGCGACGGTGAACGGCGCTGCGCCCGGTCCCGTCGCGGCAACGGTCATCAGCAATAGCGGGGCGAGGAGGAGGTGGCGCATGATGGAGGCCTTTCGCACCGGGCCTGACGGGGCGCGCGACCGGCGGCAACCCGAATAAGTGGTTAACGCCCCGTCCGCGGTCACGGCCGACCTCGCCGAGAGCGCGCGCGTCCCGTCACGGCATGCTTTGCCGTTGCAACCCGGCCCGCCCCGGCGCACATCGCGCTCCGACACGACCGAAAGAGGCACCCATGCGCAGCTATCTCAAGCATTACATCGACGGCGTGTGGGTCGACAGCGACGGCGGGCGACGCGCCGAGGTGATCAACCCCGCCACCGAACAGCCGTGCACCGAGATCACGCTTGGCTCCGCCGCCGATGTCGACCGCGCCGTCGCCGCCGCACGGCGTGCGTTTGAAACCTGGTCGCTGACGACCGTCGCCGAGCGTACCGCATTGCTGATGCGCGTGATCGACGAGTACAAGGCGCGCATTCCCGACCTCGCCGCCGCGATGACGGAAGAGATGGGCGCGCCGATCGGCCTCTCGCAGACCGCGCAAGCCCCGTCGGGGCTCGGCCATTTCGCCTCGACGCTTAAGGCGCTGGGCCAGTTCACGTTTGAAGAGCAGGTCGGCCGCGCCAAGGTGGTCCATGAGCCGCTGGGCGTGGTGGCGATGATCACGCCGTGGAATTGGCCGCTCAACCAGATCTGCGCCAAGGTCGCGCCCGCGCTGGCGGCGGGCGACACGATGATACTCAAGCCCAGCGAGGAAGCACCTGCCTGCGCCATGATACTCGCGGAGATCATGGACGCCGCCGGCGTGCCCGCGGGCGTGTTCAACCTCGTCAACGGCGACGGCCCCGGTGTCGGCGCGGCGCTGTCCGCGCACCCGGACGTCGATATGGTCAGCTTTACCGGCTCCACCCGCGCGGGCATCGCGGTCGCGCAGGCGGCGGCGGCGACGGTCAAGCGCGTGCATCAGGAATTGGGCGGCAAGGCCGCGAACCTGGTGCTGGAGGGCGCGGACCTCGCGGCCGTGCTGCCCCCCACCGTCGCGGGCGTGCTGGCGAACTCCGGGCAAAGCTGCATCGCGCCGACCCGATTGCTGATCCACGACAGCCAGGTCGCGGAGGCGACGGGGTTCATCAAGGCGATGATGGAGCGGACGGCCGTCGGCGATCCGGCCGAGCCGGGCCAGCACCTCGGCCCGGTCGTCAACAAGGCGCAGTTCGAGAAAATCCAGGAGCTGATCCAGTCTGCGATCGACGAGGGCGCGACGCTGGTCACGGGCGGCACCGGGCGGCCGGACGGGCGCAATGCCGGCTATTACGTCAAGCCGACGCTATTTTCGGACGTGACGCCCGACATGCGGATCGCGCGGGAAGAAGTGTTCGGGCCGGTCGCGACCATCACCGCCTATTCGACGCAGGATGAGGCGGTGCGGATTGCGAACGATACGCCCTACGGCCTCTCCGCGACCATCTCCGGCGACCCGGCGGCGGCCGCCGAGGTCGCGCCCCGGCTACGCGCCGGGCTGGTGACGATCAACAGTTGGAGCCCCGACCTCGCCGCCCCGTTCGGCGGCTACAAGCAATCGGGCAACGGGCGCGAGAACGGGCGCTATGGCCTGGCGGACTTCATGGAAGTGAAGACGGTGTTGGGGCACCAGCGGCGGGCTGAGATTGTCTGCTCGCCTTGTTGAGTGTATATCCGTGTATATCCTAGGAGTTGTACATGGGCGCGATTGAAACGCGAGTGTTTAAGAGCGGCAACAGCGCTGCGGTGCGGTTGCCGGTGGGGTTCGGCATGACGCCCGGAACCCGCGTGTTGATCGAGCAGACGAATGTTGGCGTGACGATCAAGCCGGTCCATTACAAAGCAGCGGCCAAGCAGGAATTGCTTCAGCTCATCGCCGACTTGCAGGCAATCTGGGCAGAGCATGGCGGCCCGCCGGAGCGACCGGCGGAACGAGAATCTTTTGAGATGCCGGAGCGACCCGGTCTCTGAATGTCGGTCTTGATCGATATCAACGTCGCCATCCATCTTCGCGATCTGGAGGCGTCCGTACTTCGTCGATTGTCCGATGCGGGTGAGCAGTTATCGATGTCGATCCTGACCGTGATCGAGCTGGAAGGTGGCGTCAGCCAAGAGCCGGGTCGAGCAGAAGCGAGAAGGATTGGCCTCCGCCGACTTTTGAAAGCGGCGGATGTGATCGAGTGTGATCTCTCGGTAGCGACCGTTTACGGCGACATCATACAGCGGCTCGGCTTTTCGCGATCCAGATTGATCGACCGCCTCATCGCCGCCACCTCCATCGTCCACGACCTGACGCTCATCACCATCAACGGCCCCGACTTCCGCGACATACCCGGCCTGGCTCTCGATGTCTGGCCCGCGCCCGGTCAATAATCCTTCGACACCCGCAAATTGCCGCTGGTCCGCCCCAGCGTCGAGATGCTCGACAACAGCGACAGCCAGCGCGTCACCTGGCACTCCACCTGCGTCGCCGAATAGCCCTGGCCGTCGGTGACGATCTCCGCATACAGCCGCCGATTGATATACTTGCCCGCCGCGACGCTGGTCCCCTGCCCCGTGGTCGGGTCGGCGGGAAGGATGCGCAGCCGGTCGAGCCCCGCGACACGGCGCACCGCGTTGATCGGATCGAGCCCGCCGCGCCCGTTCTGCAGCGCCGCCACCGCCGAGGCGAGCTGAAGCGCCTCGGGCGCGGACAATTTGGTGATCGAGGTGCCGAACAGCAGGCGCGACAACAGCTCATCCTGCGGCAGCGCGGGAATGCTGGAAAAGGCGATCTCCGGCTTGTTCGCGACGCCGGTGACGCGGATCGTCGCGGTCAACCCGCCCGCGTTGGCATCGGCGGCGATGTCGAGCGCGGGGTTGGGCGGCTGCGCGCCGACAAAGCGGATCACGCCGCGGCTGAGCTGGAACTCGCGCCCCGCGAAATCGACCGCGCCGCGGATCAGGTCGGCGCGGCCCAGGATGGCGGGATTGGCGGGTTCGCCGGTCAGGCGCAGGTCCGCCGACCATTGGCTCGACAAGCCCAGCCCGCTGACCGCCAGATTGTCGGGCGCGCGCGCGTGCAGGTCGAGCCGCCACGGAGTTGGCGACCGATCCTCTTCCTCGGCTCTGCCGGGCAGGTTGATCTCGTGCACGCGCAGTTGCGGGATCGCGCTCGCGCTGCTGGCCTGACCGAGGCGGTAGCGGCTGCGGGTCAGCACCACGTCGCCGCCGATCGTCCCGCCTACGCCCGACGAGCGGATCGTGAGGGGGCCGGTGACGCTCGCGCCGATCGCGTCGGTGTTGATCAGTTGGGCATTGTTCGCCCGGAGCCGCAAGTCGATGCCCAGCCCGCGCGTGGCGGACAACGCGAACTCGCCCGCGCCGGTGACGTGCCCGCCCTTGCCGGCCACCGCTGTCAGTCGATCGATCGCCAGCCGCGCGCCGCCGAACCGTCCGCTCGCGCGCACGTCGGTGAGCACGGTGCCGGTAGCGGCGCTTTCCAGCCGCGCGCCGTTCAGCTGCACCAGCCCGCGGATGCTCGGATCGGCCAGCCGCCCGCCCGCATCGGCGGCGATCGCGACGGGGCCGGTCAGGTCGAACAACTCCACCCCGGTCAACCGCCACAACGTGTCCGCCGGCCCCGCATAGCGAAGCTGCGCGACCATCGGTGCCTGGGCGATGCGGGTGAACAGATCATCCCCCGAAAGCGGCGTGACCAGCATCTGCGCGCGGCCGATCGTCGCACCGCCCGACCCCATCACCGCGCGCACGCCGAGGCGATCGGCCGCCAGCACGCCCGCGATGCCGACGTCGATCGGGCGCGAGGACAGCGCCACGCCCGCGCGCGACAGCCCGCGCACGGTAATGGCGAGGTTGCCCGTCGGCGCGTGTCCCGCCGCTGTGCCATAGCGGACGGTGCCCGAGGCGGCCCCGCCTAGTCCCAGCCCCGGATAACCGATGTCGAGGATCGCCAGCGGCATCCGCGTCAGCGCCGCCTCGATGCTGCTTTCCGCCTCGCCGAAGCGCCCCCGCAGCTCCGCCTCGCCGCCCGCGAAGCTCAGCCGCGTCGGCTGGAGGCGATAACCGTCGCTGTCGGGCGCGATCACCGCCGGGGTGAGCAGCCGCAGCGGACGGCGGTCGAGCGTGCCCGCCGCCTCGACGATGTAGCGGTCGGGACTGACATGCGCGAGAAACTGAACGTCGAACGCCCGTCCGCGCGTGCCGGAGATTTGCGCGCGCACCTCGCCGATGCCGCCGACCAACCGCGTGTTGGCGGCGAAGCGCGCGAGCACGAGGTTGCCGCGCCGCAGCCCCGCCCCGGTCACGGTCGCCTCGATGCGCGTGCCTGCCGGGTCGAGCGTCACATCCGCATCGAGGTGCCCGCGCCGCAGCATCAGCGCCGGTCCGAACCGCGCGGTGGCGGCGTCGAGATGCGCCTCCATCTGCTGCACCGCGCCCACCGGCCGGAACAGCAGCGGGCCCGACAGGCCGCCGCCCGCCAGCCGAAGCCGCCCGTCGAACCCGCCCGGCACGAGTCCCAGCGCCCCGCTCGCTTGCGTGCCCGCGAGGTCGAGTCGGGCGACCTGGATCGTCGCGGGCCCGCCCGGCGGCAGCGCGATCTCGCCCGCGCCCGTGAACGCGCCGAGCCGCGATTGCCCCTCCGCGCGAAACGCGAAGCCGGCGGCATTGGGATCGAGGTGCAGTCGCACCGCGCCCAACCCAAGCGCGGCATTCGGATGCGCGAAGACGAGGTCGAGCGTCGGGTGGTCGATCCGCCCGTCGAGCCGGAGCGTCAGCGGGCCATAGCTCGCCTGCTGCCCGCTCCCCTCGAAGAAGAAGCTGCCGTCGCGGCGGCGAAAGCCCTCTCCCGCCAGCCGCAGCGACGGCGCGGTGAGGACGAGACGGTGGAGGTGGAGCACCGCGTCCTCGGTCCGCTCCAGTTCCGTCGTCAACCGGGGCAACCCGCCCGCGAGGCTGCGGAAGAACGCGTTGTCGAGCCGCACCATCTCCGCCGTGCCGGGTCCGACCGCGCGCGCGCCGCGCCCGCCGGGGCCGGGCACGACCTGTAATTGCGAGCGAACGTCGACGATGCCGAGCCCGGGGATCAGATACCGCCCGAGCGCGCCGTTGACGCCGATATCGAACCGACCGGTATCGAGGTTGAGCCGAAGGCCGATGCGCCCGGTCAGCTTGCCCGACCGGACGCGCAAGTCGTCGCCGGTCAACAGCTTCGAGGTGACCCGCAGCACGCCCTCGGCGGCGAGGTTGCGCAGGATACCGCCCGCTTCGGACCCCAACCCCGTGACACGCGCCGCGGTCAGCCGGATCGGCAGCAGCACCGGCGCGGGCGAGAAGCGCCCCCGGCCGGCGGCGTGGACGGTCTCGAAGCCGGTATCGTCGAACGCGAACCGCTCCGCGTCGAGCCGATAGTCGAACCGCGCCGTCGCGAACGCGCCGTCGAGGAGTGCGCGCAGTTCGATGTTCCGCCCGGCCATATTCGGGAACAGCGCGACGGGGCGGAGCAGACGCGCCCGGACGCGCAGGCCCCGGAACGCGCTGGCGGCGAGGTCGAGCGTGCCGGCGGTGTCCACCGCCAGACTGGGCGAGCGGAGCGACAGGTCGCCTCCCAGCCGGCGCGCGTTCAGCGTCGCGCGACCGTCGACCAGCACGCGCGGGCCGGCGAGCGAGCGGAGCTTGCCGCTCGCCAGCGTGTCGAGCGCGAGCGCGCCGGAGAGTGTGTAGCGTCCCGCCCGGTTGCCGAGCGAAAGGTCGACGACGCGCGCGCCGTCCGCCTCGCCCCGCGCCGTGCCGCGCCACGCGGACCAGCGGCCGTCGCCGTGTATGTCGAGCACTAGACGGCGGCGGATGCCGGTGATCCGCGCCAGTACGCCCGTCGCCGCGCCATTCACCCGTGCCTCCAGACCAAAACGGTCGCGGTCGGGTTCCGCGTCGAGCCGCGCGTGCAGGCGGTCGCTGCCATCCACAACCGCGTCAAGGCGGACCAGCGCACGGCCTGCGTGCACGTCGGCTGTGGCGAGCAGCCGCCCGGTTCGCGCCACCCCGGTCACGCTCGGCGCGATGTCGACCCGCTCCACCGCCAGCCGACCGATGTGGATGTCGAAGCCGGGCAGGATCGCGCCGCCTGCCTTGGTGGCGCGCGGGCGAAGCGGCTTCACCACCCGTGCGAGGGGGATGATGAGCGAGCGGATGTCGACGCGGTTACGCAACCAGGCGAGCGGTCGCCAGTCGAGCCTTGCCAGCGGGACCGCCAGCACCAGCCCTTGCGGGTCGTACACCCGCACATCGCGCAACGTCGCGGCCCCGTAGAGCGAACCGTCGATACGGCCGAGGGCGAAGCGTAGGCCGTTATCGGTCCGCGCTCCCGCGATCCGCTCCGCGATCCAGCGATGGCCGACCTCGGTGTCGATCAACGCCGCCGACAGCGCGACGACGCCCAGCAATGCGGCGATCAACCCGGCTAGCCAGGACGCCGCGCGCCTCAAAACGCTTGCCCCAGCGACACATAGACTGCGACCCGCTTGTCGCCCGGTTGCGGGTTGATCGGCGTGCCGACATCCAGCCGGATCGGGCCGAAGTTGGAGTAATAGCGCAAGCCCAGGCCGGTGCCGTAGCGCAACCCCGTGAACTTCGGCAGCGGCGACGTGTAGATATTGCCCGCATCGAGGAACGGCACCACGCCGAAGTGACCGAACGCCCGCACCCGCGCCTCGATCGAGAACTCGGTCAGGCTGCGCCCGCCGATCGGATCGTTGTTGACGTCGCGCGGGCCGATCAACTGATAGCCATAGCCGCGCACCGACGCGCCGCCGCCCGCGTAATAGCGGCGCGAGGGCGCGACCTGCTCGCGCGGCGCGCCGACGATCGTGCCCAGCCGCACCCGAGCCGCGAGTACCGTCCGCGCGCCGATGCTGCGATACACGCTCGCGTCCGCCTGCGTGCGCGCATAGCCGAACGCCTTGCCCTGCAGCGACAGCTCGGGGCTGAGCCGCCCGCCGAGCCGGAAGCCGCGCGTCGGGTCGAGCAGGTCGTCGGTGCCGTCATAGCTCAGGCTGGTCGGCAGCGCGGCGATGAAGAAGGTGCGGCGGCGGCGCTCGCCCGTCGCGACGATGACATCGCGCTCGTCCGACGCGGCCACATCCGCGCCGAGCGACCAGGTCCACGCCTTTTGGAAAAAGATGTTGGTCTGTCGCTCCAGCGCGCCCGAGATGTCGAACGTGCGCGCGTCATAGGCGTCGCGCAGCGTGTGCGACGCGATGATCTGCGTTGTCAGTACCCGGTCGCGCCCGCCCGCGTTGTTGCGGCGGAAGATTACCCCGCCCAGCTGTTCGCGCGTGCCGAGCACGCCGCGCACGGTCAGCGCGCCCTCGGGTGGCACGAGGTTTCGGTGCGTCCAGCTGAGCTCCGCGCGCGCGCCCTCGCCGGTGCCGTAACCCAGCTCGCCGGCAATGGTATGCGGCGGGGCGGGCTGGAGCGTGACGGCGACATCGACGATGCCCGGGTCCGCGCCCGGCACCGGCTTGACCTCCGCCACCGACACCAGCCCCGTCTGGATCAGCGCGCGGCGCAGGTCGTCAAGCGCGCCCGCGTCGTACGGCAAGCCTGGGGTAAAGCGGGCGATGTCGGCGATGTGGTCGGCCCCGAACACGCCGTTGTGCGGATTGGCGGTGATTTGGCCGAAGCGGCGCGCGGTGCCCGGCGCGACCGGCACGGCCAGCGTCGCGGTGCGGGTCGCGTGGTCCACCTCCAGCTCGGGCTCGCCGACCTGCCCAAAGGCGAAGCCGTTCTTGCCGACCGCCGTCTTCAACCGCGCCTCGGCTGCCGCGATCGCGTCGGCGTCGGCGGGGTCGTCCGCCTTGACCCCGAACGCGTCGCGCAGCGTGCCTGCCTTGGCATCGGCGGCGGCGAGGCCGGGCAGTTGGACCGCCTTCAGCCGATAGATCGCGCCCGGTTCAACGGCGAGCACGGCGGTGGGGCGGGCCGCTTGGATGTCAACGCGCGTCGTCACCCGCGCGTCGTAATAGCCCTCCGCGCGGAGCAGCTCGGTCAACAACCGCGCGTCGGCGCGCGCGCGCCGGTCGAGCTGCGCCGCGTTGGCGACCTCGCCGTCATGGGCGGCGAGCGCGGACGCGTCGTCGAACCGCTGCTTCAGAAGCTGGGTTTCCGCCGCGCCCAGCCCGTCGACGCGGTAGGTGTAGCGCATGTCCGCGACCGGCTTGCCCGTGTCGGACGCGGGGCTGTCGGGCGAAGAGCGCAGGTCCGGCCAGTCGACGCCGATCCCCGGCAACGGCGCGAGCGGCGCGGCCGGGTCGAGCACGGGGTCGGAGACGGGTGGCGGCGCGGCGACCTGCGCCCGGGCGGGCGCAGCCGCGCTAGCCATCGCGATCGCGCTCAACGCCGCGTCGCGCCACCCACTCCACACCGTCATCCCGCTGGTTCTAGCGCGCGTCCGCCCGCGAACAAGGCTGTGTCAGTGGATCGTGCCGACCGCGTGGCCAACCGACAACAGCACAATCAACCGCTCGATCTGCCGCCAGCGGCAGAAGTGGAGATGATTGCCCAGGTCGCGGCTATGGTCCGCGCGTTCCGCCGCCCGGCTGCCCGCGTCCTCGCCGAAGCGGGCGATCAGGTCGGCGGCGTCACGCACGCTGGCGCGGTCGGCAACGAAAGGCATGTGCATGCGCACGGTCTGCCCCGCCGCGCTTACCAGCCGACTCCCGGCGGTGGTTACCAGGGCGTTTACCTTCCGCGCTGGCGTCCGCCCGCGCGGCATGGCAGGGCGCGCGGATGGCGAGCCGACCTCCATCCCGCACGCCGCTCGCGGGCGGCGCGCTGATTGCGCTGGGCGCGATGGGCGGCGCGGCGGTGGGGTTCCTGGTCGGGCAGGCGACGCCGGGTTTCCTGATCGGCGCGGGGGGCGGCATCGCCTTGTCCGTGCTGATCTGGCTGGTCGACCGCCGCCGCTGATCACCGCACCGCGCGCGACAGCCATACGACGCGCCCGATCACCTCCGCCTCGCCCGTAACCGGCGGCGCATCGGGGTGGTCGCTGCTAATCACCAGCCGACCCGCGACCCGCCGCACCCGCTTGACCAGCGTCGCGCCGTCGACGCGCAGCACGAACACCGCCCCCGCTCGCGTGACCCGCCGGTCGCCCTGGTCGACCAGCATCTCGTCACCATCGGCGATCCCCGGCTCCATCGACCAGCCGGTCGCGCGGATCAGCGCCAGAGGCCCCTCGCGCACCCCCAGCGCGCGCAGCAGCCGCGGGGGGAAGTCGAACTCGCCGACCGGATGCTCGCCGTCGTTGATCGCGCCCGGCCCCGCCGCCGCCGCGACATCCAGCCGCAGCACCCGCACGCGCCCGAGGGCAGGGGCGGGCGCGAACGGCGCGACGCGCCCGCCCAGCACCGCCTCCGCCACGCCCAGATAGCGCGCGAGCAGCGCCCGGTCCGCCTCCGCCAGCACGCGCGGCGTGCCCCGCGTCATCCATTGCTGAAGATACGCCTCGTTGCGCCCGATCAGCCGCGACAATGACGCCAGGCTCTCGCCAGCGCTCGTTGCCACCAGCGACCGCAACGCCGCGCGAGGATCACCGTTCTCCACCTTCCGAATATAGTCCTAGGAAATCTCCTAGACAAGTTGGAAAAGAGAACGGAACAGGAACGAACACTGAGACTCGAGAGGCCAAGCCGATGTCGTTGCTGATCAGGATCAATCGTTGCCTGCTGGAGGGCAACATAACTCCGACCCGGTTCGGGCGGTTGGCGGTCAACGACCCCCGGCTGGTGGGCGACCTGCGCCGTGGACGCGAGCTGCGCGCGGCGACCCGCCGCCGCGTCGAGGCACTGCTGACGGAGTTGCACGCATGAGCGGCGGGAACGGCGCGATGGCGCTGGTCCGCGCGCTGGCGGCGAGCGGGCCGGCATTCACGCTGGTCGAGGTGGAAAGCCGCGACTGGTCGAGCGCGACCTTCACCGGTGAGCGGCACCGGGTGCATGTCGAGATGGCGGACGACGCGGCTACGACCGCGTGGCTCGCGGCGCTGCCGGAGCTGGAGTTGACGGTCCGCGGACGGCTGGTCGCGGATCTGGCGGTGACGGACGCGACGCGGGCAAGCGGGCGAACGCTGGCCACCGTCGAGGCGCTGACGATCTGCAGCGACTGACGCCGGTGGCGGTCAGACGACGACCCGCCGCGTCAGCCCCCGCGCCCGTGCGCCCCGCTCCAGCCGCGCGAGCAGCGAATCGAGGCTGTGTTCGTGGTCGGGCGGAACATCGTGCGCGAGCGGAAACGTCTCGATCCGCTCGCCGGGGTCGAGCGGCATCGCGCGAGCGGACGATACGGCGCGGGCGAGCGGCGCGGGCAGACGAATCGGCTCGCGCGGCACGGGCAGCATCGCCTGCGCGTCATAGGTCGCGAGCGGGGTGGCGAGGTCGACCGGCAACACCTGCTCGATTACTGCCTCGAATTGCGTCGGCGCGAACTCCTGGTCGGCGCGGATCGGCGCGCGCGGTGGCGCGTCGGGGTGCGCGTCCGCCCGGCGCACGTTGAGCGCCCCCGCCGCCCGGCGGGCGAATATCGGCATGCGAACGCGCAGCTTGCGCCCGCCTATCCACAAATAGAGCGCGGCCCACGTCAGCAGCGCGACCGCGACGCCGCCCGCCAGTGCCAGCGCGGCGCGCGCGGTGTGGCCGAGCGGAGGCTCCGCCGCCGCCAGCAACGCGGGCAGGCCGCTGCGCATCACCAGCGTTTCGATCAGCGCCGACGGCAGCACGAGGCACATCAGCACCGCCAGCAACGCCGCCGCACCCGCGCCGGCGCGGGCGATCGGGAACGTCAGGCGGGTAGTATCGGAAAGGGTGACCATTGATTGTCCCGCGAACGGCTTTGGCAAAGCCTTTGGTAAACCGGAGCGTAACGCGAAATGTTTGACGCCCAGTTACGCTCGGCCGCGACGAACGCGCGCGCGCGTGCCCGCCGGGCGTCCCAATCCGCGCGCGAGGCGAGCAGCCCGGCCAGTGCGTCGGCGATCGCGGCGGGGCTGTCGGGCGCGAATAGCGTCCCGGTATCGCCGTCCCGGATCAGCTCGCGATGCCCGCCGACGTCCGACGCCGCGACCAGCTTGCCCTGCGCCATCGCCTCTAGCGGCTTTAACGGCGTGACCAGATCGGTCAGCCGCATCCGCTTGCGCGGATAGGCGAGGATGTCGACCAGCCCGTAATACCGCTCCACCTGCGTATGCGGAACGCGCCCGACGAAGCGGATATGCCCCGCGACCGGCGACGCCGCCGCCTGCGCCCGGAGCGCCGACGCGCACGGGCCGCCGCCGACCAGCACCAGCCGCGCTCGCGGACGCCGCGCGACCAGCGCGGGCATCGCGGCGATCAGGTGGTCGAGTCCCTCATAATCGTAGAAGCTGCCGATGAAGCCGATCACCTCCGCGTCGGCGACGCCCAGCTCGGCGGCGAGCGCGGCGTCATAGGGCGCGGGCTCGCCGAACAGCGACAGGTCGACGCCGTTGGGCGAGACGATGATCTTGCCCGAGTCGATCCCGCGCGCGATCAGGTCGCCGCTCAGCCCATCGCAGATCACCGCCACCGCATCGGCGCGATTGACCGCCCAGGTCTCCAGCGCCCGCGTCGCGCGGTATCGCGCCGATCCCTCGCGCCCGGTCCCATTGCCGACCGCCGCGTCCTCCCAGAACGCGCGGATCTCATACACCAGCGGCAACCGCCGTGCCCGCGCCACCTTCAACGCCGCGAGCGCGTCGAGCACCGGCGAATGCGCGTGGAGGATGTCGGGGCGGAACACGTCCACCGCCGCGTCGACGCGCCGCGCGAACGCCGCGATCTCCGCCAGTTCCTTGACCGGCGACGGCCACGCGCGCGGCGGCGTCGTGCGGTGGAACGTCAGCCCGTCCACCTCCTCGACGGCCGCCTCCGACTCGCCCTGCCGAGCCCCCGTCACCGCCGCCACCGCCCATCCCCGCGCGATCTGCGCCTTTAGGATCGCGCGAGTGCGAAAAGTGTACCCGCTTTGCAGCGCCAGGCCGTGGTCGAGAACGTGGAGGATACGCATTCGAGGGTAATCGCACGCGGTGTGTTAAAGCGGGGTCAACCGCGCAAGGGCGGCGGTGATGGACCTTGCATGTGCATGGTGTCCCGAGTCGAAATTACTTGCACCCGGTCACGGCCTAGCTTCCTCGTCACCCCGGGCTTATCCCGATGATGAGTTGTTCGAGCGTGTTTCCGTTGGCGCGCGTCCGCACGACGTTGGACCATGCCTCATAGTCGGGCCATTGAAGCTTCGGGACGCGATGCAAAGCCTTTTCGTCGCGGGCACCGGCCGCGCCGCCGGGCGGGCGCTACTGCGAGGAGAAGTAGATCAGGACGCGGTGGTCGGGCAGCACCAGCGCGAAGCCGGTCTGGTATAGGTCGGACGCGAACGGCCTGCCGTCGAATGCGGACCCTTCGAATACATAGTCCGATCCATGCCGGAACCGGGTCAGATCCACGTCCGCCAACAGCCAAGCGGGCGGCGCGCCTTCCGTTGCCGGCCGCAGCGCCTCGTCGGCCTTCAGAGCGCGCGAGACCGTGGCGAAATCGGCATCGGAATAGCGCACCACTGCCCACAACTCCGTATCGGACGGACCGAGAACAGCGTCCGTACCGATCGTGGTGACCGACCATTTCGCCGCTACCGGTGCGGGCTTCAGCGTCACGAACTTGCGCAAGGTGGCGATGTCGGTCTGCGCCCCAGCGAACATGTCTGCCTTGCTCCTTGAACAGCCGGGTGCCACCATCGTGACCAGCGCGCCAATGGCCAGAACGCGCGCAAACCGCTTCACAGCCGGTTCCGAACGCGCCGATTATCGCCGGGCTGCCGCTGACGTAACCAGGGGGACATGGATACCGTGAACGACTTCGCGGGCGCGCCCGACCATGCGACACGCCGGGTCAGGGTTGCGTAGTTTATATATTGTTTGGCCAGCCCGGTTATTTCGAACACGCCGTTCGCGCTATCAGGTGTGCCGGTGGCAATGTCAGCGTTGCCAGGATTGAAGTTATAGCGGTCCTCGGCATGGATGACGAGCGTCAACGTGAACTGCGGCGTTCCGGACGGCGTGTTCCGTTTCACCACCACGTCGCCGCTGATCCATATCACATGGGCGCCGATAGCCTTTTGCCAGTTCTCAGTCGCGGGGTAGGGAAAGCCGCCGGTACGGCCACGGAAAGCGATCGCGCTTCCGGTGAAGCTGAAGCTGCCGCCGCCGACGGGCACCTTGCTGCCGCTGAGGTCGTAGGCCGCGCCCATCGCCTCCAGGATCGCCGACTTGAGCGTGGTCCGGCCCGAGGAATCGTTTGCGACGTAGCGTTCGTAGCTGAAGGTCCGTGCGGCCCCCCGGCCCGTCAGGAAATGCCGGTAAGCCGCGAGCGCGTCCGAAACATCGTTGTGAGGCACGAACGGTACGCCCTGGGCTGCCTCGGCGAGTTCCAGTGTCCTTGACCATGCCGCGTAGCGCCCACGGTCCGCCGGCGTCGGACTGCGTGGGGGAAACCGATCGAGAAAGCCGTTGTCATGTCGGATTTCCGGCCGCCGCGGAAGTCCGACGAAATAGCGGGCATACGTCATGGTCCAGCCCTCATCCGGTAGCGTTATAGGGCATCGCATCGGAGTCGTTCCAAAGCAAACGATTGTAGCTGAGGGCATCACTGCTCGCGCCCGTTGCGCCCGAAGCCGAGTGAGCGTCAGTCTCTGGTTTGCGACAGCTGATCCCTTAACCACCCCGCAATCCACGCCCGCTACCACGCCGCCATGATCGACAATCTCGCCCTCGGCATCAGCCATGCGCTGCTCATGCTCGCGGCGGTGCTGTTGATGCGGCGGGTGGACCTCGACCGCGAGCCTCCCGCGGACTCGCGTCCCGATGCGTGACCTCGCGTTCATCGGGTTCCTCGTCGCGTTGTTCGGGATTGGGTTCCGGCGGCCGTTCCTGTTCGTGCTGGCCTATGTCTATATCGACATCGTCTCGCCGCAGCGGCTGACCTATTACCTGCTCAACGCGGTGCCGATCTCGCTGATCGCGGTCGGACTCGCGGTCGCGGGGTGGCTGATCGCGGATGACAAGGCGGGGACGCGGGTCGCGCCACGCCAGGTGCTGCTGGTCGCGCTGCTCGGCTATTGCTGGTGTACGACGATGACCGCCGACTTCCCGGTGGAGGCGCGCGAGAAATGGGACTGGGTGTGGAAGGCGCTCGCCTTTGCCGCTTTCCTGCCGCTCACCCTGCGCACGCGGTTGCGGATCGAGGCGCTGCTGCTGTTCATGGTCGTGTCGGCGAGTTCGATCATCATCGTCGGCGGCGCCAAGACGCTGGCGACGGGGGGCGGCGGCTATGGCTCGCTCAACCTGATGCTGACGACCAATTCGGGGCTGTACGAGGGTAGCACCATCTCCACCGTCGCGATCGCGATCATCCCCGTGATCCTGTGGTTCGCGCGCCACGGGACGATCTTCGCGCCCGACCGGCGGGTAAAGCTGTTCTGCTATGCGCTGGTGTTCGCGTGCCTGCTGATCCCGGTCGGCACCGCGGCGCGGACCGGGCTGATGTGCATCGCGCTGCTGGCGGTGCTGCTGCTGCGCGATGCGCGGCGCAAGCTGGTGTACCTCGCCGGGCTGGCGGTGGTGACGGCGGTGGCGATCCCGTTCCTGCCGCCCGCCTTCACCGCGCGGATGAGCACCATCGGCAGCTATCAGGCCGACGAGTCCGCCTCCACCCGCATCGCGGTCTGGGCATGGACGCGGGCCTATGCGCGCGAGCACCCGTTCGGCGGCGGGTTCGAGGCGTATCGCGGCGACCATGTCCGCTACGACACCGTCGCGGTGGTCGGCACCGGCGCGAGCACCAAGGTGAAGACCGATGTCACCGTCGACGCGGCCCGCGCGTACCACTCCGCCTATTTCGAGATGCTGGGGGAACAGGGCTATCCCGGGCTGGCGCTGTGGTTGCTGATCAACGTGTCGGGACTGGCGCGGATGGAGGTGCTGCGCCGCCGCTACCGGACCGTGGCCGCCGACCAAGCGTGGGTGGCCCCGCTGGCGAGCGCGTTGCAGCACGCGCAGCTCATTTACATGCTCGGCGCGGCGTTCGTCGGCATCGCGTTTCAACCGTTCATCTTCATGCTGATCGGCGCGCAGATCGGACTGGACACCTATCTCGCGCGACGCCGCGTGGGGGAAAGCTATCGCCCGATGCGCCGCCCCCGGCTCGCACCCGCCTGACCGGAACGAAGCGAGGGCCGACGCATTCTCGATGCGTGAGCGATATTAAATGGTGCGACGACAGCGGGCCCGGCATCACCCGCAAGCAAGTCCGTGGCAAATGGGCGTATTTCGCGTCCGACGGTGCGCGGGTGACGGGCCGCGACGAGATCGACCGGCTCAACAAGCTGGCGCTGCCGCCTGCGTACCGCGATGCATGGTTCAACCCGGACCCCAACGGGCATATCCAGGCGGTCGGCTGGGACGACAAGGGTCGCAAGCAATACCGCTATCACCTCGGCTTCCGCGAGGCGCAGGAGTCGGCGAAGTACGAGCTGTGCTCCGCGTTCGGTCACCGCCTGCCCCGGCTGCGCGACCGGGTGGAAACCGACCTGAAGCATAACGGCGTCGGCAAGGCGACCACCGTCGCCGCGATAGTGCGGCTACTCGACCTCGGCCATTTGCGCGTCGGCAACGAGGAATATGCCAAGGCGAACAACAGCTTCGGCGCGACGACGCTGCAAAAACGCCACGCCGACCTGACCGGGCGAACGCTCAAGCTCAGCTACCGCGCCAAGCACGGCAAGCAGCGCACCCTGTCGATCACCGACGGCACGCTGGTCCGCTTCGTCAAGAAGATGCAGGACCTCAGCGGCCAGCACCTGTTCCATTGGCTCGACGCGGATGGCGGCACGCACGCGGTCACCTCCACCGACGTCAACGATTATATCCACGCGGCGATGGGCGACCGCTTTTCCGCCAAGAACTTCCGCACCTGGGGCGCAAGCGTGGTGGCGTTCGAGACGCTCGGCTCGGCGAGCGAGTATGTCAGTCTGAAGGCGATGCTGGAGCCGGTGACGGAGGAACTCGGCAATACCGCCGCCATCGCGCGCAAGAGCTATGTCCACCCGCGCCTGATCGAGCTCGCCAAGGACAAGGACGCGCAGGCGACGTTCCGGGAAACGTTGCGGTTGCCCCGGATGACGCAATGGCTCAACCGCTGGGAGCGCGGGCTGATCGAGTATTTGGAGGCGGAGGTAGTGGAAGCGGCAGCG
>JAABUQ010002045.1_pt1 | contig 41021 bp, 38 predicted proteins | sample 5560001 | NCBI WGS metagenome assembly JAABUQ01 (sample SAMN10711888, study PRJNA513371) | rock metagenome | isolation source: Antarctica rocks | place: Antarctica: Victoria Land, Finger Mt nord | collected 2015-12-18
GTATCGGGAGGAGGTGGAGGAGTGGGTTAGGGGGAGGAGGCGGCGGGGGGAGGGTGGTGGTGGGGTGGAGGCCAGTGGGGGGAGAGGGGATGGGGAGGAGGGAGGAAGAGGGGAGCGTGGTGGAGGGGTTGAGGATGAGGGGGTTTTTGAGGGGGTGCCCGTGGGGATTAGGGAGTTCATGCGGCTGGAGAAGAGGATTAGGGAGGGGAGGGATGAAGGGCGCGGGAAGGGGTGAAGGGGAGGAGGGTGGGTTGATGATGGGGTAGGGACGGGGGGTTGGGAGGTGGAGGCTTTGAGATCTGCGGGTGATGCTCTGGGTATTCGTGGACTTTGGGAAGCCAACGAGTAGGAAAGACGGCTTGGTATAGAAGTGGGAGAGCTACTTATGGGGCCTGCGGATTGCGGCCGGTACAAGTCATGGGCATTGCAGTATGGAGACTCTTTTGTGCGGTTGAGATACCCATTGGTATTATACAAGACACCCGAGATACCCAGCCTACATGTCTCTTTTCCCTTGAGGTTGCATGATCCAAATTCTCAATCCACATCCACACCCTTGCTCCTCAAATCCCGCCTCGCCATCTCAATCTCCTCAGTCAACTCTTGATGCGCTTTCGGCACATCGTTGAATGTGAACACGCCCCAGCCTAGCTTGAACATGAGGTAGGCGCCGAAGGATACGATGGCCCAGAAGGGAAACTATTCACGACGTGGATCGTTAGAACGGTATGTCGCTTTGTTGGGGGCAAGGGGCAATGGGGGAAGGGAAATTGGGGGGGGTGGAGTAATTAAGAGGCAGGCCGTACGACTGGAACGATTTCGTCTTGGATGACTTTGGTAAAGGGGATTATGTGGAGGAAGCAGGCGAGGTATAGCTGGAGGGTTGAGTCAGCGATTGAGTAGTGGGTTGTGGACAGGGGACTTGCGGAGGTGAAGAGGAGGCCGAAGGACATGGTCTGTTGGGCGCGCGTCATTTCGGAAGCTTGGGACGAGACCGGTATGGGGCTTTGGATTCTTTGCTCTGCGCGCTGTACGTGTTGAGGAGGCAATGATGCTTTGATTGCGGAGTAGTGGAGAGTTGAGAGAGGGCTGGAAGCTTTGGTGTGTTTGGCATGAAGGAGGCTTCATGGTCCGCCGTAGTTGGCTTCGTATCACGGCCTCTACTCCACGCGAGCCATGCCATCCTAATCTCAGAGCTTCAAAATCCTTTCAATGCAGCCAGAATGCTCTCTGATCAATTCTGATGAAGACTCTCCGTGGAAACAATAACGGGGCTTGCTCAGTATGGCTCCTACCTCTTCCAGAAGTGGTTTAGATTACGGCGGTGGTATGGAGGTCAAAATGTTATTGCAAGGATATTGATCAGCCCTTCTGCAGCTTTACCACTCAAAACAAGGTCTATCGTCTATCTATATTGCTAGCATATTTAAGCTGGTATTATAACATTCTTCCCACATCAATTGCTGGGGTCCAGTCGTCATTCTTTGATTGTATTCAACAAACCCCTGCTTCTCCTTCAGAAAGAGCAAAGGCATCATTCTTGTCTCCTACGAAAATGCCTCAACCTACAGACAAAAACGCTGTAGAGTCAACAGAGGTAGAAGAAGAGCTACCGGAGTTGGAACTCACTATCACGAACGATTCGACGCCCAGTCGATGCTATGCTCTAGTTGAAGGAATCGAGCACATAGCCAGCGCCTCCAGCCTGACTCTACCTCCGATCAAGGATATTGCCAGCGGATGTGGCCTGGAATTCACCTCATTTGAGCACACCGGAGGCATTTCCGACCTTGATTTTCCTCGACTTGAGGACTTTGTCGTGCCCAGTCAAGCAGGGGTCGATGCGCACGATCCATGTTTGAACTTTGCTCTCCGTTTCGTCTGGTATGTGCTCGAGGCCCAGTGGAACGAAGACAGTAATTCACCTTACTTCTTCCAACTTTTGGAGAAGCTTGCAGACGCGAGTCGTGATCGTAAGTTCTTCATTTGCTGGGTTGACTCCGACTGATTGAAAACGCAATCGCTAGCATTCTGGCGAACTCCCTTTGGCGAACATCGCATTCTTGACTTGTGCATGGAAATCCTCCATAACTACAAGGAAGACGAAATTGGGGCGACTAACCAGGCTATGCGTCTGATTGGCAATTGTTGTGATGAGGATAGTGGCTCAGACGCAAACAGGCATCGTATCTTAGCAGAGACACCATTCCCAACGCTTTTCGCGTGCCTCAGCTCCGAGGAACATGCCAAGGGAGCGATGGTAGTCCTGTTTAATCTTTGCCAAGACGGTATCTGTGACTTGGGCTCCAGAGCGGTTCATTGAGGCTGACATGTGCCAGAATTTGCTCATAGAAGAGCCGAGGAATGGAATCTATGCCCAGCTCTCGTTGAGTACATAGGCCAGGACTTCTTTGATAGAGACTTCACGGACAATGTATGTGAGCTGATGCTGCCGGAAGATGAAAAAAGTAAGGAACGCACTGCCCGTAGTTTTCTTACCCGACTAACAATTTCCTTAGGGGTTTCCGTTACACCATGCCCGCCTGATGCCATTCGAATCCTCGTGAAATATCTGCACGACCCCGACGTGGGCCCGGTTGGTAGACGCTCGATCACAATTCTTCTGAGGATAATTGCGAATCAAAATCGATCGGAAGGGTCAGCCGGGCAGGGGCTAATTCCTATCACACGCTCCGTCTTCTCGGACCTTGTGAGCTGTTTTCAAGATTTCGGATTGACCAACTTGCCTGATGTATACTCTCTAATGCGAAAAAATCTCATAGAGTGCTTTGGAGGCCTTGCCTTGAACGACCGCAATGTTCAGGGGTATTCGACCAAAGATGACAAGGTGAAGACAATGCTCCGATGGATCAATGCCAAAACTTCGCAGCCCGATAAAGCGATATGCGCTCTTGTCTTCTTCGGTAACATCATATGCAAATCGGATGAGGTGATAGTGAGCTTGATCCGGTTGAAAGGCTGTCAAGATGACTCGACCAATTTTCCAGATCGTTTATCAGAAATCATCTCGGTCTTGAAGTTCGGGCCACTTTTGACGTCCGCATTAGACGTCGTTCAGAATCTTGCGGCTAGGCCGAAAAAGAGAAAAACGGTTGCCGAAATGGGAATTCTGGACGCACTCGTCTGCTGCTGGTCGATAAGATCGACAAATATGCAAATGCGTTGTAAGGCACTCTATCAGACCAGACAATTGCTTCAATTGACCTCGGACAACGTATATACATTTCTAGAGAAGGAAGTGGATGTATGGGACGGCATTGGGGTATTACCCATTACCATATTACTGTCCTCCCGCGAACAGGCTGACTATTTCCCTTTGAGGGTGGAGATAGGCCGTACGTTGGCTGAAATTTGGAGGACTGCTCATTCCTTTGTCTCGATTTCCAAGGACGCCTCTGAATCAGCATTGGAGGATCTCTTGATACCGGTTAGATCGATGACGGTTTCGGAGATCGTTGAGACGAATACCGCCCAAGAAATGAGTCCCAGATCCGTTCTAGCAGCTATCGCTCGGGCTACATCAATGCATGCCGACATCGCCGAACCTCTCATCGACCTGATTCGGTCTCAAAACGCATCTCTCGTGACTGAAGGCTGGTTTGGCATGGCCTTGATGGCGAAAGAAAAATATGGAGCATGCAGAGTGCACGACAGCTTGTACAAATTTGATGCACTGGACACGTTTCGCAGCACACTGCACGCTCAGGATGGAGACTCGAAAGATAAGGCCAATGCGACGCTTCTTTTGTCCAATCTCATTGACAATATTGTAAGCATGTGCACGCCTTGCCCAAGAAGCAATGCTGATTTGCGGTGTATAGCCTAGAGATCGCGAGGAATTGGATGGACTGAGAGTGCTGTGGGATTTAGCAGTCTCATCGAGACAGACCAGAGAGGGCTCCCAGTGCTCGAGCAAGACATGTGGGTAAGGCTGGCAACAATGAAGCGAACTCGCGACTTTCATGTCGCTCCCTTTGGCCAGGCTGAACAAGAAAAGGGTACAGTGAATTGATAATGTTATTGCAGGGCCAAGTCATGGGAGACGACCGGATAATCCAAGCGAAACTGCGGACCCCCTACTCGGAGCCAATTTTAGGCTATGCGAACAATTAAGCGATGTTTCAAGATGCCCTCAGCCGTTCCTGATGCGCTTGTACGGAGTTGTACATCCGTCAGCACGCTTACATGTTTTACTAACAGAAATCCTCCAAAATAAAGTATACGGCCTCACACTTAGCCTATAGGACACCCAGATCACCAAAATACCACAATTACTGTGGCACATACGGCTTATAGCTTTGGAATCTCGCAAGTCTCACTTCACATTCCTTTGGATCCGCTAGGAGCGCGAACACAGCCTGCAAAGAGTGTAATTGGACTGGGACTGCCTCATGACCCACGTTGCTTCCCTTCCCTACTTCTCTCTTTTCCGGTCCTTGACTCTTGCCAAAACATTTTTTTTGGTGCAACCTATTCTTTGCCTGAAAATACTTGTCTGTTCACTGAATCAATAGCTATGGCTGTTGGCTTGATCAAGAACATCCCAATATGTTAGCAATTACTAGTCTCTCTCTTGGACTATTCAGACGCTCGGTTCCGAGCTAGAATGGCGAACGCTCATCTCCTTCGAAGGATAATTCTTTTGCTGGCGTCCACCGTTTCATTTCTTTATTTTTGGACAATCAACGGATATGCGCGCCCTCATCAGTACAATGACTTTTCCTGTCCAGGTCACTACACACCTAGCATCTCAGTCAACGATACAAAGGCGGAGCCTGTGAAGGCACATCTTCCGGAGGGCAGTGTTACGTTACCAGACTTTGCGCCCAGTCCATTCGCTTATGTATGAATGCGAAGAAATCAATACTCTTTGAGCCTGCTGATGACTGAAAAGGTCTTTTATGCAACACAAGCATCATACGCATGCTCCGTCCTCATCAACATCGATCGGCTCAACAACATCTTCCACACTCCGCACCGAATCATTGTCGTTGTCAAACCCTCCCTTCCTTCCGAATACCTGAGTAAATTCACAGAGCAAAACGCCACTGTCATCCCCTACGAGCCTCCTCCATTACCAAACGATTTCGCATATTACACCGACGTCCTACTGAAGCTCGTCGGTTTCCGCCTTCATCAATATATCCCCTCCCTCAAACGAATTCTCATCCTCGACTCAGACCAACTTATCCTGCAATCCCTCGACCACCTCTTCTCTCTTCCCGATACCGACGTGGCTGCCCCTCGCATGTACTGGGGCGATGACACAGCAACACTTACGTCAGCGCTTATAGTGGTGAAACTGAGCGACAGATTATGGAATCAGGTGGACGTCGCCATGCGGGAATTAAGCGGCCATAGCTTTGACATGGAAGTTGTAAATCAACTTTTCAAGAATGCTCTCGTCCTGCCCGGAACATACTGCACGCTGAACAGTCAGTGGGAAACTAACGAACTTCCGTCGTGGTGGCAAGGCGTTGAACCGCCTCGAGATCCTTCGTTCAAAGTTTCCATCCCTCCTCCCCAGAAGCCGACAAGAAAGCAAGAAAGCACCAGGAGCGATGTTCTATCTAACAAGACAGGCACAGGCAACGTCGGTGAGCTCAAACCAAGATCACAAGATCGCTTCGTCGACGACGACTCCAACGGCGAAGACACCACCGACGGTGAAGACACCTCGGACGGCGAAGACACCGCAGCCTCAGCTCTTGACTCGGACTCCAGCTCCTCCCAATCCCCGCGTGTAGTCTCGCCCGATCGCTCGGAAGAACAAGAAAAGGTCGCCGAAGAAGCCGCCCAGAAAGCCTACAAAGCCGTAGTCTGGGACGAAGAGCACCGAGAGCGGCGCCCGCGCCTCGAGAAGACTTTGGAGAAGATATACTACGACGAAGTGAAGGTGCTACATTACACGGCGTTCGGCAAGCCGTGGACGAGCCCGCCGTGGCGGGTGAAGCAGGAGAAGCCGATGGCGCATTGGTTGCTGGCGGAGCAGTTTGGGGTGTGGAGGAAGAGAGCGAGTGAGATTTGTCCTAGATTTGAATGGTTGGATGAGTGAGGGTTTTGGAGTGGGCGGAATGCATTTCAAAATGGAAACGATTCCAGCGGATGAAACGCCGTTAGCATTACCTTGTGCATGGATCTTATGGCGTTGGGGATAGGGTGGACGGATCTGCACGGGAGGCGCACGAATCAGGGTAGACGGGGTGTGAAATCTGGCATCAGAGGTGCCTGTGAGTGTAATGGGGCATTGAGACTCTTCTTTGTAAGTATACATTGAAATCGGCATATGGTGTAAATACAGCACCAGCAGGGTCTGACTCTCACCTGATCAGTGAATAGCAATACACACGTGATGATTGGTGCTTCATGAATGAAGTATGACTAAGCTGCCAGTGAGCCAATAAGAATGCGTTCATTACAAAGCGCTCTTTATCGATAGCAGCCTCACTTCTATATAAACACTTTCACTCACTCACTCCACTCCCACTGCATCCATTCGCATTCACATCTTCTCACAACACTGTCAAACACACTCACCCACTACGAAACAGCCCAACCCACTCCACCCTCAGAACCACCAACCTTTCAACCCACTCCTCTCACCCACAACCCCACTCCACCCCTACAACCCCACCACCATGTCCACCACGACCACCACCCAACCCCCCTCAACCTGCTGCAACCGCACCCCCGGCGCCTGCACCTGCGCCACCCAGGCCAAATGCTCCTGCGGGAAAAACGCTGCTCTGAAATGCACATGCGAGAAAGCCGCCACGGAGAACAAAGTGCAGGGACCACGATGCTCGTGCCGTATGTACTCCCCCCTCCCTTCCAATTCCTTGCTCTGTACGCTGTGATGAGGAAAACTTGGGCATCGCGACGAGGACATTGAGACATTCGAGGGTGTGCAGTCGGTCATTCGAGTCATCGATCCTCATCAGAGGGGGGGGGGGGACCAGTAAAAGGGAAAGATGGCAGCTGATAGTGAGATATAGATGCCCGCCCCGCAGGCGAATGCACCTGCGACCGCGCCGCGACGGAGAATAAAGCCCCGGCGGGGGAGACGTGTGCGTGTGGGAAACGTAGTGCGGGTATGTCAACCCCCCCCCCAACCACCATTCCCAATGCATGACCTAACAATCCCCGCGCAGACGCCTGCTCCTGCGAGAAATCCGCCTCGGCAGGGGGTGGGCTCCTGCCTACGGAGACGGATTTCACGACGAAAGCCGCTGGGGCGTGAGCGCTCCTTTTTCCTTTTCTTGCGTGGGGTTTTGTGAGTGAGGGGGGGTGGTTGCATGGGCGTGTAGGGAGCGGGGGAAAGGGGGGGGGTCTTGGGGGTATGAGCTGGGGGGATATGGTGGGGAAGGATGGAGATGCACTTGGAGGATATCTGGCTTGGTGCTTCGAGGAGTCGTGCTGTGATGCGATACCCGAAGTGTGGACGGGATGTAGGGGGGAATCAATCCATGCATGGATCAGCTTGTACAATCCAGCGTGGGCTGGCTGCTAGATTGCCTCGTGCTGGTAGTCCGTAAGTAGTCCAAACGTCTAGCTAGCTAGTGCAGCAGATTCCCATCAAAGCCCCTTTTACGCAGAGCGTGCTGCGCAGTTGTGTCAGAGGCACAATACGCACAGGTCGATCATTTGAGGATATACCCACTTTACTCTCTACTCATATCGCTATATACAACCTTCCCCCGCCCCCCTCCCCCTACACACACTGGTGTTCCCATAAGCGCACCAGGGCCCACCCTTGAGAAGAAGGGAAAGGATGAACGCTGGGATATGCTTGCAGGGGAGGATAGAGGAAGAAGAATAAGTCGGAGGAGATGGAGAAGATACGATGTCGCTTGCGCGCAAGAAGTAATACTAATGCCGCTTATCCCCCTCACCATCCCTACTCCCATATCATCCTCTCCCCCACACGTCCACCCCCTCATTCTCGTCATCGTCCTCGTCGTCGCGGTACTCTGCGGTGAGGTGAGGTGAGCTGGGGTGTAAAAGATCACGTATCATACGACCAGCCCACACCGGCGACAGAGCCAGGGTTAGAGCTCGCGAGGTCGGAGTCTTGACCTTGAGCGAAGGCGTCTTCCATCATTTTGATGAGGACGGGGGGAACGGATTCGTCGGTGGCGCGGATGGTGATGCGGTAGAGCTGTTGCTCGGATGTTAATTTTGCTGCTTTCTTGGAAGTCTTGCTCCCTTGTGCAAGGGAGAGTATTTAGGTACGTACCTGCGTGTCCCAATTTGGCTCCAACCGCAACAGACACCCTAGCTTCCCCACGCCTGTATGGCACACGCTCGCGCCGACTACGTTCCTCTCGTTCGGATCCACGCCCCCCAGCACTCCCCAGCCGAACTGCTCTGCCGTTCGCCGCGTCCAGGCTACATCCCCCATGCTGCCCGAACCTGAGATACCGAAAACGCGCTGAGCCTCCCTCGGGGCACCACCGATCTGCCGCCAGCGTTTGAAGAAGTCGTCCGGAGTCAGGTCGGCGGCGTCCATGAATTTGTGCACGACGACGGGGAGCTGCAGGGTGAGTGCTTGGAGGGAGCCGGCGAGGTAGCTGACGCGTATGGTGGGCGGGAGAGCGAAGACGGCTTTGGCTTCGAACATGACTGTTTGCTGAGCCTGCGCTTCCGTTTCTATGGTGCTGTCTGGGAGGGTTTTGGTATCGATGCGGAGCTGGGCCGCTGGGTTCGGGTTGTCGAGTGTGGTGGTGAAGGAGCCGATGGCGCTGGTGGCGCGGTTGGTGAAGTATAATATGAGACAACCCATTGAGCCACGATATTCGGACCGGAGGCCGATTTGCATTTGTACGTCTTCGTATAACACGCCCTCGGCTGCGAAGAGGAGGCGGCGGTAGCCTTGTTCCCAACCTGGGGAGAGGTGGGCGGCTGAGGCGAGGTTCGGAGGTTTGGTGATGTGTTTCGGAGTGGTGTCGTTAGTTAGACCTTCGAGTTCATGGGATGAGGAGCCGTTCGTTGTAGGGCTTGGGACTGATGGGATGTCGCCATTGGTGAGCTTTGGAGTACCGTTTTTGGAAAGGGTGCCGTTGTTTGAGAGGGAGAGGGAGGCTTTGCGGCTGTTTGCTTGGGTGAGTTGGACTTCTTTTGAGTCGCTGTTCGCGTCTTTACCGCCGACTATGTATGTGCGTTTGTCGCTTGTTGTTGCTTGTTTGCTGTGGAGGCGGGAGAGGAGAGCGGAGGTGCGTTCTGGGAATGGAGGCATCTCATCGCATACGGTGCGTAGGAGGTCGTCTGTTGGGAGAGTTGCGAGGGTAAGGTATTCGCAGGCTCTTTGCTGGAGTTCTGAATCCAAGGTGTGGCTGTAGGCGTTGAAGACATGGAGTAATTGGGGCTTGATTTCCGGAAAGAGATTGACGAATTTGATGAATGAGGACAGCAAGATGGCTCGTGTGCTGGAGGAGCACCCTTGCATCTTATGTTGAAGGGCCAGGAATTGCTCGATTGGACTGCATCCCTGCGTATCCGCGACAAGATGGCCAAATTCACCAAGAAGGTATCCTCCGATCTTGACTAACGTCTCGTGGCATTGGTCTGCTTTGACGTAGTCCAGAATGTTTTGGGCTGCATAGACTTGTAATTCTTCATTGTTTGTCACAATCTGTATGACTCGTTGCCAAACTTCATCGCTGACATGATCACCGGCCATTGCGATCAGCCGTAATGATATGTCAACGTACCACTGGATGTCGGTGGCGTATTTCTCAGTCAAGATGGCAATCTTCAGGACCATCTCCTCGCGAATCGCAAAGTCGGCATTTTGCAGATACTTGAGCAATTCGTTGACGATCGGTTGGGAGTTCGAAGGATCACACATGCTGTAGAGAAGATCCAAGCCCTTTCTTCGAACACTAATGTCTCGATCGCGCAGGGAACCAATGATGATGTTCTGGTGCCGTTTTATCGGGTCCAGTGTCTCTGCTCGAGCTGCAAAATGTGTCATTGCTTCCAGGCCCAGATACCGAACATTGGTTTCCCTCGATTGTATGAATTTGCCTAATCTCGACGAGATCTGGACCATCAGGTTGTGTTCGGTGTCAAGATGTATGACGAGGTTGATGGCTTCGAATAGTACAGCATTCTGTGCATTGTTTTGTTGTACATTTTTCGGCATGAGCATCGCTTCGTGTAGGATCTGCTGTAGAGATTCCCGAATCAGGCCTCGAACATACGTATCTTCTGTTGGGTTTTCAGTATCAATACACGGATCGAGACCGGGAAGCCATACCTGACGGGGGAAAGTACTGCATCAGCCGTATCAGTTTCACCTGTATCCACGGACATGGCACCTTGTAGTAGAGGTAATCCGGTGAAATGTCATTATCCACCACAATCTTCTTTAACCTCTGCGCAGCCTTGACATATGCCCCTTTGTACTCATCCGGCTGGTCTTGAGCTAACGCCATCACTAGAGAAGTCACAGATAGCGTCACTCCCATATCGGGGTCATCCATTAAAGCAATAATTCTCTCGGCCCATTCTTGATGTACGATTCCTGGATATTTCCTGTACAGCCGTAATAATGTGAGAGCGGCCTTTTTCTTGACGAATGGTTTCGAAGTCCTGCCGTCGTCAGCAAATAAGTATACCGCGTCTTCCAGCATTTGCAAGGGTACTTACGGCGAAATGAGCAGCCTATGTACATCCCCACTCAACGCTTCACCCATCTCCCGTCCTCCCACATTCGCAATCGCATGTAGTGCCAGACAATTAAACAATTCATTATGGCTCATCAGGTCCTTTCGTATGCTATTAACCACCAGGTGTAATAATTCGTGTTCCTCGTGCAGAAAAAGGGTGACGGCCAAGTACCCAATCTGTTTCTCCGAGTACTTGTTTGCTGATATTAAGTTGACAGCCTCGAGGTGCCCGAAGTCGACGTTCCATCCCAAAATGTAGATGTACAGCAATTTGCAGACGTATTTCTTTTTGTGGTACCCATTGAGATTTCCGTCTTTGAACTTTTGCCGTATGTTGGCCAATTCTTTATTGATCCGCTTCTCTTCCAAGTCGCGCGCCCTTGCATTACGAAGATCTGCTATGAATTGCACGAGACCTCGCATAGAGGTGGTGTTTCCGGAACTGGACCGGCCCAGGAAGCCAGCTGCCGCCGCGGTCGCCATCTCGAAGGGCACGCCAGCTTTTCGGTTATTGCATGGGACGCCCAAGGCTATGCAATGGGACTGGAGTAGCTTAAGCAGCGGTCATCGCATGTTCAATTGTGGTACTTCCCGTTGCTAGAGGATGATGTAGGTGCTTGGCGTATGGGGCCTAGGACCAACAGCTTCCCCGCAAGATCCAGGGGGCAGATATTAGATCTGGTACAGTCGTAGATAGACTGACACTTACAAAAGAGCGGATCGCGATGCTGCAAGATCATGTATGAAAGAAGACTGTAGAAGGAAGCAGCACTTCGACTGCTGATTGTTGAACATCTTGATGCATGCCCGGTGAGCTGCAGGTCGCTTCTCCGGCTGCATTAGTCAGATTTGGCTAAAATTAGATAGTGCCGGATGTTTTGATATCTCCTTTTGGAGGCCCGCATAGGAGACCCACCTCTACATGGTGCTGGACAGAAACCCCTAGCTCTTATACTGGGAGGCCAAGAAGTCTCCGACCGATTGATCGATACCTTGCGAATACTTTCGGACCCTCGTCGACGCTTTTAAAGGACAAATTCCACCCTGATCGACCACCTGAGATCTTTTCATGTCCTCGCCCTTCCGAGCAAAACTTATTTTTACCGTCACGATATACGACAGATGACGGCAATCGGCCTGATTATTCAATCAAAAGAATACACCAATATTTTTATGCCAATTACGCTTTGAATATATTGGTTTTCTCTCTCATGCGATGGTTGGGAAGAACGTAGTACAGCTATTGGATGGATAGCTATTCTACTCTTAGAAAATATTGCAATATCTCGATGGTCTCTCTATACCTCCAACTTGACTATTCCGTCCACCAAGCAGAATAGCTAAGGCAGCTGACAGCCCCAAAGAGATCTTCCAGCAAACCCAACCTCTAATGAAATGCCAGAAGCACCGAGCTTTGATCCAGATGAACGTGCTTCTAGAATTAACCCCTTCCTTTCAAAATATGTGCACAGAAAGAGAAGATTTCTCCACCAGAAGACCTCCCGAAACCACTGCGATCAACGGCTAGGACTTGGCCAATCCCCAATCCCCAACCCGATCCGATCCGACTCCGATTGCGTCAATTTTGCCTTCTTACTACTCCGCACAATCTCGTCGTATGAATTGCTGTCGCTACCACGCTTCAGGGACTGTGCCATTGCTGGCTTGATAATCGGACCATGCATTTTGCCCTGTACCACTTTGCTTGAATTTGGGGCTGGACGATGCTGTGATCTTGTGGAGGTCGATGATTCCAGGGATCGACGGAGCATGTTGGCTGCGGTCTGGCTTGCTTGGGATGCTGGTAGATCCTCATTTTGATAATCATCCTCGTGATCTGACACTGAAATCGTGCTGTCTCGGTCGTCCCGAGCACGAGCTTCGTTGTCGTAGGTAAGTTGAGTTCCTGGTGCAGAAAAGCTGACACGATTGTGCGCCCCGACTCGTTCGACCGGAGTACTAAAGACATTGCCCACTGTAACCGGTCTTGGACGAGGAGTCGTTGGCAGCGAAGACAGGGAATGCGCCCCTCGCAAGTGCTGCGCATGGACCTTCATAGACCTCGACTGGTTTGGACTTGAGGGTACACTGCTGGCTTCCTCGTTGAGGACCTGACCGGCGAACAGTAAAGCGTCAAGGGGATTTTGAGTCGATGGGTTGGTCATATCGTGAGCCGGTCTTGCAGGCGTTCTAGAAGCCCCTTTGAGCATTGGCGTTCCGTACTCATGAAAAGGAGTGGCTTGGATAGACATAGCTCCTGAAGCCTGCATATCGTTGAGGTGATCTCGATTCTCTTTGATGCGTAGACGAAGCAGTTGGACGTGATCTTTGAGCTCAACGTTCTTGCCGTCTAATTGAGCAATGACTTTCTTCGAGTTCCGTAGACGCTTCTCGAGGATGGAGTTCTCATGCAGAAGCTCACGACAATGTGAGAGCGCCAATTGCAAATTCCGTTGAACTATCCCTGACGGCGATTTGAGAGGGCTGAAGCCATGATGCGGCAGTGGAGAATTCTCCTGCAGCACCTGGACTTCACGCTTTGTAGCTTCGTGTTCGACCTCGGATCGTTTCGTGGCTTCTTCGTTTTCGATTGTGAGTAAGCTATGTTGAAGTTTCGAATGAGCAGCAGTCAATCGAGCTTCGCCTAATGCTGGCAATAGTTCCGACACCAAGGTTCGTAGCTCTTCCTCGTCCATCTCTTGAACAGCTTGAAGTGTAGGGACTTCTCCATAGAGCCCGGCAGATGTAATAGGAGGACCCGTCTTCAGAGTGGCTGGCGGCGATGCGAGTGAATGCTCTCGTCTGCTAGCGAACTTTGCTTGTGCAGACTTCATTATCTTGGAGGCAGAGGCTTGGTTTGAAGGAGGTGGTGTAATCGCAATGCCAACTCCATTTGTTGCAGCTTCCAGTAGCTCTCTCGGACCGTCAATGCTGTCAACAGGTGATTGGTCGTCTAGGCGCATTGCGGCCTTTGGTGTAGGTGTGCGAGGTATTGTTGTCTCGGACATTGCGACAGAACAAGAGTCGGCTTGTGCACGGGTAGGTAGATTGAGAAAGGTAGAGAGGAGCTTGCGCAGGCTTTTGAAGGTCCACAAAATTCGAAATGTCGACGGAAGACCCTCAGTTGCGGGGTGAGATACTTGATCTGAGGCGAATGGAGGGAGAGCTTGTGAGACTCCTGGACATCGCAAAGGAAAAGATCATCAAAATGACATTTGTACAGAGTATTTGTACGATCGAGTGATAGAAGTGAAAAGAAGAGGAGAACAGCTTCACACTGCTTACCCAGGTAATGGGACTCTTGGTGGCTGGGAGTCAGGTGGTGGGATAGCGGGCTGGGTCCGCGGTGGAGGCCAAGAAGATAAAATACCGAGCTAAATGTATATTACCTATCCGTACCATGTTGGCATGGAAATGAAAAGTCAACATCAATGGAACCCCTGGAATGTTTGCTGCTTCCTGTCTTTATATCTTCTTTTCTCTTCAAATGAGGCAATATGGAAGAATGATTGGTATCTGCCCTGGTCGAATCATTTGACCAACTGCGATTTCATTCTCGCCATTGTACCAGCGTCGGGATGGATCATACTTCGGCCAGCACCCCAAAGGCGTCTGCTATTCCAACGATGTCTAAACTTCCTGTAATGCGTGGCACTATTTCAAAAGGCCAAAAAGCCGAATCGATACAGCAGGAGAGTAGTGGGAAGATTGTTTATCTAAAGCATAGACATGCCCCTAGCCTCGTTCCTGATAGTGGACTTTTATCAAACCAGACGACCAAATCTCTGGACACTGACCGAAATCGTATACTGGCCACCGACAAAGATTCCTCAAACGAACTCAGTGTCGATGAAGGGGTGATGTCGAAGTCAGTTCCACGTCGCAAACCGAGGCCCTCTCTATCAGACCGCGCCATCGATACTCTCTCCCAGATTCCTCCTACGCCATCCCCAAGACGGGGAAAGTCAAGCTTCTTCCCATCAAAAAGCCCAATAATGTCTCCCGCACGGCCTCCATCATCCATGAATCGTAGTCGTCCTACTACAAGTCATGGCCAGCATGCTCTCCCAAGGACTGGAATTCCTGATATGAGACCTCCATCACCTACTAAGAGGCAGCTACCTCCAGCGAGTCTAGATAACACACCACAGAATGCCTCTAGTAAAGGGGCTGTCAATTCTCCTGCTTCAAGAAATCTGGCACATCCACCAATCAAGCCCTATGGCACTTTAAGAAGTACGCCTTCGAAACTCAAGCCACTTGCATCAATTCCAGGCGGCCAGCATGGAACGAATTACGGTACCATCAAGAAGGCAGCGCTAACACAAATCCGGGGCAGCAAGACGATGACTGCAAGACCATTTACACAGAGGCAATCTGTCATGGAGGCTTTTGAGAAATCAGCACCTCCAGTCTCTAAACCGGGGACGGGAGGCAATCGGAGGATATCGACGGCCAGCTCTGCGAGTTCTGGTCGTACTGTATTGACTTCGGAAGCCAATGGTCGTGCGAGAACAGCCGTTGAGCCACCAGCATCCCCAGCTTCGGAAAAGTCCACACCACCAAAGTCATCTGCGGCTCTGCGTGAGACCATAGCCAAAGCCAAGGCTGCCCGCAGAGATGCCATGAAACACCAGGGTAAAGCTTCAAGCAAGGTACAAAGCCGAGTGAACGATCTCCCAAACTTCGAAGTCGGCAGCAATGAAGAAGGCCTCGGAACGCGCATTGCTAAAGCTCGGTCAGATGGACGACTACATATCGCTGCAATGGGCTTGAAAGAGATGCCAACCCAAGTCCTCAACATGTACAATAGTGACGCTCATGACACTACTGACGGAGCTTGGTACGAGAGTGTTGACTTGGTCAAAGTCATTGCGGCGGATAATGAGATTGAGCATCTCGATGACCGCTTTTTTCCAGATCCCTCTGTGTACATCGAGAACTCGGAAGGCAATATCTTTGGTGGTTTGGAAACGCTGGATCTGCATGGCAACCTTCTCCCCTCTTTGCCTCGGGGGCTAAGCTCTTTGACGCGTCTGATTACCCTCAATGTTTCCAAGAACCGACTCTCCGACGAAAGCCTGAATGTCCTTGGTAAAGTACATTCATTGCGGGAATTGAGGGTTGCAGACAACAATCTGAAAGAGGGTCTTGATTCTCTTTGCAAAATGCCCGCATTGGAAATTCTCGATCTCTCGAACAATGCATTCACGGATCTCCCATCCGACATAAACGAGCTCCGCGCCCTTCATACGCTGCTTGTCTCCAGAAATGAAATCCGCACGGTGCCACTCTCAGTGTTTGAATGCATGAGTTTACGGGAACTAAATATGTCGCAAAACAGACTTTCCGGCGCATTCTTTCCTCATAATCTAAGCGGCCTGGTAACGATAAAGTCACTGGATGTCTCTTGCAATGCTTTGGCCACAATTACGGATCGTAACGACTTTGCAATGCCTTCTCTACAGACGTTCAATATCTCCGAAAATCGAATCATACACTTGCCGGACCTTTCGAATTGGGAAGAATTGATCACTTTGACTGCAGGGGGAAACCGAATTACCGCAATTCCAGACGGCCTTACATCTTTGACCAAGCTACGAAACGTGGATCTCACCCGCAATGATATCAAGAAGTTTGATGAAAGACTGGGCGTAATGGACAGTCTTACAGCCTTAAGAATCGCAAACAATCCCCTCAGAGAGCGTAAATTCCTTACCATGGCCACCGACGACCTCAAACGCGAACTACGATCACGGCTTCTTCCTGCAGACTCCTTGCCTGGAGGCGAGCACTTTGATTCCGGCCCTGTCACCAATAGTAACACCCGCAGCTCAGCTGAGTTATGGCCCGTCCAACCAGGCGGCATCCTCGATCGCTCATCCACCAACCTCCAAACAATCAATCCATCAGATCTAGAACCTATCCTAGAGACCACCGACATCAAAACCATGCTCCTACACCACAACCACCTCTCCAGCATCCCAAGAGCCATTGCAATCTTATCCGTCAACCTCACGACCCTCGACCTCTCCCACAACAAATTCTCCCCAACCTATCTCACCGAAACAGAACCCCTCTCCCTCCCACAACTAAAGAGCCTCGATCTCACCGCCAACACTCTCAAAACCCTCGACCCCCTCATCAATTACCTATCATCACCCTCCCTCACCGATCTAACCCTCAATCGCAATCGCCTCACCACCCTCCCTCCCCTTCACTCAACCTTCCCAGCATTAACCACCGTCCTCGCAGCAGACAATCTCATCTCCGATCTCCCCGTCGAGGCAGTAAGAGGCTTGCAAGTACTGGATGCCAGTGGGAACGACATCGCGCACCTGGAGCCCAAGCTGGGATTATTGGGGAAGGCGGGGCTAAGGACGTTGGTTGTCACTGGGAATAGGTTTAGGGTGCCTAGGAGGGAGATGGTGGAGAAGGGTACCGAGGCTGTGTTGCGGTGGTTGAGGGGACGGATTACTGATGGGGAGGGGGAGGTGGATGAGGAGTGATCGGCTGGATGAGTGGGCGTGGTGTACGGCAGTAGGATCTTCTGGCGGGCTTGGTGTGCTAGCATGAGCGATGAGAGTTTTACGGCAGAATGAACATGTTCGAGTGTGTATCCTCCCTGTTGCTCATTCATTCGCCTCACGGAACTTGCTGTTCATGTGAGAGCATTGATCTATTCCCTCGCGAGGCCAATCCCGTTATACACCCATCTATATCATACGATCCACTTGGTAAATTCATCACCCATCCCCCATCCAATCTTCCACCAGAAATCCCGTCCCGACTCCCAAACCCCTCCCACCCAACCAACCACCTCCCAACTCACCCCCTCTCCACCTCCCCCAACCTCCCAACCCACCGATCAACCCACCCACTAAACCCATCCTCCTCCCCCCCCCACCCTCTCCTAACCCTGCGCATACACCCCCTCGCCTCCTCCCTCAAACCCTCCAGCCTCCTCTCCACCTCCCCAACCTCGCCCTCATACAACGCCCCCACAATCTCATCCGCCTCGTCCGAGAACGCCTGCACGTGCACGATAATCGCGTCGACCTCCTCCAATGTTTCAGGGAAAGGCCAGGAGTACCATGGGGTTGTGGAAGTGATGTCGGGGAGGGTGGCGATGCGGCGTTTGAGGAGGGCGGGGGGGAGCATTTTTACCAGCCGGAGGTGTTTTAGGGCTCGGGTTTTTAGGGGGAGGATGGGGTTGAGGGTAGGGTGGTGGAGGGGAGAGGAGAGTGTTTCTTCGTCGCTGGTTGGGGGGGTGTGGATTGGGGGTGTGGGAGAGGAGGAGGAGGAGGAGGAGGAGGAGGAGGAAGGGGAGTCGGGGTCCCAGTCGTCGAGCTCGGAGATGGCGTCGGTGAGGAGGGCGTGGGAGGAGGTTATTTGGGAGGAAATTAGGTGGGTTAGGCTGGTGGAGTTGAGGCAGGTGAGGATGTCGCATTGGGCCCAGAGGACGCCGGTTGAGGAGAGGGTGGACTGTTTATTTGGGGATTGGAGGGGCTCGTTTTGGGGGATGCAGGCGAGGAGGGTTAGGAGCTCGGCCCACAGTCGGGCGAGGGTGGTTCGGATGTGTTTTTGGAGGAAGGCAGTGTATTTCTCTGGTTGGCATAGTTCTAGACCGGTCATTAAGGCTGGGAGGCAGCTGGAGGAGAGGGTGGTGAGGATGTGGGTTATGGCGCTTGGGGTGTAGGGTTTGTTGAGGATGAGGAGGGAGATTTTGGTGGTTTGGGCTTTGAGGATATGGGAGGCATCTGAGAGGAGGGCGAGGGGGTTTGGTGGGTCCTTGATTGAAGGATGCGGAGGATTGGATGCCTGGAGGGTGGACTGGAAGCTGTGGATGAGAGTTGTGGTGGAGGTTAGGGTGCCTCGGAGGGCATCCAAGTCTTTGGCTTGTTTTGAAGAAGACATCCTCGGTTTCTGTACCTATGCCAGGCTGCCGAGATTCGTTGATTCATGAAAAGTACTCCGTACCTATATCTAAGCAAGCTCTCTGCTCGTGAAATGCCCGATGTATAAGTCGATCAGATAGGCTTAGTGTCCGCTCGTAGTATTTACCGCTAAACCTAGCTTGCAGTATGGGAATCTGGAGTTTTCAGTGTTGAGTATTTGCTATTGTAAGACCAGACATGAGTATTCATCTCAGCGTAGTATCAGTACGGAAGAAAGGGCCTGTGTTGGTCTTGACTAAAGATGCCGCGCCCAAGCAAGCCGCAAGAGCGCGCGCTGCCGGAACGGACTCTGATCGTTGATAATGGGGGATATACGATGAAAGCTGGCTTTGCTGCCAATACACCAAGCTTGGATGACTGCGAAGTGGTACCAAATTGTATTGCTAAAGATCGTGGGAAGAAGATCTGGATTGGTGCTCAACTTGAAAGGTGCAATGACTTTGGGGAGATTGCTTTCCGGAGACCAGTGGAGAAGGGGTTTCTGGTGAATTGGGAAGCGGAGAAAGCAGTTTGGGATACCACCTTCATTGAGAATAATGCTAAACTCAAGGTAAGTCTACCTAAAACATACGTTTTATATCATATTGATGGAGAAACAGTGCAATCCCAACGAGACTAATCTCATCCTCACCGAATCCCCAAACACTCCTGCAGCTCTTCAAAGCAATTGTGACCAAATCGTATTCGAGGAGTATGAATTTGCCTCGTATAGCCGTTGCCTCAGTCCGTAGTTCTGTCAGCTGCATCGTGCGTCTTGCTGACGTTCAGGTAGGTCCATCTCTTCAAGCGTACAACGACATTCACAATCTCTTTGGTGCTTCTCCACGTGAAGGCAATAAGAAGGCACCGCCCGTCGAATGCCTTCTTGTGATTGATTCCGGCTTCTCTCATACCACAGTAACACCTCTCTTCAACGGCAGACCCGTCCAACAAGCCATCCGTCGTGTGGACGTTGGCGGCAAATTCTTGACAAACTATCTCAAAGAGCTGGTCTCTATCCGGCATTACAATATGCTCGATGAGACCTATCTCATGAACGAGGTCAAAGAAGCCATATGCTTTGTCAGTGACAACTTCAGGCGAGATCTCGAACGGACTTGGATAAGGGCCTCTGGCAATCAAAAGAAGGCTCTTGGGGGCCAAAACAGCATCGTCGTTGACTATGTCCTGCCTGATTACAACGCTCATAAGCACGGGTTCATGCGTCCTCACGATCCTTCATTGAGTGCGAAGATGAAAAGGATTGGATCTTTGACTGGGACTGGTGAAGCTGTTGAGGATTGCATGACGCTTGGGAATGAGAGATTTACTGTGCCAGAACTACTCTTCAGCCCAGGAGATGTTGGTATGAAAGAGCCGGGTCTCCCAGAGACCGTGCTGCAGAGTATGTCAGGGCTGCCGCCAGCTCTTTGGCCGGCAATGTTGGCCAACATAGTCGTTGTGGGTGGCAATGCGAAAATTCCTGGCTTTCTGGACAGATTGTGAGTGTTCCAGCCCAGAAATGAACTGTTCCCGCTAACAGTGCCGTAGAGAAACGGAAATACGACAATTGGCGCCATCGGAATGTACTGTGAGAGTAGCAAGAGCCCCAGAGTAAGTCTAGCCGCCATAGAGGGTACCCTATTTGCTAATGTCTACATAGTCCTATCAAGTCTGCTTGGCTTGGAGGTGCACAGCTTGCCACGAACAGAACTGCTCTCAGATCAGTGCAAGTAACAAGACAGGAGTATCAAGAGAATGGGAGTGGCTGGCTTGCCAGAGTATTTGCAGGTACAACATCAAGATAGTGTGCAAGAGTTGTGCTGTGACGAGAAGAATTGAGTTTTGCATGATAAGCCTGTTGTGAAATTCGGCTTTTTGCAATGCCAGAGCACTGGGACGGTGGCTGTTCCTCGTGAGACAGTATCAAAACATGACCTGTTTTCCCGAGACACCAAGAATATGTTGCCAGGCAGCAAAGCAAAAAGATTCGTCTTCTGAGTCTGACAAGGTAGAACTTTCTCCTCGTACCCTCCGATCTTTCGAATTGGCTTAGTGCTTATGGCAATTAGAAAAGAAAACTTCCAAGGCTATAAGTATCATTTTCAGGGTCGTCGAGATAAGGATTGAATTGCACGAAGTTTTCAGGCCAAGCTGCAATTGCGTTCGCCGCCTGTTGATCTTCCTACTCTTTGAATATTCTCCTTTCTGTCGCCATTGTACAAGGGCAAACGACGTCCTTTCCAGTCACGTGCGACGTATGCAGTATCTCATATTACCCCTGTGACGAAGTAGATAAAGTGTTCTCCAGAGCCTATGGTTTACATCACTGGGTATGTAAGTGCCATTCTATGCAATCTGAAAAGCCCTTTCAATTTAACCCTTTTTCCCTCTGGTCTTACGCCACACAAACCGCATGCCCTCCTCCCGCCGCCACCTTCTCTATCTACTTCTTCCTTTCCATATTCTAGAATTGGGGAGACCAGCACCTTTGACCGACGGATGAATTGATGAGAAGTCTGTTACACGCTTGGTTACATAATCGAGAGCAAAGCCTTCATATGTATGATTTGTAGTAATGGTAGTAGGGTTAATCAAATCACCTTCTCAACGCCTTCCCAGCACCCACACATATTATGCCGCCGCGCCCACCCGTCCACCCACATATCGACAGCTACTGCGAGCACTGAAACATCTACCATGTAACACAGCCATGATAATCAGATTCTTCTTTGATGTTTCCACCAGTATTGCCAGGACCTTGTGCCCCAGTCAGCAATGCCAACTTCCTCTCTTCCAGAAACTCAAAGCAGAAAATGTGGTGTATATTTGTAGGAAAGAAAGACTTACAAGCATTCCGGTCCTCGAGCACCTGCGTCAACGGCTTAGTGCACCGATCGCTATAATCGCTAATCTTAAAAGTCGTCGCCTTGTCGCAATTACCAATAGGATTTTGGCTAACGCAACGAAGATGTCAATAACATGGTCAGTCTTGCTGGGTCCATAGCGATAACTTTGGTAGGGATAGGAGCCTCTATCCTGGCTAAAGGTGTTGGGGGGTTGTGGGGTGGCAGGGTCGACAAGGTAGCCGTATTTTTGGGCGTCATCGGTGCAGAAATCGTGGATGGCCTTTTTGGCGCTCTCGACATCCCAGGCGACCATCTTGTTTCTGCCCAGGAAGCTTGGGTCGATGCTACATTCCCGTAGGTTCGAGTCGATGGTATATTTGTATTGACCGCATCTGACATTTGCGGTTGTGGAGTAAGCCATGCCGGACAATCCACCTAAAGGTGCGGTTGAGCAAGGCGATGAAATCTCCACTGGGGGAATGGTAAAGCTACTTACATGGACTGGCGACTATATAATTAAACGCCGAACTGCAGTCTTTGAAGCACTCCGCTTTTGGGTCAGAGGTACCTGTCCATTCAAAATTGAAGTGGTAGCCGTGATAGCTGTCCGAATCAGTCGGGGGAGTCCTGGGTTTCAACGACCTTCTGTTCGGCGATTTGAAGTCTTTATTAACAAGCGTCTTCTTGAGCGATTTTGTCTTACCGCCCTTGTTAATGGCGTCGCAGAAGGATGGGTATAGGCCTGAAAAAAAGTTCGATTGCACTTTGCTATACCGCTTTGTGTCGCGGACAGTAATTGTACTAGAGGGTAGCGGTGTCTTCCAAGGGGGACGATTGTCCGGATCGCTAGGTACGAGAGTGATGTTCTAACAAGAGATGAATGAAATCTTTCCTTCCAAACGCTCGACATATCACGACTTACGTATTTTATACACTTCCCCACCAAGGATGCCCCATGATTTTGGCCTGAGTTCGGCTCGTATTCTGTCGTTGCCGTCGTGAGCGTATCCGTACATTCTTCCTTAGAGATTTTGCGGTCATTCCCCCTACAAGACGAGTCCGTAGATTGGAACCAGTATTCGGCTGAGAGCTAATACTGCCAATACCCTGAAGGGTAAGACTAATAAAGTATGTTGTCGCTCTTTGTCACCGACTTTCCTTCTATAGACGTGCACCAATCATTGGCGGCTTTTGTGACACTGGGGGCGTTACCTGTAGCGTCTCCGTCCTTCTGAGGAGCCCTCCAGCCGAGCTTATGGCATACAGGATCACCGTTTAAAGGATCGCTAGCGTAGCTTGCATCCGTAATTTTCTTCAAGCCAGCAAACGAGCCTACCAAGGCTTCTTGTTCCGCGTCGGAGTATGGTGTATATGGAACGCCGTCATCCCCAAAGGTGATACAATCGCAATCCTTCCATCTGCCGTTCTGATCTGATAGCTATCGTTCATGAGATTAGCCAAAGTTTCGTTTTGATCGATGAAAGACATCTGCTTACACCTTTGCATTTGTTGTTTTGATCGGCACCACCACAATCGTCGCAAAAGAGAGTATCTTTGCCGCTTGGACACTTCTCCTCTGTACAGTCGCATCCTTGATTATCAGCAGAGCATTTCTTGTCATTTCCGCCTTTACATTTAGGGTCAGAGCATTTCGGCTGTTGATTTCCTGTAGGGCACGAGGTAGACTCGCAAGCGCACCGGGTGCCAACTCCTGTAGTGCACATCTCTAATTTGCCTCCGCACTCCGAACATTCCTGCTTTGGATTGGGGCATTTGGTATCGTCTCCGTGACCAGGATCTGACTCCGGAACTTTATGCGTAGGTTCCGCAACAGCGGCGTCTCCTACATAGCCTAACCGATGGAAAGCGTCAGTCGTCCATGCCATTGAAGGGAGGCGGCAGCAAACTAAGCGAAAGCATACCAGCGAGGAACCAGGCAACACCACCAGCAAATACCACAGCAGCAGCTGTCTTAACGGCAGTTGAACCGTCTGGGTTTGTGGTAGTTTTAATTACGGTTGTGGTAACGGCTTGGCGGAGACTGGAGTAAGAGGTGAGTGTTTGTAAAGCAAAAATTCCGGTCACAGTCTTTCCGGACTGAGTAGCGGTGATCGTTGGGAGAATAGGCTTAGCCGAGGGGCCGTTATCACCTGGGAAGCTATTGAGTGATGTTGATATGAATACTTGAGGTAGAAATCTTACATTTGCACTTTTCTTTGCTACAATGTTTAGCGTTCTTTGGGTCCTCACCACCGCAAACGTCTGCAGAGCTGGGAAGTGGCTGAGCACCGACATACTCCAGGCACGTTACTGCCGATTGTTTGGGCGTGTTATCCCGCTTCAGGAGACTACTATGAATCATCAAATCCCTCAGGTCCAAAGTTGGGGAGGACACAATCTTAGCATGCCTGTCGAAGAGGCTGTCTGCCCCAAGAGCATCATGGAGGAAGGCTGTACCAGCAGCAGCAACAAGCAGGAAGCTCAAAGACGGCATTTTGAACCGTTGGAGAAAGGACTGACAGTTTGCCAGTTGTTCGAGGCAGAAATGAAGAAATACAAAATGAATTTGGCGTCCATGATTCTTCAGATGCCAGGAACAAGCCGTGTTAAATACAGTGCAAAAGGAAGTAGACATCGTTAATCATAGCTATTCCATCAACAGTCAGGCGATGTCCTTATGAGTGCCTCTTTCATGAAATGTGTAAGTCTGGAACAGGATGATTAACGTGAAACTTGTAAGAATTGTATTACTGGATCTATTAAGCTATCATCATAACTGTGTCCTCGCGCTCCTTTAGCTCCTATTGTTGGCTTAGGAGATTTCAATTGCTCTATCTACCTAGGAATACAGGCTTATCTATATACTCGGCTGATCAATCTAGGCCCTATAAATAATAAGGCATTTAGTAGAGCTGATATGCCCTAAATATAGCCCTTATTGTTCGGTATATAGCCTGGCTAACAGTAATCCCAGGATTGCGATACGTTAGACCTGATTTGGCTTAATACTGCTAGAGAAACTGCTTTAATTATTCTCTAATACCCCTTTTTAGGCTTCGTAATAGTTTCTAAAATATTATTAGCAAATAGTTTATTAAGCTTTATATTTCCTTTTTTACCTTCCTAAGCTAGCCCTAGTAATTAAAGTATATATTTTAAGTTTATTACTATTATTAGCTTCGTCAGAAGATCTGCTGTTATTTTTTTAATAAGGATTTAATTTATAATTATATTTTTATTTTATACTAATTCCTTTACTTTGTAATACCGAAGTCGTATATACTTTATTTTGGGGTATATTATAGGGTTTTCGGTTAAATTAATTATTAACTTGTTATTTAAGTTTATTTTTATAATTTTTATATTTTTTTTATTATACTCAAGTTCCCAAAGCAAATCCTTAAGATATATAGCTTCTTTATACGCTTTTAATATAACGATATATTTAACTTTAGTTGATAATATAGCTACGATTAGCTCCTATTTAGACCTCTAGCTAATTAATTTATTAATTAATTTGAAAAGATATTCTATTATAAATTTATTATTATTAATATTATTATATTAGGAAGAGTCGGAGTAGGCCTAGAAAGTCCTATTATATATATAATTTAATTTAAATATTATTCCGATTTTAATAATACTAGCTAGATATCTTATTACCTGTTTTGCTATTATATAATAATTATTTATTAATTATATAAGGTACTTATTTAAACAATATATTATAAAATTAATATTAGGCTGGCTTATTCCGGTTACTTAATTTAGAACCCTAATAATAGATACAAAGTTATTTTTCAACTTCTTATTAGCAATATATTTAAGAGGTAGCTATTCTAACTTTATATTCTTATTTATAATATTTTTAATAATATAGTAATCCTCTATTCCTAGTTATTTGAATATTTAAGCAATATAGCCCTTTTAAATAATAATTATTATACGATTATCGCGATTTCTTAAGATTTTTATTCTTAAATAGAAAAAAATAGCTTTTAAATATTTTAGTTTAAATTTCTTATTAAGCTAAGCTTTCAGTTTACTTATCGCCTTCTTTGTATATAAAAGTATTAGCAGATTATTTATATAAGTAGCTACGATCGTTCCTTTATTATTAATAAAAATAGAGTTGTCTTTTTAGAGTCGCTTAAAGCTAAAACTCTTTAATTTTTCTATTAATATTTCTCCTTATTCTTTAAATAATTATTTAAGGCTATATAAGGCCTTTTCTAAATAATATATATTATTTATACTATTAATATATTTATAAGGTTATTTTATTTATATTTTTTCCTTAAAAGTTACTTTTAAGAAGATAATATCGATATCAGAATATTCTATTTCTATATTATATTTTATTTTTAAAGCTAGAAGTATTTTTTAGCTTAAGGTTTTTACAATTAATAAGAAAATAATATTATAGTTTATTCCCTTTACCTATTCGAAGCCCTTAGCGATCTATTAGGCTTTATATTTAACGATTTCGTCTTTGATACTTAGCTTAATTAATAATATTTATCTTTTTAAGAATATTTTATATTTTAATAATAGTTTCTTAACTTTTTATACCCTTTTAGATTTTATTATATCTAGTTCCGTTTAAAATATTACTTTCTATTATTCCTTATTTGACTTTAAAAGTATTTTTCGCTAATTTTTAAAAAAGGTAGTATTTTCGTTTTCAATTATTTAGGAAGTTTATATAGAGGGAAATCCTCCCCCTCTTATTTCTTTTTGAAGATTATAATAATTTATTAATAAATAAGGTCTTGTAAACCGTCTCGGTTAATATTTTAATAATATTAATAGCCCCTAATAAGTTTGAAAAGGTATTTGTTATATTCCTAATACCCTTTATTTATTATATAAAAATAATATATTATTAATATAAATTACGATTTCCTTATTTAGCTTTATATTTAGTATTTATTTAGTATTTTGCTCGTTAAGGTTAAGATTAATTATTTTATTAAATTTAACGTTTTAAATATTAACTTCCCCAAATCCGTTTTATATATTAAGGCTAAGGCTAACTTCCTTATTAATATTAGCGTTTTGAATATTTGCTTCTATATTCGCGGATTGCTTATTTATTAATATATTATCTATTTTATCAGGAATATTAGGAATAATTTCTTTGTTATTCCCTATTTCAGATAAATACGTTTTTATTAATATTATTTTATTAAAAATAATATAAGTTAAAAGCCTTAATCCTTTAGCCTTTTTATCCTATACCCGATATTAATTAGAACTATTATTAAATCCTAGGAATCTATATTTAATACCCTAGAATTTGAGTTTTTGCTTATAAATATCTTTATTATATACTTAGCAGATATATCCGAATAGCTTTATATAACTAATATTTGATTTCTCTCTAGTTTATTCTTTATATAGTATTTTTCTATTAAATATTGCCGTAAAGAGCTTCTCCCTAATATATATTATAAAATTTAAGGTTTCTTCTTAAAAATCTTTATTCAATCCTGAATAAAATAATATTATTCTAACTTATTCGAATAATATTCTATTACTTTGCTTAATAATATTATTTTGATAGGGGCTATATAGTAATATCGGCTTTTATTAAATATTAGTCTAATTAAGAGTTGTTTATACCTACGAATTAATAAATTCTTTTATATTATTTCTACGTAAATAATTAATAATATATCCCTTGATATTGTTCTTCTTAATATAGTCCCTAATATAATTATTAATAGGGCCTGTTTCTCGCAGGGGAAGAAGATAAATAATTATTATATTAATATATTTATTAATAAATATCAAAATATATTTTATACTACCTTTTATAGGAGTAATTTTTTTACCTCTAACAATATTTATAAACTATTACTCGCCTGGAAATATTATTTGCTTATTCCTTATTAACTTGTAATTAAAAATATAAGATTGTTTTCTTATAATATAAGCTTTATATTGCTATTCCGGTAATATTATATTTTCAAATTTATTACTTTGCTTAATATTTATTCCGATAATCATTTTTATTATACTTTTTATCAAAGTTATTCCAGTATACCCTAAGCGTATATACTAGAGCCTTTATAAGGCTAGAATATCCTTTGTTCTGATATTCTTAATACATTTTTAATATTTTAAAGGAGATTAAGGAATAAGATAATTATTACCCGTTTTTTAACCTAAAAATAATATTTTCCCTATTTTATCTTTAATATTAAAAAAATTTCTTTTAAATAATATTATATATCCCTTTTCAGCTAGCTTTGCTATTAAAATAAAATTATATTAACTCTCTGGGATATAATATATATTTATTAATTTAACTTTTTTATTATTATTAATTATTATAATAATAAAGTCTTTCCCTTTTGCTATTATAATAGTATCGTTAATCTTATTAATAGGGTAATTATATATACAATAGGAAATAAAATGCTACTATTTAGAGTAAATATAGATCTTAGCTCCTGAATCTAAATAAATATCTGATTTTCTAAATATATTATATATTAATTATATTATTAATAATTTTTTGAGATTAATAATTGTTTTAGGGTTATATACCTTTAAAACCTATTTCGTTTTCTCCTTATTATTTTTAGGGAGGAGTTTTTTATCTTTTGGCTTTTATCAATTAGGACGGAAGTTGCTATTTAAATAATAATATTTTTCCTTTATATAAGATCCTTTGTAATAGGAGTATTTTGGTTTGGTATTTTTATTACTTCCCTTTTTGCTATTATTATTATTACTATTTTTCGTTTTCCCTTACTTTCTAAAGTTTCCTATTTTTAGGGCTTTCGAGGAGCCTTCTTAGCTTCGTTATTTATTATAAATAAATATTATTTTAATAATCTCCTTAAAGGTATTATCTTTATTGATATTATCTGCAGTTTAAATAATTTAAATTTAATATAGTTTTATTTTATCCAGGAGACCTTTTAGGAATAAATAAGCTAATATTATTTTATTTATAGTTTATATCGTTATTATTAAATGACTATTCCAGTAATATATATAGCTAGTATATTCGTTGGTACTCTTGAAAGTAGTAAAATCTATATTAATTAAATACTAAATAATTATATATATAATATAATTATTCTTCTTCTAGAATTTATTCTCTAGAAGCTTTTATATCTTTATAATATCCTTTTCGTTATTAAAGAAATCCCTAATATATAATTTATATATTAAAATAATAATAGCTTAGGCCTTCCTGTTTAATAAGGGTAAATTATTGTTAATATTATTTTTATTTTTGCTAATAGCTAATCAGGATCTTTCTTTAATAAGAATAGCTTATATTTCAGGGGCTTAATTATAATAATTAGAAATCTCCTCTAGGATAATTACTTTCCTATATACTACCTTTATAACTTAGTATAAAAGTAAATAAGATAGTAATATTTTTAAATTAAAAACTTGAATATTTTTCTCCTTATATAAATATATAGACGTTAGCCGGGCTTATAACCTGTTAGTTTAGGAAATTTCAATTATTCTATTTACTTAAGAATATAAACTTATTTATATATTCGGCTGATCAATTTAAGCTTTATAAATAATAAAATATTTAATAGAGCTAATATACCCTGAATATAGCTCTTATTATTCGGTATATAGCCTAGCTAACAGTAATCCTAAGATTGCGATATACTAAACCTAATTTGGCTTAATACTGCTAGAGAGACTGCCCCAGCCATTCTCCAACACCTATAAATAGATTTAGCCTATGCAGAAAGCTGTAGAATCTTTGGCATTTTTTAGTTTTTCCTCCCCGTCACGGTACTTGGGCTATTCGGGTCCGACAGCAATGTAGTGCAGCCAGCTATACAATGCGTTTTCTACCAAATTTATTAATTTATTTCCCATTATTATTATTACTAATATATTTATATTAGAATTTTATAAAGAAGTCGAAAAACATATTAAAATTGTTTAATTATTCAAAACGCGTTAAAAGTTATTATACAAACTTTTATTTAAAATTTTTATATTCTTTTTAAAAAACTTCAAAATCCTTTTAATAATTATAAAATTATAATAAAAAGATTTAGACTTAATTTAAAAACTTTCGTTTATTATTTAAAATTATATTATTATATTAATATTTATTAATAAATTATTTTGGTTCTAAAATAATTATAATATTATTAAAAAGTGTTATTAAAATCAAATTTATTATTTTATTTATTCGAAGTTAATGTAAAATATATTAATTATATTATTTTAAAAAAATTTAAAACGTTATTTTTCGTCCTTAAAATTATAAATATAAAATATAAAATATATTATAAATTAATAATAATTAATAAATATTAAATTTCATTAAATAATTGATTTTTATTTTTATTTTTATATATATTTTATTTTTATTTTATTAAAAAAATCAAAATAGTTATATTATTATTAAATCAATTTTTATAATTAAAATATTAATAAACAAATTTATCAAATCCTTCTTTTAAAGATAATTTATTTATATATTATAAAACAAAATTGAAAATATTAATTTGCTTTTGTTTAAAACTTCATAATCATGTATATTAAAGTATTATGTACTATTATTCATCAATCAGACGTTTAAGCCCTAAGTGCATTTGGCAATATGTATATAGCATCTCAACGTTCTTTTTGATCCGGAAAGGGTCGTTTACAACGTCTTAAGAAGTAGATCAGATTTGGCATGAGCAATTGGTAATTGCCTTCTAAAGGTCGTCGTTGAGAAAGGGGACCTCGGGAGAACATTTTTCGAAAGTTGTTGGCGAATAGGTCGTAACTTCCAGGGGGCTAGGTGTGTTCAAAATGATTACTCGTATTGACCCCCCAACGGCCATGACCCCCCAACGGCCAGGCATTAAGCCTATTTAGGGAAGCTAATACCAGTATACCTCGCGCACCACGCCTGCATATTATGTTAAATATCTGAAGAAGGCAAATTATAAAGTTCGTCGAATACTTTCGTTTGATTATTTATTAACGTAAATCAGCCAACAAACGGTAGAGGAATATAGAAGATATCCCGAGGTAATGCCGCCCCCGGCCCAATGCCTTATTTTCTAGATTTTTTTAAATTTACCTATTTACTTATAGAATAACAACTACCTCGATTAATAAGCTTTTAATTAAATATATAATAAATAGAAAGTATATACGTAATATCTGACTTTAAGAACTTCAAATATCAAAGCGCTATAAGTAGTAAATCTTTCTTCCCCGAGAAATAGCTAAAACGGCCTTTTCTATAATAGTAATAGCGATAATATAATTAGGTATATTTTACTGTTTCCCGAGCTTATTAGAAGCTTTATAAGAGTTTAGAGAAATCCTTTTCCGGTTAAATCGCCTTTTCCTTAATATAATAACTACCTTTTTTAGCTCCGCCTAAGTTTGCTTTTTTAAAGTTTTTTGTATTTTTGCTTCAGTAATAGCTTATTGTTATTATAGAATATTAAGAGCCTTTTAAATCTGATCTGTTTCCTTTTGGCCCTTTTTAATAATTATTAAATCCTTTTTATCGGCGATATCTTGTTATCGCTATACTTTATTAATATCTTTCTGGTCCTGATAATCCCAAACTATTTAAATTTAATTAAGATTAAAAAATTGGGGTTTAGAGCTATTCTCCCTAATCAAATTAAGGTATATATTATATTACCTTCTTTTCTTTTTATTCCTAAGGGTATTCGTTAAGCCTTTGATAATATAACCGTTTATAAAGTATTAAGATATAAGCTGTTCGTTTGCTTTAAATATTTTAATAAATAATAATAAGCTTAAAATTTTATAATATTATTATTATATATAATAACTTGCCTTATAAATTATAAATATTTGAATATTTTTAATATTATTAGGGACCTTTTCGGGTAAAGGTTTTATAATTTATAAAAGGATTATCGTAGGATTAGGAGGCCAAATTCCGATTTTTCTGAAGTTAGAAAAAATATTATTTTCTAAAAAAGTTTTTTGTTATATAGGCCCAAAGACGCTCCAAAAGGCCCTTTTATTTATTAAAGTTATCCTTAAGCTTTGAAATATTAGATTATTTAGATTATTTATATAAAACCTTACTAGCGGAATAAATAGCGAAATATTTAAAGGCTGCAAACGATAAATTAAATATAAAATTAAAATTAATAATAAAATATATAAGCTATTATATAGGAGGATAAACTCTATATTAATATAGCTAGAATAACTGTCGATAATTAATAAGTAATATACTCTCCCTCGGCTTGTATAATATTGAAAAATCATTTCTAGCTATTATCGACTAAGAGTATTGCAACTTTACCCGTTCGAAAAGACTATAAAATATATAATAGCTAGAAGAGCCTAATCTTTAACTTAAATATTCTATAAAGTACCAGAGTTATCTTTGTAAATAAGCGTTAAAGGTAAAGCAATTCCAGTAGCGTTAATATAAGCGAGTAAGCTAATAAATTCCCTATTCCTATCTTAGCTTGTATATATTATTCGGTTAATATTAAAAGCTTCAATAAATATAATACGCTTTATAATATTAACCTAGCTAATTAGAAAGCCTTTTTTATCTTAATTATAAATATTTTCTACGGTAATATTATATTTCTCGATATTATTAATTAGTTAAGTAAAAAATTAATTAGCAATAGCTTAACTAACGAATAAATATAAAATTACTTATTATTAAATTATAGAATTGCTTAAATATCGAAGCGTATTCTATATTTGATTTCTCCTTATTAATATTACGAAAATATAGGCTTATAAGCCTTCCTTTATATTATTTAATAAAATCCCTAGTCTAATTCTTGCTTATAAATTGCTTAATTATCTTTTCTGCGAAGTTCTGGACTATCTAACTAGTTAAAGGTATTTTATAATTAATAAGATAATTAATCTAGTTAATTAGGACCTCTTTTTGGATATAAATAAGGTTTTAGCAATATTTTAATATAATAACAGCCTTAAAGAGTATTTTGTTTTAAAATTGCTTATATAATATTAATCCGATTAAATTATATCTTTTAGCGGTCCCTAAGAAGTTAGGCTTCTTTTGACGATATAAGTTGGCTAACGCGAACTCTATACGAGCTTCGTTGGTAATACTGGCTATAATTTAGAAAAAATGAAAAATATAAAAAGAGGCGGTATTAGGCCGGGGGCGGTATTACCTCGGGATATCTTCTAAAGGTAAAGTTTTGTATCTCTTAAAATATAAAACTAAGTATAATAATAAAAGGTATATATAAACGTTAGGGTACCAAAACGTCTACAATCTTCGTTTATACAATTTATATACTTTATATTTTATACGGTAAGTATTGATAAGAATATAATAATAATGTTTAGTAAATATTATATTGTTTATTACCGTAGGGGGCGTAGCAGTATACTCGGAACTATATAAATACTATTACTTCTTTACAAACCGTATAGGAACTGTTATTCAAAATTAACGTTTATCAATATTAACATTATATATTAATTATTATATATTTATTTTTATAGTTTTAAAACAGAAATATAATATAAATATTAATTTTTTTTAATATTTAATTTTTTTAATATTTAATTTTTTTAAAATATTATATTTTATTTAAGTATATATATTAATATAAATAATAAATATTTATAGTTTAAATTAAAAAAAATTTAATTTAATAGTTATAAACTATAAATTAACTAGATAATAGAAAGGTTAGGGACAAGAAAAAAATTAAAAAATTAAAAAAACAAATAAATAAAATAATTAATAAAAGTAAATATTAAAATTTACAGTAAATAAAAAAAACGTCCAAAAAAGGAAATATTAAAATCGATAATAAATAAACAAAAATATCCGAAAAAGAATTTTTTTTTATAAGATTAATAAATTATTGTAATAATACCGTAAAAGTATAATAAAATATAATTGTTACGTTAAAATTTTTAACGTCAAAAAAATATACGTAATATTTCATTTTTACGTTCGAATTTATTTATGATAATTTTTTTCTTTATAATAAGATAATTATTACGTTTAGAATTTACAAACGAAAATTACTAATAATATTAATTTTTTATAACGGTATCGGAGCTAGAACAAACGTTTTTAACGTAACCAGATTGTAACGGTTTCTATACGGTGACAGTATACCGCCAAGCCCAGCTAGGTAGGTAGAAACAATAGAATTTGCTACTAGCTAACTAGAATAGGCCTAGTGCCTGGCCGTTGGAGGGTCATGGCCGTTGGGGGGTCAATACGACTATGTACTAAAATTACCGGCTACCCTATTCTGGGCGCTTGGTCTAGGGGTATGATTTTCGCTTCGCATCCTGCGAATTGTGATTGTGAAAGGTCGTGGGTTCAATTCCCACAGCGTCCACATTTTTGCCTTTTATTCATCCAATTGATCAACATGAGCAACATTTCGAACGGATAACAGCTTATGTGTCGCGCTACCTTCTAACACCATGCATTAATGGTCGTGTGACTTGATCCGGTGTAGTACTAGGGGCTCCGATTTCTCCAAAATACTATACAACAATAGTACTCCTCTTTAGCTTAGTATCAGTTGATGCCTACCTCCACCGAATCCACTCTGTACTGAGGTCTTCCACTATATCCACAAGAGGTCCATCGGGCTTAGGTCGTCTTGGCAATGCTTTCTACCCAATCTTTGGTGCACAGCCTCGTTCCACCTCCGTACATTCAATCATCGTGATATTGTCGCAGAGGCTGCTCTCTCCCATTCCCTGTGGTACGTGGAGCAGGACTCGTTACATACCCTGGATATGAAGACCCAGGACAAACAAGTGCTTGCCGCTCTGTTAGGAGTAGCAGTAATTTCTTTGGAGTAACAAAATCTGTCTGCGGGAAAGCCCATAAGACATTGGATCATGTCGGCGAGCTACGAGCTTCCACTTTGGAGCACTGGTCAGCCTTTCGCCGATCTTGAGGATTCCTGGCATAAGGACTAATAGATTTCAAGTGGCTGCTACAGGCCTTCACCCGCCGTTTTCTTGACAGTCAAAAACATGGCTTCTCAGCCTCCCTTCGACAAAGTTTCAAATTGAGTCGGCAGTCAATGTTGTCAGTGAAAAAATAGTGTCAACGGAGTGGTCCAATAATACGCGCAAAATCGCTACTTGGGTAGGGAGGATGACTATGGAAGGTGGTCGCAAGATATTAAAGAACGCGCCTCAAAGGTTCATCCAGTCATTGAGAACGAGGGGCGGCTTTTGGTTATTGACGGCCGTGGCTTATGAGTCTGGCAAGCTGCTTGCTGATTCTTTTCGTGCCAGTCAGGCACGTCAGGCTCAACAAGCATCCAGACCAATGTTTGGTTCCAAAGACATTTAAGCTTACCCTTCGTCAACTTGGCTCAGCAACTTCGAGACACCGCGTTAGCTGTGAAAATTGATGAGCTCAGTATGGTCTCCGTGATCATAGATGCAATCGAGCTACAATTGAGGGTGCTTGGCCCATTTGGCGACCTCTACTACAGGGAGGCGGCCGCTAAAAGCAGCATAATAATATACGGAGATTTCGATTGGCATCATGATCTTCAACCTCGGATCCGTGATGCCGCCAAGCAGGCAGATAACCAAAATGCTACTGGCCATTCCAGATTCACTCAATTACGCTTATAGCACCACAAGGACAAGTTCCTACTCCAGGCAATGATTTGTGTTGTCCTTTTAGCATGCATCTACCCGCCAGATCTGGCGGTAAAGTCTTCTCCGTCAAGTCCCGGCTCTACGTTCGAAGCGGATACTTGGCAGCAAATCAACAACACCATTCTTCAGCTTGCTGGCTTCTTCACCGCACTGCTACCTATATACCGAGAGATAGCAGCGAAAGAATGGAGACGAACTTAAGTCTTGACGATCCTTAGAGTTTCTTCAGCCATTATAGCAGTCCCTCTCTACCTCTTCGTTGCTGTATCGTGGAGTGCTTTCTTCTCCTGGCTAGCTTCGTCCGCGCAATTGCTAGTTGCCTTGTAGATTGCCTTGGTCGCTGCTTTCGGGGGCTAGGAGCATGCCAAAAACGACTCAGCTGGCCAAGGTCCAATTGTCCGGTGGCACTTTGTACTATTGAGATTTCCCTATAGCTCTTTCATTGCGAGGAAAAGATATGCAGGCTTAATATAGGTTTCCACAGGGTATATGCAATGGTAGGCTTTCGAATGTTAGTCATACTCTATACGAGAAGGGGGCAAGAAAGCGCTGATTACCAAATATCAACTCTAGCTCGGACATCAAAGAAATTGGCGCATTGATTCTTGTGAAAAGGCTTGGAAAGGTTTTGCTAAGTACCTATACCTCGGTAGATTTAGGCAGCAACAGGCTGAGCTAGGCAGCAGGCTTAGCAGATATAGAGAAGACATCTCTTACAGCGATAGTCGACTATAAGGCCGCCAATTCAGATTTGTTTTTGCTTGATACCCTCCCTGTTGCCCCAGTGCTCCCCTAGCTCCCCCATTGCTGCTCTTAAAGCGTCTCTGCTCACTGTCAAATACGAGAACGGCAAACCTCAATCCTACTTGAGAGATATATACATCAATACAGTGCCGTTTTAGAACCTTTGTAGATATATACGGAATAAGTATTACTGTTGGAGAATGGCTGGGGCAGTCTCTCCAGCAGCATTAAGCCAAATTAGGTCTAGCGTATTGCAATCCTAGGATCATTGTCAGCCAGGTTGTATGCCGAACAATAAGGGTTATACTCAGGGTATATCAGCTCTACTAAATGCCTTATTATTTATAGGGCCTAAATTGATCAACTAAATATATAAATAAGCTTATATTCTTAAGTAAATAAAATAATTAAATTTTTTTATAATTAACAAGTTATAAGCTTAATTAATATTTATATATTTATATATTTATATAAAAAGAAAAACGTTCAAGTTTTTAATTTATAAATATTATTAATTTATTTACTTTTATATCAAACTATAGAGGTAATATATAAGAAAATAATTATTTTAGAAAAGATTTTTAATTATTATAATTAAGCCTTTAAAATATAAATTATCCTTATTAAAAAAGGATCTTAATTAATTATTAATAAAAATAAAAATAATATTAGTAATAATTTACCCTTAATAAACAGGAAGGCCTAAGTTATTATTATTTTAATATATAAATTATATATTAAAGACTTCTTTAATAACAGAAAAAATATTATAAAAATATAAAAACTTCTAAAAAATAAATTCTAAAAAAAGAATAATTATATTATATATATAACTATTTAATATTTAATTAATATAAATTCTATTACTTTTAAGAGTATTAGCGAATATATTAATTATTTATATTATTAGAATAATTATTTAATAATAATAATATAAATTATAAATAAAATAATATTAACTTATTTATTCTTAAAAGGTCTTTTAAATAAAATAAAATAATATTAAAATTTAAATTATTTAAATTATAAATAATATTAATAAGAATATTACTTTTAAGGAGATTATTAAAGTAATACTTATTTATAATAAATAATAAAGTTAAGAAGGTTTTTCGAAAACCTTAAAAATAAGGAATTTTAAAAAACGAAAAAAAACGAAAAATAATAATAATAATAATAATAAAAACGGAAATAATAAAAATATTAAACCGAAATACTTTTATTATAAAAGAATTTATATAAAGGAAAAATATTATTATTTAAATAATAACTTCTGTTTTAATTAATAGAAACTAAAAAATAAAAAATTCCTCTTTAAAAATAATAAGGAAAAAACGAAATATATTTTAAAGGTATATAACTTTAAAATAACTATTAATCTTAAAAAAATATTAATAATACAATTAATACGCAAGGTATTTAGAAAATCAGATATTTATTTAGACTTAAAAGTTAAAATTTATATTTATTTTAAATATTAAATTTTTATTTTTTATTATATATATAATTACCTTATTAATAAAATTAATAATATTATTATAATAACAAAAAGGAAAGGTATTATTATTATAATAATTAATAATAATAAAGAAGTTAAACTAACAGATATATATTACGTCTTAGAGAGTTAATATAATATTATTTTAATAGCAAAGTTAATTAAGAAGGAATATACAATATCGTTTAAAGGAAATTTTTTAATATTAAAGATAAAATAAAGAAAACGTTATTTTTAAATTAAAAAATAAAGAATAATTATCTTATTCTTTAATTTCTTTTAAAATATTAAAAGTATATTAAGAATATTAAAACAAAAGACGTTTTAGCCTTATAAAAGCTTTAATATATATATTTTAAATATATTAGAATAACTTTAATAAAAAGTATAATAAAAATAACTATTAAATTAAATATTAAATAAAACAATAAACTTAAAAATATTATATTATTAAAATAATAATATAAAATTTATATTATAAAAAAATAATTTTATATTTTTAATTATAAATTAATAAAGAATAAATAAGTAAATATTTCTAAACAAATAATAATTTATAAATATTATTAAAAATAGAAAAATTATTCTTATAAAAAATAATAAAAAATATATTTTAATATTTATTAATAATTATATTAATATAATAATTATTTATCTTCTTCCCTTACGAGAATTAAGCCTTATTAATAATTATATTAAGGATTATATTAAAAAGAATTATACCAAAGGATATATTATTAATTATTTATATAAAAATAATATAAAAAAATTTATTGATTTATAAATATAAACGATTTTTAACTAAATTAATATTATTATATAGCCTTTATTAAAATGGTATTATTAAATAAAATAATAGAATATTATTTAAATAAGTTAAAATAATATTATTTTATTTAAGATTAAATAAAGATTTTTAAGGGGAAGCCTTAAATTTTATAATATATATTAAAAAGAAGCTTTTTATAATAATATCTAATAGAAAAATATTATATAAAAAAAGAAATTAAAAAGAAATTAAATATTAATTATATAAAATTATTTGAATATATTTATTAAATATATAATAAAAATATTTATAAATAAAAATATAAATTTTAAAATATTAAATATAAATTCTTAGGATTTAATAATAGTTTTAATTAATATCGAATATAGAATAAAAAGGTTAAAAGATTAAAGCTTTTAACCTATATTATCTTTAATAAAATAATATTAATAAAGATATATTTATTTAAAATAGAAAATAATAAAGAAATTATTTTTAATATTCCTAATAAAATAAACTATATATTAATAAATAAATAATCCGCGAATATAAAAATAAATATTTAAAATATTAATATTAATAAAGAAGTTAACTTTAGCTTTAATATATAAAACAAATTTAAAAAAAACTAATATTTAAAATATTAAATTTAATAAAGTAATTAATTTTAATTTTAATAAATAAAATATTAAGCAAATATTAAATATAAAATTAAATAAGGAAATTATAATTTATATTAATAATATATTATTTTTATATAATAAATAAAGAATATTAAAAATATAATAAATATTTTTTTAAATTTATTAAAATTTATTAATATTATTAGAATATTAATTAAGATAAGTTATAAAACCTTATTTATTAATAAACTATTATAATCTTTAAAAAGGAATAAGAGGAGGAAAATTTCCTTTTATATAAATTTCTTAAAAGGTCGAAAATAAGAATACTACCTCTTTTAAAAATTAACGAAAAATACTCTTAGGGCTAAATAAGAAATAATAAAAAATAATATTTTAATCGAAATTAAATATAATAAAATTTAAAAAAATACAAAAATTAAGAAATTATTATTAAAATATAAAATATTCTTAAGAAGATAAATATTATTAATTAAATTAAATATTAAAAACGAAATTGTTAAATATAAAATTTAATAAATTATTAAAAGTTTCGAATAAATAAAGAAAATAAATTATAAAAACTTTAAATTAGAAAATACTCCTAGCCTTAAGAGTAAAATATAATATAAAAATAAAAAATTTTAATATTAATATTGCTTTTTTAAAAGCAACCTTTAAAGAAAAAATATAAATAAAATAACCTTATAAATATATTAATAATATAAATAATATATGTTATTTAGAAAAGGCCTTATATAGCTTTAAATAATTATTTAAAAAATAAGGAAAAATATTAATAACAAAGTTAAAGAATTTTGGCTTTAGGCGATTGTAAAAAGATAATTCTATTTTTATTAATAATAATAAAATAATTGTAATTATTTATATAATAATTTATTAATATTTTTATATATAAAAAAGGTAATAAATAAATTAAAAGCTTAATTTAATAAAGAATTTAAATTAAAATATTTAAAAACTATTTCTTTTTATTTAAAAATAAAATTCTTAAAAAATCGTAATAATTATATAATAATTATTATTTAAAAAGGCTATATTATTTAAATATTTAAATAATTAGGAATAAAAGATTATTATATTATTAAAAATATTATAAATAAGAATATAAAACTAAAATAATTACCTCTTAAATATATTATTAATAAGAAGTTAAAAAACAAATTTATATTTATTATTATATTAGAAATATATAAAAAAGTTATATATTTAATTTTTTTATATAATTTAAATATAATAAAAGAAATATAAGAATTATAAAAATAAATTTAAATAATAAGTTAATAATTAATTTAATTAAAAACCTTATAATATATTCTAAAACGAAGTATTTATAACTTTAATATTATAAAATAAAAGAGTTAATATAAAATAAAAATATAATTATAAATTAAATTTTTTAATAAAGTTAATAATAATAACAAACTTAAAACACATATTTTAACTATTAAAATTAGCTTAAAAAGGCAAAAGAAAAAGTTTAAAGTTTAATAAATTATTTATTAATAATATTTTAAAAATTATTATAAAGTTTAAAAAAGGGTATTAGAAAATAATTAAAGTAATTTCTTTAACAATATTAAATTAAAATAAGTTTAATATATTATAATCTTAGGATTATTATTAACTAAGCTATATATCGAATAATAAGGATTATACTTAAAGTATATCGGCTTTATTAAATATTTTATTATTTATAAGGCCTAGATTGATCAGCCGAATATATAAATAAGTTTGTATTCCTAAGTAGATAGAGCAATTGAAATCTCCTATAGCTAACAATTACCGAACCGAGTACGGAGGATGACACCAATAGTCTTAACTCGCGCTAGTACGAGACTAGTAACTCTTAAGGCTAGGGCTAAATGATTGTCTTGGAGCATAGCCCTAGTTAAAAAACTTAAAAAATTGTTAAATTAATCTTACAGGGCTAAAAAAAACTTGAATTTTGAAAACATTTAAAAATATTTATAATATTAATTAGATTAAAAAAGAAAACAAAAGTTTGTTAGTAATATATTTATATATCAATTATATAACAATATTATTATATAATAAGGGCGCAAAAGTTATATAATTAATAAAAAATTAAAAAATATAATAAATATAATAAATAAAACAAATATAAAATATATAAAATATATAAAATATATAAAATATATAAAATATATAAAATATATAAAATATATAAAATATATAAAATATATAAAATATATAAAATATATAAAATATATAAAATATATAAAAT
>JAABUQ010002046.1_pt1 | contig 41017 bp, 34 predicted proteins | sample 5560001 | NCBI WGS metagenome assembly JAABUQ01 (sample SAMN10711888, study PRJNA513371) | rock metagenome | isolation source: Antarctica rocks | place: Antarctica: Victoria Land, Finger Mt nord | collected 2015-12-18
GGGGGACGAGTTCGGGGTGCCTACCCTGTCCCCGGAGCGGCTGCGGCGGCTGGGTGAGCGGCTGCGCTCGTTCGGGGTCGAGCAGCCCGAGCCTGAACAGATTGTTCTAGTCGCCGAGCGGGTGCCGCCCGCCTTCTGGCTGTCCCCCATCCCCGGCCTCCAGATCGTCGGTCTGGCCGCTCAATCCCCAGCCCCGCTCACCCCGCCGCCCTCCCTGCCCGCCGTGCTGGGCCTGGGCGAGACGCTGCTCCGATTGATCGCCGAGGACGACATCTTGATCGTGGACGGGGACCGGGGGCGCGTCTATGTCTCGCCCGATGCCGCGACGGTGGCCCGCTACCAGGCCCCGCTGACGCTGGCCCGGCGCTTCTTCCTCGAAGGCGCGCACCTGCCCGCCCGGACCGCATCTGACGACCGACCCGTTTCCGTGCTCTGTGCTGCCCGGACACTGGTCGGGGCGGAGGCGGCGATGCGGGCCGGCGCGGACGGCCTGGTCGTACCCCAGGACAACGACTTCTTGGGCGCGGACGGCCTGGCGCAGACGGCGGGCGAGCAGGCGCAGGCTTTGGGCGACCTAGCCCGGATGATCGGCGGGCAGCCGCTGTTTTTGGATGTTCCCCAGGAGCGGCTGGCCCTGAGCGCCCTGGCGCGGGGCGCGGCGGGCCTGCCGTTGCACCTGGTCCTGCGCGAGCCGTCCGAGCGGCACGAGCTGCGTACGCGGATGGACGCTATCGAGGAAGCGTTAGAGGAGGACGACGTCCTGTTCGGGCGGGTGCAGATCGAGGCGGGCCTGGCGGCGGGGGACGAAGGCGAGGACCTGCCCGAGTCGCTGGACGACTGCGCGGGTGTGTTCGTGACCGGCAGCCTCCAGGACGCTCATTGGGAGCGCCTGCTGCGGGCGGCGGGCCGGGCCAGCCGCCTGGCCCTGCCGCTCACCGCGCCTCTCGACGGCGACTGGTGGCCGCACGTTTTGGGCGATGCCCTGGGCATGGGGTTTTCGCGCGTCGTCGTCCCCGCCGGCGCCGTGGCCGACGTCAAGGACGCGATCAGGGAGGCTTAGGGAGCCGTGTTCAAGAACCAGAAAGAGCACCTCACCCAGCCATCGCAATGGCGACCCTGGCGCAACTGCACCCGACCTCCTTCCGAAGGAGAGGGTGGCAGATACGAAGTAATGCCGAGGGCATAGGAACGAGCCGGGTGAGGTTCTTCCCGCCGTCTCCCTCCACATCCACCAATGACCCTCATCCCCCTGGCCGTCACGACCGCCGTGAAGCCGACGCCCGAGACCGAAGCGCAGGCGCGCGCCCTGGCCGACGAGCTTGTCGCGCCTTTCGTGCCCCGGCTGGCGCGCGCCCTGCCCGCGCTGTTCTCCGCCTCGGGTGCGGCGCGGCTCCTGGTCGTCGCCGCAGACCGCCTGCGCCTGCATGACGGGTCGGCGGGGGCAGCGTACTTCTTCCACCCCAATATGTTCCTGGTGCGCGGGTCCGCGTTCCTGCACGGCCAGCCGGACCACTTCCTGGAGGCGACCGGGCTGGGGCCAGGCGACCGCCTACTGGACTGTACGCTGGGCTTCGCCTCCGAGGCCAGCCTGGCCGCCCTGGCTGTCGGCGCAGAGGGCACGGTCGTCGGCCTGGAAAGCGAACCCGCCCTAGCCGCCGTCACGCGGGTGGGCCTGCGGGCGTTCCCGATGTCGTCCCCTACGCTGGCCCAGGCCATGCGCCGGGTGCAGGTCGTCCACACGGACTACCGCTCCTATCTCGCGGGCTGCGACTCGGCGGCGTTCGATGCCGTCTACTTCGACCCGTTCTTTCCCGATCGCCTGTCCGGGTCGGAGGCCTCGGTCAGCCCCCTGTTCGTCTTCGGCAACCCCGCCCCGCTCGACGCCCAGGCCGTGCTGGAGGCCCTGCGCGTCACCCGCCGCCGCGTCGTGATCAAGCACCCGCGTCCCGTCCCGCTGCCCCCGCCGCTGCCGGAAATGGTGGCCGAGTCCGTCGGCAGCCGCAAGAGCCGCCTCGTGTACAGCGTCCTGCGCGCAGATTAAGTCTGGGCTTTTTTGCGCCGTCTGGGGTACAATGACCTGAATACCTCCCGCCAAAAGACAAGGTTTAGCTATGACAAGCGATTTGGAAGAGTTCTACGGACCCAACGCCGGGTACGTGCTTGACCTGTACGACCGCTACCGCCGGGACCCCGAGGCGGTCGCCCCCGATGTCCAGGCCCTGTTCCAGGGTTGGACGCCGGACGCCCCTGTTCCGGTTGTATCCGCTCCGGCTGCCGCCGACGCCCCCCCATCCCCGGCCCCCTCGGGGGGGGCAGGCGTTGACGTGATGAAGGTCGTCGGGGCCGCGCGCGTGGCCCGGATGGTCCGCGAGTTGGGGCACCTGACCGCCCACCTCGACCCGCTGGGCGGCGACCCACCGGGCGACCCCAACCTGGAACTCGCCGCACACGGGCTGACCACGGATGATCTGGCCGCGCTGCCCGCGTCCGTCGTCGGCGGGCCGTTGGTCGAAGACGCGCGGAACGCCTTAGAAGCCCTGGGCCGCCTGCGCCAGGCCTACGGCGGCTCCATCGGCTACGAGGACGAGCACGTCCAGAACCCCGTCGAGCGCGCGTGGCTGCGCGAGGCCGCCGAGAGCCGACGCTTCTTCCGAGACTTCGGGCCGGACGAGAAGCGGAAAGTGCTGCACCGTCTTTCCGAAGTCGAGGGCCTGGAGCGGTTCCTGCACCAGACGTTCGTCGGGGCCAAGCGATTCTCCATCGAGGGCGTGGACGCCCTGGTGCCGATGCTGGACCAGATCATCCACGACGCTTCGGTCTCCGAAACGCACGAGGTCGTCATGGGCATGGCCCACCGGGGCCGCCTGAACGTGCTGGCGCATATCTTAGGCAAGCCCTATTCCAACATCTTGCAGGAGTTCCAGTCGGCCAAGCAGGACGAGAGCGCGTCCGTCTCGGGCACCGGCTCTTACGGGTACTCGGGCGACGTCAAGTACCACTTAGGAGCACGGCTCGACTACTCGGACAACGGCGTCGAGGAGATGCCGATCACGCTGACCCCCAACCCCAGCCACCTGGAATTCGTGGACCCGGTCGTCATCGGCCGCGCGCGGGCCGCGCAGGAGGACCGCAAGCAGCCCGGCCCGCCCCGCGAGAACCCCGAAGCGTCGCTCGCGATCCTGATCCACGGCGACGCCGCCTTCCCCGGCCAGGGCATCGTGCCCGAGACGCTGAACCTGTCGCGCCTGCCCGGCTACTCGGTCGGCGGCACGATCCACATCATCACCAACAACCAGATCGGGTTCACCACGGCCCCGCGCGACTCGCGCTCGACGCTGTACGCCAGTGATCTGGCCAAGGGCTTCGAGATACCCATCGTCCACGTGAACGCCGACGACGCCGAGGCCTGCATCGCCGCGACGCGCATGGCCTTCGCCTACCGCGAACAGTTCGGCGAGGATTTTCTGATCGACCTGATCGGCTACCGCCGCTGGGGGCATAACGAGGGCGAGGAGCCGTCCTACACCCAGCCGCGGATGTACGAGACCATCCGTGCCCACCCGACCGTGCGCGAGATCTGGGCCAAGGAGCTGGAGCGGCAGGGCGTCGTCACCCGCGACGAGGCGCAGGCGATGGTCTCATCCGTGGCGCAGCGCCTCCAGGACGCGCGCACGACGCCGTCCGGCAAGGGCCTGCAAAAAGCGGTCCTTCCCGAGCGGACGGTGGAACTCGCCAAGAGCGTCAAGACCAGCGTCCCCGCCGGCCAGTTGACCGCCCTGAACGATGCCCTGCTGACCCGCCCCGAAGGCTTCACCGGCAATGCCAAGCTGGAGCGTCTGATCTTGCAGCCGCGCCGGGCGGCCCTGGAGGCCGAGGGCGGCATCCGCTGGGCGCACGCCGAGGCACTGGCCTTCGCCTCCATCTTGGCCGACGGTACGCCCATCCGGCTGTCCGGCCAGGATTCGCAGGCAGGCACGTTCAGCCAGCGGCACTTGGTCCTGCACGACCCGACGACAGGCCAAACCTACAACCCGCTCCAGGCGTTGCCCGCGGCGCGGGCGTCGTTCGAGGTCTGCAACTCCCCGCTTTCGGAGAACGCCGTGTTGGGCTTCGAGTACGGCTACTCGATGCACGCGACCGGGTGCCTCGTCTTGTGGGAGGCGCAGTTCGGCGACTTCCACAACGGCGCGCAGGTCATCATCGACCAGTTCCTTGCGTCCGGCAATGCCAAATGGCAGCAGACGCCCTCGCTGGTTCTGCTGCTGCCCCACGGCTACGAGGGTCAGGGGCCGGAACACTCCAGCGCCCGTCTGGAGCGGTTCTTGCAGCTCGCTGCCAGTGACAACATGCGGATCGCCTACTGCACCACGGCGGCCCAATACTTCCATGTCCTGCGACGCCAGGCCGCCCTCCTGTGGGACGCCCCCCGCCCGCTGATCTTGATGACCCCGAAGGGCCTGCTGAAGGTAGACAAGCCGCCCGTCGGCTCGTCGCTGCGCGACCTGGCGGAGGGCGGCTTCAAGCCCGTCCTGGACGACCCGCGCCCGCGCGACCGGGCCGCCGACGTCACCCGGCTGGTCCTGTGCAGCGGCAAGGTGTACGTGGACCTGGCCGGGCGCGAGGACTATGCGGCGGCGGGGAACGTCGCCGCCGTCCGCCTGGAAGAGCTGTACCCGTTCCCCTTCGCGGACCTGCGGCAGGTGCTGGAAGGGTATCCGAACCTGCGCGAGGTGGTCTGGCTTCAAGAAGAGCCGCGCAACATGGGCGCGTGGGTGTTCATCTCATCCCGTGTGCGCGAGCTGCTGCCGCCCGGCATGGAATTGTTTTACGTCGGTCGGCCCAAGGCGGCCTCGCCGTCCGAGGGGTCGTCCCGCCGCCACTCGGTCGAGCAGAACCGGCTCCTTGCGGCGGCCCTGAGCGATGCGCCCGCGAGGAAAGACAGCCTGAACGGCGCAAAATCGAAAAGGAGCGCACCCATCCATGCTCGCTGAGATCCGCGTCCCGCAGATGGGCGAATCCGTTACCGAAGCCACGATCCTGCGCTGGCTCAAGAAAGAGGGCGATGTGGTCGCCGCCGGCGACCCCGTGGCCGAACTCGAAACCGACAAGGTCAACGTCGAGGTCCCCGCCGAGGCCGCGGGCGTCATCCAGTCCCTTGCCCACGCCGAGGGTGACACCGTCGCTGTCGGCGACGTCCTGGTGGTCATGGGCGAAGCGACGGGCACCGCACCCGCCGCGACGGGTGCTGCCCCGGACCCGACGAGCAGCGCTCCTGTCCCGGTCCCGACAGTCGCGGGCACGGCGGAGCGCAATGGCGGGGCCGCACCAACCCTCTCGACAGCGGCCCCGTCCGCCTCGCCGCTCGCACGCACGGTCGCCGAAGACAACCACGTGGACCTGAGCCTGGTTAAGGGCAGCGGCCCCGCCGGGCGCATCGTCAAGGACGACGTCGCGAACTTCATTGAGCGCAGCAGCGACGCCCCCGTCACGGCCACCGTCCTGGCCGCACAGACGCAGGCCGCCGAGCGCGCCGCGCCCCCGACCTCCGCGCCTAAACCCCCGCCCACTCCTGGGACGGCCTCCACAGCCGCGAGTGGCCGCCCCGAAGAGCGCGTCCGCATGACCCGCCGCCGCCAGACCATCGCCACCCGGCTGGTCGAGACCCAGCGCACGGCGGCCATGCTGACCACGTTCAACGAGCTGGACATGAGCGCCGTGATGGCGATCCGCGCCAAGCGCAAGGACACGTTCAAAGAAAAGAACGGCGTCGGCCTGGGCTTCATGTCATTCTTCACCAAGGCCACCATCGGTGCCTTGAAGGCCTTCCCCCTGCTGAACGCCGAGATTCAGGGCCAGGAGATCGTCAAGAAGGGCTACTACGACATCGGCATCGCCGTCGGGGCCGATGAGGGCCTGGTCGTCCCGGTCGTGCGCGACGCCGACCGCCTGACGTTCGCCGGGGTCGAGAAGGCTATCGCGGGGCTTGCCAAGCGCGCCCGCGAGAACACGCTGACCCTGCCCGAGCTGACCGGCGGCACGTTCACCATCACCAACGGCGGTGTCTTCGGCTCGCTCATGTCCACGCCTATTCTCAATGGCCCCCAGGTCGGCATCTTAGGTTTGCACAAGATCGAGCCGCGCCCGATGGCCGTCAATGGCGAGGTCGTCATCCGCCCCATGATGTACGTCGCGCTGTCCTACGACCACCGCATCGTGGACGGCAGCGAGGCCGTGCGCTTCCTGGTGCGGATCAAGGAGCTGATTGAGGACCCGGAGGCCCTGCTGCTGGAAGGTTAGCAGACAGAGCAACAGAAGACGAAGAAGCGCCCCAGCCAGGAGGCTAGGGCGCTTTCATTGTCTGGTCACGTTCCGTTAGGGTTGCTGTTCCGCAAGGAAGGGATCGTTTGCTCGGAACAGATAAGTGTAGTTGCGGATCGCAATTAATCCAACGTTCGGATTGCTGCTCCGCTTCGGCTGGTTGGCGGGGTTTTGGATGTCGGCAACCCAGGTCCCACCGCACCCAGCGGCTAATGCTGTCAAGAACTGCCGAATGGTCATTCCTTTTCGGACGTTCAGCCGAACCGTCTGACCTTGAAGACCTGTAGACATGAACTTTATTTGGTCACCATAGCCGGTGTCATCAACCCTGACTCGCTGAATTGGCAAGTTATCAGCGATCCATTCAGCCCACTGGTCGACTGTCATGGCCGCTGTGTGATTAGTTTGAATCTTGGTGCTGAACGGATCGTAAGGTTTTGGGGCTGTTACGAGAACGTGGATCACCCGTCCCGACGATGACCAGCTTAAAGAAGGCACCTGCATTTTCAACAAACGCACCCAAAGGGCCACTGTCCCTGAAGTCTCCTGCAACGGGAGAACTGGAGTGGATGCCATAGGGGAGGCAACTTCAACCGTAACTATCTCGCCTGTCTGACGGAGGGCAGCCTTTGCCAGACGGAACAAGACGTTTCTGACAGTATCCGTTTTCTTCACAGAGAATGCAACAGACGAGCCTTGGCTTTTGCTGACAGGCTGGTTATCCGCCTCCGCTCGTCTTAAACATAAACCACATATGGCAAGAGCCAAGGTAGTATAGAGAAGGCTTCTGCATATAATGTTTTTCACCGTTGTTGCCTCACATGGCCTGCATCAGGTTCATGTTCTCTAGTACGGAATAACCCTGTGCTAGTTACTCCTTATTTTCCGAAACGGTCATGATGACACCCTTTGGAGTGCCGTTTTGGTGATTCACTCGATGGAGTGTAATCACCCTATCCCACACTGGTGTCAACAGATTTGGATCACCGCTATATTTGATCTGCTGATGAAGGGTTTGAGAAGCTTGATCTGTTGTCATCTTTTCGGCAATAGCGTTATCCCATTAACGACGCCATCAGCCTCCGCGCCTACTTCGTCAGTATGCCGGATAAGGCAGCGGTTTTTGTTGTCAAGTCGGTATCGCACGACGTAGTGAACCCGGTTCATGTGCAGCCGTCTCCCCTACCTCCCGCGCTTGCGCTTGACGGGCTTGTCTCGGGCGTCGGCGGGCGGCAGCAACTCAATGGCGGGGATCTGGGTGCCGTTGGGGTGGAAAGGGACGCGGCTGAGGCAGAGGGTGTCCACCGAGAGGACGTAGCGGCCGTCGCGGGGGCGGGGGCCGGCGAGTGCGAAGGTGAGCGTGTGCGGGCCGCGCGTCAGCGTCAGGTCGCCGGCGTGGTTCCACACAAACCCACCCGCGTACAGCCCGCCCTCGGGGGCGTTCTGGGCGGGATTCGCGGCCCCGCCGTCCAGCTCGAAGGTGTAGGGCGAGGCGTCGGCGGGCGGGGTGCCCGCGACCCACAAGGCATACGAGCCGGACGCGCCCGCCGTGAACTTGTACTCGGCGCGGTAGCCGGATTGGGCGTCGCCGGTCGAACTCGGCGGCGGGAGGCTGGTGTCGAGCGTGAGGTAGGAGCCGCCCGACGCTTCGGAGTCGGAGACGAGCGAGTCGAACGTGTAGGACGACGCGGCCTCGCCCTCGATCCAGAGGAACGGCTGCAACGACTGGGTCATGTCGCCGACCAGGCGCGCGAACTGGTTGTAGCGCAGGTCGGCGTCCCGGTCCGTATCCGGGATGGTGTTGCGGATCTGGAACAGGCGCTCCGAGTAGACCTCGACGTCCAGGCCCTGCCCCTTGGCGAGCAGCAGCAGGCGCGTCGCCTCTTTCTCGGCGACATCAGCGGCATCGGTGGGCAGCGGGACCGTGGCGACGTGGCTGATCACGATGGGGTCGCCGCTCAGGGGCACGGTCCAGGTGTCTTTGTTTTTATCGACCGGCAGCGGCAGCCCCGCAGCATCGGTGATGACGGCGGGCGCACCCTTGCCGAAGGGGAATTTGGCCTCGGTGAGCGTCCCATGCGGGGACCAGACGACGAAGCGGGGCAGGCCGCCGTCGGGGTCGTTCAGCCGGTAGCCGCGCAGGCCCGGCCCGAGCGTAAAGGCGTCGCCCGCGCCGAACAGCGCGCCGGCCCGGTAGGAGGGCAGCCACCACACACCGTCCGAGAGCCGGCGCAGGCCGGCCTCCACGTCCGCCACGCCCGCCGGGTAGGGCAGGACGCGCGGGCGATTGGAAAGTTCGTCGGCCCGGAACGACAAGCCCGCACCGTAGTCGCCTAGCCGCTTCGCCGCGTCCGGTGACGCGGCAGGCGCAAAGAAGCCGCGTACGCCCTCGTCCGTCAAGGCGTCCCAGTCCGCCGTCTGCGTGGGCCGCGCCGCGCCTCCTATCTGGGCCGCGATCAGCCAGGTCGTCCGGGGCGCGTCCTCGGCCTGTGCAAAGGCATAAGCGGAAGAACCCGCACTGCCCGCGCTCAGGCCGTCGAAGCCGCCGCGCACCTGGGTGTTGGTGAACAGGGCGCTGCGCCCGCCCCAGCCGTAGACGACGGGGACATCGGCTACGCCTTTCTTCAGCACGTCGGCCAGGGCGTTCATGTAGCCGCGCACCGAGTCGAGCCGGAACTGCCGCAGGTCGTCCCAGACGTGGCCGCCGATGCGGGGCCGGTTCAGGACGGCGTAGGACGTCTTCTTGAGCGGGTCGTACAGCGCCGCCACGCCCTTGCTGCCGGACCAGAGGGGCAGGCAGCGGGCGGCGACGGTGAAGTCCGGCAGGTCTCTTTCTTTGATCCCCCACCCCTGGTTCAGGTCGTCCACGTTGTGTTTATACTTTTTGTCCAGCCACGCCTGAAAATCCAGCCGGTAGCCGTCCGTCGTCGGGATGACGTTCTCGATCTCGCCCCCGAAGCCGAGATTGTCCGTCAGCGGGTCTAAGAAAAACCGGAAACCCGGCCCCAGCCGAACGCGCCCGAAGAACGTCAGCAGCCGGTCCCGGTACTCGTCGTACCCCTGCCACAAGTCCGGCAGGCGGCTCTCGGGCGTGCCGGGCAGATAGACGCGCTGCGGGTACAGTAGCAGCACGTCATCGGTCACAGCCATTTTCAGCGTCACCTGCGCCGTCTCGCCGTCTACGGGCTGGGCGTCGCCGCTTTCCTCGATCTCGCCGTCGTGGTCGCGGGGCGAAACAAGCAAGTAGAAGCCGCCCGCCAGACCCGGAATATGGCGGAACCGGGTCGGCCCCGCCGTTGACGGGGACGGGTTGCGGTAAACGGCGGGCTTGACGACGTAGCCGATGAGCGGGTTCTGCGTCACGTCGGCGATCCGCAGCCCGTACCCCATCCGCCGCGCATCCAAATAATCCAGCACCCGCTGCACCGACCGGGGCGGCACCGCTGTCAGCCCCCGCGCCTGCGCCGTCAGCACGACATCGCGGACGCCGCGCGCGGCCAGCGCGTCAAGCGCCGCCTTGTCCTTGTCCCAGCTCCCCTCCCCCGCCGACGCCCCCCACGACAGCGGCGCAAACGCCGCCCCCACGGGCAGATACGGTGACCCGTCCCAGGTCAGAATGTGCGCCTGCCCGACGCTCCACAGGTGGCTGCCGCCTTTGGCATCCTGATAGGTGCCCGACGACTCGGGCTTGAGCAGTTCCAGCGGCGCGGGGGGGGGCGGCGCGCTACGGACATTGGCTGCCAGACACGTCTGCGTCATTACGGACAGAGCGAGGGAGAGTGTGAGGAGGTACTTCATTGGGGCTATTTGCGGTCACAGGACAGGCGCGGTGGGGTAGGCCCGGACTGACGCATCCACCGTCACGAGCGTCAAACCCTGCTGTATGGCCTGTCCGATGAGCAGGCGGTCAAACGGGTCGCGGTGCAGGAGTGGCAAAAGGGCAACTTGCGACACATCCTCCTCCTCTATTGAGAGGCTGAGAATCTGGTGCATCCTTCGTTGTCTAGGGAAGTACGTCACTGGAGCCTCCGGCAAAGGCAAGTTCCTCGTGTGGTATTTGATGATTGCCTCCCACAACGAGACGACACTGAGGTATACCTCATTTCTGGAGTCGCGGATCGCCTGCCGCCAAGCCTGAGCCAGACGCCGGTCGTTCGCCACATACCACAAGAAGATGTGCGTGTCGAGCAGAAGCCTCATCTTCCCTCAAAGAGTCGCAAAATATCTTCGGGCAGTGGGGCGTCAAAATCGTCCGGCACCACGAACTCGCCCTCCGCCAGACCAGATGGCCGTAAAGCGAGGGGCGGAGCATTGTCGGCGGGTGGAATCGGCTTAACCTCGGCAATGGGCCGGTCGTCTTCCAGGACCAGAAGGCTCTCCCCCGCCCGGACACGCCCCAAATAACCCGCCACGTCGCGCTGTATGTCGTCCACGGTGATGGGATTCATGCCTTCATTGTAGCACACTTCCAGCCTGGGGCAACCGGAGCAGACGGTGGGTGTATCAGCGCCTCTTGACGGAAAGTCATGGAGGCTTGTTTGCCGCTCTCACACCGCTCACTGCCGTATGTATTCTTCTGATGGTCCTTCGTGGTGATTATCATAACGGCTTAACATCAACTTGTCGCCAGTTAAATCTGCTTTGTATTGCTGGTCAACGGCCTTGGCTCCATCCACCGAATCGGTCTTACCCTCGGCTGTGATGCTCGTAGTGTGATAAACCAGGAGACCATCGCGGAATGTATAAGTCCCGTTGAATTTGGGCGACAACATTATGCCGGTTCCAGGTATCTGGGTACTGACATCTACTTGACTGTAGTGGGTCATTGTAGCATCGGGGTGAAACTCATAGACCATGCCCGCCTTGCCACTGGCTCCAAGTGGGTGTATCCATTTGCCGACGATGCTGGCGTGATGGTGCCCACAGCCACTGAGCGCGAGAGTAAGACAAAAACCCATGAGGACGCCCTGCCATGTACGGTATCTTAGGTTGGCTGTAGACATAGATTTTCATATCAATCTGTAGCCTTACAAGGCAGTACAACACCACTGAGGCAACCAAGCAGCCCAATCCGCCTGCGTCCGTCTACATCCGGTCGGGGGCGGAGACGCCGAGGAGGGCGAGGGCGTTTCTGAGGACGATCCGGGTGGCGTGAACCAGGACAAGGCGCGCGTTGAGGGTGGCGGGGTCGTCGCAGACGACGCGCAGGGCGGGGCGGCGGTTGCCGGCGTCGTAGAAGCCGTGGAACAGGGCGGCCAGGTCGCGCGCGTACTGGGTGATCCGCTGGGGGGCGTACTCGGACGCGGCCAAGATGATCTCTGCGGGGAAGTCGCCGAGCTTCTTGATCAGGTCGATCTCGGCCTCTTGAGTCAGCAAAGAGAGGTCGGCGTCGCCGGCGGCGGGGATGCCGACGCCCTTCTCCTCGCGCGCCCGCTCGATGGCCTGGGCGATGCGGGCGTGGGCGTACTGGACGTAATACACGGGGTTGTCCCGCTCGGTCTTGCGGGCCAGGTCGATGTCGATGTCCAGCGCGCTGTTGGGCGAGCGCATCAGGAAGAAGAAGCGGGCGGCGTCGCGGCCGATCTCGTCGATCAGGTCGGCCTTCAGCTCCAGGATGTTGCCCTTGCGCTTCGAGGCCATGACGACCTCGCCGTTCTTGACGATGGAGACGAGCTGGTACAGCAGGACGTCCAGCCGGGCCGGGTCGTAGCCCAGCGCGGCGACGGCGGCCTTGGTCCGGGCGACGTAGCCGGCGTGGTCCGCGCCCCAGACGTTGATGGCCCGGTCGAAGCCCCGGTCGAACTTGTCCTTGTGGTAGGCGGCGTCGCCGGCGATGTAGGTGGCCGTGCCGTCCGCCCGCATCAGCACGCGGTCCTTGTCGTCGCCGAACTCGGTGGCCTTGAGCCACAGCGCGCCGTCTTTCTCGTAGGTGAAGCCGCGCGCCGTCAGGGCGTCGATGGCGGCCTGAACCTGCCCGCCTTCGTGCAGGGCCGCCTCGCTGAACCAGGTGTCGAAGCGGACGCCGAAGCTCTCCAGGTCGGCGCGCTGCTGGACGATCATGCCCTGCTCGGACAGGTCGCGGAACGCCCGGACGGTGGCCGGGTCGTCCCGGTCGGCGTTCTCATACACGTTCCCCTGCTCGGCCAAGATGCGGCGGGCGACGTCGGTGATATATTCGCCCCGGTACATCGCCTCCCACTCCTCGTCGTGGTGCCCCAGCAGCTCCCGGTAGCGGAAGAACACGGACAGGCCGAAGTTGTTCATCTGGACAGAGTTCAAGGCGTCGTTGATGTAATACTCGCGCGAGACGGCCCGGCCCGTGGCGGCAAGCAGGTTGCAGAGCGTGTCGCCGATGGCGGCATTGCGCCCGCCCGCGACCGTGATGGGACCGTTGGGGTTGGTGGACACGAACTCGACCACGACGCTGCCGCCCGCGCCCCCCTGGGAGCGCCCGTAGGCCTCGCCCTCGGCCACGACGCGCGCCAAAATGTCGCCGAGCCAGCCGGGGCGCAGGGTCAGGTTGATGAACCCCGGCCCGGCGATCTCGGCCCCGGCGATGAGCGCGTCGTCGCCCACGGGCAGGCGGCCCACGATGCGCGCGGCGACGTCGCGCGGCGGCATTTTGAGGCCCCGCGCCAGGGACAGGGCGATGCCCGTGGCCCAGTCGCCGTGGTCGCGGCCCTTGGGCATCTCCAGGGTGACGGCGGGGATGGCATCGAGTGGCAAGTCGCCGCCGTCTTTGGCGTCCTGCATGGCCCGTGTGACAATCGCGGCGAGTTGTTCTTTGATCATAGGTGTTTGTCTTGAGAGTCTGCCGAAGGCCCCCCCCCCAATTCTGGGGGGGCCGGAGCAGAGGCAGGTCGCGTCCTCGTCTGGCTCCCCAAGCTTGGGGCGGGGGGGCCTCCTCTTCCTAGCCTACATCTCCATCCAGCGCGCCAGGGGGGGCCATGCGGCTGTCAGGGCCGTCAGCAGGCCCAGGACGGCGGCATAGCCCACGAGGATCTGCACCAGCCCCATCGCCCAGACGCGGCGCAGCGGCAGGAGGCGCGGCGAAACCCCGTGCCGCAGGCGGACCGCCCGGCGGGACAGCACCTGCTCGGCGGCGCGGATCGCCCCGGCGATCTGCCGGTCCGATGCGGGGCGCGTCGCGAACCACTGCTGCACCCAGCCGCCCACGCGCAGGCGCAGGGCCAGTGCCAAGGGGGCGGCAACGAACGCGGACAGCGTGACGGCATTGATGACAGGCCATGCCCCCGCCTGGCACGCCGAGAAAACACCCAGGAACACGAGCATGAACAGCGTGAACCCGGCAAAGATGTTGGTCCCGCACCGGGGATGGACGCGCGGCATGACCCGGACATACTCGGGCAGCAGGGGGGCCTGACGCTCGACGCAGTGGACGACCTGGTGCTCGGCGGCATGGGTCCCCGACAGCGGGACCAGCCGCAGCAGCAGAAAGACAAGCGGCAGGGACAGCCAGCCGGCGACGCTCGCAAGCCAGATCTGCACGCCGACCGGGAGAACGGCCTCCCAGCGGGCCAGGATGGGCAGATGGACGTCGGCCGTCCGCGCCAGCGCGAAGGCCAAAGCCTGCGCCAGCAGGGCGAGGAGGCTCATCGTCACGCCGGTCAGCACAAGCCCCCAGAAGCCGGCCCCGCCCGACGAGAGGCCGTCGTGCAGGTAGACGCCCAGCGGCGTCGCCATGCCGCCCAGCCGGGGCGGATCCGGCAGCGTCAGGAGGGCCAGGACGCGCCCCGTCTCGGGGTCGCGGACCGGCACGGGCGCGGGCGAGAGCCGCAGGGCCTCCAGGGCGTCCCGCAGGCGGGTGTCAGAGGGCGCGTCGGGCCGCGCCGGCGCGGCTTCGTGTTCCACGAGGTTGTTTTTCATGGCAGTCTACTATTATAGCCCGAAAAACACCGGATGAGCGAAGGGCGGGGGGCGGGGCACGAAAGTCGGTCCGGGCGGGCCGGGGAAGTCAGGCAAGATTGCCGGGATGTCGCCCCTAAAGAAGCGGCGCGGGGTGCCGATAATCACCCTGTACACGGCGCAAGGGCGGGAAGACGGCTCGGGGCCGAAGCGGACCCGCGAGAAACTCGCGGACCAGCCGCCCGCCTCCTCGGTCTCGACGGGAAGAAGCCCACGCCCCGCAGTACAGCATATCGTCATTGGCAGGAAGCCATCTCGTTCGCCGTTTGCGGCCCAGACACCCGCAGACTCCAGGAAGGAACCCCCCATGTCTAGCCGGATCAACACCAACACGACCGCCACCGAGGCCGCCTACAACCTCAGCATCAACAGCAACAACGTCGCCAAGAACATCGAGCGCCTGTCCTCGGGCCTGCGGATCAACTCCGCCGCCGACGACGCCGCCGGCCTGGTCATCTCCGAGAGCCTGCGCGCCCAGTCAGCCGGCCTGACCCAGGCGACCTCGAATACCAACGATGCGATCAACGTCGTGAAGACGGCGGAAGGCGCGCTGAACGAGGTCCACTCGCTCCTGATCAACATCCGCCAGCTCGTCATCCATGCCGCGAACGTCGGCGCCAACGACCCGACCGCGCTGAAGGCCAACCAGGACTCCATCGCGTCCGCCGTCGCCAGCATCAACCGGATCGCCGGCACGACCCAGTTCAACAACAAAAACCTGCTCGACGGCTCGGCCAGCTCCTCATCGGCGGCCGTCACCGCCGGCACCGCGACCGCTAAGGGTAACGGGTCGAGCACCCTGGCCATCGTCTCCCAGGCCGGCAGCTACGGGGCCGCGGCCATCGCCAGCGGTGCCGTCTCCTACGCCCAGGCCACCGCCTCGGTCCTGAAGGCCTCGTTCGCCGGCGGCGCGGCGACGGACACCTTCGGCGGCAGCTTCACCATCGAAGGCAAGTCGGTCATCCTGAACGGGAAGACCAACAGCACGTCCGACATCGCCACGGCGATCCAGCAGCAGACGGGCCTGAACTACACGGTCAGCGGCGACGCCTCGGCGACCGGGCTGACGTTCACGGATGCCAAGACCGGGGTCGCGGCGGGGAGCACCAGCTTCACCGGCCTGAACTCCTTCACCACCGGCACGCAGGCCACGGCCGGCACGGGGTCCACCGGCACCCCCACCGCAGTCGGCGCGAACGCCTCCGTTACTGTCAACGGGCAGACCAGCGACACGGTGAGCGCGGACGGCAAGACGTTCAGCTTCTCCTCCGGCTCGCTCAAGGGCCTGTCGCTCTCGACCAACGCGACGACGACCACCGCGAACATCGGCTCGTTCAGCGCGACGGCGGACACCGCCGTGGCGGGGAACGACCTCCAGTTCCAGATCGGCGCGAACGCCGGCCAGACGGTGAACGTCAGCATCGGCAGCACGAAGGCCAACAACCTGGGCAGCTTCACGAACGCCGCCAGCAAGACCTTCAACCTGGGCGACCTGCTCGGGGGCGGCGCGCTGAACGTGGCCGACGTGACCGGCTCGGCCCAGCAGGACGCGCTGAAGGTCGTGGACCAGGCCATCGCGGACGTCTCGACGACCCGCGAGAAGCTGGGCGCGCTGCAAAGCAACGTCCTGGAGTCGAACGTCCGCAGCCTGGGCGTCGCCCAGCAGAACACGGACGCCTCGCAGAGCACCATCCGGGACACGAACCTGTCCTCGGAGATCGTGGACTTCACGAAGAACCAGATCCTGGTGCAGGCCGGCACGTCCGCCCTGGCCCAGGCCAACCAGGCCCCGCAGGCGATCCTGAAGCTCCTTCAGTAATCTGAGGCTCCTTCAGCGATCTCCGCGCTCGTTCCTCTCCCCGGCGGGGGCTGCTTCGGCGGCCCCCGCTTTTCTTGTCCGCCCTTTCCTCTAAAGAAAGCGCCCGCTTCCGCCGAACATGGGAGTATCGCAGGAGACTCACTTCTATGACCACGCCCAGCATCAGCTTCTCCGGCCTGGCGTCCGGCATCGACACTTCCAGCATCATCACCCAGCTCGCCGCCGTCGCCAAGAAGCCGGTCACGCTGCTCCAGGGCAAGGACGACGGCTACAACGCGGACCTGGCGGCCTGGCAGCAGTTCAATGCCAGCCTGTCGTCGCTGCAATCCGCCGTCACCACGCTGAGCAGCCCGATCACCTTCAGCGCGGCCAGCGCGACCTCGTCGAACCCCGCAGCCGCCACCATCACCACCCTGCCGGGCGCGGCGGTCGGCGCGCACAGCCTTTCGATCACCCAGCTCGCGCAGGCGCAGAAGGTCGTCACCGCGTCGGTCGCCAGCGGCAGCACCGCGCTGGGCAGGGCGGGGCAGTTCACCCTGAACGGCAAGGCGGTCTCGGTCGGCAGCACCGACTCGCTCACCGACATCGCCGTGAGGATCAACGCCGCGCAGGCCGGCGTCAGCGCGACCGTGCTCAACGTCGGCCCGAACGACTTCCGGCTGACCCTGACCTCCAACCTGACCGGCACGGCCAACACCATCGCCGCGTCTGACGTCAGCGGCGGCGTCCTGGGCGGGCTGGGCATTCTGGGCACGGGGCCGGCCGGCGTCCGCCAGCCGGTCAGCCTGACGCAGAACGGGGCGGCGTCCACCGGCGCGGCCTCCTTGACCCTGTCCAGCGCGACGCAGCCGGTCGGCACCCTGCTGGGCATCGCAACGGGCAAGGCCCCTGGCGGCACGTTCCACCTGTCCAACGGCGGGACGGGCGCGGGCAACGAGGCCGACATCTCCGTGGACCTGAACACGGCCTCGCTGGCGGACGTCGCGAACGCGGTCAACCGGGCCGGCATCACGGGCGTCTCCGCCGAGGTCGTCACACTGCCCGACGTCAACGGCAACCTGGGGCGCATCCACCAGCTCCAGATCGTCGACAAGGGCGGGGCCGCCCCGGCGTTCTCCGATCCCAGCGGCGTCCTGGGCACGCTGGGCGTACTCCAGGCTCCGTTCACGAAGACGGTGACGGCCGCGCAGGACGCCAATTTCTCGCTCGACGGCCTGGACCTGACGCGCGCCTCCAACACGGTCGGCGACGTCATCCCCGGCGCGACCATCAAGCTGCTTTCCGCAGGCACGGCGGCCGCGGCAGGCACGGCCGCCGCCCCCGCCACCACCGCCCTCAACGTCGCCCAGAACACCGACACCGTCGTCCAGGCGGTCAACTCGCTGGTGACCGCTTACAACGCCATCCAGGACTTCGTCACCAGCCAGAACAAGTTCACGCCGCCCACGAACAGTGCGGCGGGCGTGGCCGGGACGAACGCGCCGCTGTTCGGCGACACGACCCTGGCGCAGATCCAGGACCAGCTCGCGCAGACGCTGACCGCCGTTTCGGGCAACACGACGCTGGAGTCCATCGGCGTCACCCTGGGCCAGGACGGCAAGCTTTCGGTCGACGGCGGCGTTTTGACCGGTGCCCTCCAGTCGAACCCCGCCACCGTATCCAACCTCTTCAGCGCGTCCGGCACGACCGACGGCGCGAGCATCCAGTTCGTTTCGGCCGGCCCGAAGACCGCAGCGACCAGCGGCACAGGTTACGCGGTGGACGTCACGCAGCCCGCCACGCAGTCCAGCGGCGTGGCCGGGACGGCCGCGACGGCGGGGGCGGCCAGCGGCGCACCCGAGACGCTGACTTTCAGCGGCGCGCTGTTCCCCTCGGGGGCCAAGCTGACCCTCCCCGTCGGCAGCACGCTTCAAGACACGGTCTCGCTGATCAACAACACCAGCAGCCTGAACTCCCAGGTGTACGCCAGCATCGACGCGGGCAACCACCTCGTGCTCGCGTCGCAGCGGTACGGGTCGGGCAACGGCTTCACCGTGGCCTCGGACAGCGCCGTGAGCGGGAGCGGCTCCGGGATCGGCCCGGCGCTGGCGGTCACCTACGGCGTGGACGTGGCCGGCACCATCAACGGCGAGCCGGCGACGGGCACGGGCCGCGCCCTGACCGGCAACGCCGGGAACGCGACGACCGAGGGGTTGCAGCTCCTGGTCAGCCAGACGGCGGCGTCCGGTACGACGCCGAGCCACGTCAAAGTGACCCACGGCGTGGCCGACGGCCTGAGCCAGACGCTGACCCAGATACTGGACCCGATCAACGGATCCGTGGCCGGTGCCGAAAGCGCCCTCAACTCCCAGATCTCCGACACGCAGAACGAGATCGCCCGAATCCAGGCCGAGGTCAGCACCTACCAGGCCTATCTGACACAGCTCTTCAGCGCGATGGAGACGCGCGTGAGCGCCTTGCAGGCGCAGGGCAACGCCTTCAACTCCTCCATCGGGGCGACCACCTCCTCCAGCAGCTCCGCCGGGAGTCTGAAGGCGGCCTAAGAAGCCGCCCCCGCCAGGGAACACACGCAAGGGAACAACAACACCGACATGTCTCTGCCCAATCCGTATGCCCAGTACCGCCAGAACGCGGTCGAGACGGCCACCCCGACCCGGATGGTCGTGATGCTCTACGACGGCGCGATCCGCTTCCTCAGCCAGGCCCTGCCCGCCATGCGGGCGCACCAGTACGACCAGCAATCGCTCTTCATCGGCAAAGCCCAGGCGATCATCGCCCACCTTCGGGATACGCTGGATTTCGCGGCGGGGGGGGCCGTCGCCCGCCACCTGGAGGGGATGTACGTCAGCCTCTTCGACGCACTGACCGATGCCAACATCCACGACCGGCCTGAGCGCGTCGAGGAGGCGATCGCGGCCCTGCGCGGGCTGCGCGAGGCGTGGCTCGAAGTGGACCGCCAGTGCCAGGCCGGCAAGGGCACGGGCCGGGAACTCCTCGCCGCCTGAGCGTCCAGGCGCGTGGCGGCAGAGACGCAAAGAAACCTGAAGGGGAACACTCCGATGACGATGGCAACGGGCGGCACCGAGCGCGCGAAATTCGGCTACCTGCTGGATCTGGCCCAGGAACAGATTCAGGCCCTGGAGGATGACGACATGTTCGCCTTCGACCGCATCCTGGCCGCCAAGCGCAGCCTGATTGCCAGCCTGCGCGACCCCCGCGCCCAGATCGCCGCCGACCCCACCCTGGCCGGCGTCGTCAGCCGCATCCAGGACGCCGACAAGCTGGCGCAGCGCCTGCTCTACCGCAAAGTGGGGCGCATCATGCGCGAGATGAACGAGCTGAACCAGCGCAAGAAAACCCGCGACGCCTATCAGGCCGCCCCCACCCGCCTGGCGAAGCCCCTGGGCTTCCTGCCGGACACGCCGAGCTACCTGGATGTGAAATCCTAGCCTGCCGGGTACAATACCCGCCATGCCCGCCTCACTCCTTGCCCCACGGCCTCACCTGCTCACCGGCACCCCCTTCGACCGCGATTTCTGGGAGGGCGACACTTCCTGGATGGTGCTGGCCGATGTCGGCAAAATCGTCCTCATCTACCTCGTCCTGCGCTTCGTGCTGCGCCGGCTGACCGACCGCGTCCTGACCCCCGCGCTGTCGCGCGGCGGGCAGCGGGTCGAGCAGGCGCAGGCCGCGCGGCTGAAGACGCTGGCGAGCCTGGTGCAGAGCCTGGTCAGCTACGTCTTGAACTTCGTGTTCGGCGTCATGCTGCTGCGCGCCCTCCGTCTCGACCCCATCCCCCTGCTGACTACGGCGAGCGTCGCGGGCCTGGCCGTTGGCTTCGGCGCGCAGAAGCTCGTCAAGGACACCATCTCGGGCTTTTTCATCCTGCTGGAGAACCAGTACGGCGTCACCGACTACGTCACCATCGGCGCGGTCACGGGGACCGTCGAGGAGGTCGGCCTGCGGACGACGCGCATCCGCGACGACGCCGGCAAGCTCTTCATCCTCTCGAACGGCGACATCACCCAGGTCTGCAACCAGAGCCGGGGCGCGGTCGCCGCCTTCGTCGAGATCGGCGTCGCCGCCGCCACCGACATCGCCAAGGCCACCGACGTCATCAACGGGGCCGGCGAAGAGCTGGCCCGAGAGCAGCCCGACCTGGGCCTCTCCGAGCCGCCCCGCGTGCAGGGCCTGGGCGCGATGGATGCCGCCAAGCTCACCCTGCGCGTTTCGTGCCCCGTCACCGCCCCCGCCCGGCTGATCGAGGCCCAGATCGCCCTGCGCGGCCTGGCCCACCGGCGGCTGGGCGAGGCGGAGATCGGGCTGGCTTAATTTCCTCTTGTGAGAAAATCCCAACAACCTGTCTTATGAAATATTCGGCGAATACTGACGCGCATCTTGGAGCGGACCTACCACATAACAACTGACTTCGGGCCGATGACTCAGCCACTCGTCAACCCTCTGTCTTTGCTCTTCTGTCGCGGAGCCGCGTCCAGCCCAGTTGAGGAAGTGAACCATCCATCTTTCTTCTCCCCAGCCCCAAAGATAAAGCCCCAGACCTTCAATCAGCGGACCGAACTCGTAATCAACAGAAAACATCTTATCATAGACACTGCTGCCTTCGTACATATCCGGCCAAACCTGCCACTTGACCTCAAACCCCAACTCGACGAATTCACCCACTCCTAATTTTTTACGCAGACGCTTCTTCATAATTAGCGAGTAACTCCAAGCTTCGTCCGGTAAGATGAATGACCGAAGACAGCAGTTATCTGTCTCTGAAAAGGTTCCGACATGGCCACCTTCTGTAAGATCAGGTGGTTCGGCTGGGTTCCCATCTATGCGCTAGTCGTCTGTATTCACGAATTGTTGTAGCACATTCGCCGCTATGAAAACTATTTTTGGCGTCAGCCAAGCATTGATTAAGCGGTAGTCGCCGCCCTTGCCGATCCTGCCTCTTTTGACTTGTGCGGCCCCTCCAAAACAGGCCGGTTCGCTCGGCGGAGGCTGGTGCCGAAAACCGAACGGGCGTAAATATAACGAAAAGATAGCGCAGTATCTTTTCGTAGATGGTATGCTAACGAAAGTAACTTTTCGTTGGGAGATTCCCGCTATGGAAAGATCGTCCGGTCACTACCTCCTCAGTTCCACTGCCCAAGAGCCGTTTCGGGCTTTTGTCCCCGCCCCGCTGCCTCCCAACCCGCCTTTGGAATGGAGCGATGCCTTGCAGGAGCTGATAGAACAGGCGAATCGGGCGCTGGGGCGGCTGGACGGCGTGGGAACCCTGCTGCCGAACACGCAGCTTTTTCTCTACTCGTACATCCGCAAGGAGGCGCTGCTGTCGTCACAGATCGAAGGCACCCAATCGTCTTTCTCCGACCTCCTGCTCTATGAAAACGAAGAAGCGCCCGGCGTTCCCATAGATGACGTGCAGGAAGTCTCCAACTACGTGGCGGCGATGGAACACGGATTGGAGCGTATCCGTGGCGGCTTTCCGCTTTCCCTGCGCCTCATCCGCGAAATCCACGAGATACTGCTATCCGGCGCACGCGGCAGCCACAAATCGCCGGGCGAGTTCCGCCGGTCTCAGAACTGGATCGGCGGATCGCGGCCGGGAAACGCCCGCTACGTCCCCCCACCGCCGGACAAGGCCATAGAGTGTTTGGGGGCGCTGGAAAAGTTTCTGCATGACGACCCGGTGAAGACGCCGACACTGATCAAGGCGGCCCTGGCCCACGTCCAGTTCGAGTCCATCCACCCCTTTCTCGACGGCAACGGGCGTGTGGGCCGTCTGTTGATTGCACTGCTCCTGTGTGCGGAAGGGGCGATGAGCGAGCCTCTGCTTTATCTGAGCCTGTATCTGAAGACGAATCGCGAGGCTTATTACGACCTGTTACAGCGGATGCGCGACACCGGGGATTGGGAGGAATGGCTGCGCTTCTTCTTGGAGGGGGTTCGGGAGACCGCCGAGGAGGGGGCGCGGACGACGCGGGCGATCTTGGACTTGTTCGCCGAAGATCGGGCGCGCGTGGAAAGGATCGGGCGCGGGGCAGCTTCCGCCTTGCGGGTCTTCGGCCATTTGCAGTCCCGGCCGCTGCTTTCCATCGTCAAGTCCGCTGAGGAACTGGGACTGGCGGCCCCCACGGTCGCCACGGCACTCCAGACTCTGCAAGGGTTGGGCATCGCGCGGGAGTTGACCGGGCGCCCGCGACATCGCCTCTTCGTCTACGGGCGCTACCTGGACATCCTGAACGCCGGGACGGAGCCGCTGCGCTGACGTCCGGCGCGTCAGTTCATCATCGTCGGGGCGGGGCGTGTTCCGAGGTCCTGGGTGGCGGGGGTGCGGGCGAGGGTGGCAAGCAGGGAGCGGCCGTCGTCGCGGCCCTGGGGGGCGAGGAAGAACAGGACGCCCTGGGGCAGCCCCAGGGCAACGGGGGAGACGCCGTCGCCGCAGTCGAGCCGCAGCTTGAGAAAGCGGGGCAGGGTCTCGGGCTGCCACGCGCCGTGGGCGAAAGGCGGCCCGCCCGGCGGCTGGTCGAAGACGAACATCCGCCGCCGCGCCCGCAGGCTGCCGCCCGCGTAAAGCACGTAGAGCGAGACGGCGCGGACGGGGCTGGTTCCTTGGGCGACGCCCGCGACCAATGCCTGCACCGCGCGCAGAGTCTCCCACGCCTCGCCGTCGCCGACCAGTCGGTGCGTGACGCCGCCGCCGACAGCCCCGGCGAACTCTTCGGGCATCTCGGCGAGCTGGTAGTAGCCGCCCAGCGGGGACAGCACAGCGCGGGCCACTTCGTTCGCGTACTCGGTCCCCTCCCCCACACGCTTCTTCAGGTAGGCGATGGTCAGCCCGTGCCGGTCCTGGTGCGCCGCCCGCAGGGCGTCGTACTCGGGGTCGTATTGGGGGTCGTCGTCGAGGAGCAGCATAGTTTCTGTTTGACTCTGTTACTTGAAGCTCGGCAGGATGACACCGCGCATGATGACGCGCTGGGCCAGCAGGAATGCCAGCAGGGTCGGCACCGAGGCCAGGGTCAACGCGGCCATCATCACGTACATGGGGGCACCGCTCGACTGCAATTCGTACAGCCAGACCATGATCGTCCACATCCGGTGGTCCTGGCAGATCGTCAGCGCATACAGGAAGCTGCCGTAGGCCGCCGTGAAGGCGATGAAGCTGATGTACCCGAAGATGGGCCGGCTCATCGGCAGAGTGATGTCCCAGAACATCCGCAACTCCCCCGCCCCGTCCAGCATCCCCGCCTCGTACAGCTCGCGCGGCAGGCTGTCGAAGAACCCCTTCATCAGAAAGATCGAGTAGCCGCTGGCCGCGCCCGGCAGGATCAGCGCCCAGAACGTGTTCAGCAGGTGGAATTGCTTGAGCAGCAAAAAGTTTTGGATCAGCGAGATCTCGCCGGGGAACGACATGGTCGCCAGCAAGAACAGCAGCACGGCGTTGCCGTAGGACAGATTATACCGCGAAAGCGCATACGCGCACAGCGGGTTGACCAGCAGCGTACTCAGAATCGCCAGCAGGCAGAAGATGACCGTCACCCACACCGCGCGCCCGTGCAGCAGCACGTACTGCGTGACCAGGGCGTAGTTGCGTGTCGCATAATCCAAGCGCAGGGCTGCCGTGTGCGCCCGGACGTAGGCCCAGTCCGAGTCGCGGACCGGCGGCGTGTCAGAGTGGCCCGCCGCGCGCCACCGTGTCTCGGGCGTGTCGGCGGACAACGCAGCCAGGGGGGCGACCTTGAGAAAGTCGATCCAGTCCAGCAGCGGCGGCCCGACGGCGGGCAGCGCGTCCGGGTCCGGCAGGGCGTCGGCGCGGACGGCATCGGAGCCGGCGCGCGTCTTTAGGAAGCTCTGATAGGCCGGCAGGGCCGAAGGGCCGACGCGGATGTCCCGGAAGGGTAGCTTGGTGCGGACGAACGTCTCCCAGTCTTTGCGGGCAGCAGCATTGCCTACGGGCCGGGCCGGCAGGGTGATCTGTGTGTACGCGGCTGCGTGCGTACCCCAGGCCGCGTTCAGCGCCTTGAGGTTTGGGTACGCTTCTTCCTTGAGCCATTGCTGGTACACGGCGTCCGCGCCGACGACGACAAAGAAGTTCGGGGGCAGGGTCGCCTGGAACGCGGCCCAGTCCTGCGCCTTGGGGCCACGGTCCGGCGTCCAGGTATGCGCCGTAGGCCGCTCGAAGGGCGGGAAGACCGTCTGGAAGTCTTCGTCTTCCTGGGCATAGGCCCGGTCCATGGCCCGGACATTGCCCCGGAAGTGGGCGCGCAGCCAGCCGTGGTAGCGGTCCAGCAAGGGGCTGGGGCTGAACGCGGCGGCGGCCCCACCGAAACCGGCGGATCGGTAACGGGCCGGCAGGGCGGCGGCGAATTGGTCCCACACGCCGACTTGATCTTGGCGCAGCGCGTGGGGCGGCGTGACATCCTGCAAAGCCGCGTAGTCCGTGCCGTAGGCCGCGTTGACCTGGCCCATGTCGCCCCGATATTTGTCCTCGGCGTACTTGCCGAACAGGGCGGGTTCGGAATAAAAGTAGCGGGGGACGAGGTCGAAGCTGGCCTTCTCGTACTGCGACTCGGCGGACGCGCCGAGCATGACCAGGAAGGGATAGACCATCGTGACCGCGCCCAGGGCGAGCACGAGGTACAGCGCGCCGACGAGCGCGCGCATCTTCCAGGCCTTGCGGCCGACGACCGGGATCAGGGGCATGGGGACATTATAGCACGGAACCGTGCTGTTGGCTAAAATCGGCTGTTGGCTAAACCGGGGTGGGCGTTCGGGTCCCGGCACCGGAAGTGCCGGGCTACCTGGAGAAAGTGCCTCCGGCGCTGAGGACCGGCCCGCGAGTACGCTTCTCCAGCCCCGGAGGGGCTTTTCTTGTACTTGGGTAGCCCGGCACTTCCAGTGCCGGGTGCCTTCGAATGCTCCTACCCCCACCACGCCTTGTACAGCACGAAGCGCGAACTCAGCGTCTCAACCGAGTCCAGCCCGCGCGGCATCCGCCGCGCTTGGTGGCGCGTCTCGGCCAGCAGGGCGGCGTGGACGGCGTCCGGGATGTCCCACATCTGCGAGTAGGTGCGGCCCGAGAGTGCTTCGAGGGTGGCCGCGACGGGCACGACCCGCTTCCAGGAGAGCGCCGGTGTTTCCATCTGGACAACCTGTGCCCCTGCCCCGCCCGCGCGTTCGACGCGCCGCAGGTGCGTCAGGACGGGTGCCAGACCCGGACTGCCTAGACTCGCCGCCAGGGCGTGCCGGGCGCGGGCGCGCTCGTAGTAGAAGTCAACCAAAGCGGAGCGGCCGCCCTGCTCGACGCCTAGGAACAGGCAGCCCTTATGCGGCACAAGGACGCGGTGCAGCTCGCGCAGGACCAGCGGCCATTGCTCGATCAGGTGCAGGATGTGGACCAGCAGCGCGCCCGAGAACGCGCCCGCACGGAAGGGGAGCCGCTGCAAGTCCGCCTGCACCAGAGAGAGGCTGCCCTGCGGAGCCTTGCTTGCGACCCGCGCCATCATCGCGGGCGCGACATCCGCGCCGATGACCTGGGCCGGGCACAGATGGGCCAGCGGCGCGGCGAACCGCCCCGTCCCCACCCCGGCGTCGAGAAAGAGGCCGCCGCGGTCTAAATGTGCCTCGCGGGACAGCAAACGGGCGATCTCCTCAAGCTGCGCGGCGGGGATGACGCGCGTTTGGTCGTAATCGTCCGCGACCCCCTCGAACGACTGGAAGCGGCCCGGTGTCATTGCGCTGTCCCCGTGCCCACACCCGTCAGCGGGCGGATCGCCAGCGCCTTTGGGGTGCTGATGGAAGGCGCGACGACGTACAAAGGCACCAGCCCGAGAGGGTCATCCGTGTCCCCAGCGCCGAGCCGCCGGGCGGCCAGCCGCGCTAGCCCTTCCGGCGGGGTCCAGGGCTGCGCCAGGGCCGGCCCGGTCCAGCCGCCGATCAGTCCCACATCGCCGCACAAGATGGCGCGATCCAGCGATTGAAGCCGCTTCTCTATTGCCTCCACCGATTCGGCGAATGGACCTTCCCTCAACTCGCCGCCTCGATAGACTGCCGCGTACACCTCGCCTTTACGGGAAGGCAGAACGGGAACCACAGAAGTCTCCCTCCCAACGCCCTGCCAGGCCGCAGCGTAGGCGTCCAGCGTCCCGACCCCTACCAGCGGCTTCTCCGTCACCAGTGCCAGCATCTTGGCCGTGGTCACGCCCACGCGGACGCCCGTAAACGAGCCTGGCCCCAGTCCGACGGCGTAGGCTCTGACGTCAGCCAGCGTCAGGCCGCTGCGCGTGAGCAGGCCGTCCATCTCGCCCATCAGGCGGCGCGACAGCGTCCGGCGGCCCTCAAAGACGCAAGCAGCCCGCACCGCGCCGTCCTCTTCGGCCAGCGCCAGGACGCAGTACGCGCCGCTCGTGTCTAAGGCAAAAATCATGAGGCCGCCAGCAGCTTTTCCAGACGCGCGCCGTGCGCCGTCATCTCGACCCGCCGCGCGTCCGGCCCTTCTGCTGTCAAGTAGATGTCTAGACGGTTGGAGGGCAGGGCATCGGCAATACGGTCCGCCCACTCGATGACGACGACGCCGTCGCCGTCCAAATACTCGTCAAAGCCCAGGTCGTACAGGCCGGACGAGTCGGCCAGGCGGTAGACGTCGAAGTGGTACAAGGGGACGCGCCCACCGGGGTGCTCGGTGACGAGGGTGAACGTCGGTGAGTTGACCGGCTCCTCGCGCGGCAGGCCCAGGCCCAGGGCCAAGCCCTGCGTCCAGGTCGTCTTGCCCGCCCCCAGGTCGCCGACGAGGCACACGACATCGCCCTTACCGAGCAACGCCCCCAGACGGGCGGCGAGGGCGCGCGTCTCATCGGCGCTGTGCGTCTCGAAGGTGCGGGTCATAACGCGAAGTGGTCCCAGCCACGCGAGGGGAACGGCCTTGCCTTGTCGTCCAGACCGAGAAGAGTCAGGCCTTCGGGGATCAGCGCGCCGATGGCTGTAAGCGTCGTTCCCGCCGCAGCCACGGCGGCGTGGGCGGCATCGACGTCACCGGGAGCGACGGCCAGCAGCAACTCGAAATCCTCACCCCCAGCGAGGGCTACATCGGCGGCAGACTGGCCGAGCAGGGCTTGTGCATCGCGCAGGGCATTCGAGGTCGGCAGCGCGGCTAAATTGACCCGTGCCCCGCAGCCCGAAGCCGCGCACAGCTTGGGCAAATCCCCGGCCAGCCCGTCACTGATGTCCATCGCCGCATGAATGACGCCGGCCTCTTGCAGCACCCGAGCGGCTTCCAGCCGGGGCGACGGGCGGCGGTGGGCGGCGACAAGGTGCGGGGCAAGGCGCTCGGCCTCATCGGCCCCGAGGCGCGTCAGCAGGGCAAGGCCGCCCGCCGAGTCGCCTAATGTCCCCGTGACCAGTAGGACGTCGCCGGCCCGCCCGCCCGCGCGCGTCCACGCCCGGCCTTGGGGCACCGTGCCCAGTTGGGCGACGTTGAGGACCAGCCCGCCGGTCGCCCGGTTGGTGTCCCCGCCCGCCAGCCGCGCGCCGTGTCCTGCCAGGCAGTCGGAGAGACCTCGGTACAGCGCGTCCAGGTCTTCCACACGCTCATTGGGGCCGAACGCCAGCGAGACGAACGTGAACGTCGGGTCCGCCCCCATCGCAGCCACGTCGGAGAGGTTGACGGCGGCGGCCTTCCAGCCGATGTCATCGAAGCCGCTCCAATCGCGCCGGAAGTGGACGCCCTCCAGCAGCAAGTCCGTGGTCGCGACGATTTGCAGTCCCGCAGGCACGTCCAGCACAGCGGCGTCGTCCCCGATAGCCACGGCCAGGCCATCCCCCGATGCCCCGGCCTGCGCGCTACGGACGCGGTCGATCCACCCGAACTCGCCGCCGATCTCGGAAAGGCGCATCAGTGTCTGCCCGCCCCAACCTTAGGCTCAGGCTCTATCAACTCGTACTCCATTTCCCACAGCCGACTATCATGGAACGTGTAGGTCGCTTTGTAGTTCATCCGCTTATGGGTCATACTGCCGTGGGTCAGCGAGAACGTAGTCTCATAGGTGTAGATAAGTTGGTTGGTGCGGCGGTCGTAGCTCGTTGTCGTCGCCAGCGCCCCGAGTTTCTGTTCCACCACAGGAGGCGTATCACCGACGTTGACGCCCTTGCCGGAGCGCAAGCGCGGTAGGATGAAGGTTCGCACGGGGGTAAAATCCATCATCGCGTCTACCGTCTCGTAAGGCGACAGCGTTAGAACTGCAAGAGGATAGGAACGCTGAAACCCGTCGGTTCGGTCGCAAAGATAGTAGCCTGCTTTCGGATCGTGCTTGACGAAGGACAGGCCATCACGCACGTCCGCACCGGCCAGCGTGAAGCGCAGAAACGTCGGCGTGGGGACAGGGGGGGCTTGATGGCCCCGCCCCCCGGCGGCGGAACACGGGGCGGACACCGCCAAGACACAGCCAGCCGAAGGCAGACATCTGCGGAGCATGACGTTCCCCTGCCTAACCACCCCACTGCCACATGATCGGGTTGTTGTCCAGGCGGTCCGTCACGGTGCGGCCGATCTCGTCAATCGCCTCCAGGTCGTCCTCGTCGATCTCCACGTCGCCCGCGACGGCGTTCTGCGTCGCCTGGTCGGCGTTGCGCGCGCCGACGATGGCGGACGTCATGGGCTGGGCGATGAGCCAGGCCAGGGAAAGCTGGCCCAGGGTGACGCCGTACTTGTCGGCCAGGGGGCGCAGCTTGTCCAGGGCGTTCTGGGCGCGCTCAAAGGTCTCGCCCTGGAACAGCTTGTTGCCGTTGCGGTTGTCGCCCTCGGCGAACTTGTGGCCGCGCCCGAACTTGCCGGTCAGCAGGCCCTGGGCCATCGGCGAGTAGGCGATGATGGAAATCTTATTGTCCACGCAGAACGGGGCGGCGTCGGACTCGACCTGCCGCCAGAACAGCGAGTAGGGCGGCTGGAGGCTGTCTATGCGGCCATACTGTGCGGCCTCTTCGAGCTGCGCGCGGCTGAAGTTGGAGACGCCGATGGACCGGATCTTGCCCTGCTCTTTCAGCGCGGTCAGCGCCCCCATCGTTTCCTCGACGGGGGTTTTTTCGGTGCCGAAAGTGCCTGCGGGCCAGTGGATCTGGTACAGGTCGATGCGGTCCGTGCCCAGGTTCTTGAGCGAGCGCTCGCAGGCCTCGACGACTTGATCGGCCTTGAGGTGGTCGGCGAAGACTTTGGAGGCGATCACGATCTGGTCGCGCTTGTCGCCCAATGCCTGGGCCAAAATTCTTTCGCTGTAGCCCTCGCCGTAGGCCTCAGCGGTGTCGAAGGCGGTGATGCCGCTGTCGAAGGCAGCGCGGTGGGCGGCAATGGTGTCGGCGTCGTCGATGCCGACCCATTCGGACTTGCCGGACTGCCAGCCGCCGAAGATGATGGCGCTCATCTCAACTTTGGTGCGCCCGAGCTGTCGATGTTGCATTGATTCGTTCCTTTTCGGTGGGGTGGGTAAACAAAAAGGCCCGGTGCAGAGCACCAGGCCTTGAAGGAGAAGCCTATTCCATCAGAGCCAGGGGGGCATGGAGCAGGCGCTTGATCTCTTGCAGGAACCGCGCGCCGGTCGCGCCGTCCATGACGCGGTGGTCGCCGCTGAAGGTCAGGTTCATGCACGGACGGACGACAAGCGTGTCGTCGGCCTGGACCACAGCCTTTTTGCGGATGCTGGCGACAGCCAGGATCGCGCCCTGAGCAGGGTCGATGATGGCCGTGAAGCTCTCGACGTCGAATGGCCCGAGGTTGGAGACGGTAAACGTGCCGCCGCTGTACTCGGACGGCTGGAGCTTCTTGTCGCGCGCCTTCTTGATCAGGGTCTTGCTGCTCTCGGCCAGGCGGCGCAGCGGCAGCGCGTCAGCGTCGCGGACGACCGGGACGATCAGCCCGTCGTCGAGCGCGACGGCGATGCCTACGTGGAAGCCAGCACCAGGGTAGACTTTGTCGTCCCGAAAGGTCGTGTTGACGGCGGGAAACTTCTTCAATGCCAGGGCGGAGGCCTTGACCACCATGTCGTTGAGCGAAATCTTGGTCAATGTCTCGTCGTAGCCGTTGAGCTGCTCGCGCAGGGCCATCGCCGCCGCCATGTCCACCTCAGACGTGATGTAGAAGTGCGGGATGGTCGTCTTGCTCTCGACCATGCGCCGGGCGATGACGCGGCGCATGGCGGACAGGTCGGTCGGAGCCGTCAGCGGCGCGGGCGTCGTCTCGGCCCGCTTCTGCGGAGCCTGCGGCGTCACCTGCGCGGGCGGGAGGCCCGCCTGCACGGCGGTCGAGGTCACGGGCGCGGGGGGCGCAGCCGTAGAGGTCGCGGCGAAGGCCAGCACGTCCGCCTCGATGATGCGCCCCTGCGGCCCCGTGCCGGTCATCAGGGCGATGTCCAGACCGCGCTGCCGCGCCACCGATCGGGCCAGAGGCGAAGCCTTCAGGCGCGCGGTGCCGTTGCTTGGCCGGGGGGCGGGAGGCGCTTGGGCGGCCTGCTTGGCGGGCGCGGCGGCTGGCTGGGGGATGCTCGGCATGGCGGTCTCTTTCAAGGTCTCTTTTATGTCTTCACCGATCAGGGCAATAATCCCGCCGACGGGAACGACCGCCCCCGGCTCGGCCCGGAGGCGCAGAACGCCCGCGTCCTCGGCCTCGACCTCGACGTTGCTCTTGTCGGTCTCGATCTCGGCGATGACGTCACCCGCCTTGACGCTCTCGCCGTCCTGCTTCAGCCACTGGAGCAGGGTGCCCTCCTCCATCGCGTCGCCCATCTTCGGCATGATCACTTCTGGCATAGGTTGTTTCCTGAGAGGGGCGGAGGGGGAGGCTACGCGCCCCGCTCCAGCGTCCGCTTGACGGCGGCGATGATGTCCGGCTCGTGGGGGACGGCGGCAAGCTCCAGGACGCGGGCGTAGGGCATCGGCGTGAACGCGCCGGCCACGCGCTCAACGGGGGCATCGAGGTAGTCGAACGCCGCGCTGCCGATCTGGGCGGCGAACTCGGCGGCGATGCCGTAGAACAGCCACTGCTCCTGCACGACCACGGCCCGGTGCGTTTTCTTGACGCTGTTGATGACCGTCTCCATGTCCAGCGGCTGGAGCGAGCGCAGGTCCACGACCTCGGCCTCGATGCCCTCGGCCGCAAGCTGCTCGGCAGCGGCCAGGGCCAGCATGGTTCCGCGCGAGTAGGAGACGATGGTGATGTCCTTGCCCTCGCGCTTGACGTCGGCCAGGCCCAGGGGGATGACGAAGCCGGGGTCGGTCGGCACGTCGCCCTTGGTGCGGTACAGGCCGGCGTGCTCGTTGAAGACGACCGGGTTGTTGTCGCGGATGGCGGCTTTCAGCAGGCCCTTGGCGTCGGCGGGCGTGGCCGGGGCGACGACCTTCAGGCCCGGCGTGTTGGCGTACCAGTGGGCCAGGTCCTGCGAATGCTGGGCTGAGAGCTGGACACCTACACCGCCCGGCCCGCGCAGGACGCAGGGCACGGGATACTGGCCGCCGCTCATGTACATGATTTTGGCGGCGTGGTTAATGATGCCGTCCCAGGCGACCAGGGCGAAGTTCAGCGTCATGAACTCGATCACGGGCCGCAGGCCCATCATGGCCGAGCCGACGGTCATGCCGACCATGCCCGCCTCGGAGATGGGCGTGTCCACGATGCGCTCGGGTCCATATTTTTCTAGAAAGTCTTTGGTGATCTTGAACGTTCCCTGGTACTGGCCGATCTCCTCGCCCAGCAGGAAGACCTTCTCGTCGCGGTCCAATTCTTCCTGAAGGGCCATGCGGATCGCGTCGGCGTAGGACATGTTCTCGACCGGGCCGGTCTCTTCGCGGACATGAACCGAGGGGGAAAGCCCTTCGATGTCTTTGTCGTCCTGCGTGTCGGCCTTGTACTGCGCGCCCTCGCCCGAGTGCATCATCGTCTCGCCATTGGCATCAGCCGGGGCAGAGCTACTAGATGTGCCGTTAGCCGTCCCGTTCGCGGCGGCCTTCGCCGTGCCGTTGCCCGTCCCGTTGGTTCCGTTAGCCGGCGTGGCGGGGGCGTCGCCGATGAGGGCGATGACGCCGCCGACGGCGACGACGGTGCCGGGCTGGGTCTGGATGTGCAGGACGCCGTCTTCCTCGGCCTCGATCTCGACGTTGCTCTTGTCGGTCTCGATCTCGCCGATGACGTCACCCGCCTTGACGCTCTCGCCGTCCTGTTTGGACCAGGAGATCAGCGTCCCTTCTTCCATCGCGTCGCCCATCTTGGGCATGATGACTTCTGCCATAGGTTGTTTCTGTTCCAAACTGCTTCGGGTGGGGTTGGGGGTCTAGTCCGCGTAGACGTCCTGCATGAGTTCTTCGAGTGAGCAGACGGGGCTGTTCTCGGCGAAATCCGCGGCGGCGCGGGCCAGGCCCATGGCCTGCTTGTCCATCGCCTCTTTCCCCGAATCATCCAGCACGCCGCGCTCGCGCAGGGTCTTCTCCAGGATCAGCAGCGGGTCGCGGCCCTTCCACTCGTCCAGCTCGTCCGGCGTCCGGTAGGTGGCCTGCGTCTCGGCCCCGTCGGCGGCCCCGTGGCCCGTGTACCGATAGGTGATGGCTTCGAGGAAGTAGGGGGACGGGTGCGCGCGCATCCCGTCCACGATGCCCTGGGCCGCCGACCGGACGGCGAAGTAGTCCTGGCCGTCCACCTTGGAGTGCGCCATCGCGTAGGAGTCGGCGCGCGAGGCCAGGTCGGTGTTGGCCGAGGAGCGGTCGATGGACGTGCCCATCGCGTACTTGTTGTTTTCCAGGACGAACAGCACGGGCAGCTCGTAAAGCTGGGCCATGTTCATCGCCTCGTGGAAGCCCCCGGCGTTCATCGAGCCGTCGCCCAGAAAACAGGCGCAAACGAGGCCCTTGCCCCGGAACTCGGGCGCGTGCTTCAAGGCCCAGCCGATGCCGATGGCGAGCGGGACATTGCCGCCGACGATGCCGTAGCCACCCGCAAAGCCGTGCTCGCGGTCGAACAGGTGCATCGAGCCGCCTTTGCCGCGCGAGACGCCCGTGCTCTTGCCGTAGATCTCGGCCATGACCTTGCCGGGGTCGCTGCCGAGCACGAGGCAGTGTGCGTGGTCGCGGTAGGTGGAGAGCGCCTGGTCGCCGGGCTTGAAGGTATGCAGGACACCCTGCGAGACCGCCTCCTGGCCGATGTAGAGGTGCAGGTAGCCGCCGACCTTGCCCGCTCGGAAGGCGCGGTTGCACTGCTCCTCGAAGTGCCGGATGTCCAGCATCTGCCTGTACGTGTGCCGCAGGTCGTCGTCGCTCAGGTGGAGCGTCTCGATGACCTGGCCCGCGTCGGTCGGCTCCAGCCCGATGCTGTGCGCGTCGTAGCGGGGGGCGCGGCCCTGGCCGTTCTTTTTCGCGCCTTGGGGGGCCGTCTGCTGCGGGGCGTTCTTCGGAGGCGCGGCGGGGCTTGCTGCCATTGGGGGGAACCTCTTGTCTTGATGTTGGTCTGAGAAAGTTCGTCGGGTGGGAAACGAAGCATTATAGCCCCTCGGGGCGGGCGCTGTCAAGGAACGGGGGCCGGCATCACGCGCGCAGCGCGGACAGGCCGCGGGCGACGGCCAGCCCCGCCTCCCCCACCCGCCCGTGGTCCTCGAAGGTCCACCACGCCGACAGCACCGCCTGGGCCAGCCCCCAGCCGCCGATCCGCGCGCGGTCCAGCCCCAGCGCATCGGCCAGCAGGTCTACGCGCCGGGCCAGGACGCGGTCCATGTCCGGGAGCGCGTGCAGGCGCTCGGGGTTCCGCAGCAGCGCCCCGGCCTCATACGCCGGGTCGCCGACCACGCCCTTGGGGTCGATGGCGAGCCACTCGCCGCCCCCCGCCCCCGTGCCCCCGGCGTCCAGGATGTTGCCGTGGTGCAGGTCGCCGTGCAGCAGGACGGGCGGCGGGGACGTGGCGAGGAGGCCGGCGAACAGCGCCTCGGCCTCCTCCACCAGCGCGGACGGGAACGGGCCGACGCCGCCGCCGAACCGCCCGCGCAGGCGGGCGAAGCCCCGGCCCCAGTCGCCGACGCGCGGGAACGGGTGGTCGGGGGGCGCAGGCCGCCACAGCCGCCGCATGACGCCCGCCGCCTGGACCGTCGCGGCCTCGTCGTCGGCCACGGCCTCCAAGGTCGTGCCCGGATCGAGCCGCTCCAGCAGCAGAGCGCCCCGGCCCGCGTCGGCGGCCAGGAGCCGGACACACCCGCGGCCGTCGAACAGCCGTAGGGCGGAGACCTCGGTGTCCAGGTCTCGGCAGGGGACGCCGACCTTGAGCACCACGCGCGTCCCGTCCGCCCGCACGGCGGGCGCGACATAGTTGTAGGACAGCGGGAACGGCGGCCCCAGCGTCAGCCCCCACCGGTCCGACTGGCCTCGCAGCAGGCGGGGCAGTGCGTCCAGCCAGGCCCGGCCCGCCGCACCGTGGACATCGGTGACGGTGCGGACGAACGCCGCAGGGAAAGCAGGAGGGTGATCCAGGCCGGAATCAGCCATTTGGGTATACCGCCTTTGGTGTGCAGTCTCGCCGCTTGACAGGAGCCGAACACCCGCCTATAATGGGCGCAGCGCGACAGCATTTTTTTACTCTTTTTGGTTGGACTATTATGATGCTCTTTCACCGAATCGCTCAAAAGTGGCGGGCCGCCCAGCAGGAGGGCGCGGTCCGGGCGGCCTACGAAGAAGGCCGACTGGAAGAGGCCATCTCCCATGCCCGCTCCCTCTACGAGTTCGACCTGGACAACCCCTGGGCGAACTTCTTTCTGGCCTGCCATCATCTTGAAGCCGAGCGATACGCCGAGGCGCTGCTGCACCTGGAGCGCGTCCGCCGGGACTGGCCCGACGACGCCCACACGCACTTCGCCCTGGGCCTGTGCCACGACTACCTGGAAGCGCCCCGCGACGCCGCAGACGACTACGGTCGCGTTCTGGAGATCGCCCCGTCCTGGGCCAAGGCCCGCAAGAACCTAGGGCGCGACCTGTACCTGCTGGGCGATTACCCTGGTGCCGAATCTGCCCTGCGCCCCTACTGCGCCGCCAGCCCCGGCGACCGCGAGGCGCACGACCTCTTAGGCTACGTCTGCTACCGCCAGGGCAAGATGCGCGACTCGTTCGGCCACTACGAGAGCGCCCGCCGCCTGGACCCGTTCAACCCTGCCATGGAGCGCAATGCCCGCGTGTTGTACATGAAGAGCGCGCGGTCGTAGGGGGCCTCTACTTCCTCTTCTTTAACTCTTTTCCCACCACCCGCGCTGCGCTCAGGCCGGACGCGCCGAAGACGCCGCCGCCGGGGTGGGTGCTGGCCCCCGTCAGGAACAGGCCGGGGAGGGGCGTCTTGTACTCGGCCATCTCGGGCAGGGGGCGGAACGCGAACATCTGGTCCAGCGACATCTCCAGGTGCATGACGTTGCCGCGCAGCAGTCCCAGCGTCCGTTCCAGGTCCAAAGGCGTCTGGATGAAGCGCTTCTCGATGGCCCCGCGCATGTTGGGCGCGTGGGCATAGAGCGTCTCGCAGATCGAATCGGCGACCTCTTCGCGCGTCTCGTCCCACCCGCGCCCGTCGGCCCGGTCGTAGGGGAAATACTGCGACCAGAGCTGGACGATGTGCTTGCCCGGCGGGGCGAGGCTGGGGTCCAGAGCCGTAAACGTCATCGCCAGGACGGGCGGGCGGCGCGAGGGGTGCCCGCCGGCGTAATCGGCGTGGGCCTCGTTCAGAAATTCCAGCGACGGGCACAAAAGCTGCATCCCACGGTGCAGGGGCAAGGGCGACCCGCCGCCGTAGTCGGGAAGCGCGGTCGCCGCGCAGCGGACGGTCATGCCGAAGCCGTTGCCGACGTTGACGGCGTCGAGGCGTCGACCCAGGCCGGGCGGCAAGTCATCGGCCCGGAGCAGCGTCCCGAACGTCGTCTTCGCGTGGCAGGCGGCGACCACGGCGCGGGCGCGGATGGTCTGCCCGTTGGCGACGACGCCCACGGCACAGCCCCCTTCCATCACGATCCGCTCGGCGGGCGCGTCCGTTTGCACCGTTCCGCCCAAGGCCTCGAACGCCCGGCGCAGGGCGACGGTCAGCATCCCCGACCCGCCGCGCGCGCGGAACGCGCCGGTCTCGTGGACGGCCCCCCACCACGCGGCGAACGGCCCCGTCCCCGGCTCGGACGGGGCCGGGCCGGACTGCGCGGCGAGCCACCCCATCGCCCCCTGCATCTCGCGGCTCTCGAACGTCTCCCGGAGCAGCCGCCCGTAGCCCGAGACGATCATCCGCAGGGCCTCGGCGGTCGTGTCACCGGGCGACCTAGCGAAGATGACGTGCCGCCCGAAGCTCGCCATCGTCGGCGGCTTCTGGAAGGCCTCGAAGACGCCCCGCGAGACCGGCAGCCATCGCCGCACGAAGTCCTCATAGGCGGCGGCGTCCCGCGCCGAGACCTGCGCGATACTCTGGCACGTCTTGCCTAAATCCCGGTGGAAGCAGATCGCCCGCCCATCGGGCAGCGGGAACGACGCCCACGGGTCCATCTCGATGTAGTCCAGCCCGTAGCCCGCCAGCTCCAAGTCCGCGACAATCGGCGTCCGGTGGATCATCAGATGCACCGACGAGCCTAAGTCCACCTTGTAGCCCGGCCAGACTTCCTCGGTCACGACCGCCCCGCCGACGACCGGGCGGCGCTCCAGCACCAGCACGTTATGCCCGGCCTTCGCCAGGTAGCACGCGCACACCAGCCCGTTATGTCCCGCACCGATGACCACGGCGTCGTAAAGGGTATCGTTCAAGGACGTCTCGTTTCTACGCGGATGGAAGCAAAGGGATTGTACCTTTTTTCCCAAACACTGTCTCGAAAGGGAGGAAACCCCACGCCTTTGGCGAATGTTAGAATAATTCTAACAGTTTAAGGAGACATCCATGCCAAATTGCATTTTCCCAAATTGCCCGAACTCAGGCGTCCACAATTTCAGTGTTCGCCTGCGTAAGCCCGACACAAATGCTATTTGGGCACCGAACACGCAGGCTTACGTCTGTGACGATCATGCCGTTCAGGGAGTCCGAATCACGGTGGTTCTGGAGCCAACACAAACAGGAAACGTAGAAACACACATTGTTGCCACAAATGGCTCAATTGTTGATCGAGTTACCCCCATTGTTAAAACCCCCTAAACAGAGCAAATAGCCTGATTCGCATCGTTGATTTCTAAGGAGAAAACCTTTGCAACCAGCAGAGACATACAAGAATCGAATTCTGCAAGGTGACGCGCAGGAGGCTCTAAAGGCTCTGCCGGATGCATCTGTTGATCTAATTGTCACGTCGCCGCCGTATGCTGACCAGCGTGCTGCTACATACGGCGGTGTCAAGGCCGATGATTACGTGGAATGGTTCATGCCAATCGCCTCCGAACTAAAGCGCGTCCTTAAGCCGGAAGGCTCCTTTGTTTTGAACATCAAAGAGCGTGTTGTTAATGGTGAACGCCACACTTACGTACTGGAACTCATCATCGCTATGCGTAAACAAGGTTGGCTTTGGACGGAAGAATATGTCTGGCACAAACGTAACTGCTATCCCGGCAAATGGCCCAATCGCTTCCGGGATGCTTGGGAGCGTTGTATTCACTTTACCAAGCAAAAAGCCTTCACTATGTATCAAGATGCGGTCATGGTTCCGATGGGGGATTGGAAGAACTCCCGTCTACAAAATTTAAGTGAGACTGACCAACGCCGCGACAACTCACGGGTTTTAAGCGGCTTCGGCAAAAACATATCCAACTGGATTGGCCGTGAGATGGCATATCCCTCCAATGTTCTGCATCTTGCCACCGAATGTAGCAACAAGAGCCACAGCGCGGCTTTTCCAGTTGAGTTGCCCTCGTGGTTTATCAAGCTGTTTACTCAGCCCGGTGATCTTGTCCTTGATCCATTTATGGGTTCTGGAACTACTGCTGTCGCGGCACAGCAGTTGGATCGCTGTTATGTCGGGACGGAATTAAACCCGGAGTACATTGCTGTTGCCCACGAGCGGTTACGCGAACGGGAAGGTCCTAACTTGTTCACGGTTAAGGAGAAAAAGCGGTCTTACAAAGAAGAAAAACAGGTCTTAGTAAATGATGACTGATGAAGAACTACAAGCACTTATCAAAAAGTGCCTAGATGACTTTTATCGCCGCCGATTAGCCACGTTGAAGGGGCTACGCCTCAAGGACGCTCTAACAAAAAATCCTTATCTGTTCCGTGCTATGGGCGTCAAAGAGCTAGCCGAAATCATAGCACAGTTGCTACAAGCGCGCGTATCTTCGTCCGACGAGACACACTTTGGTGATGCTTTTTTCGAGCCGATTGTCTTAGCCGTGAGTGGCGGCCATGTCTCTGGCGCGACTGGCGTGGATGTTGAAATAGAAACAAACAATCAGTTTAAAGCCATTGCCGTTAAGTCGGGCACCAACGCCCAGAACGCAAGCGCCCAAAGCAAGCAGAATCAGGAATTCAACGAGCTAAGAAGCCGCCTGCACAAGATAGGCAAACATTTTGATGCTGTGATCGGTTATTGCTATGGCCGAACGACCGGTGCAATCCCGAAAGGGAAGATATACAGGCGTCTAGCCGGCCAAGCGTTCTGGGAGGAATTGACTGGTGACGCTGATTTCTATCTGAAGTTGATGCGCTTCATGGGAGAATATCCGACAGAACACCGTATAGAGTATGAGGCCGAGTTTAATGAACTAGTAGGCCGTTTTAATGAGGAGTTCAAGAGCGAGTTTTCCGCGCTGGACGGCGGCATTGACTGGGAGAAGTTGATAGCCTTCAACAGCTCAAAAGAAAAACCGAACAATAGCAAGTTCGCTAGAGAGGTGGCCGAGGCTGACTATCAACCATCGCTAGTTGAGTAGCCTACGCTAAGGCAAGAGAATGGCAAGCAGCTTTTTGGAAACGCTTAAACAAAACACGATACCCGACAACACTCCAGCGGCCGTGGATGTATTGAATGAGTTTTGTGGTGCGATCCGTGAGTACACTTCTGAGAGGCTAGAGTGCTGGCTGACACCCGGTTTCCCAGTCAATCTAGGGCAGGAATGGCGGGTGATGCTGAAGCCTAAGTCCAGAGATTACGAGCAGATATTACTGCGTGCTTATATCCCGTTAGACGGGTTTCCGACTTCTCTTGACCTGTACGGAGAGACGCTGACGGTATGCAGAAGCGAGACGTCCCTACGCAACAATCTCGCGAGTTTTTTGAAGACGAAAACAGTCCTGGAAACGATCTTGTTTCTCAGCAAGCAAGCGGCTTAAGATGCAAAGCCCCCTCACGTTTGACCACCCCTGGCTGCTGCTGCTGCTCCCGCTGGCCCTGGTCGCCTTCTGGGGGATTGGGCGGCGCTCGTATGCGGGCCTGAACCCGAGCACGGCCTGGCTCGCACTCGGCACACGGGGGCTGCTGGCGACGCTGCTCATCTTTGCATTGGCGGGGATTCATAGCGTCCAGCGGTCGGACAAGCTGGCGACGATCTTTCTGTGGGACGTGTCCAAGTCCATCTCGGACACGCAGCGGGGGGCGGCGCACGAGTACATCAACCGCGCGCTGGGCGGGAAGCGGGCGGGCGATCAGGGCGGGGTGATCGAATTCGGGCGGACGGCGAACGTGGACGAGGCCCCCTCGGACACGATGCAGGAGTTCGAGGGGGGCAAGCCAACGGTCACGGGCGACGCGACGGACCTGTCTTCGGCCCTGCGGCTGGCCGAGTCGTCGTTCCCCGCGGGGCTGGGGCGCAAGATCGTGATCTTGTCAGACGGCAACGAGAACGTGGGCAGTGCCGAGGGCGAGATCGAGACGCTGCGGGCGCAGGGCGTCCGCGTGGACGTCGCGCCGACCGCATTGGGTGACGCCAGCGGCGCGGCGGGGGGCGAGGCGATGGTGGACGAGGTGGCCCTGCCCACCCGCGCCCGGCAGGACGCGCCGTTCACGGTCCGCGTGGTGGCATCAAGCACGGTCGCGCAGTCGGGGACATTGACGCTGACGCGCGACGGGCAGCCGCTGGGCAAGATGCCGGTCTCGCTGAAGGCGGGCAAGAACGCCTTTACGTTCTCGGAGAGCATCCATCAGTCGGGATTTCACAAGTACGAGGCGACCCTGGCCGCAGCGTCGGACACCATCCCGCAGAACAACACGGGGTACGGGTTCGTCGCCGTGCAGGGCCGCCCGCGCATTCTGTACGTCGCCGACGCGGCCACGCCAGGCCTCGCGGGGGTCAAGAGCGCGCTGGCGGCGCAGCAGATCGACATGAACGTGCAGACGCCAGGCAGCATCCCTGCCAGCGTCGCCGCCCTGGCCTCCTATGACGCCGTGGTGCTGTCCGACGTGCCCGCCGAGGAGCTGGGGCCGGCGCAGATGACGGCCCTGGAGACGGCCACCAAGGAGTTCGGCGTCGGCCTGGGCATGGTCGGCGGGCCGAGCAGCTACGCGGCGGGCGGCTATACGGGGACGCCGGTCGAGGCCGCCCTGCCGGTTCGGATGGACATCAAAGACAAGAAGCGGTTCCCGACGGTCGCCGTGGCCCTGGTCATCGAGGACTTGGAAGAGCCGGGCAACGTCAACATGTCCATCGAGGCGGCCAAGGCCGTTGTTGATTTACTCGACCCGCAGGACCAGATCGGCGTCGAGGACTGCAACGGCGTCTGGCGCATTCCCTTGCAGCCGGTCACGGACAAAGAGAAGATCAAGGGCCAGATGCAGTCGCTCACCGATATGAACGACCCGCCGACTTATGACCCGTATATTCTTGAGGCCGCGCGGGTGCTTAACGGCGCGTCGGCCCAGGTCAAGCACATCATCTTCCTGGGCGACGGCGACGCCGTGGGTGAGTCGGGCCAGAACACGGCCAGCCTCCAGGCGCTGCGGGCGCAGGGAATCACGCTCTCCACCATCGCCACCGGCTCGGACGCGCAGGGGGCGCAGTTCTTGG
>JAABUQ010002048.1_pt1 | contig 41002 bp, 4 predicted proteins | sample 5560001 | NCBI WGS metagenome assembly JAABUQ01 (sample SAMN10711888, study PRJNA513371) | rock metagenome | isolation source: Antarctica rocks | place: Antarctica: Victoria Land, Finger Mt nord | collected 2015-12-18
TTCTAGGGGTTTGGAGTTGCGGGCTGTGCTGTGGGGTGGGGGTTAGTGGGGGAAGGTGGGAAGGAGGTGGGAAGGAGAAGAGCGTACCGTGCTTGCGCAACGACTATGTTGTAGAAGGGGGCGTTGCGCTTGCCGAAGCGGGCGAGACGGATTTTGAGCACCATTCGGTGGGTATTGGTGAGGGATCAGGGGAGGTTGGGGAAGGGGGGAGGGTTGGATATGAGGGATGCAACAGGATGAGTCGAGGTATTGAGTAGCGGGAATTTGCACGATGGTTACCCGGCGCTGGATCTTTCTCTACTGCTTTTTTGGCAGGTAGTCTTCCATTACATTTTCCATATCCTCAATTTATCTCTCCTTGGGTTTACATATGTTCCCCAGCTGTGATGAATTCTGGCTACATAACTAGTCCACTGCCTCAGACACATCAAAGGACATATCTGGCGTGTTGGGAGGGCGCAGAAGCCAAGTGCTTCTTCCTCATTCTCATCGTTCGGTGTTCACTTCTCCGGTAGTGTGAAATCATTCTGGCTGATCTTGCATCTCAGCCGGAAAACCCTTCATCCATCCAGACAACGTACCGAATTCATACCTCAAGCATACTAACAATCTTTGATGTGGGAGATATAATCAATTGAATAACGATCTACTAGCAAAGTCAACAGCGGGCTGTTCTTATAGCTTGAAGTTGTAATATTTCCTAACAACATCGTTGATCAGTCTTGTGCCATGAGGAAATCTCCAGCAGAGAAGCAGAAAGACATGCTTCCTCCATGAACAAGAATGCTCCTATGGCCTGTCGGATTGCAGAGTGACGTGAGCAGTGTCAATTCTTCCTTTTCCAATTTCCCCACTGCGTAATTATGCGGTCGGTCGAACCATGTTGATATCCAACAACGCATGTACAAGGGCAGGTGAATTAGGAAGACTTTGAAGCCTTAGGAGACAGTCTGCTGGGCTGAATTATTCCCATATTGGAAATGAAAGGGGAACGAGTTCAAAGGTAGCAGTGGATTAGAGGCCTCACAACGCCACCCACCAACCTAACTTCAAGTTCTAAATAAGCACATCGATCGCTGGTTGAGTGGTGTTCCGCCAATCATGTCGTGCGATTCCTCTCAACTGGCGATCACAGGGATCACCAATATCCTCAGCCTCGTCATGTCCATTGCATCCTGGACATGGGCTTTAAATCATTGTGAGGAAGGAAAGTCAGACAGCTCGTGCACTCGTGTCGCTTACCAGGAAATCGAAGTCTAGAAGGATCGATCGAGAGATGGGCAGGTGGATCCTTGTCCTAGAAGCGAGCGGCCTTTGCGGCCTAGATTATGCTGAGCTCGTCTATTGACCAGCATTGAAGAGAAAGCCTTTGGGAAAGGATTCGACAGACACGCGAAATAATGGACATGATAGCAGGGCCCCGCTCACCTATGTTTCCGCATGTGGAAGTTCCCCTGCTATGCGGCCCTGGTCCCATACCAAAAGAATCGGACTACAACAAGCGTACTCAGTACTGGTATTATAAAGAGATGATGCGTTCTGATTCTGGCGCCGAATCAAAATTCCTTCTGACCAGTATGGGCATCTTCATTGTCCCATTGAAGAGGCTTGTTGATGACTATTTTCTGCGTGTGTCAGTAGGGAATGAAGAGATTATGAAAGCGTAGTGGGGATATCATTTTCTTATACACTAGGCCACTGTCACATAAGAAGCGATCTACAATCTGACTTCACATATTGAAGAAATGTAGAACCGATAACATCCAGCGCTCGTTTTGTGCACTGGTATTCTGTTTAAAATTATAGCTGAAAATCGTCCTCGAACTTTCATACTTGCATCAAAGACCCACCGGCGGTTTTTCTTTCCAAATCTGCTTATATCACGATGCTTGGCGTAAAGGTATTTTCATTATGACGGATCTTGCTTAGAAGGTACCATGATACTGTTGACTATGTCAGAAGTTTTCCAAGTCTCCAGACAAGAGATTTGGCTGCCTCTATACAAGGCATGGCACGTAACCAGTGTCGGGTGCTGCTCCAGGACTCCTTGCCTCGTCGACTGTACGTCCGTCCCGTGGGACAGATTGGTATTTACAATATCGGGACGCGCAAGTAGGATCCATGATCCGGATCCAGAGTTCTCCCGCTAGCGTCGCCTGCCCGCATAGTCACAACCCTCGAACGAAAGGGACAAGAACTATCTCCCCGGTTGGGTAAATCTTCAAGTTTCCCAGGATTTTCTATTGTAATTCCACTGCAGGAGTGGGTTTCCTGCTGGCGAATAGCTCGTGTCTAGTCACGCCGTCGGCTTCATTCGCATCTGGAGCATGGGTATTTGCATCTTTCTCGTAGGGGCTTCCACTGCTGTCTCCGAGATGACTTCTTGCGCTTCGTGCCTTAGTCTTCCTTGCACGGAAGAACCAGATTGAGATTAGGAGAGCAATAGTAATAGCAGCAATTCCCCCGACCACCCCTCCTGCTGTTGCTCCGGTATCTGAAGAAGAGCCGCTAGGGCTGGGAGATGCGCTCGATGAAAGAGAATGGCTGGGGAGCGTGGTGCTCGAAGCAGATAAAGGCGAGGTAGCACTTGAGGCAGCGCTGGAAGCCGAAGACGAAGCAGCAACTACAATACAGCAAAAGACAATTCAGTCCCGATCTCGAAACACTTTATTTCAAAAAATACGGAATCGCTTTATCTTACTTTGCCCCGCCGAAACCACGCTGAGCAGCTGTGCTCCGTTGGGGGGAAAGCCAGGATTCGCGCACCCGTCGCTGGCCGTCAGCGACGCGGCATATCCAATCTTGTCGGGCGCGCAGCAAAAGTATCCGCCGTTGTCGTATAGCGTCCACGTCGAATTGGCGCAGCTGGGGTTCTTAAGCAGCGCCTGCGTGCAGTTTGCGGGGGAGGGACAGCAGTCGACGTTGTACTGGCTGGGGCAAGAGGCCCCAGCCGGGCAGCAGGCGCGGAAAGGGGCGACGGTGACGCCGCAGTTGACCTCGCTCGAGAGGCAGGTGCCGTTTCTGCGGATGGCGAATCCGGAGGGCGCCGAGAGAGCCATATCGTGCTATGTTCGAAGGTAATCAATTTTCCGAAGCTGCTCACAGGTGATTGACGGTGCGAGTCCACCCGCGTGGAATCCTGGATTTCAACGGGGGCTTTATAAATACGGAGTATCGCTTAAGGCCTTGATGTGGTAACGCAGGGTGGACAGAAGAATCGAGAGAGCTAGAACAAGTAGCAATCTTAGGTAGCATTTACTAACACGCCTCTTTTGGCTGCACGCACACCCCCACGCGGGTGACGAGAAAAGGGATCACTGGGCCAATTTGGGTATGGCTGCCTCATTTACTAGTCCCTACCACCAAAATTTGGCAGCCTTCTCCCAACCTTTTAATTTTCTCTACCTGCTGTTGCTATATCTATATATAGTTTTGATGTTGACGATTCAATTCTACTTAGCCGAATGAGCTCAAGCCGTACGAGAAATGAATGAGTGAGTACTACTCAACTTTGGTGGTAAAGACTAGTAAATGAGGCAATTATCCCCAGATTGGCATCGTGATCTCTTCTATTGTGGTAAACAAGGCTGCGAGGCGTGGAGGCTTAGTGCTGCGCGGGGTATAGGTGGTTGTCTCGCTTCTACCTTATTATGTATTCCGGGGGTCTATATCTTTCTTGGGGCACGCTTATCCTCCTCTCTTCTCCTCTTCCCTTCTTCTCCTCCACCCTGTGCGCTTTGTGAGTGTCAGACTTTTACTCTTCTTTCTACTCCCCCAGGTGATACGGACTAGATCAATACTATATACTGCGCATCGCATGCTGAGCTTAATCGGAGCTATTGCAGAGAGTCAGTATCGTTCTACATTCATGCATTGCTACATCCTCAAAGGAAGAAATCTGCCAGTCCACCTGACACCACACGAGTTCACCTCAACAAGATGTCAAAGCCCGCGTCTCTCCTCTCGAGTGTTCCTGATGCCTACGGCATCCTCCTTATCCGCCCCATCCTCCTCACGCTCTCAATCGCCGCCCTTGTGGTTTATGGCGTGACCCTGAGAATCTACCACACCAGCATCGCACCCACCAGCGCCCTCGCCCCTCCACACGACTCCCCTCTCCTCACTATTAATGTGGTAATCCTCATCCCCTCGGCCATCTCAACCATCTGGTCCATCACCCATCTCTCACTCTTAGCACACCGACTTCTCCACACCTACCGCTGGAGGAGTAACAGCCGTGGTCTTGCCCCCGCCGCCGACGACGACGAGGGAGGAAGAGAGGCATCACGGGATGGGGCCAGCAGCAAGGCGGTCGTCCATCCAGGCTGGGTACTGCTCGCCGACAGCGTGTGCTGGGCGTTTTTCCTAGTGATGGCCGTGCTAACAGGGCAGGAGGTGGCCAAGTGGAAGAAGGGCCAGGTGACTGTTTACGGTTCGGAGGGCAGCACCACGAGGCAGGCCAATCTGGGTGCGTGTCCTACCTTGGATTCCGCGACGGGGAGGATTGACTACTGGTGCGAGTCCCCGTGGAACGACGTCGTCAGCTTGAGCAGCTCTGGAAACGGTATCTTGGGAACTCTTGCGTACGTGTTCGTTGTTTTAGCTTCAATACGCCTTTCTATTTCCCTTCCCCTCCCTGCTTTTGTCTTCTCCCATCTTCGCACCTAACGTTTCCTCTTTCCGATTTATTTCACTACACAAAAGTCGCAGCCTGACTAACTTTTGATCCTCTTCGTTCCCATCGCAAAGCGGAATACACTTCAGCCGCGTTTTTGTCGCTTGCTATGAACTGTACCTACTCTATTCCCACCATCGCGTGGGGGGATGTCATCGCAAGTATTCTGCGGATGATAACAATACCACGGTCGCTCGTCGTCCTCCTCACCAGGCACAGGAAATTGAGTTGAAGCAGACTTAGAGAAAGCGAGAAGGGAGGGGGGTAAGGCATTGATGATTTAGCGATCTTTGTGATGGGGGAATTTGGTCTCGCTCCGTTTATGTGGGGGCAAGTACTGCAGTCGTCATATGATACCCCAACGCGAGTGGTGCTCAGATTTGTGTCTTGCCTTGGGTATTTCGAGAGGGTCTTGCTTCGAACAGTGTTCTGGGGGGCTTTTCCCGTCTCGTATCGTCTGTCGCTGAGACTTCTCTTAGCCTGTTATGTAGTATTCACATGTACCTAATCGCAATGAAGTACCTTTATCGTTTGACAACCACGTCGTCGCTTGCTCCAGCTCTACCCTTCTCACCATTAGCGCAGGAACAAATGCAACAGATGGAGGAGAGCGTCGAATGGGAAACAATTTATCGGCCGAGAATACAAGCCCGATGCCTCCGATGGACCCGAACCCGCCGTAAGAAGGAGACCGACAGCGCATGGACGTTCCTGCTGCGAATACAGACGGGCAGCTAGCTGGGAAAATTGGATTGGACACCCTATTCAACGAACATTGGAGAAACCTCGGGCGGCCGACTCTTTGACCAAAAAGTTAGGAAAGTCGTCCCTTGGGCCTAAGCCTGTAGAGATATTCTGGACCAGAATCTGGTTCAAGCAGTATCTTATAATAGACAGGCTAAATTATTGAAAGATTGATTGAAAAGGCAAGCAAAGAAATTGAAACTTATCCAAATAAGAGTAGCATTTCTCGTACAACTTATTTGGCTAATCATACACCCCTTATCTACCTTAGCAAAAGGCTATGAAAGCTCAGTACAGTGCTGGTACCGTTCTTCAAATTAGAACTGTTCATAGACCGCAAATTAGGTTTTTCCTTTGTTATTTGCTTAATACCGTATATTTTTATATACGTTTACTCAATTACTAAGGTAACCAAACAGTTTGCGCAGTCGCGTCAGAACCACAAAAATGTAAATATGTCTTCTTCGAAAAAAAGATATACGACTTTTCATATATTTGAAACTTATACTTCCTTTTTGCATATAATTCTAATTTAACAAATTTAAAGTTCCAAAAGGTTCGAAAGGAAAATAATAACCCAGTAGAAGAATTTTTTGGTGTTTAACATTTGGCGTAACCACTGTTTTTTTCAACAACCTTCAATCAAATACCTTATATTCCAAGTTTCCAGACAAGAGAAGTGGCTGCCTCTAAACAAGCCATGGCACAAAAGCAGTATCGGGTGCTGCCCCTTCCGCTTCTAGCCTCGCGGATGCGCGGCCCGGCGGAATCCTAAGGTACTGCTGCCTAGAGGACCCGACCACTTCTGCCTAGATTTGTCCTTGTTTATGTTGTTGTAGTCTTGTGGCAATTTCCAGCCTCTTGAACCCTCCCCTTTAGTTCTAGGCGTGGTATCAATCTATAACCTTTTCAACAACTGAAAGACTAAAATGGAGGAGTCCTTTGAACAGCCGGATCCATCAGAATCAAATTCGCAAACCGAGCCTCAGGTCGATGAGGAAGGGCAAGCCTCTTCGTCCAACGATTATGACCTTTACCCTCTACACCCTTTGTTTTTCTTGACGGGAACATCAGACGAGGTTCGCTCCTCTCAACCATGCTGTGAAGGCGTACTATGCTTAACGCGAGAAATAGTATAATCAAGAGTTCGCCGATCAGGTGGACTCTAATGCAAATTGTCTGACAATATCCTCGAAAGATCCTCTCAAAGCCTACAAACATTCAATGGAAAATATTTCCAGCGATGACCTGCCTCTTCCCGAACCCTTCATTGGCAACACCATTGACGAGATCTATGAGTTTTTTACGCATAATTTACGTCCCAACGTCGACAGTACAGCTCCTGAGAATATGACATACTTCACATTCGTTGCCGTTGATGCACAATGTATTACATCTTCGCCGCCCGAATGTATTATTTGCTGTGACGCTCCAGACTTCCAGAGCAGAACGGCGGAGCTGACTAACCCGAGTCGGCCGCCTTTTTGACAAGCGGTAAGGAAGATTCTCCCTTGGGCCTAAGCCTGCAGAGAAACTAGGACCTGGCTCAAGCTTGCCTCAGTTACTCAGACTCTATATACTAACACCCTTCGGGGTTAGCCGCTGCTAACTACGTACGCAATAATTATAGAGTCTGAGCTTAAGAACATATAATTTTCTTAAATACAGCTTAATCCTTTCCTTATTTTTGTATTTTAATTTCTATTATATAATATTTATATATCTTTTATATAATATTTATATATCTTTTATATAAAGATTATTCTCCTTTTCGAGCGTATTTAAACGGTGTTTTAATTAACTGATTTTATTAAGCCAAAAAAAAGTTATCTTAATATAAAAGAAAAGTTGAAATTTTGCGCCCGGGAGCCCAGGCTCTCCCTTTTTTATTTTTTTACTTTTACTTTAATATCTCTATATTTATTATATAATATTTATATACTTTCTATATAAAGATTATTCTCCTTCTCGAGCGTATTCAAATAAGGTCTTAATTAACTAATTTTATTAAGCCAAAAAAAGTTTATTTAGGTACGAAAGAAAAGTTGAAACTCTATACCCTGGGTAATCTCCTTTATAAATTCTTACCTTTACTTTAAGATTTCAATATTAAATATATATTATTATATAGTGTCCCTGAACCCAGGCCAATATATAACCGCTGGCTAACTCAGGTACCGCCGCTTTGCTCCCCTGCTAACGCTTGTTTCGTTAATATATTCCCCTTCTGCTCCCTTATACTCCCTCGCTGCTCTCTTCTGCTCCTTTGTTATTCTCTTATACTCCCTCTCTGCTCCCCTGTACCCCCCCTTAGTTACTTTTTTCTTTTTAATTAGTTATATTCTTTAATAAGTTTAAATAAAAATATCGATTTAGCTTATTTTAGATATTAATTAAAGGAGCCGATTATAATTCTATTAACCGCTTATTATATTATCTTTTGCTTTTATCTTTTTACTTTTTCGTTTTTGTTCTTCCCCTTTATTTCGAACTACTTATAGCCTATAATAACTTATTTATATATTAAATATATTATTATATATATTATTATTTTATATTTATTTTATATATTATAGCCTTTGCCTCTTTTCGCTCTATATATCTTAATAGCTAAAATATTTTTATCTTACTATAATTCTTGCTCTGACCTTAATTTTAATAATATAGAAAAAAAGGATTATAATATAATTCTTTAATAATACTGAAACGAATAGTCTAAAATCCTTAACCGAAACTAATATTAATAACGATAAAATATTTAAGTATTTTAAGTTTAATATTAAAATTAATTATAACCGAATATTAATTCTTTAAAATAAATAAATCTTTATATATTTCCTTACCTTATAAAATATTATATAACCCTTATTAACGATATCTTATCTCGGTAGATTAGGTATATTAAAAGGAACCCTAATATCAATTTTTATATTATAAAAATAGCAAAGTATTTTATAAAGAATATTATATACAGTTATAATACCGGTAAGAAAGAGCTATTTATATATATTATATTTCAGAAATGAATAAACTTTAATACCGATTAAAAATAGCAGCTTAATAATAATAAGATTCCTCCCGAAATATCGAAATTAATTTATTTTATTTATATCTAAAGCTTCGCTTTATCTTTCCTCCTTGTTTATAAAGTCTAATAATTATATTAATATATATAAACTAAATTATACAAGAAATTTAACCTTTTAATAACTTAGTAAACTCGGTATTTTATAATAGTAAATTATTTTACTATTATTATTAAATATATATAACAGAAAAATTAATATTAATATAAATATAAACAGATCCTTATATAAGATTATATTACTTATATATTATTTATTTACTTATTAGCGTAAGTAGGTAAATATTTTAAATTTAATATATATAAAGGCTCCGGTTATAAATTATTATACAAGGTAAATAGAATAATCCTTTAAGGTATTATTAATTAAGAAAGTTATTAAGTATCGCGCTTATATTATAAGCAGATAATCGATTTCGCTATATTTAAGAATAAAAAAGGAGAAGCAAAGATTAATATATAAATTATAAGGGACGTAAAAGGCTTTTTATAAATATTATATAAAAGATTATTCCCTTATTTAAAGCTTCGGAATTATAATTAAAAGTAATCCTTATTAACTATATTAATATAATTTTAGGCTATAATATAATATATATAAGGATATAGAGCTGCTATTTACGAACCTAATATTATCTTTATTAATAATCGCCCTTACAGATTACGTTTTCTAAGATTATAAATTTTTTGAAGAAATCGAAGCGATTCTATTACCTCCGGATAAATCCTTATATTATTTTCGAATCAGGAAGAATATATTATATATACCTTTTTTCCAAATTATATTTATAAATAGATTTATTAGAAAGATTTATAAAGTAAGCTCTTTTAACAATTAAATAATAAATCTAGAATATCGAGCCGGGTATAAGGAAAATATTAGGATATATAATATTCGAAAAGAAGCTTTTATTAAAGCTAATAATAAATTCTTATAAATAAAATATAATTATTGAAAAATATTAACTCGGTTAAAGATAATAACTATTTAATTACCGAAAAGATAAAATTCGCCGGTTATAATAACGTAAATACCTTCTTTGGCTTATATATACTTAAACTGAATACTATAAATAGGATAGTTAATTATTAAAATAAAAAATATTATATTATTTATTTTAAAGGATTTCGTAAGTTATTATTTTATTATTATCTTTAATTATTATAATCGCTACCCGTAAAAATAAAAGCCAACTTAAATAATTATACTGACTTTGTCTTTATTAATAAGGAGATCGAAATATTAAAGGAGAAGTTTCGGAGTATTATATTAAAAGATAAAGCTTAACTAACTTAAGCTCGATAAGAGGAATTATATTAACAGAAACGTTAACTTATATTTAAAGAGTTTAGCAAATAATAACAGATTCAATTATATAAGATTGCCTTAAATATAAAAGATAAAATATCTTAAGTTATAAGTCTATTAAGCTATTTCAATCGGATTCGCTATTTAGATCCGCTATATAATCGGTTAATATTTTTATTTTTCTTTAATATTCCCCTTTATAACAGGTAGGGCTATAGTATACTTCAGGCTATAATTATATTATATAAAGAGAATCTATAAATAGCCTATTATCTAAGCTTGCAGCTTAAAAAGGATTATTGCCTTATATCTTAATATATAAGGGATATAGATTAGTTCGTCTTCTTCTTTCTTATTTCCTAAATATTTAATTATTACGGATTCGTTAATCAGATACCCTTCGATTCTACAATATCAGTATTAACGATAAGTAAGAATATATTTACCGTTATTATAAGGGTAACCTCAAAAAGGAATACGGCTTTATCGAGTTTTATTTTCAATATAATAAATAGATTATTAATAAGGCTAGATAGTTTAAATATTATTAATATTATTTTATTAACTTCGAGATATTCCTAGTTTAATATAATTTATTTATTTTCTACCGAACTTTTATTATTACTAAGTAATATCTCTTTTATCTCTTCGATTTAAAGCTTTTATTAATAAAATATTTCTATTAATTCTTCGCTAAACAAAGTTAGAAAGAATACTTATAAGAATATTTTTAATATTTAAAAGATAAATATAACTAATTTATAAAAGCGGGTAAAAGCAAAATAATTCTATATCCTAATTTATATTATATATTTTCTTTCAATTCGATTTAAGATCTTCAATATTATTATTAAGATATATATTATATTAAATATATTAAGCTCGATCCGATCAAAAGGTACTATTTAATATATTAATTATCTTTAAATATAAAGGTTTTTCTTAGCGTAAATATAAAGCTAGAATATTATTATAACCTCTTAAATTGGGAAAGCCTTTATAAATATATTAATAAAATAATAGATTCGTTAATACTCGAGTTATTTAATATTATTATTCCTACGGGATTAATAAGACTAAAAAAGAAAAATAACCTTAGTCAAAGTTATTCTCTTCCTTTAATTAATTTTATAATAAATCAGAAGAAATAAAGTTTATCAATAATATCTTTTATAAGTTCTAAAAACCCGTTTTCGAATATTAATTAGATCTTAAATAAGATTATATTCAATAATCTAATACCGATATTATCTGTTAATTCTGAATTTATCTTATTAATTAACCTGAGATTATTTAACAAATCCGACTTATAGCTTATTATTTTTTTGTTATAATATATAATAGTTCTATATTTATAATTACAAAGCTAATAATTTAAAATTATCTTTTAATAATTTAAAGCTTAAGAGGTAGTTTATTAACTTATATAGAACAGAATAAGATTTTATTATATATAAACTTCCAAATAAACGAATTGAATATATTATATTTATAAAATACTCTCGAGCTTTACGTTTATATATATAATATATATAAAAAATTTTCTATTTTATAAGCAAGTTATTAGGCTTTAAAATTGTATTTTTAAAGCAGGTTTATATAGCTTATAGTTAATTTATAACAATAGCAAGATTTTAGTATAGATTGAAACAAACCTTTAATCAATATAGGTATTCAGATTTTTACCTATATTCTTATGATTTAAGGGCTTTAATTTTGGCTCCCTAAGAGAGAATATTAGAACTAGAGCTCTACAAAGAGTCGAAGGCTTTTAATATTTAATTTAACTTCTACTTATATTTAGATTCTTTAAATAATAATATTAAATTTATTAAAACGATAATTAATAACTCTTTTAGGAATTTCTAATTAATTTATTTTATAAACGATTTAAAGACAAAATAGCCTCTTATTAACCTAATAATATAAAATAAATAAAGTAGAATAAGAAATACAAAGAGAAACTATCGGCGTATATTTATAAGAATCTTTATCTTCTATAATTAGCCGTTATTAATACGAGTAAAGATAGAAGGCTTGGAATTATAATAGAAATATTATAAGTATAATTTAAAATTAACGCGGATAACCTTTATATATAGGAAAAACTGAATAAAAAGGAATACCTATTCTCGAAAAATCTAAATAACCTTTTGATTAACTAGCTTAATAATTTATATAATAATATTAATAAATTATTTATAGCTATTTAGAAGGCCCCGTTTTAATCAGAATTCTCGGTATAAAATAAGGAAAAGTCTATATATATTGCTTGTTCTCGTCAATTCAACGTTTAGCTGATTATTTAATAAGTTTCTGGAATTTCTTAAACCGGAAGTTAATTTTATAACAAAGATTAACAACTTATATTAAGATAATATTAAATTAAGTTACGAAATTAGTAAATAGGAATATCAGGTTACTACAAAGTCAGAAGGAAGACAAAAAACTAAATTAGAAATTAATAAATTAAAAGTTACTATTTAATAATTACAGATAGATAATAAAAAGCTCGAGAAATATATAAATAAATAGAAATTAATAGCTAAGGTATTAAAAAGCAATATAAATAAATATTACAGAGAAATAAATAAGATTTTTATAGTTCTAGATCAAATAAAATCTAAGCTAGCTTATATCTTTATAGAATATTACTTTGAATAAGGAATTTTGTATTTATTTATAAGTAAATAAGTCTAAATATAAATATAATAAATATTGCTATAGTTAGTTTGCAAAGCTTTACGTCTGACTTCCAAAATCTATATTATATATATACAATCTCCTACAGATTTTCGATAAGACTAAGTTTGTATATTATATTAGAAATTCTCGAGCCTTTTATTCAAAGAACTTTAACTGCCTAATTATCTTCTTAGGCGACCTGAAAATCTCTTAAAACTAGGTTTAAATATATAATTAATAACGGTATATAAGAATTTATTAATTAACTAATTAAATTATCCGTTTCTAGAAATCCCGAAAATAAATACCCGCCCCTCCCCTCTTAGCTCCGATAATAACGATAATATATAGGCTCCTAATACTCTAATATCGCTAGTAGTCTCTAAGGTAAATATTAATTATATATAAATTATTTTTGGTTTTTTAATTTACTTTTGATTCCCTTATTCTGTTTTTGACTCCCCCGCTCTACTTCTAGCTCCCTTAATCTACTTCTATTTACCCTACTCTATTCTTGGCTTATATAGCTATATCTGATTCCTTAATCCCGCTCCTAACCTTGCTCTCTTTGCTCGAGAACTGAGATAGGAATTTCTTAATTAATCTTATATTTAAATATTTGACCGGTCTTAATTAACTTACGATAATAAGTTTATAATATAAGAAATTTTATTTTCAATATTATTAATTAAAAATAGTCTACGTTAGATCAAGGGAAGGTATAGTTTTATTAGAAAAATATTTTTATAATATTAAGTTAAGATATAGTAATAATAAACAATTTTCAATAAGCGTTTAATATATAATACGAAATATTAAATAAGAGGTAATATTCGCTAGAAAATTTTGCGAAGAGACTAACAAGAGCTGCGAGGCGTTGCTGTAAAGCGTAAATAACAATATAGTATAACGGAACGTTTATAGAGCGCTCCTAATAAGCGTCAAAGCCGAATAGCTCTCTGCTTTATTCTCCCTGATTTTGATAATTGCGGAATAGATATTGATAAGGTTTGATATTGGTATTGGTATTGATTTTGGAGCTATTAATGCTGAATTAATAATTTTCTTCCGTTAATTATCTTCGGATTAATTATAGAATCGTTATTTCTAATCCCTTTCTGCTATATTCTGTTTTCTAAGTAGCTATAGCCGGTATTAACTATCGCTAATATTATTGAATAGCCTATTAAATTATATTAACTATTATTACTTAAACTATAGAGGATAGGATTATATCAGCTTAAATTGGCTAGATAACTCCTAGCTAAATAACTCCTATTTAAGGAACCGCTAGCTAGCTTATTACTAGTTAAACAATACCTAGCTATATAAATCCTGGTTAAGTAATACCTAGCTAAATAATACCTGATTAAACAATATTTAATTAAATAATACCTAATTGAACAAATCTTAATTAAGCGATTCTTATTTGAGTAATTTTTAGCTAAACTAATCCTAATTAAGCGATTCCTAATTAAGAAAATCCTGATTAACTGATTATAAATTAAGCCGCTTTTGCCGCTTTAAATTAGTTATTCTTAATTCGTTATATTACTTTTATTTCTCTGTTAAAGAGTCTAGCTTCTATTTATAATATTATAAAAATTTTTCGTCTTTTAAATTCGATTATTTTACGATATAATAAATAATTTAGGAGATTTTGATTAATTTATATTTAATTAATTATCTTAATAAAATTATTTTATAATAAAAGAATATTTTCCAAATCTCCTAACTATTCTATTATAATAAATATACAAGGGTATTGATTAGCCTTTGATATTATAGCGTTATTAATCGATATAACGATCCAATATATACTCTTATATTGGTATTTATATTAAATAATAAATTCCTTTATTAACTTTTTAACGGATAGAATATCCTTAGGTTTCAGATTGCTATATAATTATACCGATTTCTATATATATAAACCCGATTTCTCCTAGACTAGAAACTAGAAAGTTTTAAAAACTTGATATTTGGATTTAATTAGCTCGCCGTCTAAAGTAAATCTATTTATAGTTTTTAATTATTTTTATATTACTATTATTAATAGATCCTGTTCCGGTAGATAAATCTTTTGTATTATTTATTTTTATATCTTTATTATTGCTAGGACCGGAACTAATATTAATATTAATAATATTACTAGTATTTAATTTAATACTACTATTTCTAATACTTAGCTCAATCCTAGTATTATTAATATTATTAATACCAGATTCAATATTACTATTATTATCAGTATTTATAGCAGAATTAAACTAGGGCTTCTTAGCCTCTAAAAGCTATAAAAATTCTTTATTAATATTAATATATTACTAAGCCTATATTTTAAATAAGCTATAATTCTTGCAAAATTCTTATATTATAATATAAAAAGTTTTAAAAATAATAGTTAGCTCCTTTTTCCGTTCAGGATCGGTTATATCTTTATATATTATTCTTAATATTTATATATTCTAATACTTATCTTAAAAATATTTTAAAGGAAACTTTCTATAACCTGAATTATAACCTTTTTCTTTATTATAGACTTCGATATTATTATTAACCTTTTTGACAAAAGAAAATATTTTCTAATTAAAAGGGTTAATTTATAACTAACAAACGCTTCTTATAAAGAATATTATATTTCAAAATATTTTATATAATTTCTTAGGCCTTTTTGTTTCCTCTAATATAATAATAAATAAATTAAATTTATCTCGGGTATTATTTAAAATTATATTATAATTAGTTTATTTACTTTTAATTTAGGGTTTTTACTTATTTTATTATATTTAATTAACCTTTTTCTTCTATTCTTTAAGCTATTTATTAGGATAAATAAAAGCAGAAAGTTATTTATAAACTTATATTATTATAGCTTTATTTATATAATAAAATTATCTAAGCGCCTTATTCGGGCTATTATTAATAATTTAATTAATCTTATAATATTATTGTTTATTAAATTAACTTTGACTTAACTCTTCAATTAAACTAAGTAATTTAAGGGCGACTTTCGCCCTTCGCTTAGACAATTTTGTTTATTATATAATAGCGAGGTTTTAATTGGATTCTTAATTTATAATAATATTAAAACTTCTATTCGCAGTATTATTAGAAATATTATCTATATTATTATTGATATTTCCGCCTAATATATTATTTACCGAACCTTGTATATTATTATTCGTAACCGTATTGCTAATAGGGGTTCCGGCTGAAATACTCGATATACTTAGGAAGGTAAAGTATTAGATATTATCGTTATTAAGAGGTCTTAAGCTTATAATTAAGGAAATTATAAAATAAAATTAATAATTATAAATTTATCTTATAATTAAATCAACTGATTTTAAGTACAAACGTATTTCGGATTAAATAATTTTTAATTATAAAATATATTATTAGACCGACGGAGCTTTGAATCTTTATAAGATTAAAATATATAAAAATATAAGAATATAAAGGGGGTACTTATAAATAATAAAAAGAATAAGCTAGCCAATTTGTATTCCTATAAGCGCTAGCTTTGACTGGATTATTAATATAATTGATTCTGGCTATATTTAGATTCAAAATATACTCCTTAAAAGGGGTATTTATAATAGGCGCCTAAGGATCTAGAATAGATATTAGACTTATATAATTAATAAAGAATATATTTCTCTTCGCTATTCCTATTTATTATATTATAAATATAAAAAGAATAAAGGTTTTAATATTATTAATATTATATATTATTATAATATATATATTTTAGATTTATAACGAACAAATTAATATATTTTCCTTAATTATATAGACGAAATCCTAAAGACTATTAATATCGAAATCGATATATTATAAAACTTAACGAGCGTTAATATTAGTATATATACGCCTATTACCGATATAGAAACGCTTTCTAATATAAACCTTAATACTACTTTAGGAAAAGCTATAGTAGTAATTATATCGAGTAGATCTAGTATTTATATTGGATTTATATTTGCAATTACTCAATTACTAGAAGTAAAATTATAAGTTGGGACTTAAATAGACTCTTTTATACTTACAAGCTTATCTTAACTTAATTATTATAGTTTAATTAATTTAACTTTAATAGCAAGTTAATTATTAAGTTTAAAATAAATAAATAATAGTTTTTAGGTAACTAATAACTTAAAATTAATAGCGTAAGTTATTCTTTCTTTATTCTTTAGAAAGGCGTTAGCAAGGAAAGTATAAAAAGAAAATATTAAGTTGTTTATTATCCTTAGCTATATTATTAAAGTATTCTTATAAATAGACTATAATAAAGATAAAACTTAAATAATATAGAAAGAAGTTTCGATAGGCTATATAATAATTAAATATAAAATAGAAATATCCCTTATCTAGGAGTTTAGATATAAATATCGATTATTAAGTAAAAACTGCGAGGCGCAAATACTTATATATAAGGTAAATACAATATAAATAAAGTATAGCTACGCCGTCTAAGCCTGTATAAAATAATATAGCTAAGAAATATCGCTAGAATTAACTACCAACTATACGCTATTTACTCTTTAATAACTATATTTTACCGCTACCGTTCTTGTGGCACGGACAGTATAGCTAGTAACAATAATTGGTTCCGAACTAAGCGCATTTTTTCTCTAGGATCTATTTATTATCTATATACGAAGCCCTCTCGATCGGCGATCTCTATAAGACAGAAAGCTTAGGGATTATAAATATTCTCCTTTTATTAACAATTTTTTTACTAGTCTTCTATATATAGCTTTCCTTAAACCCGCTAAGTTCTATTACTTTTATTTATATTTTATCCTTTTTTATTATTTTTCTTCCTTTTATTCCTCCTTTCTTTTTATCTTTATTATTGTCCCTTTTTTTATTTATTATTTCAAAATCTTTAAGATACCGGCGGAAAGAGGGTAGAATAAAGTTTATTTAATAAGCAATTTATAAGCGGTCTATATTATAGCAATTTAAATATTAACTTATAATATCTTATTCCGATAAAGGTTATCCGGGTTAATTAGTCGATTTATAAATATAATATTTATTATTATAATAAATAATTATATATATTTTTACTCTTATTAATTATATTAATTAATTTCCCTTTTTAGATTAGCTTTTATATTATTTATAGAACTTCTTATATATAACGCGTTAATCGTTTTATTAGATTATTATAATATAGATATAAAGGTATATATAGCCTATTCGAATCTATTTAATATAACAAATTAATAATATTATCTTATATTATAAAGGTTTAAATCAGTATTTAATAGAACTATAATTGGATCCTTTATTAATAGATAATACTTAACTAATAATATATCTTCTTTATATTAAAAGCGGGTTATATATATTAAAAAATCCGAATAGTAAATTTCGCTTTAATAATATTAAAAATAAATATTTCTAGATCTGAATATCTTTCGGTTAAATATAAATTAATAATTATAACTTAACCTTAAATAATAATATTCAATTAATTTATATTATTAAAATTTATAAATATTACCTAAATATATATAATTACTACCGGAGTTATTTTCGGTTTAATATTAATAATTAAAGCTGTATTCTTTTTCGTCCAATTTTGTCAACTTTATAGTATATTACTTATAAGGCGTTTCTTCTACTTTAATATTTTAAGGCGATACTGCTTCTTCGGATTATATATTCGAGCTTAAGGATTATTATACCTTCTTTATTTAATTATTAATATATTTTATAGCGTATTTGAAATATCCTTTATTAGAAAGCTAAATACTCGAATAGGACTTTATTATTAATTAATATAATATCTTTATACTTCGGCTATTACTTAATTTTAAACTTAATAATAATAAGCTTCTTATAGAATATATATATTATTATTTATATTCCTAAGTCCCTTTAGAAGTCGTTGAATACGCTAAAGTCCTAAGTAAGGGATCTAGGTTTGGGTATAAACTTTAACAACTAGCTTTAATAAAATATACGCTTAATAAATATAATATATAGCTTATAAGATTATACTCTTTAAAGCTTAATATAATACCCTTTTCGAAGTCGGAAATATTAAAAAATATTATTTTTAATATTCTTATTTTTTAAATTAATACTTTAATAATTTAATAGAATAAATTCTATATTTATTTAAGCCTTCGACCTCTTTTTAAGAGTATAATCGAAGTTTGCTAAGATATTTTCTATATTTATATAAAACTTGATAATTTTCTTTAAAAACCTTATTTTAATTACGCGAGTATCTTTATAATATATTAGCTCTTATAATAAGAAGCCGTTTGTCTTGATAAACTCTATTACTTATTCTAATAATATTATTAATTAATATTTCTTAAATATTTTAAACTAATAAAATAGCTTCTTATAAAATAATATTATTCTTTTATACTTTATAATCCGATTATTAAAAATATTAATATTGCTTATTCTACCGGATTTAAGATATTTATAAAAGATTAAATAGATTATCGTTTACTATTAAGTCTTAATACTTTGAAAGGCTATATAATAATTAACGGATTTCTTATTCCTTACGGTTCGGAGTATTTTTAAACTCTAATTATATTAATAATTACGGCCGGTTAAAAGACTTATATTATTATTTAATAAATTATTTATAACGATTAGGGGTTTCGATATATTTAATAAAAATATAATATTTATAATTTCTAATAAAATATTTATAATAAGGTATTTAAATTATTTTAGAAAATATAAAATAGCTATCTTTTCTTCGCAGAGAGAACGAAGGAAAGGAATTATCAAAATAAATATAGCAAATATTTAATAATATAACATATTTTTAAATATTTAAAAGTATTTACTTATAAATTCCGAACAAAAAGCTTAAAGTAAATATTCGAAAAAATTATAAAATAGCTTTTGTTATATAATAAAGGTTAATTAATATCCTCTAATTATATCTAACCGAATATTGGATCGATTATAATCGAATATATTAAGTTAATAATAAATATTCTAAACTCTATTTTATTAATCTTAAAAAAGTTAAAGAAATAGAGAAACGAATTAGGTATTAAATACTTTTTAGCTATAATATAATATTATCTTTTGCTTAAATTATTAATAATAAATTTTCCAAAACGCCCTTTAATAAATTATATTAATATTATTATACAAATATTTAATAAAAAGAGTTCTTAATATAATAAGTCAGAATATAATCTTTAACCTATTAAGATATTGTATAAGCCTTGAATATCAGATATATTTATATTAATATTTGCTTCTTATTTTCGTATTATTTAATATAATTAAAGTTTCTTAAAAATATGGGAGAGTAGGGGCAGTCGCTTATTTAATTGTATATTTTGTTAATATTAATATATTTATATTCTGCAGAAGAGCTCTATATATTTATATAGCAATATACGTTTGCAATATTATTATAATAGCTTTTTAATTTATATTCTACCCTCCTAAATATCAGGAAATCTTAAAGAAGGTCAATATTTATTGTTAATTCAAATATATTATTAAGAACGAATTTATATAATCTTCAAACTATATTTTGAAATAGCTATAGCTATATTACCTTCAATTAGGAATTATAATAATTAGTTATTCTGATTATATAATTATAAAGAAATAATATTTCAAAGCTTTAGTTACGTTCGCGTTAAAGTTATTAACAAGATTATATTTATACCGTATTTAAATAAAGTTTATATTGCCTTTGCCGAGTAAGTAATAAAAATATACAATAAATATAATTACTTATTTTTTTTAACCGGGTATAATAGGTTAAAGTAATTAATAAAAAGAATTATAAAAATATAATAAAGGAATATAAGGATTAATTAATATTAACTTAAGAGCTATTCTAAACGGCAGGATTATATAAAAGCTTAATAATAGGGAGGAAGTATAGCTTTATAAAGATATTTGTTATATTTATTCAGTATTAGCTATTAAAGCGGTAGCCGAAAGAACTATCAAAATTTGGTATATCGAAAAGGAAAACTATTATAGCCGTATATTTATATACTCCTAGTCTACTTAAAAGCTCGAAGATTAAGTTTCCTAATAATTTCTTTATTATTATTGGTATAAGATATCGATTATATAACTCCAACTTTACCCTTATTATTATATAATTAAGAATTTATATTACTTTTAATAATTTAAGATATAAAAAGCTTTACTAATTACGTATAAGCTCCCTGTTATTAAAATATATATAATATTTTTTTATCTTTTAATCTTTTTCGCAAGCTCTAAAATATTCTTAATACTTGATATTTTCTATATTTTAAATCGCGGATAAGCCCGTACCCAAGGCTTTATATACTTATCAAAAAGGGAGAATTACGAATCTAGAACTAAATTAATTTTATTTCTATTAATAATAAGATTTACGGATTATTACTTATATTTTATATATATTAATATATTATAAAAATAATATATTATATTAATATATAATACTGCAAAAGAGAGCAAGTTAAGGATTTTAAGAGAATAATCCGATCTCGATAATTAGAATAATAACCAAAGATAAGGATTTGATAGACAAAGTTATTCGATATTAATATATTATTAAATATAAGCAAGCCGGTTATATTCCGTTTTATATTAAAATTTGTTTAAGAAAACTATTATATATATATTCCGAAACTAAGTTTATTATATATTTTATTAAGAAACTATATAAAATTGCTATCCGAAATTGATTAAAACCGTCTTAGCTAAAAAAATACTTATAATTCTTAAATTATATTGAGTAATAAGAATATAATATTGCCCTATAGCGCTCTTTATTATAGGAAACTATTATTAATAGCCCGAACCAAAAAGAAATTTAATAGTTAAACTTCCGATTTTAATTATAAAGTATTAATTAGGAGATCTGAGCAAACCTTAATAAATTCTAATATAACTCCTTTATTAATTATTCGTTTCTGAAGTATTATAGCTATTATATTTTACTAAAGGGCTGAGAATATAAAGGCGCTAACTTTAAAGATATTTATTTTATATTAAATAATATTTTCGAGAAACAGGCTAAGTTAATATATATAATCTTTATTAATGGATATAATCGCCGTTATAATAGGCCTTGATATAATATTCGTTATATTATATTTATTACCTTGATAAATTTTATATATTATTATATTAATTCCTTTTTTAATAAACGCGTAAAAGGATATTAATATAAGGAATTGAAGATATTAAGGAACGTCCTAAATATTTCCTTTAGAAGATTATAAAGCTTTATAAGTCTTTAAGATATATTTTATAAAAACCTTTTTATTTAAAAGTCGAAAATCTATTCGAATTCTTTCTTCGGGGTTAATAAAATATAATAAAATTTAAAATTTAATCTTTGCTAGGAAGCTAGTCCTTTAGCTGTATATTTTTAAGAAATACTTAATATATATATAAATATCGCCTTTTCCCTTAGTCCCTATTATATATATAATATTAAAGCAATTAATATTAATAGTCTTTTAATTAGAGTTAATTATATTCGAATAATATAATAAGAGTTTATTAATATTATATAATTAAGTTATTCTAGCTATTTTAATATCCTGAATAAATTAAGTTTATTCTGAATATTAGATTCGCTATTAATACTCGATATCGATAATAAAATTATAATCTTAAGTAATATATATAGAGTTTCGGTTGTAGACCTAAGTCCTCGATATCGAGTCTTAAAGAGTTTTAAAGCGGCTTATTTTTAAGTTAGAAATATAAATATTAATCAAAATCCGTTTAACCTATTATATAATTTATAATTAGAAAATATTGTTGCTTTATCCGTTATCCGGAATACAAATTGATAATCCAATAACCTACTACTTTAGCCTATTTAATAGAGGGTTTTGGGCCGAGCCGATATTATAATATTTCTGGAATAGCTCAGAAGACAGCTTATATAACAGACGCTATATACTTAATTGAAAATATTCGTAACGTTCTAATCTAGCGAAATCGTCCTTTCAAAAAGTCTTTTTTAAAGGGAAAACGTTAAGACTATTAAATCAATCTATTGAAGATAATTATATACTTTAAATCTTCTGTTATAAATATTCTAAGGCTATTCTTTTTTATTTTTGCTATAGGATTATTCTTTTGCGTTCTTATTAAATAACCTAAGTTCTGATAATTTTAGACTAAAAAATTCCAAATCCCGTAAAGAAATATAAGCAATATTAATAAAACTTTCTTGCTAGCCTATTAAGCTTTTATACCTTTTCTAATTCTTTAAAATTATATATTATAATATTTTTAGATTAGTAAATAATTACCTTGGCGTAATTAATATCCTATTAATAATAACTTGTAACGTCTAAAGTAATATTATAACAATTGTAAGTCTTATATATATTATCTTTAATATATATAATTAAAGCTAGCCCTAAAAGTATAAAGAACCGATTTGTTTTACTAATTTTATTAAAAACGTTAATATTCTTATAAGATTGAATAAGTATTTAAAAGAGCTCGTATACCTTATCGAACCCTTATCGAATATCTCTCTATAAAGATATATAGCCGGAAGCGGTCAATTAAATAAAGATAATTTATATATCTTATATTAAATAGGTATATACCAAAGCAAGCTTTAATCGTTTTGCGTTCCCGCTTTTTCGGGACTAATAAATAGTAAAATTATTTAATTATATTAATATATATTTTATATTTAATATAATCTTATCTAATTTATAATATATTATAGTTAAATAAGTTATAATTTTATATATTATAAATACCTCGGGTTATCCGGGATATAATATTTACTTGAGATATCTCCTTGCCTCTTTAAAATAATTAGAGAAATAGTAAATTTTGCTATAAAGGACGCCTATTTCGCAAATTTAAATTGTTTTTAAAGTTGATATATTTCCTAGGTATTAGGGTATATATCTATTAAGCTTATTAAATATAATTTGGAACTACTAGCGCCCAAAAAAGATATTAATATTAAATAATATAAATTCTCCGTAATAGCTGTTCGATCTTTGATTAATACGAGGAAATTCTAAATACTCCGCTTCCGACTCTTATTTATATAATAATATATAAAAGAAAATCCTCTTTTATAATTTAATTCTCTCTTGTAATTAAACGCCTACCGGAAAGCGTATTTTAATATTCCTAATTATTATTATAACGGTACTTTTTTAGTCTAGTATTAAATAATATAAAGTTAATAAATAAATTTCGATAATATATATTATTAATAATGCCTTTTGAATATCAATTTTTTCTAGAAATAATAAAACGTATTTAAATAGAAGCAATATTGATATCGTAATAGAGAAGGAATATAAAGGCTTTAAATATTAGTCTATAGGAAAGGTATAGAGAATAACCTTTACCGCTTCAGTTTTTTATCGTATATAATTCTTATTGTAGGTTATTCGCGTTAACAATTACAGGTCTATTAAAATATATTTAGTTTTAATTATTAATTAATTTAAATAAATAGCTTTAAGCTAATAAAGATCGCAAATTATTTTTTTATATATCTTTTTGTTCTAGACTACCTTTATAATATTAATATTTTAAAAAGCAATTTTTCTATTTTCGCCTTAAGTCAATAAAGGCTCTCGGGCTTGTTCTAAGAAATACTCCGATATTTTGAATTGGCCAAGAAAAGATAGAAGTATTATTAAAACTTATAAAGCAGGATCGATAATATAAGATTGATAGGCAAGTACGATTATTGTTATTAAATCTTAACTAAATATACTTATTTAATTGATTATATTACTAAAGATAAATATACTTAAATACTCGGAAAAGGCTAGACTATAATAGGTAAACGTAATTAAAAATATAGAATAATTCTATATAACAAAATAAATTACATATATTTGCTTATTTACAATCTTATATAATAGAATCAAATTATTATTTATATTATTATTATTGATCGTATTCGATATAGACGTAAGGATTCTGCTATTAAAGCCCGGCTCAGATAGGCTTACTACGTCGACTTTATTAAGGTAATAAGAAGTAAATAAGGTTACTTTTACTTATTCTATCTTTCGATATTTATTATCGATATTTGACGGAATATTCTTGTTATAAGAGATTAACTTAGGATTAGTCTACGCGATAGAATAACCTATATTATTATTTTTATTATACTTATACTTTCTAAAGGCTTATTTAAATAAAAAGGTTATATCAGGATTTATATAAGTCAATTAATATTATTAAATAATAAAAAGATCTGTACTTATTTTATAAAGGCTAAGATTATTTGCCTTCTTTTCTAAAATATAACTTAAAAATAAATTATAATATTATATTATATATTTTATAAGGATTATATTCTGAAATAAGTTTAACCTTTTTATTATATATCTTGTTATATTATATATAAAAAATAAAATATATATAAGGCTAATTATTCTTGAAATTAGCTATAATAATTATTTGTATATTATATTATCTTTACGAGTCTCGCGAGTCTAAAAAGAGTTAATATAATTATTTCTGAATACTTCTAGGAATATATTTCTTTCTTCTAAAAACGTTTTGTCCTTATTATTTAACGCTTTTATAATATTAATTATCCGGGCTTTTTCTTAGAATCTTATATAATAATTTTCGAGTTTAATATTTATTTATAAATTCTATTAAGCTATAAATTCTACTTCTAATAAATATAATATATTATAGTACTCGATAATAAGTTATTTTAGCTCGGTATTTTTAATATTTTCAAAGGTATTTATTTATATAAATTTTAATTTCTTAGAGGTAAAGAATACGACGTAAATATAATATATAACGAAGCTAATTAATAGTTAATAAAGCTAAGATAAGCGCGATATAGAATATAAAAGTAATTTAAAATAATATATATCAATTTTAATTCGGGAATTATATTTTACAAAATATTTTCTTTTTAATTTTTTCTTAAATAATTAAGTTTATATTCGCCTTTAATTTTATTTTATAGCGACCCTTAAACTATTAAATATAAATATATTATATCTAGTATCAATTCCTAAATAATAGCCGCTAAGTAATTTAAAAGCTATTTAAAAAAGGATAATAAGTAAATAAATTCTCAATATAATCTTTTTTCGAGCTCAAGCCGCAAACGGATAATATTGATTTACCGATAGTTAGCAATAAAAGGTAATTACCTAATATATAAATAATATATAGCTAATAATAATTAGTAATAGCTAATAATAACTAATAATAGAAACTAATATAATCTGACTAAATAATAGTATTATTACGGCGATAACTTTAGACTTATATTATATAAAATATCTTAAGACTTTATATTATTCGGTTTATCTAATAATATTTAATTATATAATATATAAGCTCGTATTTAATATAATACTTTATCTTAGAAGTATATAATTATAAGGTATCGATACTTATAGAATATTATATACGATTAGACTTTATAGAGCTCGTTATTATAAATAATAATAAATAAAACTCTTATAAATTCTTTATAAGACTTTGATTACTTTGTTATTAAATAATTTTATAACTTATCGAAAAAGTTAGAAGATAATATTAATAAGCCTCCTATTCTTAGGTTATCGCCTGATTTAATTAAATTATAAAAATAATTTCGTTTTTTATAATAAAGTTTACAAATCTTAATTAAGTTACGAATCTTTTATTTTAGTTCGATAATAATATATATATTCTTAAGTTCCTTTTCTTTTTAATACTATTAAAATTTTATTAAAATATTTATATTATATTTTTATTTCTTATTATTTAATCTCGAACTAAACGTTAAGTTAACAAGTATTTATATAAAGCCGTTGAGAATTTGAAAGGAATAGTTATTCTATATTTAAGAACTTATAATATTATAAAATAATAAGATTAGCAGTTCGATTAGTATTAGAAATAATACCAAATAAATTAATATTTAATAAATTATTAAAGATTACTAGGATATTATTATATTATAATAAAAGGTAATTAAAAGGTAATTATTATAATTAGAAAAAGATTGCGAAGTATACCGACTTATATCCTATAAGTATACTGATTGTAAAACCTTTATATTAAATATCTTTAATTTAAGTAAAAAGGTAGAAAGAAAAGGCAATAAGAAGGATCTAGGCTCTATTATATTAACCTCTCTTACGAAAGACGGATATTGCTGCGGTTTAACGGTCTCTAAATAACTACTTCAGCCTAAGGATATCGTATATAGAGCTATTGCTGAAAAATATAATTTTTGGCTAAACTTATAAACTAGTATTCTAGTTTAAGCTTATTTAGGAAATTAATCTATTTAATCTATTTAAGATAATTCAAAATAAAGTAAATAGCAAAGACGATATAAATCGCTCCCTTATTGAGAAACTTTACCAAGTATAATCGATTAAATTAAATTGAAAATATTATAAATATTCGAGGAGGAATATAATTTTATTATAAATTATATATTTATAGCGCTTAAGGGCCTAAAGAATATTATACCGAAAAGTAAGAAAACTTAGAATACCAAAGCTTTCTAAAATTTTAACCAAAAATATTTTATAGCTATTATACTCCTCGCTCAATAAATACGAATAATAAGAAGATTAATAACCGTTAAAGTATTATTATAAAGGGAGAAAAGAGAAGTCAAGCAGATACAAAGATAGGGAATACGATTTTATTAAGATCGTAATATAATAAATAATTATTATTTACTAAATCCTTTGTCTTATTTTATTAATATTAAACTCCTTTATTATCCGCGCTAATTATTATAGAATTATTTTGAATATAAAGATAATTTACTTTATTAATACGAGATTATAATTAAGGGAAGATTAAGTTTATATACGTTTATAAAGCTATTATATATATAAGCTAATCAGGATTCCGTCCGCAAAGTATAATAATATAGAACTATTAATAATACCCGAAAGCGTATTAAAAAAGTTCCTAAAATATAATAATATTAAAATAAGTCGTAAATTATTTGATAAATAATAAACCGTTTAACAAATAGAAAATAATTAAATATAGGAAATTAGCCCCTAGTCTTAACGTAAAGGATTTAGCCCGGTCTGTATAAAAGTTATATTCCTTTATAATTGAAAATAATATAATATATTATACCTTGCCCCTTTCTAAACAGAATAGGGCGGGACTATTAGGCGAGGTAAAGCTTATATTCTTATCTGGAGATTTAGTTCTTAAAATATAATATTATACGTAAAAGAATATACTTAGTCCGGAGGTTATATATTTCTAAATTATATTATTAAGAATATATATATATTTTGTTTAAAATCTCTTCTTATTATTCTAATTACTTTCTTTTATATCTAACTTATTCAAACCGTCTTATATTTATTATAATTATAATAATAAATCCAGTATTATATTTATTAAAGACTAATTTCGCCTAGTTAAATTTTAAGGATATCTAAATTAATAAGGAAATTAAGATTATTTATAGCTTATTAGGAACGGGTAAATAGATAATATACTTTAAATTCTTAGCTTTAAGAACCCTTATTAATATCTTATAATTTTTCGTAAATATTAGAAATATTTTTATATTAATTTAAAGAATTATATCCCGACTTTAATAACGGGTTATAAATTTTTATTTGCTTTTTTATAAATAAATCTCTTTTAAAGGTTTTCAATTTAAATTACTTCTTTTTAGATTCGAGTATTATAATTAATATAATTTCTTATATTATAAAATATAAATATATTAAATCTTATAAATTTGTTATTATAATATTATATTTCAACTTATTTTTAAAGAATTTTTAGGATTTCAAATTAATTATCAATTACGATCTGTTTGAGCTAGCTAAAGAGGATATATATATTTATAAGATTTAAGAGGCTAAAAAAAGAGCTCGAATTAATATACTCGATAATATTATAGAAGTAATTTATAACGGATAAAGATATAGACTAATAGAATATTATCGAAGAACTATTAAAAGGGCTAGCCTCGATATAAAACTTGAAAAAGCAATTTTATATTAAAATATTCAAATAAGCTTATATTTATCTTTTAATATATTTGTTAATAATATCTAATATTCTAACCCTCGAATTATTAAGAATTTTATATAAAACTTCTTATACTTTTATTTAAGATATTATAATCGGTATAATATTATATTAGCCTTTAATATCCTCAAGTAAAATTAGAATAATTAATTTTAACTTTTCCGGAATAATTATATAAATTTATTTAAGCTATTAATAATAACAAACTTCCCTATCAGGATTCGAAAAAGATTAGAGTAGTAAATAATTTCCTTATTTCGGAACTTTCTTGAATCTTCCAGTAATAAGGTAAATTATCGATAATATAACTTCAGAATAAATTATATAATAAACCAAAATATATCCCTCTACGCTAATTTTCTAAATATCTTTTATTTACGGTAATTTAGACGTTTCGATCAGGAAGGAATATAAGGTATACTTTTTAAATTGAAACTTTTCGCAGACTTATCAAAGCTAGTTATACTAGATATATTCGAATAGGGCCTTTATATAATATTATTAATACTTATCAAATTTCCCAAAAATTACTTAATATAATATTATCAAAATTAAGACTTATATACGCTAATAATAGCCTAGAATCTTTTATTATAATTATTATATAGTTTCGGTATATAATAAGTTGATCAAATTCGTTTTTATTTGTAAATTATAATTTTATATATAATAAAGAAATAATATTAACGAAAGATAATAAATATACTTACTGCTAACTTCTATCCCTTCGGAAAGAAGAAAATAATATATTCGTATTTTTTATTTAAAGCTTTATATATTATAATCAGACCTTCGAAATATTAAGTAATTAAATATAATTAAAAAAGAACTTAAATTTATATTAAAGATTAATTAAAGATCTTTAACTCGAACAAATACTTAAAATATTTATATTAACCTTAATTATTTTATTATATCGCGAGTAATTACTTCTATATACTATAAATAATACTATTTAGCTTATTTAGGGCAGCTATTTAACGGACTTTGATATTATCTTAAATAATTAAGATATTAATAATAAATAGGCAGTCTTTGAACAAATAACCTTATTATTCTTATATATATTATATATTTTTAATATTAGCGAAGAAATAATTCAACTTCTTACGAAAGTCTTTAATAAAGAAATATTATTATAAGAACTATTAAATAAAATTGTAAACTAATATTATATAAGAAAAGTTAATTAATATAATTATAATAAAGCTTTCAAAGAAGCCAAAGAAGGTCTCTTGAAATATATAAAAGCAATATTAAAAAAGGATAAGAATATTAATACCGAATAGATAATAATATCAAAATTATTTCTATAACTAGTTAACTTAATATAAATAACTGGAAATTTCCTTGTACAAGTAGATATTTGTATTATTAATAGAGAGAACTATTTAATTAACCTATAGAAGTTATTATTCTTCGAAAGGCCGAATCAGCAATATCCTTTATAGCTAGACTGATACCTAATTATTAATTACTTTATAATTATTATCCTCCTGATCCTTATTATTACTATAATCCTTATTATTGCTGTCTTTATTATCAGTCTCGTTATCTGTATAATCTTTGCTTTTAAACCTACTCTTATCGCTCTTCAAAAAAGTATTATCCTCTAAATACCGAAAGTTATCCCTATTACCCTCTTTACTACTATTATTCCTACTCTTAGTATTAATATTCTTATTATTTAGTTTACTAAGTTCGATTTTTATAGCTTTCCTATATTTTTCTTGTTTTAATAGTTCCTTAATATAGGAATATACAATTATTTTAAAAATATTTCGATAAGTATTAGGCTTTTCTATTTCTCCTATTTCTTATATTACTTTGGATTAATCAATTTAATCGAAAGTCGATTCCTATACTTTTATTAGTTTTACCGGAGGAATAGCGCGGTACTAATTAATAGGAAGATACTAGGACTCGAATAAAGGAAAATTAGTTAAATAAAGTAGTATATTTAGAATTCCTTCTTTTTTAGCAATTTTATATTTCTTTGCTTTTTCTTCCTGTAGAGAATTATCTTATTCGTTAAACGAGACAAATCGCTTACTCCCCTTGATTAATAAGGGATAGGGAGTACGCGGTAGGCCCGCCTTATAGTTTTTAATTAATTACTATAATAGTTTAAGCTTCGGAAGTTATAAAGATAATATATTAAGCTTTCGCTTTAAGCTTATAATATTCAATTATTCTATTTTATTTAAAGTTGAAGGAAAATTCGGAAAGAAGTATAATATTTCTATTTTTAATTAATAAATTATTTTCTATTATTATTATTTAACGAATTCTCTTAAATTTTTATATTTATCTAATTCTAGCTCCTCTTTTTATCTAATTAGAAATAAATATTTAAGAGGGAGCTAGAAGTAAATAATAATTTAATAAAATAAGTCCCGTTATATATTATAATTATATTTCAGTTGTATTTGATTTAGAAATATAAGCCTATATTTTAAAGACCTGAATAGTATATAAATAAAAATATATAGATTCGGCCTTATATTTAAGAAGGGCCTTGCGAATAAATATTTAAACTATATATTATTAAACCTTTCTTATTTAAGACCGATTAAGGGGAGATAATTATAGATTTAGCAGAATATCTATAGCTAAAAAGATATAGATATAAAATAGATACTGGAGCCTAAAGAAGATACTAACGCTCGAGCTAGAAGTAGATACTCAAGCCAGAAGTAGATACTATACCAGGATTGGATGCTATACGAGAACAAGGATTGAGAAATCTGCTAAAAGGCAATAATTACCAAGGAACAGATTAGTCTAGACGTTAATATTCTCTAAGAGACCTATATTTAGAATTAAAGCTATAAAAATCTAATTTACGAATTAATATAATATAATTTATTAATATATCGTAATTATATTTATTATATTAAAGTAACTTATTATACCTAAATCTTAAGCTTAATATAAGTAAAGGACCGAGACCTACGATAAAATATAAAAAATCGAATTATTCCTAAAGAAAATAATAAACTGCTTAAAATAAGAAAATTTAAAAAGGAAAGGAGTTCTGTATTTAAAATTAGGCAAAATAATATAAATATTTTAATAAATTATTTATCTTAAAACCGGAAGTCTTGAAAGTATTAAATATAAAAAAATATATATTGAAAATATAAGGAATATTATTAGGAAAGCTCGCTATCAAAGAAAATCGTCTAAAGGGACTAATAGAGGACTTAGGCCTACCGATTATAAACTTTGATAAACGAGTTTAAAAAGTAGAAAAAGTAATATAATCTATATAATATTAAATACCTTAATTAGGGTTCGAAATCAGAGAATATAAAATAAAGAAATTAGGATTTTAAATATAGTAATAATTGTTCCGAATAAATAGTTCAAATATTGGCGCAAGGCGTTGCAAGACTATAAGAACTGCGTTATCTCAACTAGATAAGCTATCCGAATCTGGTATTTGTACCGCTCAACGTATTATCGCACCTAGATAGCAATCACAGAGCCATTCCTTGGGTCTATGCTATGGTTGGTTGGACAAAAGTGTGTTGACAGCAGCAATATTAGTTGAAAATTGAATCACGGCAAAGGATATAAAGGTATATAAACGGGATTTATAGAATTTGTTTCTTTTATACCTAATCTTCCGTAGAGATATTATCGTTGGCAACTCTCTTTCTAATATTATCCTTGAATAATCTAATATTATCGCTTAATTAGGAAGCAGATATAGCGAGCTTTTAGGATATATAAATTCTTCCTATTAGAAATAGAAGAATAATATATATACTATTTGCTATAATAGCTTTAAAGTATTCTGAGGAATATAATAACTAAAGAATTATATCAAATAAATATTATTTTTCCCTTATATATTTTTCTGCTATAAGCTTTATCGAAAAAGAAAGAAATAAACCGAAAAAATATTCTTTTATTATAATTTAATTATCTCTATTATAAAAGATAAATTTGAACCGTTTTTAAAAGAGTTCGTCCTTTTCCGTAACTTCTATAAAGGTTAAAGTAATTAGCTAAAGAAGAATTTCCTTAAATAAGACCCTTTCTTCGAACGGACCCTTTTCGGGCGAAATCTTATTTAAATAAAAATTTAATAAAATAATAAAAGGTATTACTGAACCTTATTTTCTCCCGTTATTATACATTACTAGCTTTTTAACGTTGTTTATCGGTTAAGGTTCCTAATTTCCCTAAATATTTTATAAATAAGGCTAATTTTCAAATATATAATTCGTATCTCTTAGCTACTCTGTATACTTTTATTATTCGTTTATATTGCGTTTCCTCCGCGCTTAGTTACTTTTAAGGTACGTATATTTAATTTATACTTTTTTGCAAGAGGTCTTATTCTTACTCTTAATTACCGTTTTCTTTATTCTAATTGTTTAATTTAGGTTCTAAATAGAATATTTATTTATTAAAATAAATTAAATAAATAGACTTTCTTATAAAAACGGGTTAAATATTACTCTTTTAGCTTTTATTTATTTTATATATATTATTAAAAAAAAGAAAGTCCTTACTCTGCTTATATATTAGGTCGAAAGGATATATATATCTTCTCTTCTGATATTTTCTAAGTTTATCGACGATATATATAAGCTTTAATTATTTAGACGGTAACCGTCCGTCTATATAATTAAAATATTTCGCCTTTAAATCGTTAATCTTCTCTGATTTAAACCCTAGCTACTCCGCTAAATCGGCTAATCTATATAATATAAATTTATCAAAATCCTTTATTGTCCGGATCTTTTTCTTATTAAATTTAGGCTCTAACTTTATAAAGTTTGGTAATAATTTATAAAGGTATTATATAATATAGAGGAATACTTATCGGTAATATAGAGCTATATAATTTTAAATAATATTAAATTTAAAAACAAAGGCCGTTTCCGTTTCTTAAATAATATATTTGCCTTTTTTCTGATTTATTTCAGAGAAGCTCCGCGTTATTATTATATATAAAGTTCCCTTAGAAGGTATTTTTATTAATTTCTTTATTTAATAAGTATAGACTTAGATATACTTGAAGTCTTCAAAGAAAGTCCAAAGAATAAAAATAAGACCTTCTTATACTTATAGTTTCGCCTAGATTTCTATATAACGATTCAAGTTGAATACGTTAAATATTTTCCCTTTTTTTAATTAATAATATAAAATTATACTATTAAATATTAATATATTAAATACTTTAAGTTCTAGCGCCTTTACTATAATATAATTTACCTTCTATATATTATATTTATCGTATCGAATCAAGCTAATCTAGAATCTCTTAATATAATTAAAACAATAAAATATCTCTTATAACTTAATAATTTAATAAGCTTATAATATATAAGAAGGGCTAATTTATCTTATTATATTTTGAATCAATTATAGTTTTTATTATACCGAATTGTATTCCGTCCGGCTATAAACTTAGGAAAGGCAATAGAGTATCGAAAGCTATTATATAATTTTCTTTTCGAAATAGCCTCTTTAACTTTTGTTGCTTATTTTCTATTAAATATACTTATTATCGAGCCGCTATAAGCGGGTTAAAATAATATTAACGGATCTTACGATAAGCTTTACTATCGATAAGTTTCTTCTTATTAAATAATTATTTAGTTAAATAGGTCCTTAGATTATTATTCAAATCTAGAAATATAAATAAGAGATATTCTATTTAAGTAAGGATTAGTTAATTATACCTACTAGGTATAAATTTATAATTTATTAAAGCTAGGAAGAAGTTATTTCCCTCCCCGCTTAAACCTAATATCAATTATAAAGATATTTAAGCCGAAATTCCGAGGGAAATTATAATTCAGGCTATTCGGTTTATATATTATTAAATAAAATAGTAGAAGAAATCCTAATAGAATAAATAGCAAGGTCTAATTATCCCCGGTCGATTACGGTTATTATATAATACTAGTTATCTTGCTAAAAGCAACTTTTATTTTCGAAAATTAATATCAAATTCTTTATATTGGATTTATTAAATATATCGGGTTTGCTTTTCAAAAAATCTAAATACTCGAGCCTGATTCGTACCGAATTTATATATTTCGTTTATTTCTCTCGCTTTAGGCTTTCTTTTTAAGCTTATACTTAGGTATATTATATTATAAAAATATTATTTAATAGTTAATATTATTATCTCCGTCTATAAGAGGGAAGCTTTAATATTAAGGAATTATTAATAAGAATTTATAATTAGGCTTGAAGAGGATCGAATCAGCCAGGAATTAAAATAGCTAATACCTTTTAAAAGATAAGTATACTATTATAACTAATAACCCAAGACGCTAGAAGTAAATATTATCTTAATTACTAAATAGCTCTATACTACCCTGTAAATAGAAAAGTATATTTATCAATCTTTTACCGTATTCCAAATAATTCCTTTATACCCTTTCCGTCCCTATACTTTACAGCCTCCCTATTCATTCTTCGTTGGTCACTAACGATACTCCGTTACGCGACGTCTAGAATAGCTTCTTATTTTATCAAGCGGTATATACAAGTCAATCTGAAACGTCCTCAAGATTATTTACTCGTTTCGAATAATATATTATTAGCTAGTAGCATGTTGGCTTAGGAGATTTCAATTGCTCTATCTACTTAGGAATACAGGCTCATCTATATACTCGGCTGATCAATCTAGGCCCTATAGATAATGAAGCATTTAGTGGAGCTGATATACCCTGAGCATAGCCCTTGTTGTTCGGCATACAGCCTGGCTGACAGTGATCCTAGGATTGCGATACGCTAGACCTGATTTGGCTTAGTAATGCTGGAGAGACTGCCCCAGCTATTCTCCAACATAGCAATCCCTTATTATCTAGAAATACCCAAGTCTCGTTAAATACTTATAACGATACCGCTGCCAAATCAAGAAGGAATAGAATATACCTCGATAAAGAAGGTGATAAATTTACTACTAGTTCTATAAACCGAAAATATTTGACTTCTAAAAGGCCTAGCGTTAAACAGGATATTAGAAAGGCAGAATTATCTCTACTAAATAGTCTTTATCCTCCTAGTTTAACTTACTCTTGCTAATATAATATTTAGAAAAAACAGTATTATTAAGAAATTGAATAGAAAGGTATTTCTTAAAGTAAAAGAAGAATCCCCTTAACGGTCGTATAATAAAAGCTATAACCTTAAGATTAATAAGCTTATTATTATAACGAAGAAGAAACGTCTAGGTTCTAAAATAACAAAAAATTATTTAGCTTCGAAAGTAATTATAATACGAAAGTTTTCAGGCTTAGATAAGAATATTAGTCTCTTTATACTCCTTTAGGTCTAAGGGGAGTATTTCGTTAAATATACGGATATTTACGAATTCGGAGCCAAATTTTATATTATTCTTAAATATATATTAATTTCTTTAGTCTAAGTTATTATAATATTTATTTACCTTAAAGAGACTTATATAATAATAATAATTAATTAAGTAAAATTCTAACCTATTTTATTCAAATACCGGTATTAACAAGTCTAGGTATTAAACGATATTGAATTCCTCGAGTTTAAAGACCTTATTTACGGTAATATTATTTACTTATTTATCCTTTTAAACAATAATAATAAGATCAAAATTAATATATAAGAATATTATATAATTATATTAAAAGAAATCAAAAGGGGGTATCCGGATATCTAAGCTATTAAAAATTTTATAATATAATTATTAAAAAAGTATAAAGGGAGCTAAACGAATAATCTACGTTATTAATCTTTTATAGCTAAAGAATTCTTTTCGAAGATTATATCTACTTTTATAAAAGAACTTTTGTAAGTTAGTAAAATTAGCCTTTTCTAAATAATAATAATCTTGACTTTTGAAGTATATTTTCCTTTATAATTAGAAAAAGGATAACCTCGTTTTATTAATATTAATTACCTAAGTCTTATTATACAAATTTTATATAATAGAATAATAAGCTATATTATTCCTGCTTTTAATATAATTTATTAACCTTTTATATAATTTTATACTTTGTATCTTATTTACGATTTGTTAAGCTATATTATATATAAATATTAATTATAGGCCGAAGTTTCGCTAAAACTATTGTATAAAATAAACTATTATTTTAAATATAACCTAGAGTTTATTTTTCCGGAAATTATAATAAGAATTGCAGATATTATAATATTTTAATTTATAATTAGTTCTAAATACTCTGTAATTAATTCTAAATATTATAAAGTTATTTTCTAACTTTATTCCCTCTTTCTAGTCAAATTTGGACCTAAGTTCTTTGCTATATCTAATATCTCTTAATACCCTTTAATATTTAATTAACCTTTATTACTTTATCTCTTCCTTATATTTTTCGCGTTAATTTTTCTTATATATTCTTATTATATTACCAGTTTATTATAGAGATTATTCAAATCTATATTATCGTTATAGACAGTATCTTCCTCCTTTTAATATTTATAAAAGGTTTTCTATTTATCTAATAAGTTCTCTAATTGCTTAATATTATTATATCCAGATATCTTATTTATTTATTAATTGTATAATATTACCGTTTTTTAAGGTTATAAAGTCCCGCTAACGTTCTGCTTTAGCTTTTGTATATTTTACTCAATATCTTTTATATTACTTTTCGCGTAATTTCCTTTAACGAAGTAGGAACTAGGATAGGAACTCTTTCGATAATTAATATAGTACCGCTTTTTTTTAGTCTTTACCTGAGCTTCTTAGCCGATTTGTTAGATTTATTATTATTTAACTACTAACAGATCTATTACTCTGCGGGGATAATATCTTTCGTACTCGTTACGTTATATATATTTACCGCTGTCTATTACGACCCTATATATTCTTTACGCGTACTAGGGAACCTTTATTTGCTTATTATAAGTTATATAATTATTTCTGTCGATATTTTATTTATAAACTAATAAGGTATATTTACTTTTAGCTTCTTAATAATATTTTTATTATACTTTATTTATAAGCTTTTATACGAATTCTTCCTCTATAACTATTAAATATTAGCATTTATAATTAGGTATATATTCTGGTATTATTTAAGTTCTAAATTATTTGTTAATTAAATCTATTTTTATATTTTGGCTAGGATCTTCGGCTTTATATTCGTAATTTATTTCTTTGTTATTTTCTATCGGAATAGTATATTTCGGAGACGCCTCTTACGAACAATAATTACCAAGGCTAGCAGTAGTTTTAGAATAAGCCTTATAGTTTATAGTAAATTAAAGATCAATTCAGGATGATATATCAACTTATAAATATTATTAATTAGTTTTTGGTTTTTCCTATAAAGTTATTTATTTATAATAATATTTTACGATAAAAGCAAGTAAATAAATTTAGAATTATTAATTAATTTTTAGAAAGGATTTACCTCCAAACTTTAACAGCTAACTAGATACGAAAGCGGATCTAATCGGAGTAATTTCCGTTTAATATTATTTATTAATTTGTATAAGGCTAACGCTCCTCTAGGGGAATTTGAAAGAATTTTTATAATCGCTTTAAGATTTAAAATAATTACTTAATTGCTATATTTACAACAACTAATCCGAAGCTATAATAACTTTATTACTCGTATACAGCGAGTTCGCTTAGTCTAGTAATTAGAAAATATTGATAAATATATAAGTCGTTATTAATAGACTAGCTATTAATAATAATAGAAAATAAGGTACCGGTATAAGAGATTTTGAATTAAGCCTTAAAGGACAACGTATTAGATAACAGTTATATATATAGAATATAAATTTTATCCCGAGATTAGTATTATTAACCCGTCTAAATCTTACGTATTTCTATCTACTATATATCCGGATATAGTAAGTATAGCTCTTTAAATAAAAGCTAATACTAGCGAGTTTTTACTTATAAGGGGATAATAAATTTAAATAATATTTTACGAACAGAAATATTAAGAGATTATAAATTGAATAAGTTAGCCGCGATACTTATAATAATAGAAAAGGGAAAAGGAAATTAGGATAGAAATATACTTGTAAACGAAGTTTCTAGGCCTAGTAAAGCAAAGCTAGTATCCGTAAAAAGAATACTAAGCGGGCTAAAGGAAAGGAAGAATAGCAATAAAATATTTATTATAAATAAGGTTCCTTGCCCGGTTAACTATAATAATTTATTAATAAACCGAAGTATCTGGATCTTAGGAAATTCGAGATAATTTGCGAAGGCTTATACAAGGCTATTTAAACGACGGATTAAGTTTTTTAAAAATAGATTATTAACCAAATAATTGATATATAAGCATTATTATCGCCTAGATAAAATTGAAGTATTCCACCTAGCTACGAATATCTTCGACTATATAAGCAGAGAATCGACAAATTGGTCAAATAATCGTGCGCGGATGGACTCAAGTTGGAGCGCAGGAGTAGAATGAGATTCGGACACTGCTGCAAGACTTTCAGTGAACTGATGGTGTGAACCACGCCTCGTGATGTAGGCAACCTTGGGTGTGGACCACTGCTGGTGGTGTGGACCACGCCTCGAGGTATAGACCACTTTGGGTGTACACCACTGCTGATGGTGTAGACCACTTTGTGTGTGCACCACTGCTGATAGTGTGCACCACGCCTCGAGGTATAGACTACTTTGGATGTACACCACTGCTAATGGCGTGAACCACGCCTCGTGGTGTAGACTACTCTAGGTGTAGACCACTGCTAATGGTATGAACCACGCCTCGTGTAGACCATTTTGGGTCACGCATAGCCAAGGTGACTGAAATCTACCGCTCCTGTTTGCTTCTATCTGCGAAAGACGGTGAACTCCAGCACAAAGAACACCACGTATCCTACCAAAAGTGCCACCCCCATCTACCTCCTTGCGCCGAAGAATACAATTACTATAAACGTTACAACAGATACCAAAGCTACCGCCAGCTCAAAAGGGGTTATCTTTCCCGCTTCGTGACCGCTTATATAGACTACTCCAAGATATAGCGTTAGTAAAAAGATATTGCTGCCGGCGGTATTTGCTATTACAATACCGCTGTATCCTCTTGAAGCTCCAATAACGGCTATAAACTTTTCCGGTAATATCGTAGCTAAAGCTAGGATAGTTATACTATAGACCGTTCCCGAGATATTCAGCTCCGAGGCAATGGAGGTCGCAGAGTATAATAGGATATAGCCGGAGAGCGAAAGAGCCAGGAACCCAAAGATAAGCTGGAAGACGTGGCTTCGTAGGCGTCTCGGGGTTTTGGAAGGTGGAGAGGCGGAGGTAATTTCCGCTATCGGAACTCCGTTCTCATTTGAGGTACTCTCACTATGTCCACTTAGACTCACAGGTGCTGGACTGCGATTGTTGGTACTGCTGTTGCCGTTGCTGGCGCCGTCACTGTTGGTGTCGTTGTCGCTGTCGTTATCCGGCGCTGCGAGAACGCCTCGAAATATGGCCACGCCAATGGAAACCAGGTAAAGCCCAAAGACCACAATAAGGATACTGCCAAAGATAACTCCTCCTTTGCCGAAGTATCCGAGCATAATTACCGGAGGAGTAAGTAGGAGTAAAAGCGTTACGTAAATCTTGGAGCTCCTATCGAATTGGACATAACTACGTTAAAAGAGTAAACCTAAGGAGAAGGCGGCCAGAATATTAGAGATAACGGATCCAATAACGTTCCCAAGAGCCAGCGGTAATTAGTATTGTACGACCGCAGCGATTACTACCGCAAGCTAGAATACGGTGAATAGTTAATAGAGTACCAGTATACGGGCCTATATACCTCTTCCTATTCTGCCTCAGCTGTTAATAAGCCAACAAACGTTTGGGAGACGCCGAGACGCGATACCACGATTACAGTATAGTCGATAAATTTATCCGCTCTATAGTCTAAGAAGAAGATAGCCGCAACGAAGACAGCAATATTGAAGATCAAAATATCGTAATTTATTTCATCCGTAGTGGCGATAAACCATCATAAACATCCTTTGGAGCACAAAGTAAGTGGAGGAGGGGTCTGATTAAGCCGTGTCTCGGCAGTCAGGTTATGTGCAAGTGATTCTTGCGTGTTTCGACTTTATCTACAAAATGTCCGAGATAGCGCTAGCTCCAGATCCATATTGAATAAAGACATAGACATCCAGCTACAACTGCCAGCCCGGTTGCTGCAATACCTCTGAACTGCTCGGGCCGGTCCCAAACCGCAGTAACCGACCACCGAGCTACCTGTGCAGCGCTAACAAAAACCTATCTCTATGCCAGAGAACTCAATCCTTTGTGACGCGGGTACAAGTATCTATACAATTGTCTCCGCAGCCAAGCTGTAGGTCCAAGACTTTCGATACGATCCGTCCGCCATATAAAGTCAACAATCCCTCGGATAGCTTCTCTAGGAGATCTCCCGGGATAATGCCGACTCCGGGTCAATGCCGAATTTAATTCTAATATACAAAATCATCTATTTACTAATTAGACTATGACCACCACGAATTATAAGCTACAAATTAAATACAT
>JAABUQ010002049.1_pt1 | contig 40998 bp, 39 predicted proteins | sample 5560001 | NCBI WGS metagenome assembly JAABUQ01 (sample SAMN10711888, study PRJNA513371) | rock metagenome | isolation source: Antarctica rocks | place: Antarctica: Victoria Land, Finger Mt nord | collected 2015-12-18
ACACCTCCTAAGGAGTTCGGCCGAAAAGTGCAGTTCACACGCCAAGGGGTCTCCGAACTCCGTTCGATAGACTGGCCTAGAGGGTAGCGAGCGACCTCATACCGCCGAGGTCCGGGTCGGGGGGACCCCCCGCGTACGTGCTCCCGCCCACCAAAACCCGGTGCCACGCCCGACCGTGTGTACGGCCACGTAGGCAGGAAGAAGGGGGGCCTCCACGCCCCTGTTCGGCGGCGATGCGGTGATACTGTCGGGTGAGATGACCGTAGCGGCCGCGCTGAGCAAGCAGGTGGACGCGTGGCCGGAGCATCCGCGGTCTGCGCCCCGCGAGCCAGGCTGTCCCGGGCCGGGTGTGGAGCACGCTTTTCCCAGTGGCCGGGCGGCCATCCTGGCGTGCTTGGACCTGGCCGCAATCGGCCCCGACGACGTTGTCGCGACGCCGGAATGCGTGACTGTCTGCGTAGCCAATGCCGTAAGACGCCGAGCCCGACCGGTTCCCGTGCGAGCGGCCATCGCCGGCCCCGCCGGACCTGCTGCAGCGATCGTGTACGAGCAGTGGGGCTGGCCGCTGCCCGAGCAAGCCGAAAACGCAATCCGCGAGCGGTTGGCTGGCGTGCCACTCATTATCGACCGCGTGGATTCGGCTGACTTCTTCTCCGCGCCGCGGCTCTTTGGCACGTTCGAGGTAGTGAGCCTGTCAAAGGTGCTCGGCCTTGACGCCGGCGGACTAGCCAGACGCTGCTCCGACGGCGCGTTCGTTCGCTTCGCCCCGGACCTGAGCAAGCGCCAGGCTCCGAGTGCCGGCCACCCGCGCCTGATTTCACATCCGGCTGTTCGAGAGCTCTACAAGCAGAGCGAGTTCGTGCACCCGTCGGCTACGCACTGGCTCGGGAATAACTGCGCCGTTGCCGCCCTGGACTCAGAACGTCATGCACGGTCGACCGCGGCCAGGCTGATTCTCGAGAGCCCGCTCGCCGGCGGCTGGCCGGACTGGATGGCTCAGGCGACCGAGCTCGGAGCGGGACCGGTCTGGGCGCCGGTTCTGCGAGGCCGCGACGCGCAGGTCCACAGGCGGGCGATCGCCGGCCTGGAGCACCAATTGGGCGTGCGAGCAGCGGTTCGAATGTTCAACTGGAGTGGCAACCCGCTGTCGCCACGCTACGAGCCGAGCGTAGCACTCCCCATTCACGGTGGGCTGGTGTGCCCGGCGGAGGCTGTGTCCGTCCTCGTCAGGACGACACTTGCCGACCGGTGATGCCGAGCAGGCGGTGCAGAAGTGGCGCGCTCTCGGGAACCGGAACCGCGGCTGGGAAGACGCCGTACGTGCGCCACTCGTCCGCATGCGGGCTGATCTCGTCCCATAATCCCTGCACCAGGTCGTCCGGCAGTGCTGGATCGACGCCGGTCACCCTGGCGATATCGTGTGCCCGCAGCCCGCGGAAGCTGTTGATTTGCCAGAGGTACTCGCGCGCTGGAAAGTCGCCGAAAGAGCAGTGCACGACCCGATCGAGATCGTCAAGTGCGCGCGCAGCTGAGCATGCCTTTTCGACGAGGGCTGCGAAATTGGAGCGGGGGTCGTCGCCCAACAGGTCGCCGGCGAAGGTGTCCTTGCCTGTCTCGTCCATCGTCTTGCCAGCCAGCATGTCCGGCACCCAGGCGTCGTCATAGGCGTGGTAGTTGATGATCTCGCGCAGTGTCGGCGTACGGTCCCTGTCGCGCATGGCGAAGCTTGGCGGCATCGACATCTGCCACTGCTCGTTCTTGATCCGGGCAACCACGTTGTTCAGTGCCTGGTCGGCTAGCACGAATACTTCCGGCTCATTCATGCGGCGAACTATACTACTCTGGGAACAAATGTTCTAGACTGCACATGACGGCAGGTCATGACGTATGGCTTGCTGGCGCCCCATACTGGGCGCCTGTGGGCGAGCCATACGACGCGCTCCTGGAGCATGCCGGCGACGCACTCCTGGTGATCGAGCGAGGCCAGCGAGCCTACCGTGTGGTGAACGCTGCCGCTGAGCGCCTACTCAACTTCACCCGCGACGAATTGCTGGGGCTTGGTCCGGCCGACGTGAGCGATCCGGCGGAGACGCCGCGCCTGGCGGACGTGCGGGCCCTGATCGAGTCCCAGGGCTGGTGGCATGGGCAATGGAAGCTGCGCCGCAAGGACGGTGGCCTCGTGCAAACCGAAGCAACGGTAGTGCAGGTGGTAGTAGCTGGCCGCGTGCTCGTCCAGGGATTGTTCCGCGACTGTACCGACGTGGTGGATCGAGGGTGGCTCGAGGCCGCCCTGCTGAAGGCGCACGACGTTCAGCACGAGCTGAGCAACCACCTGGCGCTGACCATGGGCTACGCAGAGCTTCTCGCGGACGATCCACGCTTGCCCCAGGACCTGCAGGACGCCACCCGCGAAGCGCTCGCCGGCGGCTTAGCCGCGGTGGAGGCTGGCAAGCGACTGATCTGGTGCTTCGCGCAGCAGTCCGATCAGTCCGATCAGTCGCCTCCAGGCAGTTCCATTGGCACGGCGAAGGAAAACGTGCTGCCCGTGCCGATTTCGCTTTCCGCCCACACCCGGCCGCCGTGAGCCTCCACCACCAGCCGTGCGATGTACAGGCCCAGCCCGAGCCCGCTGATGTCCGCCTTCGGCCCCACGCGACCCCGAGTGAAGCGCTGGAACAGGCGTGAGAGCTCTTCGGGCGCGATGCCTTCACCTTGATCGACTACCGAGACGATGGTCTCGTGGGGTCGCTGCTGCGCGTTGATCACGACGGGTTGGCTGCGCGGCGAGTACTTCAGCGCATTGGTTATCAGATTGGTCAGCACGCGCTCGATGCGCTCGGGATCGACGTACATCGTCAGCGGCCCGGCTTCATCTTGAAGCAGCTGTATCTGGAGGCGATCTGAGCCGATGCGATCTACGAGATCGCGAATGAGTGGCGCAACCGGGACCAGCCGCTTCTTGAGCGTCATCGTGCCGGATTCCAATCGACTCGACTCCAGCAGCTCCTGAATCATGGCGTTCATGCGCCGCGAATTCGCGACGATAGCTTCGGTTCGCTTCACGTACGCACTGTCCATGCTGGTGTCGCGCATGAGCAGGCGCTGCAGCAGTTGCGCCTCAGCGTGAATGGATGTCAGGGGCGCTCGCAAGTCATGGGAGATCAGCGCGAGGTAGTCCTCCTTCGTCTGTTCGAGCACACGCAGAGCGGTCACGTCACGGTGGACGACGATACACAGGACGACTTGCTCGTCGTCCTGGATGGCACTGCCACTCGAGAGCAGCCGTAGTTGCGCTCCATCGGGCCGCACCAGGATCAGCTCTTCGTCGGTGAACACTTCGCCGCGTATGGCCCGCTGGATCGGCCGCTGGTCGGCCGAAAGTGGCATGTCGGCGAGGTTTCTCAGATCGAGCGAATGCACCGACGCGTCGCCGAATAGCTCGCGTGCCGCGGGGTTCATCAAGAGCACGCGTCCACCGGCATCGACGATGGTGACGGCTTCGTGGAGCGTCTCGAGCAAGGCGTTGAGGTGCGCCACCTGGCCTACGGCTTCCTCGAACTGCTCCTCCGCCCGCAAGCTGGCCAGGATCAGACGCTGGTTCGCTTCTCGCAGGTCATCGCCGGCGGCGCGCTCGCGGATCGCCATCAGCTCGACGGTATCGTCCACCCGGACCAGCAGACCCTCCGGCCGACCCTTGCTGCCGAACAGGGGGGCCACGCTGTAGGAGCGCAGGGGAAGTTCGTCCTCCGTCGCCAGGCTCGGTTCTGGAGCCACCTCCTCCAACCCCGTGCGGAGCACGCGATCGAGCAACTCGGCGGCGCCGTCGGTTCCGGCGGTCGGCAACGCCGCGACGAAAGGACGACCGATCAGCTCGTCAGCGGGTGCGCCGACCAGGCGGCAAAAGGCCGGATTCACCCAGCGCAGCACATGCGCGTGTCCCTCGGTCGCCGCGGCGGCGAGCGGCAGATGCTCTCCGATCAGGTGACCCAGTGTGGCCAGATTGAGGGCAACGCGAGACGGCTTCGCAAATTCACCTGGTGCTGATGCGCCCATCATGTGTGGCCCTGCTTGTTTGAATGCAGCGCACGGAAAACCGGGTCGATGATATGTCACCCGCGGTTCGGCGGTCTGACTTTGTACTAGTATTGTCCTAGCGCGAAGTATGCCCTTTGCTGAGAACCTGCGCCGCATCAGACTGGCCGCCTTTCTGTCCCAGGCAGAGCTCGGCCGCCGCTCGGGCGTGCACGCCATCACCATCACCCGTCTCGAGGCCGGCCGCACCGCCCCCTCGACGCGGACGCTGCGCGCGCTCGCCGAGACACTGGGGGTGCGGCCAAACGAGCTCGCCACGCCCCAGGAAGTAGCCGAGGCCGACAAGCGCCAGCGATCGCGCGGCCAGGCGCCCCTTTAACCGACGGCCAGAAGCTTGCCGATCTGGTGCAGGATCTCGTCCGCGACGGCGAGGCTGCGCGGCGCGCCTGGACCACGTGAAAAGGCCATCGGCTCTCCAAAGCGCACGCCGACCCTGGCTCGCCAGGCGAAGGGCCAGCGCATGTGGACCGATTGTGTCCCCACGATAGCAATCGGCACGACCGGCACACCCGAATATAAGGCCAGCAATCCGACGGCCCCACTAGCGTTGCGAAGCTCGGCCGAGATCATGGCTTGCGGGAAGACAGCCACGGCGCCGCCGTCGGCCAGCAGGCTCAGGGCGTAGCGCATGCCCCAGGCGTCCGCGGGAAACGCCCCCAGGCGGCGCCAGATGCCGCACAGACCACCCGTTCCGAACGCGTCCGGCCGCGCCCCGACGTGAACCAGCCGCGGCAGCAGATGCAGCAAGAGGTACGGATCCAGGTTGTCGCGATGATTGGCCGCCAGGATCACGGGTCCGGTGAGAGGTACGTTTTCCAGTCCGTCCACGCTGAGCCGGGCAAACAGTCTCAAATACACCGGCACGAGCAGGCGCGCCACCAGTCGATAGGTGGTGGTCTGATGGCGGTACCAGCGGAGCCGCGCGTGGTCCAGGACTGGGTTTTCACGGAAGCGGATCTGGCGCGCCCAGCGTAGCGGTGGCGATCCCGAAAAGACCATCTGCGTATATCCAAGCATATCTTCGCTGAGCTGCAGGCGGCTTGCATGACGGAAAGTCATGCGCCTTAAGCACGCACGCGTCACACTGTGGTGATAGCCAGGTAGCTGCATGCGTTCTTCTCCTCCCCCTGTTCTCCCGAAACCGCCGTTGCCCAGGCCGATCCGACGTTGGTGGCGGTGGCTGCTATTTCCCGCGCTGCTGGCCCTCAACTACGTGCTCATCCTGTTCGTCACCCCCGGGCAGCCGCAGCGGGTCGAGCTTTCCTACACCTTCTTCAAGCAGCAGGTGGAGGCCGACAACGTCGCCCAGATCAGCACCCGCACGGACACCATCCAGGGCACCTTCAGGCAGCCCGTCACGTATCAACCCGACCCGGCCGCGTCGGCCAGGACCGTGGCCGACTTCTCCACCGTCATTCCTGCCTTTGCCGATCCTGGCCTCGAGACCCTGCTCGGAGCGCACGGAGGTGTAATCAATGCCCGCCCCCTCGATCAACCCTCCAACCCGCTGCTGACCCTGCTGTTCAGCTTCGGCCCCACGCTGCTGCTCATTGGCGGCTTCCTGTGGCTGTCAAGACGGGCCGCTGGGCAGATGGGGAGCGGAGTGTTCGGTCTGGGCAAGAGCCGCGCCAAACGCTACGACGAAACGACCGTCGGCGACCGTGGGGTTACCTTTGCCGACGTGGCGGGCATTGAAGAAGCCAAAGCCGAACTGGTTGAGATCGTCGATTTTCTCAAAGATCCTGACAAGTACACCCGCCTCGGCGGCGTCGTGCCGAAGGGGGTCTTGCTGATCGGCGCTCCCGGCACGGGCAAGACCCTGATGGCCCGGGCAGTCGCTGGCGAGGCCAAGGTGCCCTTCTTCAGCATGGGCGCCAGCGAGTTCGTGGAGATGATCGTCGGCGTCGGCGCAAGCCGCGTACGGGAGCTGTTCAAGCAAGCCCGAGAATCTGCTCCGGCGATCATTTTCATCGACGAGCTGGATGCCATCGGCCGCGCTCGCGGCGCGGGCATGTTCAGCGGCAGCAACTCCGAACAGGAGCAGACGCTGAATCAAATTCTGACCGAAATGGACGGCTTCAGCTCGCGACAGGGCGTGATCGTGCTGGCGGCCACCAACCGCCCGGACGTGCTGGACCTGGCGCTGCTTCGCCCGGGCAGATTCGATCGGAGAGTCACCGTGCAGCCGCCGGACAAGATCGGGCGCGAGAAGATCTTGAAGGTCCATACTCGCGGCGTGCCCCTGGCCGCCGATGTCGACCTGAAGGACGTTGCCGCGTCGACGCCTGGTCTGGTTGGAGCCGACCTGCGCAACCTGGTGAACGAAGCCGCGCTGCTGGCCGCCCGCCGCAACGGCGAGTCGGTGCACCAGAAGGACGTCCTGGACGCGCTCGAGACGCTCGTGCTCGGCCCCGCCCGAGCACTGGTGATGAGCGTTGAGGAGCGCACACGGGTCGCCTACCACGAGGGCGGCCATGCCGTGCTCGGCCTCCTGTTGCCAGGCGCCGACCCAGTCAATCGGGTCACGATTGTGCCTCACGGGATGGCCCTGGGGGTGACCTACCAGCGACCGGAGGACGATCGTCACAGCTATAGCGAGCAGTACCTGCACGCTCGGATTGTTGGAGCAATGGGCGGCCGCATGGCGGAGGACCTCGTGTTCGGTACCCGAACGACGGGCGCCGAGAACGACATGCAGCAAGCCACCGAGCTGGCCCGGCAAATGGTCACCCGGTGGGGTATGAGCGCCAGGCTGGGCCCGGTCAGTCTCGCACCCAGAGACGGCGGCCCCGGTACCGCCGATGGGTTTGCGTTTGGCGGCGGCAAGCCATACAGCGAAGCAACCGCTGAAGCGATCGATGCCGAGGTGCGCCGGCTGCTCGAGGAGGCGGAGACTGAAGCCGGAGAGTTGCTTCGAGAGCATCGCCACGAGCTGGATATGCTCGCGACGACGCTGCTCGAGCACGAAACGCTGGACGAAGCGGGGATCAGGACCGCAACTGGCCTCCTGCGTCCGGCGCCGGCCGAAGTGATTCCTCTGCGCGCGGCCGTCGCCTTCACCGCGCTAACGTGAGGGGGCCGATGGCGCTCCCTGTACAGACCCGAAAGGCTGAAAACCGCACATGGCCGTAACTGATCCGCCTCTCGTTCCGCGCGTCCCTGTCACCACTCCCGCCGCGCCGACTGCGCCCTTGGGCATAAGCGCCGCCGCGAACGCTAGTATCGATGCCTACCTGGGCGCCGGCGACGGCATGGCCAGGATCATGGGTCTGACCCTGATGCTGTGCAGCGTGCTCATCGTGTTGATCGCCGCGGCGTGGGCCATCGGAGTGTTGCCAGGGGCCGTGAAGCTTTTCTAGAGGCGGAAGTCTTACTGCATGCCTCCATCCTTGCCATCATCCTCATCACCGACTCATCACCGAAATCACGGCTGAGAAGAACTCAGACCATAGTGCGCCCGGAGCTCCAACCCCGCATGACTACGACTACCTTTCCATCAGACGCCGAACGGCCTGTCGAACAGGCTGCTGACCTGCCCGTCGCCGAGCCATCCCCCCTGCCACCCCTGCCGCCGCGCCTGCGCTGGCGTGTTGTGGTACGGACGGGCGAAAAGGGCAAGATCGATCCCTCCCGGCCGTCGCGCCCGCTGGCCTGGCATCTGGTCAGCTGCACCGACAATGACTCGCCGGTGGCCCACTGCCCCGTAGGTCAGCGTCTGCTGGAGAGCGGCGACGACCCGGACGGGCATTGTTTGTTGGACGGCGTCTGTCCACGTTGCGATCTGCAGAAGTGATCCACATGACCAAGCAATTGATTGCCTACTCCGTCCCGATGGTGGTCGAGCAGACCAGTCGCGGCGAGCGCGGCTACGACATCTTTTCGTTGCTCTTGAAGAACCGCATCGTTTTCCTGGGTACGCCCATCGACGACGTGGTGGCCAACCTCATCGTCGCCCAGCTGCTGTACCTGTCCCAGGAAGATCCTGAACGGGAAATCCAGATGTACATCAATAGCCCTGGCGGACAGATCGACGCCGGGCTCGCGATCTACGACACCATGCACCTCATCCAGCCGCCAGTGGCGACCACCTGTGTCGGCATGGCCGCCAGCATGGGCGCAGTGTTGTTGGGTGGCGGCGCAAAGGGTAAGCGGTCGGCGCTGCCCAACTCCCGCATTCTGATCCACCAGGCGTCCGCGGGTTTTCAGGGCACCGCCTCCGACATTGAGGTGCAGGCTCGCGAAATTCTGCGTATGAACGCTCGGCTCCAGGAGATGATGGCCGCCGACACCGGTCAGACGGTCGAACGCGTCGGACGCGACATCAACCGCGACTACTGGATGAGCGCTGCCGAGGCCATGGAGTACGGCGTGGTCGACTTGATTGTGGGCCAGACTGAAGCGTCGGCGGCAGCCGACCGGGCGGAAGCCGCGGTCAAGGAAACAGGCGAAAGCGCCTCAAACCCAGTCGGCCGGCCTGCCTGAAGTCCAATCACGCGCCTGCTGACAATCAGACGCTCATCCCGTATACTCGGCCACGGGCTGACGCAATCGTTCCGCATCGTTCATCAATCGCACGTTGACGGAGCCCGGTATTTCAGGCGCTCGGTAAACAGTTGGCCCGCCGAGCCTTTCTTCAAAGGGAGCCGTCCACGATGTCGGCCGATACTACTTTGACCTGCCGCGACTGCGGTCAGGCCTTTACGTTTACCAGCGGCGAGCAGGATTTCTATGCCAGCCGCGGGTTCAGTGAGCCAAGCCGGTGTGCTGACTGCCGCGCCCAGCGCAAAGCGCAGCGCGATGGTGGCTCGTACAGCAGCTACGGCTCGTCGTCCTCGTCCTACGGTGGCGGCGGTGGTGGCGGTGGCGGCGGCTATTCGTCTGGCGGTGGCGGCCGCGCCGATCGCGAGATGTTCAGTGCCACGTGCTCGAGTTGTGGCCAGGAGGCGAAAGTGCCGTTCCAGCCCAGTGGCGACAAGCCGGTGTACTGCTCAACGTGCTTCCAGCAGCGTGGCGGCGGCGGCGACCGTTCAGGCCGCGGAGGCGGCTACCAGAGCCGCGGGCGCTACTAAGTGGCGCGTCGCCAGCAGCGGCGACCGTTCCGACAGCCTCGAGACCGCACTCCTGATCGCGCGCGAGAGCAAGCGGCACTGGAAGCGGGTGCTCGACGGTTGTTGGCAGGGAACGACGCTCGTTCGCTGGAATCGTTGGTCAATGACCTGCGGCTCCTGCGCGACGAAGCCGATCGCAATGCGAACGAGCAACCCTCGCCGGATGCGCTGCGGACGTACCGCCGCGCGGCTCGCGAGCTAGCCGAGGCTGAGACGGCGCTCACTCTGCTCTAAGCACTGAACCCCCTTCCCCCTCTCCGTCAGGGGAGGGGGGTTCTTTTTGTTAATGGCCACGTCCGAAGAAGCCGGTGTCCTGGGACTCCCCGCCGTACGATAGCTGGGCCGGCGGAAACAACGACGTGTACTTCGATCGACGACTCTTTGGCATGACGCGCGGCGTGCGCGGCCGCATGGCGCTGGCTGCGCTCGTAGGCCTCGCCGCCGTGCCGATCTCCATGTGGCGGTTGACGCTCACTGGCCAGGCGATGGCGCGCATGTTCACCGGCGAGCCGTTCAACGCCATTGTCGGGATGCTGGTTTTGATCGCCAGCCTCATCGTCCTGCGGGCCTTGTTGCAGCTCGCACGCGATGAGATTGCGAGCGCGACGGCGGCGTTGATGAAGGCGCACGTACGGGCTCTGCTGTACGAGCAAGTGCTGCGACTTGGCGCTGGTCACTTCGATCAGCGCCGCACCGGCGACGCCGTGCTGGTGCTGGTCGACGGCGTCGAACAACTCGACCTCTTCTTCGGCCAGTACATGCCCCAGTTGGTCGTGGCAGCGCTCACGCCGGTCATTATTTTCGTGTTCATGGCGTTCCTCGACCTGCCGACAGCGGTCGTTTTCCTCGTTTTCGCACTGCTCACGCTGGTGCTACCGGCGGCCTTTCACCGCTGGAATAGCACGGCGAGCCTTAACTTTCGGAGCGCCCAGGTGGGCATGGGCGCTGACTTCCTGGACACGATTCAGGGCCTGGCCACCTTGAAGACCTTCGGCCAGAGCCGCCAGCGCGGGCTGGATCTGGCCGAGCGCGCGCGCCAGCTGTACCGCAGCACGATGTGGGTGCTGGCAATCAACATCGGCACCGGTGGCGTGACCCTGCTCGCGATTTCGGCCGGTGCCGCGGTCGCGCTGGGCTGGGGCGCTCTGCGGGTCCAGTCCGGCGAGTTGTCGCTTTCGACGTTGCTTGTCGTGTTGCTGCTGGGCGTCGAAGTGTTCCGTCCACTGCGGGACCTGGTGCAGTTGTTCCATGGCAGCATGCTGGCGGTTGCAGCCACCCGCGGCATGTATCAGCTGCTCGACACCGTCCCGGAGGTCCAGTCGCCGGTGGCTACCGGCAACCCGTCCAGCCTGACGCCGGTCCTGCGGTTCGAACGGGTGACCTTTGGCTACCAGAACGGGCGCCGTCCGGCGGTGCTGGATTGCTCCTTCGAGCTGCGGCCAGGGACGACGCTTGGCGTGGTCGGCCCCAGCGGAGCCGGCAAGTCGACGCTGGTCAACCTGATTTTGCGCTTCGCCGATCCACAGCAAGGGCGCGTCTTGCTCGACGGCCATGATCTGCGCGAGCTGCCGCTGGACGTTCTGCGCGGCCAGGTGGCCGTGGTGGCCCAGGATACGTACCTGTTCTATGGCACCGTGGCAGAAAACCTGCGCGTAGCCAAACCCCGGGCAACCCAGACTGAGCTGCAGACCGCCTGTCGGGCCGCGTATGCGCACGACTTCATCAGCGCGTTACCGCGTGGCTACGACACCTTCATCGGTGAGCGTGGGGTTCGATTGTCGGGTGGTCAACGCCAGCGACTCTCGATCGCGCGGGCTGTCCTGAAGGACGCCCCGATTCTGGTGCTCGACGAGGCGCTCTCGAGTGTCGACGCCGAAAGCGAGTCGACCATCCAGCAAGCCCTCGAGCGCCTGCAACGCGGTCGAACGACGCTGGTCATCGCGCATCGGCTGTCGAGCGTGGCCACGGCTGACCGAATCATCGTGCTCGAGCACGGGCGGCTGGTGGAGGAGGGCACTCCAGGCGACTTGATGCAGCGCAGCAATGGCGTCTACCAGCGCCTCATGGCCGCTCAGCAGAGCATCTCCCTGGCCGACGACCCGGCCATAGCCGTCGATGCGGACGCATTCCGCACGTCCCCACCGCTCGCCGCGGCCGCGGCGACCCGCGCCGACCCAGCAGACCCCGACCCTGACCCCGACGGGGGCCCACCGTCCCCCGCCGCCCCCCTCAAGCCTAACGCCGCAGCGTCGCACCAGCCGTCACACGCAGCCCTGGAACCGTCACGTCCGAGGATGGCGCCCGCGCACGGCACGTCTGACCCGTCCGATGGCGCGGCCCAAACCTTCGCTGATACGGCCGCACCGTTGCATGGCACGGCCGACCGCCCCGATGGCGCGGCTGCACTGCCGCATGGCACGGGCGCGGCGGTGGGCAGGGTTGCCGTACTTCGGGGTGGCCAGGTCTGGGGCCGGCTGTTTCAGCTCGTGCGACCCTGGTGGTGGGAGACGGTCGCCGTTTTCGCTCTTGGTCCGCTCCACGCCGTCTCCCAGGTCGCGCTCGGCGTTGTCGGCGCAGTCCTCGTCGGACAGGTCGCCACCGGCGGTGACCTGACGCCGTGGCTGTGGGCGTTGGCTGGACTGGTGCCGGTGACAGCGGTGTTGCGCTGGCTGGATTCGTTCGTCTCGCACGATCTCGCCTACCGTCTGCTGGCTGAGCTACGCATTCGGCTGTACCAGCTGCTCGATCCCCTGGCGCCAGCCTATCTGGTGCGCCGCCGCTCGGGCGACCTCGTCTCCACCCTGCTCGGTGACGTGGAGTTGATCGAGCTGTTCTACGCCCACACCATCTCGCCACTGTTCGTTGCCATTCTCGTTCCCGCCGGTGTCTTGATCGTGCTGAGCGGACTCACGCCCGGCCTGGCCCTCGTCCTGGTGCCGTTTCTGGTAGCCGTGGCGCTCACTCCATTGATAGCCGCTCGAAGCTCGGTTGAATCGGGCGCCTCGCTGCGTGAAGTCACCGCCGAAGTGACCGCCCACGCCGTCGACAGCGTTCAGGGCCTGCGAACCATCGCCGCCTTCAACCACGGCAACTTCCGCGCCGCGGAGATTGCCGAGCGCAGCCTTCGACTGGGCGAGCTCAAGCGTGCGTTCCTGCGCAGCCAGACCATTCAGAACGCGGTTATCGAAGCGCTGATGGGCCTCGGATCGCTCGCGGTGCTTACCGCCGGCGCGCGGCTGGTGGCCGACGGCCAGCTGGCTCGAACCGGCCTGCCTCTGGCGACGTTACTGGCGGCGTCCTCGTTCCTGCCGGTGGTGACCATCGTCACGGTGGCCAAGGAGCTGGCCCAGACAATCGGCGCGGCCCGGCGTTTCTTCCTGATCGAGGACGAGCCAGTGACGGTCCGCGACGGTTCTGGCGCGGACGTGCCGCCGCGGCACATCAGCCTTCGCTTCGACAACGTGACCTTCGCCTACGCTGCCGAGCGGCCCGCCCTGCGGGATCTCTCGTTTGAGGTAGCCGCCGGAACAACGGTGGCACTGGTTGGCCGCTCTGGCGCAGGCAAAACGACCGCCGCGCATTTGCTGTTGCGGTTCTGGGATCCACAGAGCGGTCGCATCCTGATCGATGGGCAGGACGCGCGCAAGTTTCGGGTCGACGAGCTGCGCCGGCTGATCGCGCTGGTCGCCCAGGATACCTACCTGTTCAACACCACACTGCGCGAGAACATTCGACTCGGCCGGCCGGGGGCTTCAGACGCCGAGGTCCTCGAGGCAGCTCGCGCCGCCAACGTCGACGAGTTTGCGCGGGGGCTGCCGGATGCGTACGACACCCCGGTCGGTGAGCGCGGCCTGCAGCTCTCGGGCGGTCAGCGCCAGCGGGTGTCGATCGCCCGAGCCCTGCTGAAGGATGCGCCCATCCTGGTGCTGGACGAAGCGACCTCGCACCTCGACGCGGTAAGCGAAGCCGAAGTCCGCCAGGCGCTGGATCACCTGAGAAAGGGCCGTACCACGCTGGTCATCGCCCACCGCCTGTCAGCCATTCGCGACGCGGACCAGATCGTGGTCCTGGACGACGGAGCAGTTGTCGAACACGGCACCCACGCCGAGCTCGTAGCGCTGGACGGCCTCTACTCTCACCTGATAGCCACCCAGCTCCGCTCGAACGCGCCGCGCGCAGAGCAATCCCCAGTGGCCCTACCGCGCCGTGTCAGCCTGAGGAGGCACGACGAAGGATCCGCACCTGCGGCCACCTAACGAGAAGCGGATCCGAACGGAGCCGCGCGGCGGCGGGCGAGCTGCGTAGCCTGGCTCAGGGCGAAGCGGCGGGGCGACGGCGGAGGACGCTGCCGTGCCCCAGCTGGGCCAAGCTGCCCTGCTCGACGGCCAAGCGGCCGCCGAGCATGACGTACTCCACACCACTGGGATGGCGCGCGGGATCCTCATAGGTCGCCAGGTCAGCCAGCCGCGTCGGATCAAAAAGCACCACGTCGGCGACTGCGCCCGGCGCGATTCGGCCGCGGTCTTCGAGCCCCATGATCTCGGCCGATAGACCGGTCATTTTGTGGATGGCAGTCTCCAGTGGCAGCCACTCCGGGTCACCAATCGACCACTTCAACACGCGCGCGAACGTGCCATACGCGCGTGGGTGCATGCGCGCATCGGGACCGCTGACACCCAGCTGGTCCGATCCGACGCCGGCTCGAGGTGAGCGGAGCGCGGTGCGCACGTCGGCTTCATCCATCGAAAAGAGCACCATCACCGTAGCGCCTCGGTCGCGGATGAGCAGATCCAAGGTCCAGTCGAGCGGATCCAGCGCATCCTTTGCCGCCAGCTCTGCGATCCGGTGCCCCTCCACGGATCGTAGCCGGCTGGTGCCGGTACTGGCGATCAACACGTTGTGCCAGCCGCCTGCCGACTCCAGCTGGTTGCCCCAGCCCGGCAGTCCTGTCTCCAGCTCGTGGTGGAGCCGCCGGCGCACGTCCTCCGTCCGCAGCCGCTCCACCATCTGGTCCGTTCCGCCAGCTTTGACCCACGGCGGCAGGAGCTGGTGGAGGAAGGTGCTGCCGGCGGTGTACGGGTAGACGTCGCAGTTGACTCGAGCTCCACGTGCTCGCGCGGCCGCGATCCGCTCGACGGCTGCGCCGATGTGACCATGATTGCGCCGGCCGACTGACTTGAGGTGGGATACCTGCACGCGCAGCCCCAGGCGCTCGCCGAGACTGAGCGCCTCGTCTACGGACTCGACCAGGTGCTCGGCCTCGTTGCGGATGTGGGAGGCGTACAGGGCGTCCGCTCGGCGCAGCTCCTGGGCCAGTTGCAGGAGCTCGTCTGGCGGCGTGAATACCCCCGGAGCGTAGGCCAGTCCGGTGCTCATGCCCCAGGCCCCGGCTTGCAGCGCCTCGGCCAACCCGGCTCGAATCGTCTCGCGCTCGGTCTGGCTGGCTGGGCGGTCGTCCAGGCCAAGCGCAGCGACCCTCAGAGCGCCGTGCCCCACCAGCGGGACTAGATTGACGGCTGGACCGATGGCATCGAGCTGGTCCAGGAATTCGGCGAATGTGTGCCAGGTCCAGTTCAGCTGCTGGCCGAAGCTATACGCCTGCCACTGTTCGGCAAACGCCGGCTGACTCGAGAGTGGCGCAGGCGAGAACCCGCACAGGCCGACCACTTCGGTCGTCACGCCCTGGGCGATCGAATTGGTAGCCTTCGAATAGACGGGCAGCGTGAAGTCGGCGTGTGAATGCAGATCGATGAATCCCGGCGCCAGGACCAGCCCATCCGCGTCGATGCTCCGCGGCGCGCCAAGGGCCGTGGCACTCGGACCCACCGCACGAATCCTGTCCCCAGCCACGAGCACGTCCGCGACGTTCCCCGCCTCACCACTGCCGTCATACACCGTAGCCCCGCGAAACAGGACGTCCACGGCCTGATAGTAGTCCCTCAGCCGCGTGCAGCCATCAGATAGGCGTCTGTATTCTCATGGGTGTGTTGCCCATCGCCGGGCTGGTGCCCTGTCATCGGGCCATTTACAGCGCACTACACGTCGACCTCGGCTCGTCTCCCAAGCAAGAACAGGGCAACCGCCAGAGCCAGGATTGCCCCGGCATTGACGCCCAAGTCAACCATCGATTGCTGAAAGCGGTCCGAAGTGAGCTTGTCGCCGGACACGCTCATCTGGGCCCCGATGGCCAGGATGCGGCGCGTGGCGCTGATAGATGCAATGAACAGGAATGGCCTGAGGGATCCGCCACGCTCCGCAGGTAGGACAGGACTGTCCGAAGTACTTCCATGATGATCATGACCAGCAGCAGGTCATTGATCAGGGTGATAATCGCGAATGGAAAGCCGCCCAGATCGGGGTTCTCCACATTGGCGGGGAACGACCAGACCGAATAACCCAGCGTGCCGGCGGCGCCGCTCAGGAACACCAGGCCGACGAGGGTGTACAGGAGCGCGTCAGCGCTTTCGATCAATGGGATGACGATACGTTCGAGTCGCCGGTTGAAGCGGGTGGTCTGCTTGGACATCGCGGACTCATCTTTGGCTTCGGTCAACGCGACAAGAGTACGCTATAGTCGCGTGGCGGCTGGCGCACTCGAGGACTGATCTGTTGCCTGGAATTCCGATGGTTGGCGTATTCGCCGAGCACACGCTGGCGCGCGACGCAATCCTGGCTCTGGAAGCAGCCGGGGTCCCGGCACAAGCAATCAGCGTGCTCGCTCGAACGCAGGGTGAGGCCCGCTCACTCGACGATGAAACCGGTGCCTCACGCGAGCTCGAGGATGTCACCACCAATCATCCAGTGCACGACGTGCTGGACTGGCTGGCCTCGATCGGCGGAGCGCTGCCTGGCTTTGGGCCGGTCGCTGGAACGGGTTACCTCGGGCTCGACGTCGCTCGCTCGCACTCGAAACGAGGGGCTATCACCGGAGCTCTGGTGGGCCTGGGATTGTCCGCGGACGAAGCCGAGCGATATGAGGAGCTGGTCCTGGACGGACAAATCCTGGTGGTCGTTGATGGCACCGCCGACCCGTCGGCTGCGCGCGCCGCCTTATGGCCGACGTAAAGATTGGCCAGCTCTGGGAGCAAGTTTCGAAGCACGAGCGCGGCATGCAGCTGGAGGTGGTGCGCGCGACTGGGCCTCGCTGGGTCTTGAAGCCGGTGGGAGGTGGCCCGAGCAAGAAACGGGGCCTGCGAGAGGGCTTGTGGACGCTCAGCGCCGAGCAGATCAACGCCACCTGCCGCCTGTTGCGCGATGCCTGAGCCGCTCCAGCCGCACCCGCACCCGCCGCACCCGCACCTGCCCCAGCAACACCGGCGCCGGCAGCGCCCGCGGTTGCTCCAGCTACCGCGGCTCAGACCACCGCGCCTCGGGGTGGCGGTATCCCGTCCGAGCTCGGGCTGGCGCTCGTCACGGCTGGGGCAGTTGTCCTCGCCGGCGGCATGGCCTTGCGTCGCCGCCAGCGGAGCAGGGCCTCGGAGTCGTAGACACAACGAATCTCTGAATCTGCGTGCGGCTGTTCCTGCGCTTGCCTCGGCTCAGTGGCGTCCTGATCGGGGTTGGCGCGGGTACGCTGCTTGTCGGCGGTGTCGTGCTCGTGGTGCCGTGGTACCAGGGCGAGCAGTGGCGCTCGACGCCTGAGGCGGCTCGCGCTCACCGCAATGCAGACGCACCGCTACCCATCCGGGTGACGCCGGCGTCCGCCGACAGAAGCCTGACCAGCGCCGCGGCAACCGCGCCGGTTCGCTCGGGCGGGGTTGCTCCCGCCCAGACTCCAATCCACGGGCTGCCGGCTACGAGCCAGCCAGCAGCGCCTGCTAGCGTGCCGCAGCAGACTGCTGGGCGGGGCAGCGTCGCGCCGCCGACTGCCGCGCCTGAGACCGCACCGACCTTAGTACCCACGCCGACGCCGGCCGTCTCGTCCCTGACTCTGGGAGCCACCGCGTTTCAGTTCCTGGACCCACCCGAGCCGGGCGCGAGCGCTCGGCTGAGCGTGTCCGTTCACAATCCAACGGATCTTCCGAGCGGACCAATCAGCCTGGTCCTGCCGCTGGACTGGTTGGCCGGGTTTCGCATCCAGGCGCTGGACCCCCAACCCCTGGACGGTACGCAAAGCGGAGCACGCACCGATGACTCGCTGCAGCTGACGTTCGAAGGACCGGCTGCTCAGGCCGACATCGACGTGGCGGTAGAATTGGTGGCCATCGACGAGGTGATCGCCGCGCCACTGCTGCGTGTGCTGGACGCTGGCGGGGCTGAGGTCGGTGGCGTGCAACCGACGACCGAAGCGCCGGCACCCCGGCCCGGGCCGATCTATTCGTTAGATATCCCGAACCTCCACCTCCACGCCGGGGTGGTGCCCGTGGATTGGGAACCGCCGTTGTTCGTGGTTGGCCAGCTTCGCGCGAGCGCCTACGTGACCCAGGGCAACAGCGTGCTGGTCGACCACGTGCGGGGCGCCCCCGGCTACAACGTCTTCGACCACCTGGACCAGCTGGCTCCTGGCGACCAGGTCGTGGCCAGCTCGCGTGGCGAAACCTACGACTTCGTGGTCAGCCAGACGCACGTGTTGCCTGAAGGCGACACCTCCCCAACCGATTCCACTTCTTCGTCCCGCCTCACGCTCATGACCTGCGCCGGCAGGTGGAACCCGCTGACCCGCGACTACTCGGACCGACTCTGGGTCATCGCTGAGCCGGCCGCAGCCGCGGCGGCTACCATCGCCGCCGAGTCCCGACCGACGCCGACTCCCCGACCAACGCAAGTCTCCGCTCGGGGCGGCCTGGGCAATACCGATGCGGACCTCACCGCGGCGTTCGGACCACCCGCCGGCGAATCGGCCGCCGGCCTGGCCGTGTATCATGCCAGCGGTCCGAACGCCACCCTCGGGCACAAGGCCGAGTTCGCAGAGGTTCCAACTGGGTCGACTCGGCGCGCGCTGCTGGTCGCAGACATTCCGCCAGCCGATGGCCCGCTGGCCTTCGAGGCGGCCGTAGGTCTTTCTCGCACTCGGTTGCCGGATGATGCCCAGCCGCGCGGCAGCGGCCCTGAAGGCAACGCACGCTTTGTGGTCGAACGCTTTGCCAGTGCCGCCCTGGCAGCAGCGCTGCCGGCGCAATGGTTCACCGACCGGCACGCCCAGCCAGGCGATCTGCTCGTCGTCTACGCACGCCGAGCGGACGGTCGCATCGTCTCCATCACCGTCGGCATCGGCGACGACCCCGCGGCCCTCCTCTCAAGCCTCTAAGCCCCTCACCCACCGCAGAGCGCCTCCGCTCGATTCAGCCGAAGAGCGCGTTGCTGGCCGAGCGTTCAGGTCGAGTGGCCTGGCCAATCGGTCGTGTAGCGCAGAATTCGGCCTTCCATGCAGCCGCTTAGACGATCGCTGGCCAGGGTGAGGGCGAGGGTGGGGCCGTCGATCAGCTCCAGGCGGGCGTCGTGCGTGCTCAGCGCCTCGTCCCACCAGTCAAGCGACAGCGTCCCCTGAGCGCGTTGCGCCTCTGGCTCCGGATGGCGCAGGTGCAGGTACGCACGGCCCTCGCCGATCGGTCGCCCATCCGCTGTCAGCAGCCGCGCCTGCGCCTTGCGAACGCCCATCGCGCGGAGGATACCCCCATCGACGCTACCGTGAGTACCCGCGCAGTTCGCCCTCGGTAGTACCAGGATGCATTAGACTCGCAGTACTCGACATGCCCCCGACGACATTTTGCAAGGCCGCACTCCGGGATCTCGCTGCCCTCAGCCCAAACGACGGCTGGGTCCGCGGCGCGTACGCCGTGTGCGAGATGTATGGGGCCGCCGACGAGGGGCGCTTCGAAGTCATTTTGAGACGGCTGTCGCTCGGGACAGGTGGCTCGGCACTGAGCGATGGCGCGATCTGGCTTCTCGCCAGGTGGCAATTCGCACAGTCCGGTCACTAGAGGGGTTCGTAGGTGGACAAGCGTCAGCTGGGACTCCAGATGTACACCGTTCGGTCGCTGACCTCCAGCGATATGCTCGGGACGTTGCGTCGGGTAGCCGAGCTGGGTTTCGGGGCCGTAGAGTTCGCCGGCTTCGGTAACGTTCCGGTGCGCGAGCTGCGAAAGACGCTGGATGAGCTGGGCCTGCGCGCGCTGGGCGCGCACGTGCAGTACGGCGCGTTTGCCGGTGGCCTGCAGGGCGTGTGCGAAGACCTGCTGGTTCTGGGCTGCGAATACGCGATCGTGCCATCCATCCCGGAAGGCATGCGGACCGATTCGCACACCGCGGTGGCACTCCCGAAGCAACTCGAGGCGTGGGGCACGGTGTGCCAGAAGTCAGGGCTTCGCTTCGCCTATCACAACCACGCGTTCGAGTTCGCCGCGCTGGACAGCAGTGGCGGAACGCTCTTCGATGCTCTCCTCCGAACGGACCCAGCCCTGGTCGATCTCGAGCTGGATGTGTTCTGGGCTGAGTACGCGGGGCGGGATGCGCTGGCCATCATTCATGAGCACGGCGAACGGATCGCGCTGCTACATGTGAAGGACATCGCTCGGGACCAGGACCCGCAGGATGTGCCGGTCGGGCGCGGGTCTCTGGATTGGGGCGCGATTCTCGAAGCCGGCAGAGCAGCTGACGTACGTTGGTTCGTGGTCGAGCAGGACAATCCGGGCGATCCGCTCGACGACATCACCGATAGCCTGCGCTACCTCGAACGCTACACGACCTGACCTGCCTGGGTGGCTGGGGCAGACTGCAGCGGCACAGGTGACGGTCTTTCGCAGGTGCTCCCGAGGCTGACGACGCGGCCTTCGCGCGCGGACACCAGCAGCGACTCCATCACATCCAGGACGTGGAACGCCAGCGTGCCTCCGGCGCGTGGTTCGCTGCCGTCAGGCGTTCCCGCCAGATCCGCCACTCCGAATCCGCGCGAGGAGTCGACGTAGCCAGCGGAGACGGCCAGGGTCTGCCAGTCTGAGCCGTCCAGGTCTCTCAATCTGACCTCCCCGTCGAACTTGTTGGGATCAGGCACGACAAGCGACCCCTGCTCGCCGTGAACCTCCACGCGCGCCGACACGGTTGCGACGGTGTCAAAGCTCATGTACAGGGTTGAGAGCGCTCCACTCGCGTGAGTCAGCACGCCGGAGACGTGTGTATCGGTCACGACGGGAATCGTCTCGCCTGCCCGTGGTCCAGCGTTGATGATGCGCGTGTTGCGCGTATGGCTGGCAGCACCGACGACCGAGGCGACCGGACCCAGCAGGGTGATCAGGGTGCTGATGTAATACGGCCCCATGTCGAGCAGGGGTCCGCCGCCCGGCAGGTAGTAGAAATCTGGGTTGGGGTGCCAGCGCTCAGGTCCAGGGTTGCCCAGGATGGCTAACGCCGAGATCGGCGTGCCGATGAGCCCGTCGTCGACCGCCTTGCGAGCGGTCTGGATGCCGGTTCCGAGCACGGTGTCCGGGGCGCAGCCGACGCGTACGTTGGCGGCCGAGGCGGCCTCGAGGACGTCGCGGGCTTCCGCGGTAGAGAGCGCGAGTGGCTTTTCGCCATACACGCTCTTGCCCGCGGCAATCGCGCGCAGCGCAACGTCGGCGTGGGCGGCCGGGATGGTCAGATTCAGCACGAGGTCGACGGCCTCGTCAGCCATCAGGTCCTGAGGGTGCAGCGCTCGCACGCCCGGGTGCGTCGTGGCCACAGCCTGAGCGCGCGAGAAGTCAATGTCGGCCACGGCGACCAGGTTGATCGCATCGAGCCGCGCGAACGTTTTCAAGTAGGCGGCGCTGATGGTGCCGCATCCGACGATGCCGACATTCAGCGGCTGGGACATAGGCATACTTCGTTCACTGATGGTAAAACGAAGCCTTGTTGAGGAGATATGGGTAGCCGCGTGGGCGCGCCTGCCGGCCGTGGCCGGCTGCACTACGCCTGGGTTGTGGCGGCGATCACCTTTTTGTCGCTGCTGAGCTCGGCTGGTATCGGCGCCACCCGGGCGGTGCTCGTGCTGCCCCTCGAGCGTGAGTTCGCGTGGGATCGCGCCACCATCTCGTTGGCTTTGTCGATCAATCTCTTGCTGTTCGGACTGTGTGGGCCCTTCGCCGGCGCAATTATGACTCGCTTCGGCGTCCGACGGGTCATGCTCAGCGCACTCTTTACGCTAGCCATCGCGGTCAGCCTGAGCACACTCATGCAGTCCGCCTGGCAGCTCGTCATCCTGTGGGGCGTCCTGGTCGGTCTCGGATCAGGCGCCATGGCCCTGGTCCTCGGCGCGACGGTCGCCGCCCGCTGGTTCGTGCAGCGGCGCGGACTGGTGACTGGTCTGTTCGCCGCCAGCACCGCCACCGGCCAGCTGGTGTTTTTACCGCTGCAAGCCTCGATCATCGAGCTCGCCGGCTGGCGCACGGCGGTACTGGTGGTGGCTGGTGTGGCCATCCTGGTTGCGCTGCTGGTCGCAGTTTTCATGCGCGACGATCCGACGCAGATTGGCATCGAGGCGTACGGGGCGGGCACTGAGACGCAGGCCTTTGTCGCACCACGCCAGGGCGCTCTGTCCGCCAACCCCTTCAAGCTCGCGCTGCAGACGCTCGGCGACGGTATCCGGATCCCGGACTTCTGGCTCCTGGCGGGCAGTTTCGCCATCTGTGGCGCCACCACCGTCGGCCTGATCAGCGTACATTTGATTCCAGCCTCAGTCGAGCACGGCCTGACCGAAGTCACCGCCGCCAGCATGCTTGCCGCCATGGGCATTTTCGACCTGGTCGGCACTACGGCCTCGGGTTGGCTCTCCGACCGTATCGATCCCCGCAGGCTCCTGGTCTGGTACTACACGTTGCGCGGACTGGCCCTGCTCTTTCTGCCAGCCGCGTACCAGCTGGGTGTGCCGGCGCTGGCCGGGTTCGTCGTCTTCTACGGCCTGGACTGGGTCGCCACCGTGCCGCCGACGGTGAAGCTGGTCAGCGAGCGCTTCGGTAAAGACAGGGTCGGGCCGGTCTTCGGCTGGATTTTCGCCGCGCACCAGCTGGGTGGCTCAGTCGCTGCCTTCGGCGCCGGCCTGGCGCACAGCTGGCTTGGCGACTACCTGGTGGCATTCCTGGTAGCTGGCGGCCTGAGCCTCCTGGCCGCCGGCCTGGTTCTCGGTCTCCGCGGCGTCCGCAACGACCTTTCTCTCGGCCTCCCCGTGGATGCCGCCCCGGCTGCCGGCGCGGCATCCTGAAGTCACACCGCGTACTTGCGCACCGCCTCCGGGTTGAGCTCCAGACCGAGACCAGGGCGGTCAGGATACGGCGACCACTGACCATTTCGAGGCTCGGGAAACTCGGTGTACCAGACGCGGTCGGCGCCCTCGGATACGCCGAGATACTCCACCACCTTGAGATTGGGCGTGCAGCAGGCGAGATGCAGATGCACCAGCTGCACAGCATGCGGAGCGACAGGCAGATTGAACGCGTGTGCCAAGTGCGCAACTTTCATCCACTCGGTGATACCGCCAACGCGACCAACGTCCGGCTGGACGATGTCCGCGCCACCCTGGGCGATCAGGTCCTTGAAGCCGTACTTGGTGTACTCATGCTCGCCGGTGGCCACCGGGATGTCGATCGCGCGGGCAATAGCCGCCAGGCCGGTAATGTCGTCGGCCAGGACCGGCTCTTCGAACCAGCGAACGTCGTACTCAGCCAGGTGCCGGGCCATGCCGATGGCCTGCTTGGCGTAGTAGCCGTTGTTGGCGTCGACGTAGATCTCCACGTCGTCGCCGACCGCCTTGCGCACCGCCGCCAATCGGCGCACGTCCTCGGACTCCGAGCGCCCGAAGTCCTTGGCCACCTTCATCTTGACCCGCGGAATTCCGCGCTCCACGTAGCCAAGCTGCTCGCGCACCAGCTCTTCTTCGGTGAAGGACGTCCAGCCACCCGATCCATAGATCGGGACGGTGTCGGTGTACGGTCCAAGCAGCCGGTACAGCGGCACGCCGAAGATCTTGGCCTTCAAATCCCACAGCGCGATGTCGATTGCCGAGATGGCACAGAAGGCCACCCCCTTGCGGCCGAAGCCGCGCACCCGCCAGAACATGTCATTCCACAGCTTCTCGTGGAACAGCGGGTCCTGGCCTACCAGAAGTGGCTTGAGCGGACCCTCGATGAGCTCGCGCGTGCCTGCCGGCTGGCCGACGCCGAGACCTTCGTAGCCCTCGTCCGTCCGAATATGCACGAACAGAGCGCTGCGTCCCGAATCGCGATGGCGGATCGTAGCGTCCTGGATGCCCGGCTCGCCGGGCTGCCGCAGAAGCGTAGTCGTGACATCGGTGATCTTCACAGGCGGCGACCTCCTACCCGGCCATTGTTCTACACGCTCCGCTTCCGCGCCGAGCGCAGCTCAGGTCAGCTTGCCGTAGTCGGCCGGGCTCCAGGCGAGCAGAGCGTACAGCTGGGTCATCGCTCCCTGATCGCGCAGCTGGGCGGCCTGGCCAGTGCCCGCCACCGGCTCGCCAGCATCGTTGAAGTAGAACAGGTTCGACTGCCGGTCCCGCGCAGACGGGTTGGTCCATGCTCGCTCAGCGTACGACCGCATGCTGTGCAGGATGCTGCTGCGTAGGGACGTGCTCGCGTACGGATAGAGCATCAGCATGTTCTGGAACAGCATGGCGTTGAAGCTCGGCGGTTGCTCCTCGAAGCTGCCGTACGCGCTCAGCGCCTTGGTGGCGATATCGGCCGCCCGGCCAAGATACGCCCTGTCGGCCGTGAGCTGATAGCGGAGCACGTTCACCCCGATCATCACACCCTGGTTGTAGCTCCACAGATTCGTATCGATGCTCCCGTCGCTTCGCACCGCGTTCCAGTACAGTCCGCTCCCGCTCCGAGTACTGTCCACGCGGGCATCGACCCAGTTCCCCATGTTGCTCGCGCCCAGGGCCCCGGGCGAGGCGGAGACCGCGCCGTCTCCGGCATAGCTCGTGGAGCCAGTGAGCAGGCGCAGGTGGTAGCCAAGCTCGGCGTTACCCGCCGTGGCGCCCGTTCCCCGATCGTGGTTGGTGAGGCCGTAGCCGACACCCTGGTGGACCCAGAACATGCCACCGACATCCGGCTCCTGCGCGTTGGCGCACCACCCAGCGCGCGCGAACGTGAACAACTGCTTGGCTCGGTCGAGTGAGGCGGTCAGCCCCATCCGATACTGTTGGACGAACGCCAGCGCGAGCCAGGCATTGTCGTCGTAGTACCTGTCACCACCACCCTGGGTGATGACGTACGAGTCGTACGCCGGTGGATTGGCATGACCGTTCCAGTAGTTCGCCAGAGCAGCGAAGCGATTCTGGACCGCCGAGGCGTAGTTCGCGCCGCCGACGAGGCTGCCCGGTACGCCGGCGAGCGCCAGCGTTCCGACTACGGCCCGGCTGAGCTCCCACACAAAGGAGTACGTGTCGCCGCCGCTCCAGGGGCAGGTCTGACGGTACAGCGACGTTCCGTCCTGAACGAAAAAGTGCTTCTGCATCGCGTTGTAGACGGCTACGGCGCGATTGGCATTCGTCTGCGCGTTCGGCGCCGCTACTGGCTCGGCCACACTTGATTGTGCCCGTAACCGGCATGCAGCCCGCAAGCGACGGCCAGACGGGGACTGGCGGAATGCGGCCAATGGTCGATGCTTGTACGGGTGACCATGCGCGACGTACATCCAACCCGTGCGGGCGGCCCCGCGAGTGCTTCGAGTGTGACTGCGCTCCTGCGCGAGCGTGTGCGAGCCTTGAGCCTGTTGGCCAGTGCAACGCTCCTGACGCGCGTCATCGTCAAGGATGTGCTGACCAGGTATACGCGGACTCGGCCCGACTATCTGGAGGTCGCCGACGCACTGCGACGTGCGCAAGACGGCCGGGGCGAAGCCGAGCAGAGGCTCGCGGCCAGCATGGGCGAGCTCGAGGGCGCCGTCACGGGGGCCAGAGAGCTGGCCGTGGCGGCTGAGTTTCGCGAGGCGCGCACACGCGCCGTCATGAATAGCGTTGCTGACGGTGTGGTCGTATTCGATAGAAACGGGATCATTCAGAGCTGCACCCCGTCTGGAGAACGGATCTTCAAGGTCAAACCGGGCGCGCTCCTGGCGACTCAGCTACGACTGCTCATTCCCTCACTGGAACTCTCGCCTGAAATCATCGCCGTGGGTACCCGTGAGGTCGACGGACGCCACATCGGCGGCATGCTCTTCCCTCTCGAAGTGACGATCAGCCCGATCGCCTCGGATGAGTACCCGTTGTGGATCGCCGTCGTACGTGACGTCACCCACCGCAGAGAAGTCGCAACCGCGGTCGCAGAAGCGCGGGACGCTGCGCTGCAAGCGGTCCGCATCAAGAGCGAGTTTCTGGCAACCATGAGTCACGAGATCCGAACGCCCATGAACGGGATCATCGGGATGACCGAGCTGCTTCTGGACACCGATCTCGATCCACAACAGCGAACCTACACCGAAGCCGTGCAGCGCTCAGGCGAGGCGCTGTTGAGCCTCATCAACGATATTCTCGACTTTTCGAAGCTCGAAGCTGGCAAGCTGCACATGGAGCACATCGACGTCAACGTGCGGCAGGTGGTCGAGGACGTAGTCGAATTGCTGCGCGATCAGGCCGACCGCAAGGGGTTGGAGTTTGCCTGCCACGTCGACCACACGCTCCGGGACGGCCTGCTCGGCGATCCGAGCCGTCTGCGGCAGATTCTGTTGAACCTGGTCGGTAACGCCATCAAGTTCACCCCTAGCGGTGAAGTGCGGGTTCGCGCGTATGTGGCAGAGGACCTGACCAGCACGTTGTTGGTGCGCTTTGAAGTCACCGATAGCGGTATTGGCATCGACGCTGAAACCCAAACCCGCTTGTTCGCACCATTCGTCCAGGCTGATGGGTCCACGACGCGCAAGTACGGCGGCACGGGGCTGGGGCTGGCCATTTGTCGGCAACTGGTTGAGCGGATGGGCGGCCGGATTGGCGTCGACAGCGCGGCCGGCCAGGGCAGCACCTTCTGGTTCACGGTCGCGTTTGCCCGCGGCAGCACTGCCGACGAGGCCCAGCCGGCCCAGACAGGTGTGGAGTCCATGCCTCCGGCGCGTCTGTCGGTGGTCAAGCGTACCCCCATGCCTCGCACAGATCTCGCGCCTCTGCTCGTCGCCGAAGACTCCACCATAAACCAGCAGGTTGCTCTGGGCATGCTCAAGAAGCTCGGCCTGGCTGCCGACGTTGTTGCAAACGGCAGGGAGGCAGTGGCGGCGCTGGCGCGGACCACCTATGCGGCGGTGCTCATGGACTGCCAGATGCCCGAGATGGATGGCTTCGAGGCCACCTCCGAAATACGCAGACGCGAAGGCTCCGCACGCCATACCCCCATCATTGCCATGACAGCCAATGCCATGCAGGGCGATCGTGAGCGCTGCCTGGCCGCGGGCATGGACGACTACGTGTCCAAACCCGTTCGGATCGAAGAGCTTACGGCAGCCCTCGTTCGCCGCATCGGCCGCAAGGGCGACGAGCTGGCGACCGTTCCTCAGGCCGCCCCAGACACACCGAAGGTTCAGCTTGTTGAGGCCGACCCGTTCGATCGCGCGTTGCTCGAGGCGCTGCCACCTGGTTTGCGAGCTGGTCTGTTAGTACTGTTTTTTCAGGAAGTGCCAATGCGACTCGAACGGGTGAAGGCCGCGGTCCAGGATGCCGACGCTGCGGCACTGCAGGCGGCCGCACACATATTCAAAGGTGACGCTGCAACGGTTGGTGCTCGCGACGTTGCCAGGCTGTGCCGAGCGCTCGAGCAGAGTGCCCAGCAGGACGACCTGGGAGACTGCGAGCCGCTTGTGGAACAGCTCGAAGCAGCGCTCGCCCGCGCCCAGGCAGCGCTTCCGGACACTGCGCCCGACCAGTGCGCGGCGTGATGCTGCATGACTGACCAACGCATCCGCGTCCTGATAGCAGACGACAGGGCGCTCCAGCGAATGCACCTGTCGCAGCTCATCGCCGAGCAGCCCGACATGGAGGTCGTAGGCAACGCTGCCTCTGGCCAGGACGCTGTGCGGCGTGCCAACGATCTGCAACCTGACGTCGTCCTCATGGACGTCCATATGCCAGACATGGACGGCATCCAGGCAACCTGGCAGGTATCGTCGAAGGTTCCCAACGGAGCCGTGATCATGGTCACCTCCGAGGAGCGCATCGACTTCCTTCAGAAAGCGATGAGCGCCGGCGCCACAGGCTACGTGCTCAAGCCGTTCGGAAACGGCGAGCTACTGCTCCAGAGCGTCCGCGACGCGTACCAGCGTCTCCAGAGTCGAAACGTGCTCTTGACGCACGCGCCTGCGCCGCCGCCGGTTGGGCTGGCACTCGGCAAGCGCATCGCAGTGGTCGGCACCAAGGGCGGCGTTGGTAGCACGACGGTCGCGGCCACCCTGGCGCTGGCGCTGCGGCGCAAGACACAGGGCTCGGTCGTGTTGTTCGATTGCGACGTGCAGCTCGGCGATGCCGGCCTGCACCTGGGTGTTACCGGTGAGCATTCCATCCTGGATCTGCTGCCGCACGTCGATGCACTCGACTCGTCGATGCTGGCCCAGGTGATTCAGCGCCACCCCAGCGGGGTGGGGATACTCGACCGACCCGCACAGCCAGAGCTTGCCGAAACGGTGACGGGCGAACATGTGCGCAGTATTTTGAGCGCTCTAGCGCGGTCATACGACTGGGTCGTCGTGGACACGATGCAGTTTTACGACGAACGCACGCTGGGCGTGCTGGATGGATCTGACGTTATCGTGGTCGTACTCACCGGGCACCTCGGGGCTCTCAGGAACGCGCGTCAGTTCCTCGGGTTGGCAGAACGGCTGGGCTACCCCAGAGAGCGGATGTGCTTCGTCTTGAACCGCGCCAACAGCATTGGCGGACTGACCCTGGATGACATCGCTGGCGTACTCGGCACGAAGCAGGTGTTTCGGCTCCCCAGCCTGGGCGCGCAGCTGACGCTTGCCCTCAATGATGGACGACCCGTAGCCACCGACCTGTTTGCACAGGCGTTCGACCCCATTGTCGAAAAGGTGCGCGAGCTGTCGGCTGTTATCCCGGGCCGTTGAGCGCGGCTGGCTGGCTCGCCGACAATCGCCCGGCCGGGATCAGGACCCCGTCGCCGACCCGCAGCCCAACGTTGGCCGGCAGGTCATTCACCAGTCGGACTTGCTCGGACGAAACCTCGTAGCGCTGACCGAGACTCTCCAGAGTGTCGCCTGACTGAACACGGTAGAAGAAGCCGTACAGGTCGGGGATCACCAGCTCAACGCCTGGCACCAACGGCTCAGACGCTACGAGTTGAGGGTTCACGGCTAGCAGCCGAGCTTCGGTCACGCCGAACCGGCGCTTGATGAGGTCGAGATCGACACCGGCGTACACCACGAAGTGGACCTCTGAGACGCCAGCCGAGACTGGTAGCACCAGGGCCGACGCAGATGGTGCCGGCGCTGGTGTACTGGGCGCTGGGGTGCTGGGCGCTGGGGTCGGGTTCGCCGCGGGCACGCGCGGGGCGAGTGCCAGGCGAGCCCGGGCTTCGTCCAGTGTCAGCAGCGTAGTCGCCCGCGGCTGATCGGCCACCTGACGTACCGTGTAGGCCAGCGGCAGACCTCGCCGCACCAGGTGTCCGAGCAGCATTGTCGCATCTGCCGGCGCCTCGATCAGGACATCGGCGTAGTCGCTGCTGACTGTCACCGCCACGACTCGCGCACCGCTCACCACCGGGCCGACCAGACCCGGTCCGTCCGGGCCATCGGGCAGCGTGACCAGCACGTCGAGCACCGCGTCCGGGTGCAGTTGCGCCAGGGGTACGGAGTCCGCCTTCAGGCGCAGGCCTACGGCCATGTGGCCGGCGACAATTCCCGTTGCTGAGGAGTCGCCACCGACCGCCGGGCCTGGGGCGACCACCTCGACCCGAGCAGCATCCGGCGTCGGCGTGGGCGGCCGCGGCAGGCCGAAGCCGACGGAGCTCAGCAAGGCCAGAGCGACACCGAAGACGCCCAGCCCGCTCAAGCCAGCCAGAGCCACGCCCGACCGGTGCCCAAACAGTTGTGTTGAGTGTCTTGAAGCTCATCCCGTTCCTACGACCGAGCGCCCGAGTCACGCGCCCGCGTACTACGTGTTACGGTTTCTCTGAGCTCAGCATCGGCACAATGCGCAGGTCCGTAAGACGCCGCCAGCCACGACGTCATCGCCAGGCGGGCCAGGCGCTGGTGATGGCCGCTCTAGCCATGGTTGCACTGTTGGCGTTTGTGGGCCTGGTCCTCAGCGCGGGCTTGTTCCTGGTCGAACGTCGCCACCTGCAGAACGCGGCCGATGCGATCGCCCTGGCAGCAACCTGGCGCGTTCTCGACGAGCAAACCTCGCGTGTCTTTCTCGATTCGGCCGTGCTCGCCGCTGCAGGCCGGCTGGTAACAGAAAACAAGGTGGCCGGGCGAGCGCTGAGCCTGGTCTACGTGGACCAGACCGGCTCCGTGCGTGGCAATGTGGGCAGTGGCATCATGCCGCCCGCGGCAGCTGGCGTGCGAGTGCACCTCAGCGGTCCGTTCCAAACGATCCTGGCGGGATTTGTCGGCACGGACACCATCCAGGTCAGCGCTGATGGCGAGGCACGACTGGTTCCCGTTGCTCAGCCGGCACCACCCGCCGGCCTGGCTCAAGCAGCCGGCCTCCTGCCACTTGTTCCCGTAGCCGTGCCGCGTGCGCGCTACCTCGACGCTGTCAGCAAGCCCGTTGGCAGCCCCGTGGCCACCTCCTACGACCTGTACAGCGTGCCCGACCTGTTTCTGGACCTGCGGACTGTTACCAACGGTCGGGCGGCGCGGTCGTTTGGCGACATGCACACCAACCTTCAGTACTGGTCTGACGGCAGCCACCAGTATTGGTCTGATGGGAGCCCGGCTGACGCGACCCTGGTGGTCGGCTCTCAGGTAGCCCTCGCCACCCCCATCCCCGCCAGTACCGCGTATGCCCCTGATGTACAGAGCGGACTGTCCGACAACTGGCGGCGTCAGAAGCTACCCACCGATGCGGCGTATACGGGCCTGGGGTGGCCTGACTATCTTTTGATCAGTCTGCCGCTGTGCGAGCCTTGCTCGGCGCCGAACGTCACGGTTGTCGGTTTCGCACGCTTCAAGCTGGTCAAAACCGACATCCGTGTCGGCAGCCTGGTTGGTTGGTTCGTGCCCTTCACGAATGATCCCAGCACCATTGTTCGACAGCCTGGTGGGCCATTGTGGGGGCCAAGCGCGGTGGCGTTGACGCGCTAGGGGGCGATGTCCGCGGCAGAATGCTGGCGTCGGTCTCAGCGGGCCAGCATGCTGCTGCTGGCCGTGACGTTGACGTCGCCGACGGCTGAGCCAATGAGGGGCGAAATGGCGGCGAACGGGTAGCTCAGCGCGACTCGGACGATCGACGGCGGCGTGCCCGTCACCGAAACGGTGAACGGTCGAAGCTGAGTCGTGTCGACGCCCAGAGCGACGTTGGCGACAATTCCGCGCACCTCGACCAGACAATTGGCGCTCGCATTCGAGCACGTGCCGTCGTACACGTGCAGCGCCGCGTACCGGGCGCCCTCGCGGGCGGCGTTGTTGAGTGAGACTGCCGCTATCACGACCCGTCCCGCATCGAGCACTCCCAGGATTAGTAGCAGGAGAATCGGCATGGCGAGTGCGAACTCGAGTCCTGCCTGCGCCGGCCGCCTGCGGCTCATGGGATCCCCTGGCTCAGGGCTCCAGTCAGATTGAGAGCTGGCGGTCCCAAAACAAACAGGAACAGCGTAGGCAGGATGAACACGACCATTGGAAAGAGCATTTTGACCGGCGCCTTGAGCGCCTGTGTCTCGGCGCGTCGACGGCGTGTTGCCCGCAGCACCCGCGCCTGACTCTTCACCGCCGTGACAAGGCTGCTGCCAAGTTGCTCGGATTGGATGATGCTGCTGGTCAGGAGCCGAACGTCGTCGCTCTTGCACCGCTCGGACAACCGCACAAACGCCTCCTGGCGTGAGAGACCTATGCTGATGTCGCTCAGGACTCGTTGCAGCTCATCGGTCAGCGGCGAGTGCGAGCGATCGCAGATGATTCCGATGGCGCGGTCGAGACCCATACCCGCGTCGAGGCCAAGCGCCAGCAGGTCAATCACGGTGGGCAGATCGGTCAGAATGTGACGCAGGCGCGCCTGGCGGCGGCTCTTGAGCCAGAGCGTGGGGACTGCCCAGCCACCTGCAGCCAGTACTGGCAGAAGCAGCAACCCAGCGCCCCAATTCGCCATGCACACGCCAAGCCCGGTCAGCAACCCACTCGAAGCGAGCGCGATCTTCCAGCCCAGGATTTCGGTCGGGATTATCCGGCCAGCGAGTCCGCCGCCATCGATGAGTCCAGCCAGCTGCTCGACTCTGGCCGGCCATCGCCTGCCAGCTAGCGTCCCAAGGGCCGCAAACGACGACCGCGGGCTGGGTCGACGTACTGCTGCGCCGCGGCTCTGCGAGGGGCCCAGGTTGAAAGCCAGCAGACGCGCCCGCCTGTCGCTTCCCAGGCGGGAGCGCAGGCCAGCCATGATGAGCAAGGCCACGCCGAGTCCCCAGGTTGCCGCGATCAACAGCTCGACTGGCGGCGATCCCACCACGCTAGAGCTTCACACGGCTGAGCAAGCGCATCGTTCCCCAACCCAGTCCCAGAAGCACGCCGCCGATACCCAGCAAGACTCGGCCAGTGGGCAGCGAAAACATTGGCTCGACAAATGGTCGATCGACAAGGAGAAGAAGCATCAGTACTCCGACCGGCAGCATTGCCAACGTGTTGGAGGCCATGCGCTGTTGCGCTGTCAGTGCCTGCACCTGCTCGCGCAGATCGAATCGTTCGCGCAGCGTGACGACGACCGAATCGAGAACGACGGCCAGGTTTCCGCCCACCTGAGCGTGAATCCAGATGACGGTGCTGACCATGGTGTAGTCAGCCAATGCGGTGCGCCCCGCGAGATGCGTCAGACTGTCGGTCAGACTCGATCCCACCCCGAGCTCGCGCCCAACGCTCCCGAATTCAGTTGCAGTAGGTTCTGGGCTCTCTCGGGCAACCATGGCGATGGCTTGTGGCACGCTGTAGCCAGCCCGCAGGCCCGCGGACAGCATCTCGAGTGCGGCCGGCGCTTGCTGCTCCAGCCGCCGATACGCGGCCGATTGGCGCCGCAGCCAGACCATGATCCCTACCCCGGCTGCAGCAGGCAGACCCCAGGCAAGGTAGCCGCTCACGAGCAGCATGAGCCCGCCTACGAGGGCTATCCCGATTGACACCCGCGTCGTGATGATCTGACGCGCGATGAGCGTTTGAGGGAGCCGCCCACCAGCGTGCTCGATTCGGGTCCAGACGGCGTGGCCGGGCCGGCTAGCTGCAGACGGGCTGGTTTGAAGTCCGACGACCTGGGCGAGTCGGCGACTGCGGTTCATGCGGCTTCTGCGGCGCACTGACGCGTACGTCACCAGGCCGGCGCCGATGCCGGCCAGGGCGGGCGCGCCGAATGTCACGAAGCCCGCCAGCTCGGCCATCAGGAACCTGCCAGCAGACGCGCGCGGAGGTCCCGTTCGGTCACCACCTCGGGCGGGTGCGGGGCGATCGACGCATCGCTTGGTAACAACGCGGCGAACATTCTTACTCCGAGGCCTTGCGCTGAGCGGACGAACAACGCCTGTTCGGGTGACACCGCGAGCGTCAGGACACTGTCGCCGGAGCCCTGCAGCACCTGCACGTCCGCTAGCAACATACGTGTTGTTGCGTAGCCTTCGTTGAGCTCAGCGGGAATGAACGCGAGCACGTCCACATAGTCCCCGGTTCGAGCGAAGGCACCGGCGCCACCCATTCCATCGAGAGCCACCACCAGGGCGCCCATGGAACCCGCAACCGTGGGGTGAGCGACGTGCGGGTCCGCGGTCGGAGTGCTGATGTCGACCACCGGCTCTGCGGCCTGAACGGAGACGGGCGAGGACCTGGACCCGATCAGCCACACGCTGGACCCCAGTGCCAGCACCAGCGCCAGAACCCCGGCCAGAACGAATCTATCCCTCACCGGTCTTTCTCTCGCCTAACTATCGGCATTCAAATGCTGCCCCAAGAGGACCGACCGGCAAGTCTCCGCCACGTATGCGGCTCCGTTCAAACAGATTGCCTGGAGGGGCGACTCCGTGGCAGAAGACTTTTCGGCCGCCCCTCTAGTGCGGAGTCCGTCTGGGCGTGCTCTCGCGGACGGGGTTCGTTCGGCCGAGACTTAAAGGATCACGTGGAGGAGTCGTCGGCGGGCCCAGTCGCTGGTTGAGCTCGCACTGGTTTCGCCAGTGCTGCTGCTGCTCTTGCTGATTATGGTGGACCTCGGCCGATTGTTTGCCGATTGGGTAGTCCTCTCGAACGCGGCTCGCGAGGGCGCCTACCTGGCCTCGTTCGCCTACAAGGACCCTTCGCTGCTGGATCCGGCGATCAGAGATACCGTCGTACGTGAGGGCTCGGCTGTCGGAATCACGCGGCCGGAGATCACGATTACGTACGCGGCCGACATCGTAAACGTGACGCTGACACATGGCTTCCGGCCGTTTTCACCATTCATCGGCTCGATCATGGGCGGCTCGGTTCCAGTCAAGGCGAGCGCGTCGTTCCACGTACCGCTGCAGCCGACCATGCCAGCCACGGTTCTGCCCACGCCGGCGACGTTCACGCCGACACCAACCCCAACAGCCACGCCTACCGCCACGGCCACGCCTACCGCCACGGCCACGCCTACCGCCACGGCCACGCCCACCGCCACGGCCACGTTCACCGCCACGGCCACGCCCACGTTCACGGCGACGGCCACCAACACGAGCACGCCCACGCCACCCGCCACCCCCACACCAACGGCCATGGCCGACCCGACGGTCGCTCCGTACATCCAGGAAGTCCTGGCGGATGGCCCGGTGCTCTTCTGGCCCCTGGACGAGTCGGTTGGAGCCACCAGCACGTGGGACGTGAGCGGCAATGGGTATGACGGAACGTTTGTGAATGGCTTCAGTACGGTCGGCAGCGCCGTGAGCGGCGATCCAAGCGCGGTCGTGCTGAACGGAGCCGGGCAGGCGGTCCAGTCGCCGGACCTGACGTCCGCATGGACAACCGCGCCGCAATCGGCCAGCGATACCTCGATGACGCTCGAGGTGTGGTTCATGGCGAATGCGGCTGGAACCGTGGTGGACGAGATCGACCCTACCGGTGCATGGCACGACAGTCAGATCGAAGTCGAGTCGGACGGTCGGGTGCTGGGCCGCGTCTGGAATGGCGCGCCGCCGATTGTGCTGGGCAGGGTGAGCTTTGGCAGCTGGCACTACGCGGTGCTGCGGTACAACTCTGCCACGCAGACTCTGGACAGCATGCTCGACGGTGTGCTGGCAGGCAGTCAGTCTGGCGTGTTGCGTCAGGCACCCTGGAACGACGGCTACGCGCTCACCTATGCCCTTGGCCAGTCCGACTCGACCAATCTCGGCTCGAGCGCGGACTTCGATGGGGCTGTAGACGAGTTCGCCGTGTACAACACCGCGTTACCGACCGCTCGCTTGCAGGCCCACTTCCAGGCGCGGTAGTGGCGATCGCCCGCTTGCCTGCGTTTCAGACGCGGTCCGACTGGCGGCCGCGGCGGACTGCTACCTGAACCAGACGCTTGTACAGGGGAAATGGGAGTCGGCGGATGGTCTTGACGGTCCAGGCCACCCGGCGCGGAAAATCGATCTCGTCCTGGTCGGTCGCCAGTCCCCGCACGATGACCGCGGCAGCGGCCTCGGGGTCGATCAACGCCGGCATCGCAAAGCGATTGGCCTGGGTGAGCGGAGTGCGCACGAACCCCGGATGGATGATGGTCACACCCACTCCGCGTGGTTGCAGGTCGAACCGGAGCGCTTCGAAGGCATACGTCAGGGCCGCCTTGGATGCGCCGTAGGCCGCCGCATTGGGCAATGGGATCAGCGCAACCAGGCTGGAAGTGACGGCCAGACGCCCCCAACCCTGGCGCAGCATGCCTGGCAGGACCGCCTCCGCGCCGTACATGGCGCCGAACACGTTGACCCGCATCGTTTCGACGATGTCTTCAGCCGCGAACGCGGTACCCGAGACGGGCCGATACGTGCCGGCGTTGAAGAACGCCAGATCGAGGCCACCCCACTCTGTCTCGAGTCGTGCAATAACGCTCTTGACCGCGTCGGGTCGTGTCACATCCGCTGGCAGAGCCAGCACTGGCCGCTGCGTCGTCCCATACCTTGCCGCCACTTGCTGCAGGTTTTCCACGCTCCGGGCGGTGATAGCGACGCGCGCCCCCGCGCGAATGAGATTTGCGACGACTGCTTCTCCAATGCCCGAGCTGGCACCTGTCGCCCAGACTCGGGCGCCCGTGAGCTTCATGCGGAGCCCAAACGTGAGTCGAATGATTGAACCGATCTCTCGTCGCCAGCGTAAACCCTTGTATGCGGCGTGACCATGCAGCACCTCCTACTCCGGATACGCTCGCGGGACCTCACTAGATGCGCATCGCCGTCGTAGGCGCCGGCATTTCAGGTTTGGCGGCAGCCTACGCTCTGTCGCAAGCCCATGAGGTGGAGGTGTTCGAACGCGACCAGCGCCTGGGCGGCCACGCGCACACCCACTCGATTCGGTATGCAGGTCAGGACTGGCACCTGGACTCCGGGTTCATCGTCTTCAATCGCCGTACCTATCCGAACTTCATCCGCTTCCTTGGGCAACTGGGCGTGGCTAGCCGCATCAGCGACATGGCCCACAGCGTGCAGTGCTTGCGCTGCCGCCTGGAGTACTCCAGCTACGGTTTACGCGGTTATTTCGCTCAACGCCGGCGGCTCGTGGATGGTCCACACCTGGGCTTGCTCGCCGACCTCCCCCGCTTCTTCCGCAATGCACGCCTGCTGCTCGGCCGCATCTCCAGCGAGGACCGCTCGCTCGGCAAGTTCCTGGAGGATGGTCGGTACTCGGCGGGCTTCATTCGCCACTATTTGCTGCCGATGGGCGCGACCGTGTGGTCGGCGCAGCGTCGCGACATGCGTGGATTTTCGGCCCGCCACTTTCTGGGATTCTTGCAAAACCACGGCAAACTGGCCCTGTCTGGTGCGCCGCCTTGGTACACGATAGAAGGTGGGAGCAGGGCCTACGTGGACGCGGTCGCGCGCCGGCTCGGACACCGCGTCCACGTGGCGACTCCGGTACGTCGCATCTGCAGGGACGGCTCTGGGGTGGACCTCCACCTGAGCGATGGGGTCCGTCGCTTTGACAAAGTCGTCCTCGCCACCCACGCCAATGTGAGCCTTGGATTGATCGGCGACGCAAGCTCAGCCGAACGCGACGCGCTGGGTCCGTTTCGTTACGCTCGCAATCGAGCGGTGCTGCACACGGACGCCTCTGTGCTGCCCAAAGCCGCCAACGCACGGGCAGCCTGGAACACCGTCGTCGAGGATTGCCACGATGAGACCGGGCAGGTGCAGGTGAGCTACGATTTGAATCGGCTGCACGCCCTTTCAGCCGACGCGCCCCAGTTCTGCGTGTCCCTGAATTACCCGGGCGCGATCCATGGCGACATCCTGGCGAGCATGGACTATGACCACCCGATCCAGGACGCGCCGGCGATTGCCGCGCAGCCGCGGGTCCAGGCGCTGAATGGGAGTCGCAACACCTATTTCTGTGGTGCGTATCTCGGCCACGGGTTTCACGAGGACGGTCTCGTCTCCGCGCTTCGGGTCGCCGACCACTTTGGCCTGGGGCTATGACCGAGTCGACCCTCGGGTTCGCATCGGCCCTGTACCTGGGCCATGTCGTTCACGCCCGGCGCGCACCAGCGCATGCCTTCAAAGCCCCGGTGTACTTCACTCTGTTTGATCTGAGCGAGCTCAAGACGCTCGATCAGCGGCTGCGCTTGTTCGGCTACAACCGCCGCGCCCGCGTCACCTCGTTGTGGGATCGCGACCACCTGGGCGTGCCGGAGCGTTCGATAGCTGAGAACCTGCGTGCATTCCTGGAGGCTCGGGGCGTCTCGAAGTACCCGGACCGAGTCTTCCTGCTGACCCAGTCTCGCGTACTCGGCTACGTCTTCAACCCGCTCAGCGTGTTTTACTGCCTGGACGGGCTGGGCGAGCTCACGCGCCTGGTGGCAGAAGTCCACAACACGTATGGCGAGGTACACCCGTATTTGCTCGAATCGCGCGACGGCAGCGGTGAGTTTCGAGGCGAGCAGAAAAAGGTCTTCCACGTCTCGCCGTTCATGACCCTGGACGGGACCTACAGCTACGCTTTCTCGACTCCGGGCGCCAGCATCGACGCACGTCTGGACCTCGTCGAAGGTGGACACAAGAAGTTCGGAGCACAGCTCATGCTGCGACGGGTTCTACTCAGCGATCGAGCGCTGCTCGGCATGCTGGTGCGCTACCCCTTGATGCCACAGCGCGTGATAACGTCGATCTACTGGCAGGCACTCAAACTCTGGCGTAAGGGAGCGGTGTTCCACTCGAAACCCGCGTACGATCCCCTGGCCGCTGTGGAGGGCACCGCGCGCTGATGGCGACCAATGCCGCCTCCGAACCGAGCACCGCCAGGTCGGGCGGCTTGGCGGGGGCGATCCTCGATCGAGCGAGCGACGCACTGCTCGGCCGCATTGCCAGACAAGCCACACTGGACCTGCTGGCGCAGTGGCGGATTGGCCGTATCACCGTGCATCTGCCGGAGGGCGACGTTCTGACGGCTGGTCCGCCAGACGCCGAGCAGCACGCTACGCTGCGAATCCGCAACGCGGCGTTCTTTCGGAAGCTCGCGCTGCACGGACCGCTGTGGATCGGCGAGTCGTATATGGACGGGGACTGGTGGGCGGATGACCTGGCTCGCTTCATCGAGCTGGCTATCCGCAATCAGAACGGCCTCTCGGGTCCTGCCTGGCTGTCCCAACTCGGCAATCTGCCAAACACGTTGCGACATCGTACGCGACCCAACACCCGCACGGGCGCCCGACGCAACATCCGGGCCCACTACGACCTGAGCAATGACCTGTTTGCGCTGTTTCTCGACGAGACCATGGCGTACTCCTCCGCGATCTTCGAGCAGCCGGAACAATCGCTCAGGGATGCACAGGCAAACAAGTTCGCGATGCTGGCTCGGAAACTCCGGCTAGGTCCAACTGACCACGTTCTCGAGATCGGGTGTGGCTGGGGAGGCTTTGCCATCTTCGCGGCGGCCACCTACGGTTGCCGCGTGACGGGCATCACCCTGTCGGAAGAGCAGCAGAGACTTGCCGCCGAGCGTGTGCGCTCGGCGGGCCTGCAGTCCCTGATCGACATTCAGCTTTCCGACTACCGCGAGGTCGGGGGGTCGTTTACGAAAATTGTGTCCATAGAAATGCTGGAAGCCGTGGGTCAGGAGTACTGGGGTGAGTTTTTTGGAACCTGCGATCGGCACCTCGCAGCCGGCGGCCTGATGGGACTCCAGGTGATCACGGTCGCCGACCGGGACTTTGCCGCGCATGCCGGCCAGAGTCACTGGGTGCAGAAGTACATTTTTCCGGGCGCGCTCCTGCCATCATTGCTGGAGTTGTCTCGCGCGATGTCGGATGCGAGTCAGTTCGGCGTCTACCACCTCGAAGACATCGGCCAACACTACGCCACCACTCTGGAACGCTGGCGGACCGCGTTCAACAGTCAGCTCGGGCGTGTGCGAGGGCTCGGTTTCGACGAGCGCTTCATCCGTATGTGGGATTTTTACCTTGCGGCTTGCCAGGCCCGGTTCGAGACTCGCACCCAGCACGCGTTGCAGCTCGTGCTTGCGCGGCCGGGCGCGCGATCTCGTAGTTATCAGGCTGCCATAGGGCGCACCTCGACCCACTTTCCCTCGCGTCCGCTGCGGATGATCGCGTCGATGACTCGCATATTGGCGACGGCGTCTTCGAGCGGAGTGGGGACGGGGGTGTTGTCGATGATGGCCCGCGAGAAGGCATCACCCTGGAGCGTGTACTGATTGCAAGCGTCCAGGATCAGCTCGTCGACGGTCGAATCGTGCGCGTACCAGATCCGGCAGGGCCGCTTGGCTGGCGCATTGAAGGGTATCTCGATCTCGACTCGGCCCGTTGTCCCAAAGATATTGACTCGCTGATACGGCGAGAGCTGGGTCGAACAGGTGAAGGTGGCCGTGCCGCTGGGGAAGTCGAGCAGGCTCGAGACGAGACGATCGGTCTTGAATTGTGGGTCGTACTCCACCTTGGCACAGACACGCGTCGGCTCCTCTCCGAAGATGAAGCGGGAGAGCGAGATGTTGTAGCAGCCGATGTCCATCAGTCCCCCGCCGCCGTGCTCGGCCTGGTTGCGGATATTGGCAGGGTCGAGATTCGAGTACGAAAAGAAGGACTGGATGGTGCGTACGTCCCCGAGGGCGCCAGCGGTCATCAGCCCCTTTGCGCGCTGCCACTGTGGATGGTGGCGGTACATGAACGCTTCCATCACCTTCAGGTGAGGGTAGTGAGACGACGCCTCCACGAGGGTTTGGGCTTCGTCAGCGGTCAGGGCGATTGGCTTTTCACACAGCACGTGCTTGCCCGCCTCGAGCGCCTTGATGGACCAGGGCACGTGCTGTTCGTTGGGCAGGGGAATGTAGACGGCGTCCACTTCTGGATCGGCCAACAACTCGGCGTACGATCCATAGGCTCTGGGTATCCCCAGCTTTTCGGCCACCCCAGCCGCACGCTGTTTGTCACGCGAGGCGATTGCGGTTACCTCCGTCAGCGTGCCCTGTTGCATTGCCGGAATAACCTGGTTGGTGCCAATCCTGGCCGTACTGAGTACGCCCCAACGAATCTTGCGCATATCTCTCCTTCAGGTCGCGAAGCGCTGTGGTCATCATATTCGTAGATGACGTAAACGCTCCTCGAGGAGCGCCGCGGCGCCGACGAGGTCGCCGTTGCCTGCCAGTCCTTCGACCTCTCCGTCCAGAGGCGCTTGCCATGCGTCGGGCGCCACTGCCCTACGTTCGGTGCCAAGACTGTCCCGCACGTTAGCAGCCACCTCCAGGAGCTCACTCCAGTGGGTAGGTAACCTTGCGTCCAGCCATTCGCGGACGCGGCGGGCCATGGCCGGGCTCCGGCATGGGTTGAAACGGCGACGATCAGCGCTCCACGGCGGGTAATCGCGGGGGCGATGAAGTCACAATTTGCGACGTCGTCAACGGCCAGAACGGGGATGCCGCGGGTCCGAGCTTCCGCGGCGACCTGGGCATTCAACTCGCGGTCATCGGTTGCCCCGAAGGCAAGGTCGGCTTCCGCCAGGTCACCCGCCGCGTATGGCCGAGCAAGCCAGCAGCTCTTGTCGGGTGGCATGTTCGGCAATCGCTGGTCCAACCTCAGGCGAGATCACGGTGAGTGCTCCGAGGCCGCAGGGCAACAGGGCCTGGACTTTCGACGCCGCGATCGAGCCTCCACCGACGACCACAACGTGCTTGCGAACGAGATCCAGAAACGCGGGAAAGTACTGGTAATGGCGATCGCTGCTGGTGCGTGGCACGCGCCACAGTGACATAGTTGACGAGACCGTGGAATCGGATGGTGTGCCCAAAGTTGCGCCCCCTAGCAAGCTGCGGAAAAGGCCCACTCCGGTCGGCTTTGACTCTTCCGGCCGAGTGGGTGGGGCGGATACGGTAGAAGCATCTTCGAGTGAGGTGGCGTGGATGCGCGGGCGACGTGAGCCGCAGGCAACGATGCTAGCGTTTGTGGACCTGGAGGAGCGGGTGCCGCAGAATCATCCGTTGCGGGTCGTCAAGCCATTGGCTGAGCGTGCCCTGGCTGAGCTGTCGCCAGTCTTTGACG
>JAABUQ010002050.1_pt1 | contig 40979 bp, 32 predicted proteins | sample 5560001 | NCBI WGS metagenome assembly JAABUQ01 (sample SAMN10711888, study PRJNA513371) | rock metagenome | isolation source: Antarctica rocks | place: Antarctica: Victoria Land, Finger Mt nord | collected 2015-12-18
CGCTTGCCCTGCTCGTCAGCGTTGAAGCCCTCGTAGAGGAAATCTCGCAGAAAGCGCCCGTTCTGCGAAATGCCCTCTCCATAGACCCGCCGCACGGGAACGAGCGCGTCACCATTGTTCTTCGCGTAGGAGGCAAAATCCCTTACAGCCGCAAAACCGAGGCCAGCGACCGCCGGGTCAACCGCAACGTAAACATATTCGTAGATCCTGGCAGGTTGAAAACCGCCATTCAAATGAATGTGCTGTTTACTTGGTGTGAGATGGCCATCAACTTTGCGAGCGAACTGCCAGTCGGCTCGTGGAATGGTTGTGCGCGAAGCCTCACGCGTGTCCCTGACAGTAAGCACGTTTCGCAAGTCGTAAGGGTCGCTGACCGGATACTCAAGGCCTCCAATATTGCCGGTGATAAGATGCCCGAGCGGGATCTCTTCCATTACCTTCGACGGCATCAGGTCCCCTCTTACGAGCCCAGTTATCGTCTTGCCGTGATCTTTTGCGATTGGCACCTGCAGACGCAAAACATCCGGGCCCGTTGCGTCCCATTGCCAGCCCAAAGCTGCTACCGAATAGCCATTGCGCAGCAGCCAACCGTCGCCCGGATCGTGCGACACGTTCCAGTCCCCTCCATCTACCAACGCCAGTATGCGGCTTTTCCCACGGTTGGGGACCTCGAGCAGGAGTGAGCCATTGCTCTTCATCGAGTCCACAGGCCGGATCGCGATGAAGTCCGACCAGAACTGAATCTCGCCATTCTTCTGCCCGACAGCATTCTCGCCGTCAACAATGCGCTGGTTGTGGGGATCTGCCGGACGGATCGAAAAATAGATGCGTCCCTCGATGCGCTCATATTTGCCTGCGGGGCCGAAGCTTTTCCCACCCAAGACTTCGGACCGTGACGTGATCTCGGTACGAACAACGCGAGCACTGAGCGACGAAGCACTCCAAACGGCAAGTGCAAGCTGCAAGAGGCGGATAGCAGGCAGGAACCGCATTGGCGCAGCATAGCAGGGACAAGCCGCGGGCCGATTATTAACGCGCAGGCCGAACGCCGCTAATCGTGACGTTTTTAAAGTCACCGGTCTCGTCAAAAGAGCCCAGGCCGATTTTGCCGGAAGAAAGGCTCAGATCGACAGCGTGCAGAGCGGGTACGGCCTGACCGTCAACCGAAACTTGAACATTGCCGGTCGCCCCGTCATGCCGAAGAATTACGTGGTACCAGCGCCCGGTCGCCGAAAAAGCAGCCGGTCCCGCTTGCGAGCTGATCCGGACCCGTTCACCTCCGAAAATGTGAGAATGCCATTGTGAGCCGGCTCCTTCACGCCGGTATCGATCGATAGATGAGCGTAATTGAAATGGGCCGGGTCTTGATAAGCGAACACGAGAATGAGTGATCGCTGGTTCGGCCGGACATCTGCCTCGACCGTAACGCGGCTGAATGCTGCGGTGTTTGCCAGCGCAAATTGAACCGGACGTCGCGGTCCCGGTAACGGCCCCCGTGCGTGCAAAAGCTCCAGAACTTCGGACTTACCGCGCACGACGTTCCAGTCGGCGGCGTCTATCACGCCCCATTGATACCCGAATGCGGCGAGCGAAGTCTCACTGGACGCGACGGAGGCCACTACTAGCAGCATTGCCAAAACTTTCATTCCCGGTATGCTATCCAAACAGTTCGGCCCGGCATCACTCGCCCGGCTCGTGAAGCCGCCGAACCAGGTATTGTGGCCTCGATTTGGCTTCGCTAAAGATTCTCCCGATATACATGCCAATTACGCCGAGAACGCTGATGATTGTTCCGCCCAAGAACCAGAGCGACACCATGATGGACGTAAATCCCGACAAGATGTAATCCGGGTTCATTAGTTTCTGCAGTACCAGATTGCAAGCAAACAGCAGCGACAGAAAAGTAATCCCTAGACCGCCCGCAAAAATAATCGTCAGTGGATAGCTCGAAAACGAAGTGACAGCGTTGACGGACAGCGCAATCAACTTGAGCGGAGTATATGTCGATGCGCTCGTCCGTCGCGTTTTCGTGACCGGCCGGGCTTTCTGCACAAACCCTGCCCAGCTAAACAGACCCATCATAAAGACGTGCGACTCGGTGAAGCGATCAATCGCGTCGACATACGGGCGGCGCATCAGGCGTACCGTGCAACCGTTCGTTGGGATTGCCGTATCCGACGCCAGATTGAAAAATTTGTAAAACAGAGCGCCAGTATGCCGCTTCAACGCGGAGCCCGCACGCAGCGTTTGGACGCCGAACACGATATCCGCCGATCCGTCGTGTAAGTCCTTCCAGAAGTCGATGAGCCATTCAGGTTGCTCCTCGAGATCGATGTCGATCAGGAAAATCAGCTCGCCCCGCGCATGCCTCAGTCCGGCAAGCATGGCCGGATGGTGCCCGAAATTCCTCGATAATTCCACCACTCTGATGCGCGGGTCAGTTTCGGCGATAGCGAGCGCGCGCGCCAGCGAATCGTCCGGCGATCCGTCGTCGACCAGCACAATTTCATACGAAGCCGTCAGGCTCTGGGCCGCAGCACTGATGCGGCGGTGAAATTCGCCGATGAAATCAGACGAACGGTACATGGTGCTAACGATCGACAGTTGGGGCGCAGAAACCGGGACCCCGAACGAAGCGGGCATTCTTTCAAAGTTAACCTGATTCCTTTTCCCGACTTTGTTTGTTCCGGCTCGCGCGGCATGGCCGTCCTCTATGATGTAGATTCGAGGCAGATACGGGCGTTTTGCGCGTTGCCTACTCACATGAAAGTTTCTGTTATCATCCCTGCCGCCGGACTCGGAACACGCATGGGCCGAAGCGCGCCTGAAAAAGAGGGGATCAGCCGGAAGCAGTTCATGCTTCTAAACGGCTCGCCGATTCTGGTTCACACCATTCGCAAGTTCGTCAGCTCACCCTCCGTTCATGAGATAGTGGTCGCGCTTCGCGGCGACGACTTGGCGTGGGCGGACGATCTTTTCAAAAGCCAGCATTTCGGTAAAATTGTCCGCACTGTCGAGGGTGGCGAGTCGCGTCAGCAGTCGGTCGAGAACGCACTCGGAACGATAGGCGAAGACACACAGCTGGTAGCTGTCCATGACGCAGTGCGGCCGTTTATTGAACGCGAAGCAATCGAGAAGGTCATAGGCGAAGCTGCCGAGACAGGCGCAGCCATCATCGGCATTGTTCCAATCGATACGGTCAAGCAAGTGCACCGCAACAAAGTGCGCGCGACTCTGCCGAGAGAACGACTGATCCTGACTCAAACGCCACAAGTATTCCAGCTGGATCTGTTGCGGCAGGCTTTCGATAAAGCACGGAACGACCTTTTCATAGGGACCGATGAGTCCTCGCTGGTAGAGCGTCTCGAGCAGGTTGAAGTGTCTGTCGTGCTCGGAACCGACCGCAACATCAAGATCACCAAACCGAGCGACATGGAGCTAGCCCGGCTCTATCTGAGCTTGGAGAGTTCGGCTCTCGAGATGCCTCGCGGATGACGACGAGCGCTTCGCCGCCCTTGCGAGTGGGGCAAGGTTGGGACAGTCATCGTACCGAACCGGGCCGGCCATTGATACTGGGAGGCGTTCAAATCCCTTGCGAGTTCGGGCTTGCGGGACACTCTGACGCAGACGTCCTGTTTCATGCGGTGACGGACGCCATTCTGGGTGCGCTCGCCCTGGGCGATATCGGCATGCACTTTCCGGATACGGCGGCAGAGTGGAGAGGTGCGGAGAGCCGGCAATTCTTGAAACATGCTCTCGGACTCGCTGCAGCTCGCGGCTACGAGCCGGTAAATGTAGATTCCACGATCATTCTCGAGCGCCCGAAGCTAAAGGACTTCCGGGTAGCGATTCGCGACAATCTGGCTGACGCGCTCGGTCTCGCTGCTGACTCCGTCGGCGTCAAGTTCAAAACCGCTGAAAGAGTGGGGCCGGTTGGCGAAGGCCGTTCCTGTGAAGCACAAGCAATCATCCTGTTGGCGTTTAACTCTGCTTGACCGAATTTCAAACTAGATATTCACTTTGGGTACGGTACCTGCTCATCTCGTGCGCAGTAGCGGCGGCGATTTACGCATGGGTGATGGCTTCCGCAGGTTGGCTCTTCCAACAAGATACTGCTGCTTCAGTCCCTGCCGCCGTACAGCTGGTCCCATTTAATTCGGCGTACCTGGCGCGCTTGGCAGCCTGGAAGCCCAACGAAAAAGTAGCGCTCCTCCATCGCGCCGTGATGCTCAATCCTTTCGACTCCGAATCTTGGATTCAACTCGGGTTCGTGAGTGAGTTTCAGCAGCACGACGAAGCTAGGGCGGAAAAATATTTCTTGCGGGCCGCCGAAGTAAACAAGATGTTTCTGCCCAAGTGGACGCTAACCAACTTCTATTTCCGGCATGGAAACATCACCAACTTCTTCCACTGGGCAAGTGCCACCCTGGCCATCACGCCGTACTCGCCTGAACCTGTATTTACTCAGATGTGGCTCATGAGTCAGGATGCAGAGCGCATCGCCCGTGCTGTTCCGGATCGGCCCCGGACTCTGCTGCCTTATGCCTGGTTTCTTTCGAATGCTCATCAGTACGGCTCGATTGTTTCGGTCATCGAGCGGCTCATCAAATCGGTCGGCAATAAAGATCCGCGGGCTTGGGGGCGAGACGATCTGCTCGCGAATATCGAGGATCGAATGGTCCTTCAGGGCGATCGTGATCTGGCGTTGAGTATCTGGGCCAGCATGGTGAGGGGAGGTTGGCTTCAGCAAAACATTTCGGATGCTGGTCATCCGCTCACTAATGGCGATTTTCGAACTCCATTTTTCCGGCATGGGCTGGATTGGATACCGGCGAGTGTCGATGGAATCAAAGTCGAGCAGTCTCCATCAGAAGGTGTCACCAGGTTGTACTTTTCGGGCAATGAGCCTGAACATTGCGTCATCCTGCAGCAATATCTTCCGCTCGAAGCTGGTGGCATGTATCAGTTTCAATGGCAAGCCGAGACACGCCTGAATGAGTCCCCGGCCGGATTGACGTGGCATCTCGGGGGCGCTGACCGGCCTGCTGAATACGGAGTGATTTCACCTGATTTGTCAATGGCAAGCCGCTGGCGAGTGCAGGCTCCTGCAGGCACCGGTTTTGCTCTGTTGAGTTTGGAATACAACCGGCCACTCGGGCATTTGCGGGCACGAGGTTTTGTTACGCTGCGTTCGATATCTGCCGCCCGTGAAAGCCGGGCTGCTTTCTCCGAGACGCCTACACTGGGTAATTAGAGGACTGATGACGAAAGGAGGAAGCTTTTGCAGTTGCGCGACGGCAAAGTAGCGGTGTTCGGCGCTGGCGGCTTTATTGGAGGGCACCTGGTCAAATATCTTCGCGATAAGGGCGTCGACGTGATCCGCGCTGTTGACATCAAACCTTTTCGCGATTGGTACCAGAAGTCCGAGGGAGTTGAGAACCTCTTGCTGGATCTGCAGACGAAGGAAGCTTGTCGCCGTGCAGTGCAAGGGGCCGACTTCGTTTTTAATTTGGCCGCTGACATGGGCGGCATGGGCTTTATTGAGAACAATAAGGCTCTTTGCATGTTGAGCGTGCTCATCAATACCCACCTGCTGATCGCTTCCAAAGAGGCCGGCATCAAGCGTTTTTTCTTCTCCTCGTCGGCGTGCGTATACAACGCCGACAAACAGAAAGATGCGGCAGTAACCCCTCTGCGGGAGGAAGATGCCTATCCGGCTCTACCTGAAGACGGATATGGGTGGGAGAAGCTGTTCAGTGAGCGGATGTGCCGCCATTTCGAGGAAGACTTCGGTCTCGAGACGCGCATCGCCCGTTACCACAATGTCTACGGTCCGCTCGGAACGTACACCGGTGGACGCGAGAAAGCACCGGCCGCGATCTGCCGAAAAGTGATCGAAGCAAAACGTTCCGGCATACATGAAATCGAGATCTGGGGCGATGGAAAGCAGACCCGCAGCTTCACTTACATCGATGACTGCCTGAAGGGTACCGAAATGATCATCGAAAGCGACATTCACGAGCCAATCAATTTAGGCAGTAGCGAACTCGTTACGATCAACGGACTTGTTGACATCGTCGAAGAAATCGCCGGGCTGAAGCTGCGGCGAAAGTACAAGCTGGACGCGCCTAGAGGGGTAAACGGCCGCAACAGCGATAACACGAACATCCGGGAATACCTAAGCTGGGAACCGTCCATCCGGCTGAGGGACGGTATGGAAAAGACGTATCGATGGATCGAAAAACAATAGAGCGGAGCCGGGAACTGGCTGGTTACTTGGCTCCGACTCCGGCGTACTCTTCGTACGAACCCTGGAAATCGTGGATCTTTCCGCTTTCGAAGTTCCAGATGCGAGTAGCGACTTCATCAACCAGATCCTCATCGTGAGTTACAAGCAGGACAGTTCCATCGAATTTCTGTAGAGCGACGTTCAATGCGTTAATTGACTCGAGATCCAGGTGATTTGTTGGCTCGTCAAAGACCAGGACGTTTGGCTTTTGCAACATCAATTTACAGAACATCAAACGCGCCGCTTCGCCGCCGGATAGGGCATCAGTGCGCTTCATGCCTTCTTCCCCGCTGAAAAGCATCTGGCCGAGGAGACCACGAATCTCTTCTTTGGAGGCCTGCGGGTCCCAATCATGAAGCCAGTCCGAAACCGTTGTCCCGTTTCGAATGCTGCCGCGGTGGTCCTGGGCAAAGTAGCCGATCTGCACTTCGTGTCCCCAAGTGACGATGCCCGAATCGAGACCGACATCGGAATCGTCGACGCCGGGAGCTCCGCTTAGCAGGGCTTTTAAGAGAGTGGTTTTACCGGCTCCGTTGCGGCCCATCAGGGCGATTTTTTCGCCCCGCTGCACAGATGCTGAGAAATCGTTGATCACTTCCAAATCGGCGTAACCGTTGTTCACGCCCTTGCACTCCAAAGCGTGACGTCCGGAAGGCCGCTTCATCTCAAAGCGGATGAAAGGACGTTGGATATTCGAGCGCGCGAGATCAGTTGTTTGCAGCCGCTCCACTTCTTTTTTGCGAGACGTGACTTGGCTCGCCCGGGTACCCGCCGAGAAGCGCGCAATAAACTCATTCAGCTGCGAAATTTTCTTTTCGCGCTGTGCGTTCTCTGATTCGATGCGCGAGCGAATCTGCGTCTTCTGCAGCACCATGTCATCATACCCGCCCGGGTACCCGATGATCGTCTGGTAATCGATATCGGCAGTATGCGTTGAAATGCTGTTCAGAAAGTGGCGATCGTGCGAGATTGCAATGAGCGTGCCTTCATAGCGGCTCAAGAAGCTCTGCAGCCAGTGAATTGAATCCAGATCGAGATAGTTTGTCGGCTCATCGAGCAGCAAAGCCTGTGGATGACCGAATAAGGCCTGAGCGAGCAGCACGCGTACTTTTTGACCACCCTGCAGTTCACCCATTTTGCGGTCGTGGAGTGGCTCCGGAATGTCCAATCCGTCGAGCAGAACAGCGGCGTCACTTTCGGCTGTGTAGCCGTCCTCTTCTGACACAACGCCTTCCAGTTCGCCGAGACGCATTCCATCTTCATCAGTCAGCTCAGGCTTAGCGTAGAGAGCTTCACGCTCGTCCAGAGCTTTCCAGAGTGGCGGATTGCCCATGACCACGGTATCGATCACCCGATAGGCATCAAAAGCAAACTGATCCTGCCGGAGGATGCCCACCTTCTTCGGCCTGGCGACCGTGCCTTTCTGTGGCTCGAGCTCGCCGGAAAGGAGCTTCATGAAGGTGGATTTACCGGCGCCGTTCGGTCCGGTGAGGCCGTAACGACGACCCGGGAGGAAAGCGGCAGTTACGTCTTCAAACAGAACCTTGCCGCCATAGCGCATACTTACGTTGCTGACAGAAATCATGGATAAAACAGGAGGGAACTCCCATTTTAGCGCAAAAGAGATACTTACGCTGAAACACTGCGCTGTTTGGCTGGGAAACTGGGCTTAGAAGGCAAAGGCCTCAACGGCCCGCGTGGGGATTTGGAGCCAAACATTTTTGCGTAGACCTGCGTGAAGATCGCTCCGAAGAAAAAGATTTGCGCGGAATAGTACACCCATACGACAAAGGCCACGAGCGAACCGGCCGCTCCGTAAGTCGATCCGACTGCTGCCGTAGCCAGATACAGCGCGAGAAGCGCCTTTCCGATCTGGAATAGTAGGGCTGTGGCGACTGCTCCGATGGCCACATCCCGCCAGTCGACCGGAACGTCCGGCACAAACTTGAAGATCAGTGCAAAAAGAACAGAGATCGCGATTAGAGGAATGATGAAGTTGGCGACTTCTCCCCACACAGCTGCTTTGATGGGAAGATAACCTTCGAAAAATTTGGTGATCACTGCCAGTGCCGTGCTCATAGCGAGCGAAACCAACAGCAGGAAGCCAAGCGCCAGCACCATGCCAAACGAAACAAGCCGCTGCAGAACGATGTCCCGCCACGTCGATCCCGGGCGCGGCGGCGCATTCCAAATGGTATTGAGCGAGTCTCTCAGTTCGACGAATACGCCAGAGGCACCGAACAAAAGAGTGATCAACGCAACTGCGCTAGCGAAAATCCCGCTCCCTGTCTGGTGAGCATTGTCCAGCACAGCCTTCAGCGACTTTGCCGCCGACGGGCCAACCATGTCCTGGACCTGAGCCAAAAGTTGATGCTCGGCCGTATTCTTATCAAACACCAAACCGCAGATGGCGACGAGCAGAATGAGCAGAGGCGCGATTGAAAGAAGCGTGTAGTACGCCAAAGCAGCACCAAGGCGCGGAGCATTGTGATCGCTCCATTCGGAGGCGGTCTCTTTCAAAAGTGTCCAGACTTCCTGCTGCGTAACGCCGGCCATGGTAAACCTCTTCGGGAAGTTGCGAGCGGTCGACTCACTCCCGCACACATCATAAGACGTGTAGCACGTAGTGGATGAGACACTGGAAACAAAGGTTTGCTCACGGGCGTCGATTGGTATACAGCAACGATGGAGGAAATGGAGTGAGGAGTCTTGTCATGGAGGAGTTTACGCGTAAGAAATGAAGCAGCCGGCTTCGGTGCGCCCCTTCTTTTTTCCTGTCGCGATTGCTCTTCTCGCCTCCCACCTGTTCGGTCAGAACTTCGTGGGCAAAACAGTAACCGCCATCCGATATCAGCCTGCAATGCAGCCGATTGATCCGCGCGATCTCGAGCGCGCCCTAGCCGTCGAGGTAGGGCAGCCGCTTGTGACGAACCAGCTCGCAGCTACCATCGACCGGCTGTATCGGAGCGGTCTTTACGACGACATCCAAGTGGACGCCCAACCGGCGGCGAACGGCGTAGCTCTGACGTTCATGACACAGCCGGGGCGGTTTATCGGGCACGTCGGCGCTCGCGGCGACATCAAAGACCCGCCGAGCCGCGCCGTAATCATTGGAGACTCGCAACTTTACCTGGGACAGCCGTTTGATGAAGACTCGCTCATTCTCGCGAGGAAGAATCTCGAGGCTCAGCTTGTTGATAACGGCTTCTTCAGGGGACATGTCGGGACCGCAACCATCGAAGATCCGGAAACGCATCAGGTCACCATTCGTTTCGATGTGGAGTCCGGTAAGCGGTCAAGGTATGAGAAGCCTGCGATAACGGGCGATACCAAGCTGTCCGATTCGACGATTATTCGAGCAACCGGCTGGCGCTGGCCGCTGATTCGGAAGTGGCGTCAGGTCACTGCTGTCCTGACCGACAAGGGAGTGTCGGGTATTGAAAACAAGTACGCAAAAAAAGGGCGGCTGACTGCGAAGGTTGATCTGCAATCGCTCGAATACAATCCAGCAACCGGAAACGCCAAACCGACATTCGAGATAAACGCCGGCCCTAAGATCACGGTCAAGGCTCTCGAGGCCAAAGTCTCACAAGGCAAGTTGAGGCAGTACGTGCCGATTTACCAGGAAGGCTCGGTCGATAATGATTTGCTTGCCGAAGGCGCGAGAAACTTGCATGACTACTTCCAGTCAAAAGGCTATCCGGATGTCGACGTCACGTTCAAACGAGAACCGGTGCAAAATGATGAAGAGCTCATCAACTACTACATAGCCACCGGCCCACGGCGAAAGTTGGTAAAGGTCGCCATTCACGGGAATACTTATTTCTTGGATGACACGCTCCGCGAGCGCATGTTCCTCCAACCGAAATCGCTGCTCCTCCGCTATGGACGATATAGCGAGGGTTTTCGCAAGAACGACGAGGAGGCTATCGCCAATCTTTACGTAGCCAATGGTTTTCAGGACGTAAGAGTCACCTCCGCTGTCGAGAACAATTACGGAGGTAAACCAAACGATATTGCTGTCGCGTACACGATTAGCGAGGGCAAGCAGTGGCGCGTCGCAAAATTGAATTTGCAAGGCAGCGCTCGCCTGGATCTCTCTTCGATTCGCAGGGACTTTGCGTCGATCGAAGGTCAGCCCTACGCCGAAGTAAATATCGCTTCCGATCGGAATCGCGTTCTGGAGTACTACTATTCACAGGGGTTTTCCGCCGCATCGTTCACTTACACGAAGGAGCCCGGGGCCGAGCCCGCAACAATCAATCTCACCTACAAGATCAGGGAAGGGCCGCGCGAATTCGTTCGCCAGGTTGTTTTGTCGGGCCTGTATAGAACCAAGCCTGGGCTGGTTGAGCGCTACATTCAAGTCCGCCAGGGTGAACCAACATCGTTGACCAAGATCAATGAGGATGCCCGGCAGTTGACGAGTCTCGGCACCTTTGCAAGCGTCAACACCGCTTTGCAGAACCCCGGAGGCAATGCGCGCTACAAGGACGTCTTATACGACTTCGATGAGGCTGCCCGGTATAACTTCAGCCTAGGATTCGGACTCATAATCGGTCAATTTGGCGGTACAACCACTGACATTTCGAACTCGGGCGGCGCCAAAGGAGCATCTCCGCTTGTCTCGTTCAATGTGAGCCGGATTAATCTGTTTGGGATCGGCCAGACGCTCTCGCTTCAAACGAGTTATTCGACTTTGCAACAAAGGGAGTCGCTCAACTACATCGTCCCGAGATTTCTAGGTTCTGCAAATCGAACGGTTACCTTCTCCGCGCTGTACGACACGACGCAGGACGTTCAAACATTCTCTTCCCGGAGATTAGAAGGGTCAGTGCAAACCTCGCAAAGATTTAATCGGGCGTCCACTCTGCTCGTCCGCTTCGCCTATCGCAGGGTCAGCACCGGGAACGTGAACATCCTGGCTCTGCTGGTGCCCCAACTTTCGCAGCCCGTTCGTATTGGGATTTTATCGACCAGCTATATCCAAGATCACCGGGACAATCCTGCCGACGCGCATAGCGGATTTTGGAACACGCTCGACACGGGCGTCGCCGGCAATTTTTTCGGCTCTCAGCGCAACTTCGCTCGATTCTTGGGCAGAAACGCGACATACACCTCGCTCGGCCGGAATCTCGTGCTGGCCCGCCAGACACAGTTTGGCGCGATCATCCCTTTCAACGTGCCGGTAGGCACCTCGAATGCGGAAGCGATTCCGCTGCCCGAACGTTTTTATGGTGGTGGTGGGGTCTCGATGCGCGGCTTTGGAGATAACCAAGCAGGGCCGCGCGATATCGGCACGGTTAACCCATTTTCTCCCCCAACAGGCTTCCCGGTCGGTGGCAATGCTCTTTTCTTCAATAATGTCGAGCTGCGCTTCCCGCTTCTCGGTCCAAACATCAGCGGCGTCTTGTTCGAAGACATGGGAAACATTTATTCCACGTTCAGCGATCTTTCCTTCAGCTACAAGCAGAAGAACAATCAGGATTTCAACTACGCCGTCCAGGCCGCTGGCTTCGGCATCCGCTACAAGACGCCCCTCGGCCCGGTTCGCCTTGATTTGTCATACGTCTTAAACCCAACGCGGTATGTAGGATTTAGTACCAGCGAGAGCTTTCAGGACCTGCTCAAGTGCAGTCAGGGTGATGTTGGAGTAAAACCTGCCTGCACGCCAGGTCCGCAGCGCCTCAGCCAGTTTCAGTTCTTTCTCTCAATTGGACAGGCTTTCTGATGTGGCCTCGTGTATTGTGGACTGCCGCGCTCGCCGTGTCGGGAATGCAGGCCGTTATCATCGACCAGATTGCAATCGTAGTCGGGAATTCCATAGTGAAAGACAGTGACATCAGCCGGGACCTCCGCGTAACCAATTTCCTGAACAATGAGCCTCTCAACTTAAGTGAGGCGGCACGAAAGATTGCTGCCAACCGTTTGATCGATCAGATATTCATTCGCAAGGAAATTGAACTTGGAGATTACCCCGTCGCGACGCCGCAGCAAGCCGATCAGGAGCTAAACCGGCTAGTCCAGCAGCGCTTCGAGACCGAAGCCGCTTTACAAGACCGGCTTCGAAATTACGGGATTACCGCTCCCGATCTGCGCAGTCATTTCCTTTGGCAGCTCACGGTCCTGCGTTTCATCGATACGCGCTTCAAGCCCGCCGTCTTAATCACGGACAAAGATGTCGAACAGTATTACGCTGCCCACGCGGCCGACTTTCGCCGCGAGCATCCCGCTAAATCCTCGCTTGCGGATGTGCGTAACGAGGTGAACGACATCCTAGCAGCTCAGCGTGTCGACAAACTGTTCTTCTCTTGGCTGGACGAACAGAGAAAGCAAACTAAGATCAAATTGTTTGAGCGGGGCCTCCAGTGACTAAGCGCAAAAGAATTCTGCTCACAACGGGCGCTTTGGTTGCGGGATTGCTTATCGTGCTGATCGCTGCAGCCGTCATAACTGTCCAGACACCGTGGTTTGCCAATTTCGTCCGGCAGAAGATAATTGCGACTGCGGAAGACTCAACCGGCGGGGTCGTCGAGATTGGGGCGTTCAAGCTTGATCTCGCCCACTTCACCGTAAGAATTCGAAATTTTATCCTGCACGGAACCGAACCGCAGGGCAGTGATCCACTTATCCGTATCAAACTACTCGAGCTGCGACTCAAGCTTTTTGCTGGATTGAAGAAGACAGTCGACTTGCGTTATCTCGGTATCGAGCAACCGCAAGTCAATCTGATGCTACTGCCGGACGGCACGACTAATGTTCCCCAGCCGAAGACGCCGCAGACGGCGAGTCAAACCTCAGGTCTGCAGACGGTAGTTGATTTAGCCGTTGGCGAGTTCCAATTGAACAACGGGCAAATCAAAGTTCTTCAGCAGAAAACAGCTTTGAGCGCTCATGGGGAAAACCTCCGTGTTTTACTCGACTACAACACGCTGAATCCCAGCTACACGGGAAGTCTTGCGATGGACCCGCTGCTGCTGTGGTCGGGCAATCGCCCCCCGCTGAATATGCACCTGAACGTTCCCGTTATTATCGAACGCGATGCGATCAGGGTTGCAAATGCCCGGCTGACTACGAACCAATCTCAAGTCCTAGTAAGCGGCTCCCTGGAGAACATGAATGGGCCTGTGATTACCGCGCGACTGAACGCGAAAATCGCGCTACAGGAAATCGGGAAGAGCGTAGAGTTGCCGATAAACGCGAGCGCGCCAGGTGCGCCGACGCAGCTGACCGCCGAGATGGCTATCAGTATGAATCAGAAAACCAGCGCAGTGCAGATCCAGTCTGCTCACGTTGCTTTGGGGCAGACCACGATCGAGGCTTCGGGCGAATTGAATCCGGCTCGCGCGTCTGCCGCCCAGTTTCGCGCAAATTTTGCGCTGGCGGAACTCTCACATCTTTTCGGCGTCGCCTCCGTGCAGCCATCGGGGAATTTACAGGCAAACGGTCGTGTCGCGCTCGACAAGCAGAATAATTACCGGGTGGATGGCAGGCTCGATTCGCGCGGCCTTTCGGTGCGCAGCGGGACAACGCAAGTCTCGGATATCAGCCTGACCTCTCCTTTTCACGCGGATTCTTTCCTGATTAGCCTGGATGGCTTGAACCTGAGCGCGGTTGGTGGATCGCTTTCGGCCAAAGTATTTTTGGAGAAGCTGCAGGACCTCAGCGTCGAAGGGCACGTCCGTAACCTGTCGCTCCCCGTGCTCGCCGCGACATTTACCGGCAAGCATCTCGGGTACGATGGCTTCCTGAACGGCGTGCTGCTCGCGCGGGGAAATCTCAAAGCGAAGGGCAGTACCGGATATTCGGCGCAAACGAATTTGGTCATTCAACCGGGTCGGAATGGCATACCCGTCACCGGGCGCTTGAACGCGAACTACGCGGGCGCGAAAGGCGTGCTCGATCTCGGGCAATCCTACATCGCGCTTCCCAATTCGCGACTTGATCTCACCGGCTCAATCAACCATCGCCTGGACCTGAAGCTGGCTTCGACCAACTTAGCCGATTTCCTGCCGGCGGTGAATTTTGGAGCGAGCAAACCGCAATCGTCGCTTCCTGTCGTACTGCAGGGAGGAACCGCGCAACTGCAGGCCGAGATCACAGGCAACATGGCAGATCCGCACATTGGAGCGCACGTGGAGATGAATGATTTCGCTGTCGAGCAGCGGCCTTTTCACCGCTTGGCGATAGATGTTTCCGCTTCGCCTGCCAGTGCCGCCGTGCGCAACGGAATGCTCATTGGGACGGGGCTCAACACAGCTTTCGACGGATCGATTGGGTTGGTCAAGTGGGAACCGCGCCCGGCCTCTCCCGTTACCGCCAACCTTATTCTGCGAAACGGAGATCTGGCAGACCTCGCGAGTTTAGCTGGACAGCCCTCGATGGGAGCCTCAGGCGCCGTCACAGCCGATATTCATGTGAACGGCACCTACGGAGACCCACTCGGCCGGGCGACGCTCCAGGTTATGAACGGAAGTGTATATCAGCAGCCTTTCGGAAAGCTTCTCGCCGACGTCACGTTGGCCGACCAGCTCCTCACGCTCTCACAACTGGAAGTGGACACCGCAGGCGGCAAGATCACTGCTAACGCAACGTTTCGACATCCGAAGGATAGCTTGACCGTAGGGCACGCGCAGCTCGCTCTTGCAGGTAACGGCGTGCAGCTCGCTCAATTGCAGGCACTCGCCGAACAGAATGCCGGCATCGCCGGTATCGTACAGCTTTCCGCGAAGGCAGCGATTGACGTACAGAATGTCGACAAGGAAACTCTAGTCACACCCTCGATGATCACTGCTGACTTCGCGGCACATAATCTCCGCGTGCAAAATCAGGATGCTGGCGATCTAATTGCTACTGCGCGAACCTCCAATGGCAAGGTGACTTACGATGTTCACTCTGATTTCGCTGGGTCGAACGTGAAGGTGCAAGGCGAAACCGCGCTAGCTAAAGACTACCGGACGACTGCTGATGCTTCGATCGCTAACCTCTCGATAGCGAAGGCGCTTCAGATAGTAGGGCAGGGAAGTCTACCGGCTAGCGGGAACTTTTCGGCAAAGGCTCACGTCGATGGTCCACTGCAGACGCCGAATGCGAACTTAGACTTTGCTCTGCTGAAGGCGCGCGTGTACCAGGAACCGGTAGACAGCCTGAAGGGCAGCGTGCATTATGCCGCCCAGCTAGTCGAAATCCCCTCTATCGATTTGCAGGTTCCGGCCGGCCGGATAACACTGAGCGGCTCTTATGACCATCCGGTAAACAATTTTAATGCGGGCTCGCTGAAGCTGAAACTCAATAGTACTGACGTGCAGCTCGGCGAGATCGTTCATGTACAGCAGCAGAAACCCGGCCTCGACGGCACACTGCGCCTGGCTGTAGATCTCTCAGGTAACTTGCGCGAGGAGCATGGCAAATCTGTGATGCTCCTTTCGAATCTTACGGCGGACGCGTCGCTGGCCGCCTTGCACCTGAACAGGAGTCCGCTAGGCGGGTTGAACTTCACCGCTCGGACTGCCGGTTCCAACCTGAACTTCCGATTAGATTCAGACATCGCGCGGAGCCAGATTCATGGCTCAGGACAAGCACAGTTGAGCGGTGATTATCCGCTACGCGCCAACGTATCTTTCAGCAATATTCGATATTCGAATTTGGCTCCCTTCCTCGCCACGCAACCAGAACCGCCACCCGCTTTTGAAGCTCTGGTAGAAGGGCAGGCTTCCATAAATGGACCTGTACTCGATCCGGAAAACCTGGGCGGCCGCTTGGAATTGAGCCGCTTGGATCTGAAAACGAATGCGAACTCATCGCCCACTGGTGGGCCCGCGCTTCGAACGGTCGAACTGCAGAACAAGGGACCGATCGTCGTTGCCTTGAGCCATAACAGAGTACAGCTGGAGCAACTGCATATAGCTGGCCGGGAAACCGCGATCAACGTATCTGGATCAATCAATCTGAAGAATGAAACCGACCCGCTCGATTTGCAGATCGATGCCAACATGGATTTGGGTCTGCTACAAGACGCTGATCGTGATTTTTACTCATCCGGATTTATAGGCATGAACGCCAGCGTTCGCGGCAGCTTTGCCCAGCCCCGTGCGAATGGCGAAATCGATCTAAAGAACGCAAACATAAATTATGCGGATGCTCCCAACGGCCTGTCGAACGCGAACGGGGTCATTCTTCTGAGTGGCACAAACGCTACTATTCAAAGTCTGACGGGTGAAAGCGGCGGCGGCAAAATCAGCGCAACCGGATTCGTCGGTCTCGGAGCGGGCACCCCTAACTTCAACCTGCAAGCGTCAGCATCGAGCGTCAGAGTCCGCTACTCGGGGATCAGCGCGACTTCAAATGCAACAATCACGTTGACCGGCAATCTGAAACGATCTCTCCTGGCAGGGACTGTATCCGTCGAGCGAATCGCTTACGCAAGTTCGAGCGATGCAGGCTCTCTGTTGAGCGCTGCCTCCACTCCTCCGACCACACCGTCATCCCCTTCGCCGCTTTTGTCGGGAATGAGACTGTCCATACACGTTGTTACGGCGCCCGATATTCAGGTCGTCTCGACGTACGCTAATCGTCTTTCTGTCATCGCCAACTTGACGCTCCGGGGTACTGCTGAATCTCCTGGAATGCTCGGCAGAATGACGGTAACGGATGGTCAACTTGTTTTCTTCGGAAACACTTACACCGTCACGACCGGAACTATCAACTTCTACGATCCGAACGCGATTACTCCTGTCCTCAATGTTTCCCTCGAAACCGTAGCGCAGGGCGTGAATGTGACAATCGGTGCTGCTGGTCCAATAAACGATTTGAAATTAAGCTATCGCTCCGATCCGCCCCTTACCTTGGAGCAAATCGTCCAGTTGCTCGCTACGAACACGACACCGGCAAACCCAGTAATTGCCGCTCATCAACCCTCACCTGCGTCGCAATCGTTGAGTCAGATGGGAGAATCGGCAGTGTTGGGTCAGGCAGTGGCAAACCCGTTAGCGAGCAGAGTCCAGCGTGTCTTCGGACTCACACAGTTTAAGATTGATCCATCCTTCACCGGAAGTAACGGACAGCCTTCGGCCAGAGTTACGCTGCAGCAGAAAATAGCGAGTAACATCACTTTCACTTACATTACTGACGTAACGCAAACGAACGCTCAGATTGTTCGTGTGCAATGGGACCTGACGAGCAATCTTTCGGCGGTTGCATTGAGAGACTTCAATGGAAACGTGAGTGTAGAGATGTTCTACAAATTTACCCGCAGATGAGAATGCTCAGAAACTTACTGCCATGAAGATCATTGTGTTTGGCCTCTCCATCAGCTCGGCTTGGGGAAATGGTCACGCTACCCTCCTGCGCGGCCTTTTTCGCGCGTTGCACGAGGAGGGACACGAAGTTCACTTCTTCGAACTCGACACGGCCTATTATGCTGCTCATCGGGACGCCTCGAGCTTCGATTACGTTCAACTTCACCTTTATCGTGCATGGGGCGAAGCTTTGCCGGCCATAAGGCAGCTAGTAACAGAGGCGGACGTCGCCATGGTCACGTCATATTGTCCCGATGGGATTGCCGCCTGCGAGATGGTCCTTTCAGCAAAGTCGGGACTGAGGACCGTTTTCTACGATATGGACACGCCGGTCACTCTCAGCCGTCTTGCAGCTGGCGAATCCGTGCCTTACCTTCCCGAGGCAGGATTAACGGAATTCGACCTTGTGCTGAGTTACACGGGCGGCGAGGCAATCGGGGCTTTGCGCAGTAAACTAGGTGCGAAATACGCGGCAACTTTATACGGATGGGTCGATCCGGCGGTCCATTTCCGCGTACCGGCTTCTCCCGAATTCCAGGCTCATCTTTCTTACCTGGGAACCTATGCAGCTGACCGGCAGAAAGCTTTGAACGATCTGCTAATTACTCCCGCAACTAACTTGAAGGAGCGGAGCTTCGTTATAGCCGGCGCTATGTACGAGGATGCGGGGAAATGGCCTGCCAACATCCGCCACTTCGATCACATCGCTCCACCTCAACACTCCGCCTTTTACTCTTCATCAAATTTGACGCTTAGCGTGACGCGTGCCGCCATGGCGGCCATGGGCTATTGCCCATCCGGACGGCTGTTCGAGGCTGCAGCCTGCGGCACGGCTGTTTTGAGCGACTGGTGGGAAGGACTCGACACGTTTTTCCAACCAAACGAGGAGATCTTAATCGCGAACTCGACTAATGACGCCGTCGCAGCGCTGAATGCAGGCGAGGCCATGCTATCCAGGATTGGTTCTCGCGCACGTGAGCGCGCAATGGACTGTCACACGGCAGCGGTCCGAGCCCGGCGTCTTGTCGAGTTGATCGAAGCCCCATCGATTGCCCTGGGAGAATCTTGGCCGGCCGACGCAACCGAATCCACGCCTGAGTTCGCTTCTCGCGAAGCCTAAATTATGTGGGGAATTATTCCAGCAGCGGGGACTGGCAGCCGGATTCAGCCGCTTGCCTTTTCAAAGGAACTTCTTCCAGTCGGCACATACCTGGCCGGCTCTGAAGAGCGTCCCCGGGCCGTCAGCGAGTATTTGATCGAGCGCATGGTGGCAGGTGGTGTACGTAAGATTTGCTTCGTGATTTCGCCCGGTAAATCCGACATCATGAACTACTTCGGCGGACACGCACTTTCCGCGAAGATCTTTTACGCAGTTCAGCCGCGTCCGGCGGGCCTCTGCGATGCTATCTTCCAAGCGCTGCCCTTGATCCCCGCGGAAGAACATGTATGTATTGGGCTTCCGGACACGGTCTGGTTTCCCCAACAGGCGCTTCAAACTCTTCCGAACGATATTCTTTCTCTGTTATTGTTTCCTGTCGATCATCCGGAACGCTTTGACGCGGTGCTCACCTCTCCGGAAGGCAGCGTGATCGAGGTGCAGGTCAAACAGGAGAACGCCGCGACCAACTGGATTTGGGGCGCATTGAAAATGCCCGGATACGTCCTCGCGCAACTGCATGCACTTTGGCTTGAGCGAAATGACGAATACCTGGGCACACTCATCAATGCCTATCTCGCGAACGGCGGTAAGGCGGTGGGCCTGCGCGCGGGAGGATGCTATGTTGACGTCGGCACGTTGAATGGCTATCGAGAGGCGTTGCGAGTGCTAGATTCCAACTGCCGCGTCCCGGAGCCGGTTTGAACGATCTGTCTGGCCTCGAACTGGAAGTGATCAACAGCCTCTCCCGCTTGCACGACATTCGGAGAGAATGGTCGCGCCTCGAAGCAAGCCTCCCAGACCTGACTCCGTTTCAGACTCCTGAATGGCTTCTCACCTGGTGGCATCACTTCGGTGGCGGTGAACTGCAGGTATACGCCTTCAGGGCAGCCGGAAGGCTCGTCGCGATCGTTCCCGCTTTTCTTCATCATTGGGAAGGGCGCCGTCAGCTGACCCTCATCGGTTCCGGCATATCGGATTACCTCGATCCACTCATTGCCGCCGGTGAACAAGAACGGGTTGTACGGTGCCTGCGTGAGCACCTCCAATCGCAACCGGCTTGGGACATCTGCATCTGGCAAGATCTTTCGGCAGATACACCGCTTGCGGCTCTTGGGCACGAAGCGCGCATGTCTGCACAATGCGAACTAGATCAGCCGTGCTCCGCGATTTGTATCGATCAGGCATTCGCCGACTATTGGGCGGCCCGTCCCAGTGGACTTCGCCGCAACGAACGGCGTTACAGAAGCAAGGCCGAACAGCTCGCGCCACTAGTCATTACCGTCAATCGCTCGAACGATAAAGAGTGCGTAGATGCTCTTGTCCGGCTACACTCCGCTCGGTGGAGAGAGCAGGGCGAGCCAGGAATGATTGCTGCGAATCGTTCTGCAAATTTCTTGCGCGACATCGCTCAAGAGTTCGCTCTTCGCGAAATGCTGCTTCTTTTTTCGCTGCGTTTCCAAGGCGAAATTGCGGCTGTCGTTCTCGGATTTCCATACCGGAACGTGATTTATGCCTACCTGAGCGCGTTCGATCCTTCCTATGGCGCCCTTGGATTTGGCCGCTTGCTCCTCTTTGAAGCTCTCCAGTACGCATTCAAAGGAGGCTATTCTTCCTGGAATTTCCTGCGAGGAAGCGAAGCGTACAAATTCGATTGGGGCGCGCGAGAAATCTTGAAATCGCGCCTCGTTATCACGCGTGTTCCGGAGCCGTAGAAAGAAGTTCCCGGTAAAGGTCGATATAGCCGGCCACCATCCTATCTGTGCTGAAGCGGGCTTCCGCACTCTTGCGGCAAACTGGACCTGAGATTTGACTTGTCTTCAAAACAGCCGCTCCCATTTCCTCTTCCGAATCGACCACAAAACCTGTCCTTCCGTCTTCCACAATCTCCGGGAGCGCGCCTGATCGAAAGGCGATCACCGGTGTTCCCGAACTGATCGCCTCCATCGCTACCAGCGAACTGGTTTCCGAGGCAAGACTCGGTACGAGAAGGCAACGGGCGTGTGCCAGCAGATTAGCTTTGTCATCCATGTTCACTGGACCGGCATAGCGCCGCTGATCGTCCAGTAATGGCTCGACTTGGTTGGCGAAATATTGGCGATGGGAAGGGAAAGGATGCACAGGTCCCGCAACTACCATCGACAACCCAAGCCGGTGCGCAACCCGCAGCGCAATGTCCGTGCCTTTCTCCGGACAGATTCTACCCAGCCAGAGAACATAATCGTGCTTGATCTCAGCCGCATGAAAGCGCCGAAGGTCAACCCCATTCGGGACGACAGGGCAAGGATGCAGTCCCGGATCGGATGCGGCTTGACTCCGCGACACGAAATTAAAAGAGAGGTTCTCCTGATCGAAGAGCCCAGGCGGATACCAGTCGATAGGTAAATGCAGCGTTGCGAGCTGCCTGGGCTGCGCCCGCTGGGGACGGTACGACCGAAAGTCGAGGCCGTGAAAGTGAAGCAGATCGATTCTATTACAGGAAAGCGCAGCTTCAATCTTTTGCGCGTGAATGTGTTGAGCCTCCTTTTGCAGCGAACCGGAAATTGTCTCGCTTGCCGCTGGGGTCGCCATCAACTCGCCGGCTACCGTTGATCCCGCTGCCGCCACTACGATCGAGCGAAAACCCGCCCGCACCAAACCCTGCTCTAACAAGTGAAGGATCTGTTCGGCGCCTCCGCCGGAGCCCGGACCAACAGGCAATAGAGGGTAAGCAATGCTCAGAATGGTCAGTGGAGCGCCACTCGCGCCGTGGCTGGTTTGCATCAGTCCCAGTAGGTTCGGGCAATCATCTTGGCTACAATTAAATGGACTCTGACGCGTGCACCTAGACTCTCACGAGCTGACATTTAAGGTCTTCGGCCGTATCAACAAAGTTGAATGATTGAACTATTTCGAGATACATTCCGTTATCGTGAGCTGATTTGGGCGTTGGCGCTAAAGGACCTTAAGATCCGGTATAAGCGCTCCGTGCTGGGCTTTCTGTGGGCATTGCTGAACCCGATGTTGCTTATGCTGGTGCTCTCTGTCGTGTTCTCAACCATCATGGCGCAGACGATCCCGCATTACGCCATTTTCCTCTTGAGTGTTCTGCTCCCGTGGACGTTCTTCTCGCAATCGCTTTCCTATGCGGCGGAGTCCATAGTCGGAAATGCAGATTTGATCAAGAAGGTTCGTGTTTCAAAATTGGTATTTCCGGTGGCCGCAGTCGTGTCGAACATGATCAACCTTCTGCTCTCGATGATTCCGCTCGTAATCATCGTGATTGGGATGAGGCATCCTTTCCATTTGACATGGCTCTATTTGCCCGTGCCGCTGTTGGCACTCACCCTGTTCACCCTAGGCGCCACTTTCTTTTTCGCGGCGGCTAATGTGTACTATCGCGATGTCGCGCACATACTGCAAATCCTGCTGAATGTTCTCTTCTACGTAACTCCGATCATCTATTCGATAGATTTCATCCCGGCCCAGTACCGCTGGCTTCTCAAATTGAACCCGCTGCAATATATACTCAATGGTTTTCGCCTGAGTGTCTATTACGGATTGATGCCTGCCTTCGCTTCCATTGCGGCGTGCTTCATCTTTGCTTTTGCCATGTTGGCTTTTGGCTTCTGGGTGTTCCGGAAACATCAGGATGAGTTCGTATTTTATGTCTGACCGTAGCAACATGGACGTAATCAAGGTCGAACATCTCGTCCAGCGCTTTCGTGTGATCCACGAGAGGCCGGACACCGTGCGCGAACTGTTCGCCAAATTCTTCCGTAAAGAAGTCAATTACCACGATTTCGAAGCTGTGAACGACATTTCGTTCTCGGTACAGGCCGGCGAAATGGTGGGTATTATCGGCCGGAACGGGTCCGGAAAGAGCACGCTGCTGAAGATTGTTGCGGGCATCTACCGGCCAACCAGCGGCAAACTCCAGGTGAATGGTTCGATTGCTCCTTTGATCGAACTCGGCGCAGGAATGCACGCTGAATTGACGGGCCGAGAAAACATTCTGCTAAACGGCTTGATGATGGGCTATTCCAAGCGCCAGATGTTGGAGCGCGAGCAGCGCATCATCGAGTTCGCTGAAATCGGTGATTTCATCGATGTCCCGGTGAAGCAATACTCGACAGGCATGTACATGCGGCTGGCATTCTCGGTAGCGACCGAGGTTGATCCCGATATTCTAGTCATCGACGAAATCCTAGCCGTGGGAGACCTCACCTTCCAGCGGAAATGTTTCGAGCGGCTGAAGCGCTTTCGGGAATCGGGAAAGACGATCCTCTTTGTCACGCACAGCATGGATCAAGTTCGTGATCACTGTGATCGCGGCCTCCTGCTCGACAGAGGCCGATTGCTATTCAACGGCAGCCCAGATGAAGCAGTCGCTCTCTACAAGGAAAACTCGGGGATTGCGCCTGCTGCTGAACTTGTCGAAGCTGTACTTTAGCCCGCTAATCCCATCCTGCGTAGCACTCTCTATGGAACAGAGATATCTGCCGCTTTGATGTCGGAAGGTATAAACGACCTGTCCAGAAGATCGCTCATCGAGATGTGCTTGTTAAGTATTCCGGCCTGCAAAGCCATTCCCTCGATTTTTTCCATATCGTCATCGGTCGGAGCCAACATGCGGTAGCTCACCCGGTCAGGCGGTCTGGTTAAAACGAATCGCACCAGCTTTTCGTCTTGCCGGAAATACGGGGCGACAAGCTTCGCGGCATCCAGGCGATGCGTCTCGGCCCACTCGCCGCTTTCGGCAATGCCGCGCACCAGATCCTTCACGACCGCAGGGCGCTGCTTAATCAGATCTTCCTTCGCGACAAGAACACAGGAAATGAAATGCGGCCAAATATCTTTGGCTAGGTATAATACTCGCCCGCTACCGTCCAGCTCGGCTCGCGCTGCATGCGGCTCACCCACGAAATAAGCGTCAATTGCCTTGGCCGCCAGAGCACCGGGCATGTCTGGAGGAGCCATTTCGATCATCCTGATTTCGTCCGGCTTCACACCCTGATCTGCCATCAGCTTGTGAATAACCAGATTCTGGTTGCTGTATTTGCTCGGAATCGCAAAAGTCCGGCCCCGTAAGTCACGAAGACTGTGCGCGGGCAAATCGTTTCTCACCATAACCGTTGATCCGTCGCGGTGGCCGAGGTACAGTATTTTCACTGGAACGCCTTGTTCGCGCAGCTTCATAGCTAAAGGCGCGATCATAAACGACGCGCTAAGCCGGCCCGCTTTCATCGATTCCACCATGGTGGGAAAGTCTTGAAAGCGCTGTGAGGTGAACCTCGTTGTCGCGCTGCTCTTCGTTGCGAAATCAGTCACCGGGCACGTGAGATGGCACGTCACTGGCAGAAATCCTACAGCGAGTTGCTCTCGCGCGGGACCGGATCCCTTGGAGGAGCCGGAGCGCCACGGCTGGTAACGTAAGACTCCCAGCAAAGTGACGCAGAGGACCGCGCCCAAAATCCAGCGGACGAATGAGGAGCGTAACACGTTTAATGTTTCCCCTGCCTTTGTGAGATCGAACTATCTTCTTGTTGGTGCTCGAAGCCAAGCGCGCCGAGAATGCGATCTGTTGCGGACACAACTTCGGGATGGGTTAGCGTACGCGGCCGAGGAACACAAATACTATATTCAGACCGGATCTGAGCCGGACGCGCGTCTAGAACGAATACTCGATCCGCCAGCTGGGCTGCTTCCTCGATATCATGCGTCACTAGCAGGACGGTGCGAGGCCGCTCCTCGAGAATGCGCGCCACCTCTGCTCGCATCCGCAGCCGTGTGAGATAGTCGAGAGCTGAAAAAGGCTCATCGAGCAGAAGAATGTCCGATTTACCGGCCAGCGCGCGAGCCAGTTCTACTCGCTGACGCATGCCGCCCGATAATTGGTGCGGGTAATGATCTTTAAAGCTTTCGAGCTGAATCAACCGCAGCAGATCCTGAACCTCCGCTTCCCGCTGGTTCGAATCGCGCTCGTCTCTGAGGCCGAGTGCGATATTCTCTCGAACGGTTTTCCAGGGAAAAAGGCCGTCTTTCTGGTAAACCATCCTGACTTGCCCCTCTGATTCGATCTCTCCTGACGTAGGCCTGTCGAACCCGGACGCGATGTTGAGGAGCGTTGTTTTCCCGCAGCCTGACGGCCCTACAATGGCTACGAACTCTCCGGTGAGTACTTCGAAGCTCACCTCGCGCAAAACTTCAGTCGTGCCATATGAGCGCGAGACCGATTTGAAAATCAGGGCTGCCGTGTTCCTCATAAGCGGCCGCTAGCGCTCATAGCCCCAACGTACGCTCGGTATCTTGGACAGACTCAAAAGAACGCGGTCCAGCACAATTCCGATCACTCCGATGACGATCATCTCCACAACCAGGATGTCGGTGCGCAATCCGTTTCGTGAATCCATCACGGCGAATCCGAGCCCGTCTCGCCCAGCGATCATCTCAGCCGCAACCACAACCAGCCAACAGAGTCCGGCCGTCATCCGCAGCGTTGTAATAAGGTCGGGCATGATTGCTGGTAAGGTGACTTCAAACAATTTCCCCCAGCCCTTTAGCTCGTAGCTTTGCGCCACGCGAAAATACACGGCCGGTATGCTCGCCACCGCGGCCATCGTCGCGATAACAATCGGGAAGTAAGCTGCCAGGAAGATTAAAAAGATAGAGGCCGAATCGCCAACCCCGAACCAGAGAATCGCGAAGGGAATCCAAGCGAGGGGTGAGAGATTGCGGAAGAAGTTTATGATTGGCAGCAGCGCAAGCCTGGGCGAGACAGCCTGCCCAAGCCACACACCGGTCGGAATCCCGGTGAACACAGCCAGCAGGAATCCCACTCCGACCCGGTAAAGGGACGTGATCAAATCCATGAAAAGCCGCCCCGTCCGGATTTCCTCCATGAGCCCGCGACCTACCGCAGCAGGCGACGGCAAGGCGCTCTCGTGGAATAAACGCAGCTTGTAAGTGCCGAACCATAGGAACAGCAGAACCGTCACCGCCCCGACCGGCAGGGCGATGCTCTTCGCCTGATCCCGTAACTGATCGCGGCTCATGCGGTTTATGCTCTCGCCAAACTGCCAGGCAACGTTACGGAATGCCGTTTGGATGTAATCGCAATCTCGACGATGACCGCAATCGGGCCCACAATCGCTAGCGCATAGTAAGGTGCGTGCACGTTTTCGAAAAGGCGCAGCACCATCTCGACGGCGGTGACCAGGAAAGCAACCAGGCATTGAGCCCAGCGCGGCTTCACCGTCGTTCTCGGATCCGTAATCATGAAGAAGATAAAAAGCTGATACATCGGGCCGGTGATCGGCGCAACTTCCGCCAGGAATGGATGCCCCGTAATAAAAGTTCGGATCAGTGCAAACCCAATGAACGAGATCACGTAAGTCGCGGTGATATGAAATCTCTTTACCCGGAGTACGATCAAAACGCCGAGCGCCCAGACAATCAGCATGGGCCAAATTGTATTGCCCCATTGCACACTAAGAGTCGCGACATATTCGGGAACTAGCAGGAGCATCGCTGTGATTGCGAAGTTCGAAGGATTCCAAAGGTGCCGCCCCCGCCAGCGAATCACATATTTCGACATGATGGCGAGAACGCTGCACAAGGCGTAGGGCCAGAAAGCCGGCGACCTCAACAGAATGCCGACGCTGATGCCGGAGATGTAAGCACTCGCCAGGTTTGGAAACATCTTATAAAGCAACCCGGAAAGCACGATCTCGCAGACGATGCTTGCGGCAATCGCCAGTAAGGTGCGGGAGAGGCTCTCGAGCAAGCCAAACGAAAGCTGGCTGATCAGCAGAATAAGCGTGATAAATACGGGAGGAAGATAGCGGTTATCGGCGCTGAAAAATCGCGCGATCAGCGAGCGCTTTTCGGATTGCTTTGTGTCAGGCTGGCTCTGCCGAATTTCAGCTGCATTGCTCATTGCGGTTCTTCGACTTTGTGAATCATGTTAAGGCGGGGGGAGTTCAGAACCTGCACCTTCCCCGAAGGCCAGCGAAGTTCGGCCCGGTCCGCACTGGTACTCGGGCCAACTCCAAAATGTAGACGCCTCTGATTCTGCGCGCAAAAGCCGCTGCCGCCCGACACCTCCTGAAGCTGCTGCTGCCCATTCCAAAAGAGGCGTACCTCCGCGCCGATCGCGCTTCGGTTGCTTGCCTGCCCCTCCAGCTGAAATTCAATCCACTGATTTTTTGGAGTGACTTGATTCTTGTATAGCCGCAAGGGACCTCGCTGATTAGCCGTCACTGCATCCAACGCACCATTGTTTGAGAAATCGGCCAACACTACTGATCGGCCATCCAGCCGGTCCGTCACTCCGACCAGCTGCGACACCTCTCTGAACTGACCGGCCCCGTCATTGACCCAAACCCGCTTCTGCTGGTATCCGGATAAGCTTCTGCCGCGCAGCGAAGGCCAGTTTGCCGCGTCGGAGATGATCGTCTTGTTACCACCGGCAACTTTGGAGTAGTCATACCAATAGCTCTGATCTTGATCGAGCGACACATTTCCATTCACTTCGTAAAGATCGAGATAGCCGTCGTTATTCAAATCCCCGAATTGAGTTCCGAAGCTCCAGCCGCCGAGTTCAACGCCCATCGCGTTCGCCATGTTCTCGTACTTCACGCTGTTTCCGGATGTGCCGGGCTGCGGAATCCAGAGATTGTTCCCTTGCACCAACACGCCTTCTTCAGAGATGTTCGACACAAAAATGTCGTACCGTCCCTGGTTCAAGATATCTCCCACCGCCGCCGTCATGCCGCTCTTCGGCGCATATCCGACTCCGGTTTCCTTGCCCACCTCGCGAAAGCGTTTTCCACCTTCATTGAAATAGAGTTCCGACACGCCGTAATCATTCGCCACAAACAGATCTGGAAAACCAGTCCCGCGAAGATCCGCTGCCACAGCCGCGAGTGACCATCGCCGCGAGTCGATGCCCATCTTTTCAGAGACTTCCTCAAATTGTCCGTCTCCGAGATTGTGGAACAGATATTTGCGACCACCATTTCGCGCATATTCGAAGCTTTCCGGCATGATCTTGGTGTTCTTGAGATTCCAAAGATTCAAGTCTTCCGGATAGTAGCCGCCCAGGAACAAATCGAGCTTGCCGTCGCGATCGTAGTCAAACCAGATCGCCGTGTTCGCGTTGATCCATGCCGGTAACCCGGCCTTCTCGGACACCGCTACGAACCGCTTTCCACCTTCGTTGTGATAGAGCTCCGGCTTGCCCCACTTGTAGACGAGTACATCTTCATAGCCGTCGTTATCGTAATCGCCCCAGACAGCGCCCATCGTGACACCGGTGCCGGGCTTGTTTAAATCCGCCAGGCCTACTCGATCCGCCACATCCTCAAAAGTGCCGTTGCCTAAATTCCGATAAAGCGCATTGCGTGTTCCTTCGCCGCTGTTCGACACATACAGGTCATCCCATCCATCGCGATCAAAATCGACAACGGAAACTGCCGCACCCATTGAGGCAACCTGCTCCATGATGTGCTTCAGCTTCGGATCAAGCGTAGGCGCTTTGTGAACAAAGTTGATGCCCACCGTTTTCGAAACTTCCTGGAAGCTGAAACCATAGCGCGCCAGAGCCGCCGCACGGTTCTGCGCAAGATCGCTGGCGTGCCTTCGCTGGACCACCCGCTTGTAGACCAAAGGCACTGCAAGAAGACTTAGAAAGACGATTGCTATTACGGCGCGAATAGAATTACGTTGCATCGCTCCAGATTCTTTATTGTCCTTCGCGCAACTCTCGTTCAAACAGCCCCGCCGCGAAGGTCGCCGGCCCTATGTAGCGCGTGTGAAAATCGCACCAGTCCAATTTGTGCTGAAGGTAAACAGGGTCGTTCTCAAGCGCGCCCGCGCTTCCTGTATATCGCTTCATTGCGTGAGTAGGAAGAGGCAGCAGTGTGGTTGAGTTTTTGAAACTGTAATCACCCTCCTTCATCCATCCATCCCCGACTAAAATATAATCTCGCGACCAGCCTGTCAGGGGCGGTGCTGCAGCCCGGAACTTCATACGCAGTTCATCTCCGCCGCCCATCATTACAAAGCGGTCGTCCGTTTTCTCCAACAGCGGCGTAACTTCGCCATAGCGCGTGTAATAGCCTTCGAGCGTCCTCCACTTGTCTCCCGTTGCGGGGAGCTGCGCATAGGCAGGTATTTCAGGAGATCGCAAACTACGTTGACTCAGCTGCGAATATCCGCGATGCCGCAACTCAGCTCCTGCGAGACGCAGATGTTCCGGCTTTACGCTTTCTTCCGGGACGCCAATCGCCCACCGCAGTCGGTCCCAATAAATTTCAAGGTTTGTACGCAGCCTTAATTTTCTCGGCGCGCCAGGCCGGAAGATTTTCGAAAGGTCGAGCACCACAGTCTTTTCTCGTCCGGCCGGTACGCCAAGATTTTCCGCGGCCTTGATCCAATGGCCGTCTGCGTCGAGTACTTCTATGCTTAGATCCTGTGGTTTCGGACGGCTGCCCTGATTCACCGCAACCAGCGCCCCGTCATCCCACGGATGGAGCCAGCCTTCCGCGATCAGATACAGCGGACCCTGCCGGGGAGCCTCTGCGGGCAGCGTTAACTCAACCCAGTGATCCTGCGCAATGCCCTGGTAAGCTCCGAGCGCAAAGGTATCCAGATAGCGGCCGTCCAAGTTCTCAACTCGGTTGCTCACATCGCGTCCGCGCTCGTCCCTCGCAGCTGCAAACGATCTCGGCTCCTTCGTCACGTACATCTTGAGTGGCGCTGCCGGTGTGGCCACTCGCTCATCCGCAAAAACCTCTGTCTCTGCCGGATGATCTACCGCCAGCAATCCATAATGGTCAATGTAATAAGCTTCCCAATACTCGTCCGTGATCCGCAGATCGTAGAGTCCGTCATGCGGCTGAAGCTGATTGCCGTTGATTTTGAACCATTCTTCCGTCTGCGAGATTTCCGCGAACTTTCCAGCCCCGTCATGCGCGCCCAATGCTCCCGACATCGGAGCAACATCCTTTACAAACTCCATGGCCTTTCCGTTCCAAGTGAAGAGGAGCGGGCACGATCCCTTCAACCGCTGCTCGGCTATCAGGGTTTGATTCGCCTTCAAATAAAACTCTGTCTGAATAATGCCGTTTGGCCAAACAATGCGAGCAAACTCCGCATCAGGATGTTCACCAAGACCGAAATGCAGAATGGGGGAAGTAATTATCTGCTGCTGCGTTAGGAGATCGGCCCGGATCTGAACGTCGCCGCCAATGCCGAACGAATTGATGCGTTGGTCGCCGTTTGTGGTCGCGGCTTTCGGCCGGACATCCTGCCAGTGATATTTTTTCGTGCCGCTGTTCACCAGTTCAACAGGCTTTTGATCCGCAGTGAGACCGATCAGGTTTAGCCGTCCAGCGCCGCCCGCTTGCGAGATGGCCCGGCACATCACTGGCAGCAGCCTCGGTAGCGAGGCAAAGCTGTGGCTGTCTGATAAAAACGCCTGATCGCCGACGATTAGATCCAAGCTGCCGTTATTATCCAGATCCGCCAGTCTTAGGCCGAGTTTCGCGGCGCCGTTCGCCATCGGCTTCGCCTGAGCAAGTTGCCCGGTGCTCCAGCCTTGGCCCGCCGATACGTCTGATAAACGCATGACGCGAAGATCCGCTTGCAAGACGACAAAATCGGGCAGCCCGTCCCCGTTCACATCGGCTGCAGCCAGCGCTGTCGATTCGCCGCTCAGCTGCTCTGGAACCTTTCGCGCCCGGTAATCGCCCAATCTCTCGTTTGCAAAAACTTTCAGATGGCCTTCTTTGTCGAGGAGAGCGACATCCGGATCGCCATCGCCGTCCACATCTGCGCTCACAAAATCCAGGAGTCCGTTCACGCCGTGAAATGGCTTGATGACTGTATAAGTGCTGTCGCCATTGTTCCTCAGCACCAGCGGCTCACCATCGGGCACGCCCAGCATAACATCCAGATCGCCGTCTAGATCGACGTCGAATGCCCATGCTCCCGTATACCGGCCATTCACAATTGCAGCCGGTAGATTCGCCTTCGCCGTTACGTCTGTGAAGCGGTCCGGCGTGTCTTGTTGACAGATTCGTAAGCCGCGATCCGTCGCGAGCACCAGGTCGGTTTTGAAATCGTAGTTCAGATCGGCCGCCAAAACGGCATGCTCGGCCAAACCCGATCCTGTCTGCCCGGGCAGCGCTGAGCGAGCAACGCTGCCTAGATGTACGCTTTCCGCATCTGCCCAAATGACACTCGGCGCGCTTTGGTTATCGGCGACGAATGTTCCGACCCAGCTCATTGCGGAGGAAGGTACATTCGCGAGCGGTTTTGCCTCAAAGCGTGTTGTCAAGTCGGGCGGGCTTGGGTCAGAACGCGGCGAAGGCATTTTGAGGAAGCGCAGAAACGGTTCTCCTGCCGATGTCACAGGCGTTTTCACTTCATCCAGGCTTTGGCGGTAAGCCGGTACACGCACCAGCACGTTGCGTAGAAATTGTGCCTGGATAGCTGCCGGCCTTGCGTTCGGGCTGTTTGTCAGCTTTGCTAAAGCAGAGAGCTGCTGCTTAGCGGCATCGGGCCACATAGGCGCGTTCTTTTCGAGATCTGCGACCGCCCGCCTTAGTTGCGGCGCGTCATTCCGTTTGGCCGCCAGCCGAACCAGATCCACCAGTACAGCCACATTGTTCGGATGCACGCGTAAGATCTGATTGAGAAGCTTCTGAGCCTCAGCATCAGCCGCTTCGGAATTCTGGCGCTCCGTCTCTTGAGCGAGCCCGTAGAGTGCTTTGAGGTTGCCGGAGTCGAGCGCGACAGCCCGCTTCAGGTGATCCAGCGTCTCAGTCGTCTTGCCGCGCCTGCTCTCAATTACACCGAGCAGTGCTTCGATCCGGCTGTTTTCCGGTACAAGCGCCTGCGCTTTCTGAACGCTCTGATACGCGCCATCGTAATCCTGCTGTCGAAATTGCAGCAATCCCAAATCCGCCCATCCCGCAGGTTCACCCGGCGCGAGTTCAGTCGCACGCGTCAAACCTTTCCGGGCATTTACGTCCTCACCCGACTGCAGAGCAGCAAGTCCCAGATAAAAAGCGGAACACAGCGCTCGATACGCATCAGAGCCAATCGCGGGAATGTCCGAATGCTGCCTGCTGCAACCTGTGTACAGCAGCGCGATGCCGACCAGAAATGTCGTTAAAAACCTCAAGAAGCCACCAGTCGCTATCGGCCGACGAGAAACGCAACCCCAGCGGCCTAGCGTAACAATTTGCAACAGTCCTGTCCTCGATTGCCTGTATGATCCCGAACTCCATCTAAAGTTTGACTTTCGTCAGCTCGTCATCGATTTGCTAAAGTGCTCGAAGAATCGATGAAGATCTGGGTCTTTGCACTCGCTATAACTCTGGCTGCGTTTTGTCTCGCGCAAGAAGGCGGAGTTCCCGTTCGCTTTTCAAATGTCACAGCGAAAGCGGGCATCAGCTTCGTCCATCATAGCGGCGCTACAGGTAGCAAATATCTTCCAGAGTCATTGGGCTCCGGTTGTGCTTTTATCGACCTCGATGGGGATGGCTGGGCCGACATACTGTTGATCAATGACAAGGATTGGTCCAGTTCCGGCAAAACGTATTTACCCGCCTTCTACCACAACAACCACAACGGCACATTCACCGATGTAACGCGCGGCAGCGGCCTCGATATCCAGCTATACGGGATGGGCGTAGCCGTAGCCGATTACGACAACGACGGTCTGCCCGACGTTTACATTACCGCGCTCGAGGGCGATCATCTGTTTCACAACGACGGTAAGGGCCACTTTCGCGACGTCACCGCCGCAAGCGGAATTCACAACGCGAACTTCGGAACAAGCGCCGCCTGGTTCGATTGCGATCGCGACGGCAAAGCGGATCTACTGGTCGCAAACTACGTCGCGTGGACTCAAGCCGAGGACAAGCGCTGTTCCATGGATGGAAAGACCAAGTCGTATTGCACGCCGGAAGCGTACAAGGGAAAAAGTCTCAAGCTTTATCACAACCTCGGCGGCGGTAAATTTGAAGACGTCACCGCGAAAGCCGGTTTAGCGGACCCAAGCAGCAAATCACTCGGGATCACCGTCTTTGACTACGATGGCGATCATTGGCCCGATCTCTTCATCGCGAACGACACGCAGCCGAACAAGCTTTATCACAACAATCACAACGGCAGGTTTACAGAAGGAGCGGTCCAGGCAGGCGTTGCGTATTCAGAGGATGGCACCGCGCGCGGCGGAATGGGCACCGACGCAGCCGACTACGACCACTCCGGCCATCCGGCTCTGCTCATCGGCAATTTCGCGAACCAGATGATGGCTCTTTACCAAAACAACGGTACCGGCCTGTTTGCGGACACGGCAGGCGCCGGGCCCATTGGCCGTGCCACTCTGTTGAGCCTTACCTTTGGTACCTTCTTCTTCGATTACGATCTGGACGGCTATCCGGATATCTTCGCTGCTAACGGGCATCTGGAACCCGATATCCACAAATTCTCTCCGAACCTGCAATACGCGCAATCCCCTCTTCTGTTCCACAACGTCGGAGGTAAATTTCAGAACGCAACCGCTTCAGCCGGTGCGGACTTCACGCATCCGATTGTCGGACGAGGCGCCGCCTATGCAGATTTCGATCATGACGGTGATTTGGACATCCTCGTTAATACCAATAACGGCCCCGCAGTTCTGTTGCGCAACGACGGAGGCAACAGGAATCATTGGATTGCAGTAAAGCTGATTGGCAGAAAGTCCAATCGCAGCGGTCTTGATTCGATCGTGCGCATCCAAAGCGCTTCGGGCAAACAGTGGCAGGTGGTCCACAGCGGGTCCAGCTACTGCTCGCAAAGCGACCTGACCTTAACCTTCGGATTGAAGCAGGATTCGTCCGTCTCGCGGATCAGCGTCGAGTGGCCCAGCGGAAAAGTACAGGATTTCGCGAACATCGCACCCAATCGCATCGTCACGATCGATGAAGCCGCCGGACTGGTTCGATAATCGTTTGGCTGAGATATCTCAGGAGAGGTGGAATACTTCTTCGAGAGGCGTCATCGCTTCATCGGGCTTGACACCGGGCATGTTCTCAAAGAACGGAGCCATCTCGCTCTGCCATCGCCCATTAACTTCGAGAGCGGCCATTCCCTTTCGAGCTTGCTCGAAGTCGGGCGTTTCGAGATATCCAACGAGCAGCCCGTCACTCCTGAGAAACAGTGAGTAGTTGCCCCAGCCGGTCTCGCGCAACGCTTGCTGCATCGCCGGCCACACCGTTCGATGACGCTCGCGGTACTCGGCGAGACGGTCCCGCCGAACTTGCAGCACGAAGCAAATACGTTCCATCGCCTCGCATTATCGCAAGTTCGACAGATTCTCATTCAACGGTTGCGCTTTATCCCCGCGTAGATTCAAGGTCCGATTTCACCAGAATCACGTCCAGTGTACGTGGGCCATGCACCCCCCGTATCCGCGTCATTTCAATATCTGACGTGGCAGATGGGCCCGATATCGTCGTAATGGGCGCAGATCCGAAGCTGCTCATCTTTCGAAGGGCTTCCGGCACGGTCTCGACAATTTGATGGTCAAAGACGATGCAGAGATGATAGTCGGGAATCAGGCTGAGCGCCCGCCGGCCCTCCTCACCCGCATGCCGGAGTACGAGCGTACCGGTTGAAGCGATTGCCAGCGCGCACCTCGTCACTACGCCGTCCGTTGAATCCACGTCCTCATGTGTCAGGGCGCTGTCCTCAAAGAAATCAATCTCGCTCGGAAGCCAGCGAAACGGCAAGTCGCCAGTAGCCAGCATGCGCAATTTCCCTCGTTCCCGCAAGATGCGCCGCATCGTATAAGTCAGGTCGCTATCGGCGCAGTCGTATACTTCGCAGCCGTAGTCATGGAGCCGGTCAACCAACAGGGCGACGCGCTGCTTCGCTTCGAGAGTGCCTCTCTGCTGGTACGCGCGCGGGATCGCCGCATATTCAGCCGCGCGGCTCATGGCAAGCTTGGTCGTACTCTTCCGGATTCGACTTAAAATTTCCTGTTTAGCCTCACTCACGTTCGTCTCCGCCGGTGCGCTTTGCCCACCAATCCCGAAAAGATTCCTGGGGAACAGCGTCCAGATCCCGAAACGCCGTCCAGCCCGCCAGCATCCCCGGAAGATGGTTCAGCTGTCCATCTTTCTCGAATAGTTTTTGACCGATGCGAAACAGCTTTTGCGCTTTGGCAAGCCTGTCCCCATTTGCGAGCGCAACAGCTGCTGCTTTCATGGCAACTCGTTCCGTGAGTGGGCCGTAACCCTGCTCCACCGCCTTGCCGCGAAGATGAACCAGGATCTCCGGAATGTTGATCTTGACCGGGCAGACATCGTAACAGGCGCCGCACAGCGAAGAAGCATACGGCAGGGATTGCGAGTGCTTCATGTTCTGAAGCTGCGGCGTCAGAATCGCTCCTATCGGTCCGCCATAAATAGAACCGTAGGCATGTCCACCCGTCTGCTGGTAAACCGGACACGCGTTCAGACAAGCTCCGCAGCGTATACAGTCGAGCGTCTCGCGCGACTTCTCGTCTGCCAGTACATTCGTCCTCCCGTTATCAATCAAGACGACATGAAATTCCTGCGGCCCGTCACCCGCAGTCACGCCCGTCCAAATGGAGTTGTACGGATTCATGCGCTCGCCGGTCGCGGAACGCGGAAGCAGTTGCAGAAAAACTTCCAGGTCGTCGAAAGTCGGAATCACTTTCTCGATCCCAACCAAACTGATCAGCACAGAAGGAAGAGTTACGCACATCCTGCCGTTGCCCTCTGACTCAACAATCGCCACCGCGCCCGTCTCCGCAATCGCGAAATTGACACCGCTGATCCCCACTTTCCCATTCAAGAACTTGTCTCGAAGGTAATGCCGCGCAGCTTCCGCCAGATCATGCGGCTCCTCGCCCAGTTCCTCCAGCTTCATCTTTTCGAGGAAGATTTGTCTCACCTCCATCTTGTTTCGATGGAGTGCCGGAACCACAATATGCGAGGGCTTGTCTTCCCCTAGCTGGACGATCAAGTCAGCCAGATCGGTCTCAATCGGATCGATGCCCGCTGTCTCAAGCGCCATATTCAGATTGATCTCGTCCGAAGTCATGGTCTTTACCTTGATGACTTCTGATGCTTTGTGACGCTTGACGATATTGACAACGATTTGATTGGCTTCATCGGCATCACGCGCCCAATGCACGATCCCGCCGGCGAGCGTACAGTTCTGCTCAAATTGCTCTAAATAGAAATCCAAGTGCCGGAGCGTGTGCTCCTTTATCTCGTGAGCGGCGGTACGCAGTTGCTCCCAGTCCGGCAGTTCGGCAACCGCCTTGGCCCGCTTGCGGCGAATCACATCCGTCGCGTGACGGACGTTATGCCTCAACTGGGTATTGCGAATGAGCTTTTTTGCTGCGTCCGGAAAGCTGGGCGCCTCCGCGGCATGGCCAACGCGAACACTCATGCCAGCGTTCCCGAAGCGGCTTTTCCTGCGGTCTCGGCCAGGATCTCTGCAATATGAAGACATCTCACTCCTGCTCGTTGCCGGCTTAGGGCGCCTCCGATGTGCATCAAACAGGAGTTATCCACTGCTGCGCAGACCTCTGCTCCCGTATCAAGCACACAGCGGATCTTGTCAGAGAGCATCGCCGCCGATACTTCTGCGTTCTTGATCGCGAACGTTCCGCCGAAGCCGCAGCACTGCTCGCTGTCAGGCAGGTCGATCAGCGTCAATGCCCGAACGCTCTCCAGCAGCCGCGCCGGCTTATCGCCTACGTGCAGCGAGCGGAGCGAATGGCAGGAGGGATGCAGCGTCACTGCGTGCGGAAAAAATGCTCCCACATCCGTCACGCCCAATTTGTCCACCAGCAGTTCAGAAAATTCGAAAACTCGCGGTACGATCTCAGCCACTTGCCGTACCATCCTTGCATCACCTGTTTCCGCCGCCATCTTCGGATAATGGTCGCGGATCATCGCTACACAGGAAGAGGACGGAATGCAAATCACCTCAGCATCTGCAAATACGCGAAGGAAGTGCCGCATCATCGGAAACGCCTCCTTCTGATAGCCTGTGTTGTAATGCATCTGCCCACAGCAGCTCTGCTCCTGTCGAAAGGTGACTGTATGACCGAGCCTTTCGAGTACCGTCACGACGGCTTTACCAGTCTCAGGAAACAGAGTGTCGTTGTAGCAAGTGATGAATAAAGAGATGTTCAATCCGTACCTCGCCTGTACATGTCGCCGATCTTGAGGATAACTCCCCGGCGTTTTGTCACGCGATAAGCTCTTCCTCTAGCAGGAACCTATGATAGTTACCGTTCAACAGCACCTCCTCCAGGAGCAACAGCGCTTTCCTGGGGCTCGCGGCACGTTTTCCTGGCTTTTATCCGGCATTACGCTTGCCACCAAGATGACAGAGGCCAAAATCCGGAAGGCTGGTCTGCTGGATTTTCTGGGTGCGGCCGGAGCGACCAACGTACAAGGCGAAGCGCAACAGAAACTGGACGTCTATGCCAACCAGGCTCTGCTCCATTGCCTCGGGCTGCGCGATAGCGTCGCTGCCCTGATCTCCGAAGAAAATGAAGAGCCGGTCACTTTCGACCGTGAGGCGGGAGCAGGTGAGTACGTCATTGTGTTCGACCCTTTAGACGGTTCCTCGAACATTGATGTGAATGTGAATGTCGGAACAATCTTCTCGATCTTCCGGCAGCCGCCGCACGCCGATTTCAACGCTGCCGTCCTTCAACCGGGAAGCAGACAAATTGCAGCGGGCTACGTCGTATATGGCCCCTCTACCATCCTGGTCTACAGTACGGGCGACGGTGTTTTCGGCTTTACGCTCGACCCTTCGATTGGAGCGTTCGTCCTAAGTCATGAGAGACTGCGCATGCCTGACCAGGGCAATATTTACTCTGTCAACGAGGCGAATTCCGAGAGCTTCCCTCCGCCTTACCGTTCATTTCTGGCCCGCTTGCGCAAGGGAGATCTGGGGCGCACCTATAGCTCACGGTATATCGGATCGCTGGTTGCCGACTTTCATCGCACGTTGTTGAAGGGCGGCATCTTCTTCTATCCACCGACAGCCAGCCACCCGGGCGGCAAGCTGCGGTTGCTGTATGAAGCGAATCCGCTGGCGTTTATTGCGGAGCAGGCAGGAGGAATGGCAATTGACGGTGAGAAAAGAATACTCGACATTCAGCCGTCCGGCATTCATCAAAGAACCCCATTCATTGTCGGGAGCAGGCAAGAGGTCGAGGTGCTTCAGGTAGAGATCAGGCAGGCGTCGCAAAACGTTAGCTTCTGAACCGGGGCGGACGGTTTGCGTTAGAAGAAGAATTAACTTTCGCAGAACTCTGGGAGCCCGTCGCGGGAGATCCCGCAGACACACTGGACAGCCAGCTTTCCATTCAACTTCAGGCACTGGGGACAGCGCCACCGGTCGTTGATCCAGAACCTGGGTTCAGGTTCATAAATGGAAGCTGCCAATGCTTTCACGTCGGCAAGCGTGATTTCATCGTTGAGGAGCTGCTTCATATCTGCGTAACGGAAGTGCGCACTTAGCGAAAAATCTCGCATCAAGTTGGTTCCGGTACTCCTTCAGCACTACTGATCCAGAAGTTTGTGATTAAGCCGAATGCTGACCCGCGAGCTTCTCTAAATGCTTCGCAAGTATGTCGACTTCGATGTTTACTCGCGAGCCCTTTCGCCGCGCATGCAGTGTCGTCGATTGATAGGTGTGGGGAATCACCGTGAAATCGACCATGTCACTCGATACTGCGGCCACAGTGAGGCTGATTCCGTCGACCGCGAGCGATCCCTTCTCCACGATGTAACGGGTCAGGTGGTCCGGAACCCGAATCCGCAGCCACCAATTCTCATCTCCTAATGGATCGAGCGACACGATCTCGGCAGTACCGTCCACATGACCTAATACGAAGTGGCCATCTAATCTGCTATTCACTCTCATAGGACGTTCCAGGTTGAGGACCGAGCCGATTTCTAAATCCCCCAAACTTGTACGATTCAGAGTTTCCGGAGCAATGTCAGCGCTCCACCTATCGCTGCTGATTTCGACCGCCGTAAGGCAAGCTCCGTTAACCGCGACACTGGAACCTAAGCGTAAATCATCCAGTACCGCTCGGCACGCAACACTGATTCGAGCCCCGGCCGGCTTCGCGTCGAAACTCACGACTGATCCCACTTCCTCGATGATGCCGGTGAACACTAAGGCCGATCCTTAAGGAGGTGGGCTTCCACCGCAAACTCGTCCTGAGAGATCGGGTGGATGGTAACACGCTCGAGCAGCATGGCGTCTGCGCGCCGCATGCGTCCTGGACCGCCCGCCACCGGAAGACTCTTGAACCCCCCTAGGATCTTCGGAGCGTAATAGAAAAGAACCTTATCTGCTATCTGCCCATCGAGCATCGTCCAGTTGACGTGACTGCCGGCCTCCACCATCAGTGACAGACAGCGTTCGGCAGCCAGTAGTTCGATGACCTTCCGCGGATCTGTTCGTCCCGCCGCACCATCAGCGATGAAGACACGGACGCCTTTCGCTTCGAGAGCTTTGCGTCTATCGAGCGGCGCCGCCGACGTGCCTACAACCATAACGTCGCCTTCGGCACTCGTGATCATCTTCGATTCGAGCGGGATTCGCAGCTGGGAATCGAGGACAACGCGCAGCAAAGGGCGGCTCCGCGGCAGTCCAGAGCGATCCGTGAGCAAACAGTTGTCTTCCAGCACAGTACCGAGGCCCGTGAGAATGGCGTCCGAGAAGTGCCGGATCAATTGAACATCCCGCCGGGCTATTTCACTCGTAATCCAGCCGAAGTTGTCCTGCGGGGCGGCAATCTTTCCATCGAGTGTCAAGGCGGCCTTTACTGTCACCAGGGGCAAGCCCGTCCGCATGTAATGAATGAATGCCTCATTCAGCTGCTCTGCTGCCGCTGTAGCAGATTCGTCGATAACGACTTCAACCCCTGCGGACCGTAGCCGCGCAAAACCGTTGCCGCGTACCTGCCGGTTCGGGTCCTCCATCGCCGCTACTACCTTGCTAATACCCGCCGCGATCACCGCCTCTGTGCAGGGGCCCGTTCGGCCCTGATGCGCACAAGGCTCGAGCGTCACGTAAAGTGTCGCGCCGCGGGCGGCTTCCCCGGCCTCTCGGAGAGCCACGATCTCCGCGTGCTCCACTTGCGCCCAAGTGTGAAATCCCGTCCCGACCACCTTATCCTCGCGAACGATCACCGCTCCCACGGCAGGATTAGGATTCGCCTGGCCTCGGCCCTGCTCGGCTAGCGTGAGCGCTTGTTGCATGAAGGAATTCATGGCTTGGCCGAGAAATCAATCAAACAAACTCAATCAAGCAAGGATTCAACGAAACGTTCCGGCTCAAACGGAAGCAGATCGTCAATCTTCTCGCCCACGCCGATGAAGCGAATTGGCAGATTCAACTCGCGGGCAATGGCAATCACCACTCCGCCCTTAGCTGTCCCATCGAGTTTCGTCAGCACGATTCCTGTTACCCCGGCCGATTCCGTGAACTTACGCGCTTGCTCGAGGCCGTTCTGGCCCGTTGTCGCGTCCAGCACCAACCAAACCTCGTGCGGCGAACCCGGTACCACCCGCTGGCACGTCCGGCGCATCTTGTCGAGCTCGGCCATTAAGTTCTCTTTCGTGTGAAGACGTCCGGCCGTGTCGACGATGATGTAATCGACCCCACGTGCCTTCGCTGCTTGCAATGCATCGAACACCACCGCGCTCGGGTCGGCTCCCGTCTTTTGCCGAATCAGATCGACGCTCGCCCGCTGTGCCCATATTTCGAGCTGTTCGATGGCAGCAGCGCGAAACGTATCAGCAGCGCACAGCAGCACTTTGCGCCCTTCCCCAAGAAATCTGTGGGCCAATTTCCCGATGGTCGTCGTCTTTCCGGCCCCGTTTATCCCCACCAGCATCACAACTGCCGGGGTACTATTCACGACTCGCACGGGCGTTTCGGAGGCTCGCAGGACTTCGAGAAGCTGCTCGCGGATCATCCCGCGAATTTCCGTCGCGTCGGCCGTTAATTTCCGGTCCACCCTCTGCCGGATGCGCTCGAGAATGTCCTGCACCGTCCTGACGCCAAGGTCGGCTGTGATTAAGGTGTATTCCAGCTCGTCAAGAAGCTCGGCATCGATCTCTTTCTTTCCGGAAAGAACATCTTCCAGCCGGTCGACCAAACCGGAGCGCGTCTTCTCGATGCA
>JAABUQ010002051.1_pt1 | contig 40955 bp, 51 predicted proteins | sample 5560001 | NCBI WGS metagenome assembly JAABUQ01 (sample SAMN10711888, study PRJNA513371) | rock metagenome | isolation source: Antarctica rocks | place: Antarctica: Victoria Land, Finger Mt nord | collected 2015-12-18
TATAATAATAATTATAAATATTTTATTATAATAAATAAAGCTATTTTACCTTAAATAAATAATAATATTAATTAAATAATAATAAATAAATTATTTATAGATATAATAAGCAGAATATATAATATTTTATTATATTTATTTTATTTATTTAATATTAAATTTATATTCAAGGCTAATAAAGTTAATTTCTTAAAGAATAAAACTTAGAATATTTAAATATTAAATAATATATAATTTATAAAGAAAATTAAATATTTTAAGATTAAATAATAATAAGTAATATTTGAAAAGTCAGAAGCAAAGTATATTAAAAAGGAAAAAAAGAATATTATCGAAGTTAAAAAAAAAGAGAAAGAGGTAAGTAAAGAAGCAGAGAAAAAGGCGAATAAAAGAAAAAAAAAAGATATATAAAAAAGATAAGAAAAAGATAAATAAAAGAAAAGAAAAGGAAGTAAATAAAAAAAAAGAAAAATAAATAAATAAAGAAAAAAAGAAAAAGGGCAAACTTTTAAAAAAAAGTAAAAAATAAATCGAAAAAGGAAAATTCAATAATAATAAAAAGGAGGAAGATAAAAATATTATAAATAAATCAAATAAGAAAGAAAAAAAACTTTGTTATAATAATAAAACTAAGGGGAAAATAAAACCGTATATTATTAAAAATATTATATATTTTCTAAAAAATATAATATATATAATATCCTTTTATACTTAATTTAATCTTATTTAATATTTTGATTTAGAACCGATTATTAAAGACAAATATAAAAATATTATTAAAACCTTTAATAATTATTTATTATTTATAAAAATAAGCTAGTTCGATTATTCGCTTCTATTAAATAAAGTCTTTTTAAATAATTTTACTTTTACTCGATTTCTAATAAATAATATTAATATAAATAAAATAAATTAACAGTTTTTAGGAAATATCAATTCAAAAAATATATTATATATTATATATCTCTTATATAAATATATTTATAAACTTTATATTATTATTAATAATATTAATAAAAATAGCAAAAAAGCCAAAGCAATTTAATAAAGTTATTATTATAAATAATAATATAATTTTTATATATTAATTAATAAGGAAAGAATAAATTCTAATATTTATATAATATATCTTTTATTTAAATTATTAAAATATTTTAATATAATATAATTTTTTTTTTAAAATATATTATTTAATTCCTTTTAAGTTATTATTAGAATTTAATATTCCTTAAAGATATAATTAATAGAAGTTTGAAATAATTAATAATTAATAATATAATTGAAGGCCTAAATATTATATTAATTCTAATTATCAAGGAATATTTTATATTTATTTTTATTAGTTTAGGAATAAAATTAATAATATTTGTTTCTTATAAGTAAAAGCAAATAATAGCAAAGGAAGTAAAGATAGCAAAGGGAAAGATAGCAAAGGGAAAAGAGTTAAAGAAAAAAAAATCAATAAAAGAAAAAGGAAAAAAGAAAAGAAGAAAAAAAATATAATAAAAATATTAAAATATTAAAAATTAATAAAACCGCCTAAATTATTTTACTAACAAAATAAATAGTTATATAAAAGACTATTATATAAATTATAGAATATAATAAATAAGAGAAGCTATTAATAATTATTAATAAAAAATAATATAATAATAATTGCAATTATTATAGAATATATTATATATAATTAAATAATATTTATAATATTATTTAATATTTAAGGATTAATATAACTTATATTTCTTTATATTTATATAATTATTTAATAAATAATATATAATAAAGCCTTATTATAGCTTTGAAAGAATATAAATATTATAATTATATATTATATATTCTTAATATATATTTATTAATAGAAATATTTTATATTAAATAATATATATTAATATTACTAGTTTCGTCGATTATTCCTTGTTATTAAGGCTTATTTATTAATAATCTCTGTTCTTGAGCTCAGACTCTATAACTATTGCGTACGTAATCAGCAGCGGCTAACCCCGAAGGGTGTTAGTATATAGAGTCTGAGTAACTGAGGCAACTTTTTCAACGACTCCACGGAGATGCCTCCTATTCTCTTATGTATACCTTACCTTCTTCTTATTCAAATATCCAATCGCCTAGGTCTTCTGACTGCCAGATTCTGCAGAATCATATATCGGAGTACCAAATGCATTTGAAATTGCGGGGAAGGATATACTTGGCTAAGAGGGACGAGGATGTATTAGTCCTTATCCCTGATGCCGTGATTGGTCTTGAAGTCTTGCTCCTGCATTGCACCTTATAGTGAATATAAACCCCGATTCAAGCCTTGTCAATTCTTTCTGCAAAATGCATAGTACGGTACGAGATGTTGTCGTTGTGTTTTGAGGCGCTAGTGGCTCCTGATCAGCCGAAAAGATTTCCTCTGAGACTTCGACCCTTGCAGGTTAACAGACCACGAGAGGCTGGGTATAAAACATATGCAGGCCCAGGAGATATCAGAATCAAATGTGGATGCAGGCTTTGAAATCGCCAAAAGACAAAACGAGTACTCATCACCTGGTCTGAAGACTCCGGAGTAGTGCCACGATTCTCATCAGAATGGAGCATGCAGTTAACTTGGCATAAGAATAATCACAAAGCCATTCCGGCTCTCTTCCATATATTTCCCGATATTCTTCCTTGATACATTTTCACATTGGTTAGACTCGTATCTGCCCAGCTCATCATTGTAATCGCCAGCCATGTCTCTTCACTTCTCACTTTGTCTGTATAGCACGCCCTCCGCCCTTCTCGCCTTCCTCGATTATGGCTGTCGCCCGCTACAAATACAGGGTTGTCAATGTTACAGCCCAGGAAGCGTACACCTTGCCTAAAAACGAGACCTCCTATCCCGCCCCCAACCCTGAAACCTACTGTAGCTCCAAACTCTTTAATTCCACACCTACACAACCCTCCCTCTCAAACGCCCACGCCGGTTCAGCACTGTTTGTACCTAGCTCCTCTCGATTTGGAAGTGTGGTTGGTTATCTCCCATCTTCGCTTCCTCGTAGATGCGGCAGGCGTGGTGTAATCTTTCCTTGGCCCTCCCCTCCGTTGCCCGTAGTATCGTAACCTTTAGTCTCAGAGCCCACGTGATTAGTCGTACAGAACGGATCTACATGACGTCCGCTGTTGAGATACCCGGTGGACTTACCGCTGCTACGAGAACTGCTCATGTATGGCGCACCACTACTAGGAGATAGTGCAGAATGTATGGGGGACGGAGTTGGTCAGAAATCGTCTGATTGACGAATGATGGGGCATTGCCCTCTAATACACATATTTTGGAGCTCCTGAATAGGAATTCATGAAAGAAAGTGCTGTTGCTCGTACTGAATATAGACATCAGCTCCAATTGAACCCTAAAGGAAGCAAAATGAGATGATTGTCCCCAATAAGGTAGATGCAATCAAAACTCTCTGCCAGTCCTTCTCACAGGTATCGTCTTCCCCCTGGCTTTGGCCGCCGGTACTCGAATTGGCTGTGACATTTGCACCTGTACCAGTGTTCGCGATATTTCCGTTGTTGCCAACTGTGCCAGTGTTCGTATTGTTGCCGCTGTTGCCACCTGTGCCAGCATTTGTGATATTCCAGTTTTTGACACCCGTGCTGGTGTTGGTACTGCCAATACAGGTTCCTAGGGCTGCCGAAGACGTGTAGCCAGTGGCGCCCTGGCTACTGCTCTGGCTGAGTACTGAAGAAAGGCCTTGATTGGCACCAGCACTGTTGCTAGGAAGAGTAGGACTTCCACCTCCACAGCCAAACTTCCCAGCGGCACACTGCGTCATGAGGGATACTTCTGTCTTTCCAGAGGGCGTCAGAGAGAGATTGTAGGATTGAGGGAAGGAGCCGGCCGCCCATGCTACCCAGCCTAAGTAGACGTCGCTGTTTTGGTTCAAGAAAGCGAAGGCGTTGCAGATGTCTGTCTGGTGTCAGGAGAGTTTCTGGCCAGGTCTATAACGCCATGGGCAGAGATTGAAGTCATAGTAGAGTTATTGATTTACGGCAAAGACGGTATAACGAATTGAAGGAAACGACAGCATCAAGGGGAGTAGGTAATCTTACCTGTCAGACAACTTGGGGTGCTCCCACCACCTGTTTCCGAAACGAGCACCTGTCGTTTATTCTGCCGAAACCAGTCCAGCTAAGGGGCAAAGCCGATGTCCACTCCATCGTTATTGCACTCGGTGCTCTTGCCTTCGGCTTGATCGTCATAGTACCAGTGTCCATCAAACACTAAGAGACAACATGAGCTTTCTTGAACATTAGACTATGCGGAGGATTGCCGTCTACCTAGATTGGTGGTACTGCCGTCGACATTCGTGATCTTTGCGAGGGCATCTGCGGAGCCATCTGATACGAGTGTGGCTGTGTGTGTCCAGTCGTTGCCTATCCTGCCGTTAGCCTCGTGCTGTGCCGAGAAAAAGCCGAGATCGTGCCAGCGGGAATAATCATTTTTGTAGTAGCACCGGCATTTCGAATTGCTGTTACAGCTGCTTGGCACGCTGCTGCCCATTTACCAATATTGGGCACTGAATACAATTAGTAGTAAGACAATCTTATCGAGTGTGTAGGAACATACTGTCGTGCGGCTCATTCATCAGCCCAAATATTATTTTTTGTTGGGTTGGATACTTTGCAGCAAATTGCTTCCAAAGATTGGCGAACTGGTCATTGGTCGGGCCATCTTGCCACATAATCTTGCCGTTCCAGCGACCATAGTTATGGACATCGATTATACAATGAGCACCAGTCTGGAGACAGGCTCGCACGAGCTTATCGTAATTGGCGAAGTGGCCGTCGTTCAATGGATCTCCGGCATTATCGACGAGGTATTGCCATCCCACAGCAAGACGAAAGCTGTTCAGCTTGTCATCTTGCGTAAAGTGTTGCATTTGGCGCGGGTCATCGCCGCCGCCTCCACCCAGGGGAGGGCTAACACCACTGACTATGCATGTGCCCGGAGATTTGTCAACCGAGGACCAGAGTGATTAGGAAATAGAAGAAAGTACGTCACTGCCACAATTAAAGTCGAAGCCTGCGATATTCACGCCCGCGAATTTTACACCCTCGGCGAGGGCGTGTTCAAGGTTCAGACCAACGATGAAGCCAGCGAGAAGCTTTGAGAACATTGTGGGAAGTTGATATCGAATCAAAGAGGAACCTCTCTACCGAAGGATGATCGAGAGATCGACCTTGGTATTGAATCAAAGGGTGAATGTGGAGCTTGAACGAGAATGATCAAGAGACAGAACGAAAAGCGAGGTTGATATATGAAAGGCGACGGACTTTGTGATTAAGAGAGAAACATTTTAGGAGATTCGACATGATGTCCTGTAGTGCAGACACAGGATATGCCATGCTGCCTTCCTACGAGGCATGCACACTCAAAACGCGGTATAAGTTTCGAATCAGCGTCAAAGCTCGCGATATGGGAGGATCAAAGTCGTCTCTGAAAGGTCATAGGTCGACGTTAGCCTTGAGCACGGATTCAAAGTGGGTTAGCATCCACAGCAGAGGGAAGTTTAGACATGCCTGCGGTCTATCTGTGTGAGAGGTGATTTCAAATCGATTTCCACCGCCAGTAATAAGACATGAATACCGCACGCTGCTCACCTTTCGATGGCGAAGCTCCAGGGGGACTGGATCCAAGGAGCATTTGGGAGACAACTGACGTTGGAGGAGGGCTCGAAGGAGCTAGCGGCTCTAACTCAAACGACTGTTGAAGCAGAGGCCTGTGTCAAAAGCAGATTGCTTACAAGGTGGAAACGGACTCAGGTTGATGGGGATCCAGGTAGTCTCATGTGAAAAGGTTCCAGATCTCATGCTCAGGATGCGAGGATTGAAGATGAGATGTCTGGCAGATTCCCCTTGCCGGCATCCGAAGAGCATAGCTAGGCCTTTTTGCCGGCTAGAGACAGTCTGCATGGGCAGACATAGAAGAAAAAGACCCCTGAAACAAAGAATTCTTTTCCAGTAGCAGGTTTAGATAGCAAAAACTTACCTGGAGCTTCCTGTAGTGGAGACAACTGAGGGACTCTAGTAGGGTCAAGGATGTAGGGAGGCTGTGTTTCAGACGTAGTTGATGGTGTTCCGCCCGTCCTCATGTGGTTGAGTCGTGCACTGCTAAAACACGATTCGGTTCAAAACATCCAGACACGGTAATGGAGAGGCCGATCTAGCTTTGGGTGTAGTCCAGGAGTTTTGCAATGCAGCAAGGAAAATGTGGTGTTAATACCTAACATTAATCTGTATCCTTTACCTTCCCGCGATTACCGTCCCCGTCACTATGCCCAACAGTAATGTGAAATTTGCATACGGCCCCAAGTGAGAGACGTATAGCGCGTAGCATTCCTTTGGTATCAACTTCTATATGAGACTTTGTACTCGTCAGCGCGACGGGTATATTGCTAAGCAATAGGCGCAATAGAGTAAGATCATCAACACAGACTCCGGTTGGCAGGCGAGTCAAATCGGACCACTCAATCTCCATAAATGGTGGACGCTCGTCGAAAGCTTGGATGATACTGGCATGGATCTCAAACTTCAAGGCCGTGTCCTTTGATCTAAACATTGTAATCCACGTGCGACGTGTCATTAAAACACAACAGGAGGCACTACTTCCGGACAATTCCCAGTCACTTCAGAAGGGTGATCGTGAAACAACTCGCATTCCGAAACGCTGTTTGCCTCCGCAAACCACGTCAGAACAGACGTGGATGGCATTGTCTCCTTCACAACCGACAACCATGTGGAAGGTGAGAAGCAAGATTCTTTCGGATCCCCCACTGAAAGAGAGAGTGCTCTGGACGTGCCGCTGAAGAGGCAGTCGCAGAGTGCATTACATGGTTTTGGTTATATCTATGAGGGTGTCGCGAATGGTGAGGAAGGAAGAAGAGAAGTAGTCACGCTGACTTCGAGTTCGTAGCTTTGTGTAGCTCAATTCAGTCTCGCTTCATGTAACATGGCTGAATCAGTGACGAGTGATGTGAAGTGGTCTTACGAATTGCTTCACTAGGTCATTTAGACGATGCCGGAGAAGAGGGAAGGGCGCTAGTGTAGACCAAGCGCGGAATATTGTTGCGCTAGAGGTTAGCGCCGAGTCAATCCTCGCACTAATGAGAATCTTTGATATTCGATCAATTGCTCTGTACACTTTCACCTACACAATAGACCCAGCAATTAAACTTCATTTCATCTGCTTCTATCGGATCTGCTAAGCTAGAGTGAAGCACAATCCACGAATCGCTATCCCATCCCCGCTGGGTCTCGAGCTACTTCTTCCCAGTGGCCTTCACCGCGGCTTTTGTCACTTTGCCTCCAGACTTCTCTGTCTTGGCAACACTCTTGATGACACTAGAGAAAACAAGGTCAGCAGATGTCCTTGTCGACCAGAAAGGGAACTGATAAGGGAAGAGAATTGTGATCGGAGGTTGGAAAGTTGTACGGACCCAACGGCGACACTAGTACACAAAGATGTCAGCATCATTTTCCATTGCAAAGGGGGGGTTTACATGCGTCTGGCGCATATCTCTAACAGCGAAGCGTCCTAGAGGAGGGTAGTCGGAGAAAGCCTCGACACACATGGGCTTGGAGGGAATCATCTTGACGATAGCGGCATCACCGGACTAATTAAGGGTTGGAAGTCAGCATTGCCTGATTCACGACGGTCTCTGAAGCTGGGAGGGATGTTTGCAAAGTATTGCAGGCAATAGGGGGCGATGTAGAGGGAAAAGACATACCTTGATGAACTTGGGGGCGTTTTCGATGGATTTTCCGGTACGACGGTCGATCTTCTCGAGGAGCTCGGAGAACTTGCAGGCAATATGGGCGGTATGGCAATCGAGCACTGGTGCGTAGCCAGCACCGACCTGGCCAGGGTGGTTGAGGACAATGACTTGAGCGTTGAAGGAGTCAGCGCCCTTGGGGGGGTCGTTTTTGGAGTCACCAGCAACGTTCCCACGACGAATCTCCTTGACGGACACGTTCTTGACGTTGAATCCAACATTGTCGCCTGGGAGACCCTCGACAAGCTGCTCGTGGTGCATCTCGACGGACTTGACTTCAGTGGTGACGTTGGCGGGAGCGAAAGTTACAACCTTTTTCGGTTAGCCAAACTCTATATACCCGCAACGATAACCTCACCATTCCAGCCTTGATGACACCAGTCTCAACACGACCAACAGGAACCGTGCCAATACCACCGATCTTGTACACATCCTGAAGAGGGAGACGGAGGGGCTTGTCGGTAGGACGAGCAGGTGGGTCGATGGCGTCGATAGCCTCGAGAAGGGTCTTACCGGTAGACTTGGTCTTGGTCTCCTTCTCCCAGCCCTTGTACCATGGGCAATTGGTAGAGACGTCAATCATGTTGTCGCCGTTGAAGCCAGAGATGGGCACGAATGGAACGGTCTTAGGGTTGTAGCCAACCTTTTTGATAAAGTTGGATGTTTCCTTGATGATCTCGTTGTAACGATCCTCGGACCACTTGGTGGTGTCCATCTTGTTGATGGCAACGATGAGCTGCCTAACCCCGAGGGTGTAGGCAAGAAGGGCGTGCTCGCGAGTCTGTCCATCCTTCGAGATACCGGCTTCAAATTCACCGGTGCCGGCGGCGATGATAAGAATGGCACAGTCGGCTTGGGAGGTACCGGTGATCATGTTCTTGATGAAATCACGATGTCCAGGAGCATCTGCCACCCGTCAGTATCATCGCCAACAAGCAAGGACAAGTATCAACCTTACCGATGACGGTGACGTAGTACCTGGGTGTTTCGAACTTCCATAGCGCAATATCGATGGTAATACCACGCTCACGCTCAGCCTTCAATTTGTCAAGGACCCATGCGTACTTGAAGGAGCCTTTGCCCAACTCGGCAGCTTCCTAGGTGGCTCGTCAGCATTATTTCTTTGGTGGGCTTTGACTCATGAGGCGATAAGAAAATTTGCCCCGCGCGCAAATTTTGCGCAAATTTTCACCCCACCAACAATGACTCAAAAAATGTTGATGTCTTCGGGAATGAAGGGAAACGTGCGTACCTTTTCGAATTTCTCGATAGTACGACGGTCAATACCACCGCACTTATAGATCAAATGTCCTAAGACACATCAATGGTGTCGAAGATGTGGTGGATTCATAGGGTTGGGGTCGTACCAGTGGTGGTGGATTTGCCTGAATCGACGTGGCCGATGACCACGACGTTGATGTGCACTTTTTCTTTACTGCAATGAAATCCTCTATTAGCGATCGCCTCATGTCGAAGAGGATTTGACGATGAGATGGGAAGATGGACATACCCCATTGTTGCGGTATTTGATCTGAACGGTTCAGGTAAGGCTGTGAAATGTGAGTTTGAAAGGAAGTGAAGGAGCTGTGTCTATGGTCAGTGTCTGGTGGTTACGATGAGCAAGACGGAAGTCTCACATATGCAGATAAATGTGCAGTGACAATTGGTATGCAGTGACAAGGAGAGAAGAGGAGATGGAGGCGCACGAAGGCTTTGAGGAATTGTGGGATGCACTAATGCTCCAAGCTATACCGGATATAGACTATCGATATCGAGGTTTGCCACTAAAACACTCACAATTGCATGGGAACGCACCTAACTTTGCACGACTACAATACCTAACAATCGGATTTCTAGGAAGTTTACGATAGTTTCTAAGCTAAACCGGAGCTCATTGTTGGACCGAATAGGCGCTGGAAACATTCATTGGGTATCACTGAGGCATAACGCTTATACACAGGCTTGCGACGCTTCGTCGCTACCGACCTTTACAAACCTACTCCTGCCTCACAGTCGGGGCACCTTGTAAATTTGTTAGCAGACTGTGCAAAGACTCACACTGCGAATGACCCACCTATGACCCATCCTATCCCAGACGCTAGACTACCCGTGACCATATTACTCACCATATCTCTCTTTCTAACCCTACCAGACCCCTCATTACCACCCATACTGCCATCGCTACTGCCTTCCATGCTTCCCGTACTCAACGGTCTGCTCCCCGGCTCCTTTGAAGCCATAACACCCCTCGGAGCACGTAATGGGAACGCACTCTTACTCAATGCATTGGCTGCTCCTCTTGCCACTTCAAACAGTCCCATTGGTGCCTCTTCTTGAATCGAGCCTCGTATCGGATCGCGAGGTCTCTGCACCTCTGGATTTAGCTCTGTTTCGAACTCGCCTGGCACCTTGCTGTCGCCTTTCGACTGCCATTTCTCTTCATCCGTGGTTTCTCGAGCGATGCGGTCCGTCATCTGCTGTTCGCATTGCTGCCACAGGGCCAATACTTCAGACAATGCCGCTGGAGGTGCCAAAAGTAGAGCCTGGGAGAGAAGCTCCATGCGCTGCTCCAGGCGCCGAAGAGCAGACCCGGAGGAATCGTCTGTGGGATAACGGCCAGCTGCATATGCCGCTCTCCAAGATATGTCGTCGTAGACCCTAGGAGACGTCTCTGGCAGTGATACTGATCTTTCGGCCGAGAGGCGATTGACGACATATGAGTAAGCAGTCTCAAAGTCGTCCTCTTCGAGAGCTGCCTCGATGGCCATTCTTGTTATTCTGCGACAAGCGATCGTAGCCTTCTGTTCCGAGTCTTCCTCCCATGACCACTGATTCTGTTTCGGCAAAGTCTGGGCCAGACCAGCAGCCACAAGGTTCTGGCCAATCTCGAGAAGATCATCTAGGTGTGTGTAGCTGCGAGGATTCTGATGCAGTATCTTCCCAACCAGTGACATTGGATCCTTGTGAGCTCTTATATTGACAGGCTGGAAAGGAACCCCATGTTGTAATGTGAGTGAGTAGAAGGACATGGCGTCCGTAGCAGAAAGGAGAGCGCTGGTCTGAGCGAAGCCTTCTGATTTTGGAAAGTAGTCTCGAAAGGTTGAGATCAGCTCGGACGCCTTGCGGACGCCACCTCTAGTCTTGTTCCCGTTGCTGGCAGAGTCGTAAGATGACAGTATCGCGTTGAGGATTGTGTTTTCGACCGTGCCTACCGGCAATGGAGGGTCTCCTTTCTTGCAATAGACGTCCACTGCAAGGGAGTAACAGCCTCCATCGAGCATTGCCCGTAGCAGCTCGGTCTCCAGCTCAAGTATAGGTATCCTGCTGAAAAATCCACGAGGCTCTTCTGTCATCTCATCCGACTGATCCTCCCAATTTCGAAGCCAAAGTATTTGTCTCCGAACCGAAGCCCAAACTCTTTCGTCCATCTTCTCGCCTCTGAGTCTGTAGAGTGTCCTCCGCAGCTCTGCCATCTGATCGGAAACCGTGCCGAAGAGACTCAGCTCCGTTACACGTTTGCTGGACAATGTGTTCCCCAGATTCAGTAATTTGTAACAAGAGGCGAGGATGATGTTCAAGTGTGACAATGAATGGCTGTTGGGAGTAGTCAGAGGATTTGTCGAACGTAAGATATCGTTGTGAAGAAGATGGACTGGAGAAATTTCTTCTAAATAGTCCCTTGGTATGCCACTTTTGATGGGGTGGTCCGATCGCTTCAAATCTGGTAGCTCCTCCATGTCCGTTAGGTGGGCTGCTTGCATAAGTATCTGATGAGAACCGATGATGGCCTCCAAGGAAGCATCATGGGTAGCATAGACAGTTCCAAGTCCAGCTTGCGCATAACGAGCAGTGGCCCCTCGTTGGCTTGCTGGATCTGTCGGCAGGCTGATGTTCCCCCATTCCCCGTAGTCGACATCTTCAGGCCCCTGCCATTGGCTAATTGCGTCCACAGCTCGCGGGAAGTCTCGAATCGCTAGATCCAAAATCCAATCATTGACCAACGACCAGTCATCTCTCTCCTGCTCTGTCTCTGAAACGCTGAGCCTGGACGCTGACTGTGATTTTCTCCTACTGTGATCCAATTTTCGACGCTTCCGTGACGCTTCTCCCTTCATCCAAGGCCCAACTAGCCCCCTCAAGTCTCTGCCAACTAACACCTTCTCTTCTGATGTATTCTTCTCCGCGGCTTTCGACAGTAACGTCTGCACAGCGTTTCTTTCCTCCAAGTTCTCAAACTCGTTCAGCGAGTATGAAGACGCAGAGTGGGGGTAGTATTCGTAGCTGAGCCTCAACAGAGGGAGAAGAGCAGATATCATCCAAGTGCGAAGGGCATCGGAGTGGTCCACAAAAGGTTCTAAAAGCTGAGAGACTACGCTCAGGGAGCCAGTACTGAAGTCAATTCTATGAGCTTGATGAACGAGGAAAAGCGTGAAAGGGTCTGTAGTCTGATCGAGGGGAAATTGGCTGCTGGCGAGAGGGGTCAGGCGTAGTCTTCGGACCCTCTGTATAGCTTCATTCTCCGAGATTTTTGGGGAAAGCACCGGCTGGAAAGTTGGAGCGAGCTCATTGCCAGAAGAAGATAGTCTAATGGATACATCTTTCAGAAGCTGGACGTATGACTCCGGATCAGTGCCTTCAGGGAGATATGTGAGGAGAATCCGTAGGAAGAGATCAAGCTTGAGATCTTCTGGCCACTGAGACAGTAGCTGACGAAGAGGAGGTATCTCGCTCTTACTGGTAAGACGAACTGCCTCTAAGATGGTGTGAGCTCTAGAAGGAGCCATAGAATGATTCAGGAACCGTGAGGTGATCAAATGATACCATAATGAGCCGAAGATGGAGCTATACAGGATATTGACGGCAAGAAACTACGGGAGGCGAGATGTCATATCATGCAATCTCGCATTCGATTGGCAACAAGTCGTAACGATACCGCCTCGACCATAGCTGAAATGAAACAGCTTGTTTCCCTTTGGGATCTGGATCGGCCATGTGGACCTTCTTCTTATTCGATTTGTTTCAGAGCAGGTCTCCCCATCCAACTTGCTGATTAGCCCCTGGCTGAATTAGCCCGCCCCGTCTCAGCCCCTCCATTGTCTTCAATCAGCTCTTTGGTTGTTTGGCCCTGCGATCGAGATATTTATGGCGTACGTCTACGATACACAAAGCCGAGTGAGTCACTGGCTGGCTCATCGAGCAAAGCAAGACTTCGAGTTCAGAAGTCTCCTCCGATCCATTGCGTCTGGAAACACAGTCGAACCGCAACAGTCCAAGCAGCTGGACAAATTCCGACTCTACTTGAAGGAACACAGACATCTAGCTGGCCTGAATGTCGTGGACCTGGATGGTGTCAATCCTCGATGGTCTGAGGATAGCTACGGCCCAAGAAGTGCTTGGGCTCACGTAAGTTGCGAGACGCGTCTTTCCCAGCGTGGCTAATTTAATCACTAGGAGAACCACCAGCAGGTTGCACACCGCGCCCTAGCACTTTTCGCTGCCCAAGAGCGACCCAAAAACGCCAATTATCCATTCCCATTCCTTGACCTTCCCCCAGAATTGCGCTTCAAGATCTATGTGTTCGCTTTTGAGGGATCCAAACGGCTGTCTTATAATGCAAGGAGGAATTATACAAATCCATGGCAAGATATCAATGTTGGCCTTCTACGGACCTGTCGGCAGCTCTTCGACGAGGCTGAGCCAATCCTATACCAGTCTCAGAGATTCAACTTCCGTACGAGGGAATCAGATGTGCTTCTCTTCTTAAAGGCCCTTTCTGAACGGGGCCGTCGAAACATAGACTACCTTGGTCTTGACTTGTGGTATTTATTTCATCCCATTGAGAATAATACGTGGCTGAGAGAGGATCTGAGAAATTGGGGTGAGATATGTAGTTACGTTGCTGATCATCTGTCTCTTCGCAAGCTACGTTTTGATATCTGTGTGGAGGCGGTTCCTGATGATTTCAAGAATGCAGTCTCGGCGAGATGGATACAAAATATGGTAAGGATCAAAAATCTTGACACGTTGACCCAAGGAAGCGAGGAAACGTCTGCCAGCCTGCGAAAGGACTTGTTGGCATTCGGCGAGCCGACTCGGAAGCTCGATGAAACCCTGAGGTCTCGTCTACAGGCATTGCTTGAGTATCTCAAGACGGAGATGGTTCGGGGATATATTGCTCGCAGGCAAGTGGAGACATGGAACACTGATGGATGCGATCCGCCCATACCTGAAAGACATATGCGGACGTGAATGCGATATCGAGTACTGACCTTAAAATTACTGCCCACGTGCATTTCACGAGGCAATGTTTGCGCTATCACCAGAGGCTGATTATGATATCATAAAGACCCCTCGGCGGGGTTCAAGAAACATTATAAATCAATTCCAAAAAATTTGCTTCTTTCTTCTTTAGAAGTGCCTTTTCTCTTCATGCTCCGACGAGTCGATCAATTGCACGCGCACATCACTGCCATGTCTACATCTCAGGCTACCTCTGATATCAACCTCTACACTACCCAGACTCCCAATGGCATCAAAATATCTATTACTCTTGAAGAACTTGGGTTGGCCCTCAATTCGCAATCTTCTTCTCCTTATACTCCATTCTATACTGACCTCATTGCCTACCCAGACTCCCATACAAGACTCATAAGATCGACATCACAAAAAACACTCAGAAAGAACCATGGTTTCTCGAGATCAATCCCAATGGCCGTATACCCGCCCTCACAGATACTTATACCGACGGCCGCATGATCCGTCTCTTCGAATCCGGCTCTATCATGCAATACCTTGTGGAACAATACGACCAAAAAGAGCACAAGATCAGCTACCCTGCCGGCAGCCGTGAAAGCTACGAGGTCAACAACTGGTTGTTCTTTTTGAACAGCGGTGTCGGACCCATGCAAGTGAGTAAGATTATTTTGCACCTTCAAGGCATCAAAGTTACTAATACTCTCTGACCCAACGCTGTGTAGGGTCAAGCAAATCACTTTTATCGCTACGCACCGGAGAAAATTCCATATGGTGTGAACAGATACCAGAATGAGACGCGAAGGCTGTACGGGGTACTGGAAAAACATCTCTCAGCCTCCTCATCAGGGTATCTGGTTGGTGATAAGTGTACAATTGCGGACATAGCACACTGGGGCTGGGTGGCTTCTGCTGGGTGGGCAGGAGTGGACATTGATGAGTTCCCACATCTCAAGGCGTGGGAAGAGAGGATGTTGAGGAGGCCGGGTGTGGAGAAGGGCAGACACGTTCCAAGCCCTCATAAGGTGAAAGAGGTTTTGGCAAACAAGGAAGAAACAGAAAAGAAAGCAAAAGAAAGCGCTGCATGGATCCAAAGAGAGCAGGCTAAGGACGCTGAGAAGAAACTGTAGGGTCTGAACAGCGGCGAAAGTTCCCGCAGCAAGCCGAGTGGACTTTATTATTAACAACAGCTCTCTCACTAATATGCAGGCCGTTAATCGAGGCCCAGCCGGCTTTTTTTCTTGTACACCAAGTTTACGTGGTGCTAAATAGACTGAAGCCACGTCGCGTATTGCTCTTGTTGTATAATATTTGCCTTCGTCTAGGCTTCTCTACCATGGGCTCAATTCCTGCCCATGCTGGGAATACGCCTTCATGCATTGAAAATTCCAGCATGGATTATTGATCGATCTGATTGGTCGCGTACATTACTCGTCTCATGTTGCATGGCCCAATGGTTGACTGTGGTACAATGTGGTGTTGCACAAGAAAAAACCGACCACATCCTGCATATTTCTTACCGAGTTACACCAATCCACTTTATTCTCTTGAACTTCAACATCACCATGCTTTCATGATCATTGGACACACAAAAAGATATAGAAACCCTTTTCCTTGATCCTTTTCTATGACTCAAACCATTTTCCCTCCGCTTAATAATCTCTCTCCCATGCGGAGGACATGGAACATCCAAACACTCCCAAAGAAGTTCAGGAATGCGCCACGGCCTGCGACGTTGATCCGGCTCTCGTTCAAAAGATGATTTTGGCCACACAAGATCAAGCATATTGCATGGACTATCATATTCGCACTAGAGCATACACGACCCAGGTGGTCATGCAGTTTACTGGAGAGCCAGATCTGGAGTATCTGTATACGGTATGGGAGGCGATTCACGCAAGACACGATATTCTCCGAACTCGGCTGGTCAAGCTAGGTACGAATGTGTGGCAAGTGGTTATCAAAAAGTCTCCAGTGTGGCGAGAGACAATAGGCCTCCAAGAATACCTAGAAGAAGACCAAAAAGACTGCTTCGGCTATGGAGATCCACTCTTTCGCTTTGCTCTCGTTCACCAGGATCATCCCCAGATCTGGTCCGTGTTGACAGCTCACGGCAGTGCAGTCGATGAGTGGACTCTGCGTTTATTGTGGAGAGACCTACGAGCTGCATGTTGGGACATTGAGGAGTACAAATCTCGACCACCTGCGCCGGCATTTAGTGATTACGTACCTTTCGAGTGGCGAGACTCCGAAAACACAGCTGCCGTAGAGCACTGGAAAGAAGTACTCAAAGGGTTCTCGATCATTGCGAAAGTCTATCCTTTGCAAACAGACGAAAAGCGTAAAGTCTGCATTGCACGTTGGGAGCTACCTAAACTCCTCCATCTCCCTCCAACCTCTTCCTTCCATGCACGGGTAATCCTAGCTCACATAGCCTGGGCACTTACTTTGTTCACCCTTTCCGGGTTCGAAGATATTCTCTTCCTTACTATGAGCCCATGCCGCTCGATCCCTGTACTCAACGTCGGCAACATCATGGGACCAATAGCTCACACGACTCCAATCCGAGTGAGCATCAAACCAAACACAGATCTAAGGGCCCTTGGCAGGAGTATCAGCGAGCAGTTTGCTTTGATGATTGGGTTTGAACATCAAGCTGATCTCTCACTACTTGAACAACAGTACGTATCAAACCCTTTTCTTTTAGACCTCAGATCGCATGGATCACTCATCATTGACTCCACATACCATACACTGACTATAGTACCCAGAGAAAAGGACCACGGCCTAACAAACACCCAAATAAGACAATCCGTATTCGCCTACCACCCCGCCGAATACGACCTCTTCCGCGCCAGCGTCGACCGCGAGATTCCAATCCACACTCCAGACAAACTCTCCGGGCAACTGGACCCGCGCTCCGATCTCAGTACGCCGCTGACGTACGATCATGGATTGATGGTTGAAGTGCAGGATTGTGTCGATTATGTGAAGATAGGGGCGAGTTGGGATCATAGGCTTATGGAGCCGGAGAAGGTGGACGCGATGGAGGAGATGTTTCGGAGCTATTTTGGCAAGATTGTGCGTATAGGAGGGGAGGGGAGGGTGGAAGGGGTGGTTGGGAAGGGGCCTGGTGATTTGCGGTCGAGTGGGCAGCATGCTTTAGGGCTTTGAGACAGTGAGATAACGAATGTTGTTCGATGCATGGGAACGTGGCTCATCCAACAGAATTCTAAAGCCGCTTTCAGCTCCGCTGCGGTGTCGTCTGCATAGTTGATTGCCTTCATCTGTGCACTTGGGGCAATGAGCTGGGGCTTTCTTTTGGTTATAGTTGAAACGGGCGGGAAGGAAAGGGGGTAGTAGCGATTGATGCTGTGAGGCGCTGGATGCTATTTTCTTGGTACAATGCTCTGCCCGGTCATTAGCAAGTAGGTATGCACGAAGAATTCAAAATCAAAACCTGTAGGGAGGCGAGGTACACGCATTCATGAGTTGTAAGGCCATACGATTCCACAGGCTCCCAGCGAGACTGCCGTCGCAAGGGAAAACAGAGCTAGTAGACACTAGCGCAAGATCATTGCTAGTGCTCTTCCAGGACAGAAGGCTTTTGCAATAGGAACCAATAAGAGAGTTGCATTCTGACGATATAGGAAACAAACCCCGGAGTGGTTTAGCTCCATCAATGGAGTGAATCGAAGGATGTCATTGGTTGAGGCTCCACTGAGCTCGCCTGGGGAATGTCTTTAAGCCCAGCCTTGCGTTGTCATGTCGGATAGTAGGACTCTCATTGAGGGTATGGTCTTGAAGGACAAAGCGGTTGCCTCACATGGGATCATATTATTCGGCATCGCAAGCTGAGAGCTGTTCGGCCTAGACTCGACCCTTCATGACAGGTCAATCGACATCAAATTCCGAGGCAATTCCGACGTAGCTTGCGAACTTATTCTATGTGCCATACTATTGTGGCCACAAGCTCTCCCTCCGAAGAATCTCCATATCACCAGCAGTAACTCAAACTTATCAAATGCGGTCGTGGACGACAGAAAGCTCTGGCCACGCAGGATCCACACCCCGCAGACCAGCTGCTCAGTACACAGCATCATTTCTTCTGTTTCGAAGCCCAATCCATCACAGCCTTCGAATCCTCCTCCTTATTCAACAATCCCAAGTTCCTAATCTGCCCCGCCTTCGGTGCGTTCTCTCGTGGATGTGCCAATTCTGCTCTGCGGTATGCCTTTTGTAATTCCTTTGTCCTTGCTGCCTAATGGCCCCGTCATGTTCGTCAGCCTCCTACAATCTTGCAAAAGAAGAGATTGTCGTGGGAGTATTTGGGTGGACGAGCCTACCTCTTTCCTGTGATGTAGGCATTCGTAGTAGTCTTCCAACGCTGGCAAGCATTTCTTTGCTCCAGAAACGTCGTCGGTATTGGTGTTGACAACATAGCAGGCAAGGAGTTCTTGCCAGAAGGGAAAGCAGCGTGATGGACCTGGCCCATGTGTGTCAGATATGTAACGATGTGATCAAAAGGGTTCGCAAGCTGGTATTGAACAGAAAGTGCTGTGGAATGGAAATGTGGGTACTTACCTCCACCGAGGCCATAGCCTGACGCCATGGCTATGAATGGCTCCTTTGGACAAGTGTGAAGCTGGTGTTCATTGAAGAGCAATCATCACGATCATCAGGTCAGACTGCTTTGGTTAATGAAGCTAGACTTCCTTGAAAGGAATTCATTGCATTCTTCACGTCTGAGAGGAAGCGCTTTGGCTAAATTTACTAGCGCCACACTAATAACGTTGATCACATCAACCCTCTTCCCCTACAAAAATATCTCCTCCTTCATCAACCTCCACTCCCACATCAACCCCCCCTACCCACATCAGCCTTCTCTTCTACATCAACTATTCCCCCTGCATCAACCTTTCCCCCCACATCAACCTTCCATCCCTCATCACCTTCATCTCTAACTGCTACAACTGACACTGTCAGCAACGAGAGACTCATACCAAGATGGCTTGGAGAAGTCAAGGTATCACTGGCTCGAATAACATTCCACTCGGGAACCGTCGTCGCTTCGGGGCCGGTGACTCGACTCCCCCGGTCGATGATGGAGGTTACGGTCCCCCCCAGAACGATGGAGGCTACAAACGCGGGAGGAGTGCTGAGAAGGGTAAGCATCTCCCTCTTGACAATCAAGCCTGTGCTAACACGCCTCAAGCTGAGCCTGTCATGGACGGAGAGAGGCGTCGCAAGAAGAGAAATCGTTGGGGAGATGCTGCTGAGAACAAGGCTGCTGGCTTGATGGGCCTGCCTACTATGATAACAGCAAACAACATGACAAGCGAACAACTTGAAGCATACACTTTGCACTTGCGTATCCAAGAGATCAGTGAAAAGCTAAGAATCAACGACGTGGTGCCAGCCGATGGTGACAGGTATGTTACCCTCCCTTCAGTTGAAGAGCATCTCTAACCACTTCCATAGGTCCCCATCACCACCTCCCCAGTACGACAACTTTGGTCGTCGTGTCAACACTCGAGAATACCGTTACCGCAAGCGTCTCGAAGATGAGCGTCACAAGCAGATCGAAAAGGCAATGAAGATCATCCCCAACTACCACCCACCCTCTGACTACAGACGCCCTACCAAGACACAGGAGAAGGTCTATGTACCTGTCAATGACTATCCGGAGATTAACTTCAGTACGATAACTAACCCTATCCTAACCCTTTTCCTCGACTCAAATTCCTTCACTCATTTTCCCTTTTCATCCCTTTCATTCAATTTCCTTCGGTGATGCACGCGGCATCCTTTGGAGGTTGTAGCATTTGTCACCACTAACCCTGTGCCATACTCACTTCATCGTATCCGTGATTTCAAAGACTAACACTTAGCTTGCGCTACTCTACTAAAGTCGGACTACTCATCGGCCCTCGAGGCAATACGCTGAAGAAGATGGAAACAGAATCCCTTGCAAAGATTGCCATCCGTGGAAAAGGATCAGTCAAAGAAGGAAAAGGACGATCTGACGCAGCTCACACCAGCAACCAGGAAGAAGACCTTCATTGCTTGATCATGGCAGACACTGAAGAGAAGGTCAACAAAGCCAAGAAGCTCATCCACAACGTCATCGAAACGGCATGTCTCGGTACCCCAACACTTCCATGTCTCCTCGCTAATTCGCGTCAGGCGGCATCCATTCCCGAAGGACAGAACGAACTCAAGCGCAATCAGCTACGTGAGCTTGCAGCTCTCAACGGCACCCTTCGTGATGACGAGAATCAAGCTTGCCAGAACTGTAAGTCACGCTCATCTCTCTTTTTCGATCACCAAGCTTCTGCTGACACGTCTCTAGGTGGGCAAATTGGCCATCGCAAATACGACTGTCCCGAGCAACGCAACTTCACTGCTAACATCATCTGTCGCGTTTGCGGTAATGCTGGGCACATGGCACGTGACTGCCCTGATAGACAACGCGGAGCAGATTGGCGAAACGGACCCCAAGGCGGTGCACCTGGTGGTCCGACTGCAGGTCGCATTGGTGATGGAGATGCTGTCGACCGGGAATATGAACAGCTAATGCAAGAGTTGTCTGGCGGTGCACCCAGCGGCGAACCACGTCAACGAATTGAAGCTGGACCCGGTGGATATGACAATGCAAAACAAGAAGAAGGCGATCGGGACCTGAAGCCATGGCAGCGTGGTCCTACCGGTGCTACTGCTCCTTGGCAACAGCGCGGTGATGACCGTCATGACGACTACAATCGCGATGGAGGCTCAGCACCTCCTTGGGCCCAAGGAGGGAGAGGTGATAATTATGGTGGCCAAAACCAAGGCGGCGGATATGGTGGACCCCCAGGTGGTGGAGCAGCTCCATGGCAACGACAGGATAATCCACCCCCACCTCCTCCATCTGGTGGTCAATACGGATACGGTGGATACCCTGGTGGCTACGGAGATGCCAGCGGTGGATATGGAGGTCAGCAAAGCATGGGTGCTCCTCCAGGCCTTGGGGGTGCCGCGAGCGGACTTGGAGCTCCTCCTGGTCTAGGTGCTCTCTTCCAGACCTATGGCGGCAATGGAGCTCCAGGGAGTGCGCCACCCCCGCCTCCTACTGACGATCTACCTCCTCCAGTAAGTCCTTCCTTTGGTGTACTTTCCCGAAATGGTACTAATAATCAGCAGCCTCCCAGCGATCAGCCTCCTCCACCTCCACCTCCCGGCAATTAGATCAACAGGGTATCGTGCCATCGAGGTCTTGCTGCATCTCTTGGAAGTGATTTGCTTCAGAGGTGGTGTTTTATTGAATTATCATTTCAGATTTGAAAGTTCCTGTGCATGATTGCCCGATAATTGTGATTGAATTGACCCGTCCTATCGCCCAAAATGTAACCATAGTCCTATTGCAAGTCAGAATGCTAAGCTTCCCTGAACTTCATTCCATGCTACTATCGCATCTCCCTGATTCTATTCTAAATATATATACTGCACTGTCTGATATTTTGTTTTCCTCTCATGGTCCCAAGATCAGCCAGGAGAAGCCAGACCGACATACACCTACCCAGAAACACCTACTCAGGTGCCGCACTCATTTTCTATGTACCTCCGATACGTGACCTGGAGGCGTATAGGGAAATACCCAAAAGACATCGAGGACAACAAACCTTGGGCTTCGACAGCAGCAACGTATCCTCTTAGGGTACAATGGAAAATTTACGAAGCTCCAATCGGGTTTAACATCAACATGAACACGTCCACGCCCAGCAAAAAAACAATCTTCGATCAATTTGCCCAATTCTCTGAAGCTACAACAATCACTCTGATTATTAGAGGACATACCACTCTGGAAGATAGCTAGAAGTTTCTTTGTGCACAACCTGTACCTACTATTCCACCATGGTGGAGGTATGCCGGCAAAACGACGCCTAATGAGTTTACAATAGTAATTATTGGTAACGTATCACTAGGTTCCTCGGTCTGGTTGCATCGTTCCAATCGAAATTCAGAAATGCAACTTTTACCTACGTCAACTATTTGCCCAATGGTTACGTTGGATCAACATCTCGATGAGCGAGAATACGAACTGCATATGACGGGTGCCCTCATGCGAGAAGCCGAAGGTCAAGAAGCATTGTATGATCATACATTCAATCACAACTACAACTACAGCCTTTTGCCAACTTCTTCAATAGTCTCGGTTATAGAATCCGACACTATTTTCTTTATCAGGCTCGATGTCGGTCAAGACATCTACGACGTCGAGGAGGCCCCACCTGCACCCGACGTTGGTTCAGAAGTCAAAGTGGTATCGACCAAGAGTAACCTGGATGACTTCCAAGGACGCGTCGGAACAACCCAGGACTACATCCTTGCTATGAGAGTTCAGCGCGTCAAAGGCTCGGGTACAGTGATTCTCGGTGACCGAACCGGCCGGTTCACCTTTTGGGAACCCTGACTGAGTCTTTGCTGACATTTGAAGCGATATTAGAGGCGTGAGGCACTTCGTGGGTTGGGCCCAATGACGACCAAGAACTATACTTTCGCCTTTCTTTGATCGAGGATGTGTTCTACTCACACCGTGTTGGAAGCAAAGATAATCTCGAAACACCACATGCGTAACACAAACATGCAGCGAGACATGAATAGAACTAATTTGGACCGGCTGACCTTGGTAGACCTGCTACCTCACTTATACGATATTTTCGCGACCTGGTCAAGTGCAATATACACCGGTGTCTACACGGCTGAGACAGTCAAAGAAAGACCTCTGGTTTGGACAGAGAAGACATGAAGGTAGACGTTATTCCGGCCCTAACGACAACCAGAGAAATTCACTAACGCTCCTGCGGTTGAGCCACCCGTAGCGCTCTTGCAAGAAAGCTATCTGAATTGTGGAGAGGACAGAGCACGAGTCAATGTCAAGAGTCGACTCGAGTACGGGTAAAGTCGACTTGTGAGAAAAGGCCAAGAGTGCTTTGATCAGGACCAACTGAGCCGAAGCGCTCTTCCAGGGTCATCACCAATGCTATCAACCACCGTCGTTCTGGGCGAAGATGTCCGTCCCTGCTTTTCCTTTCCGCCTACATTCTCCTTGCCGCTATTATCCCACCTATTCTGAGTTCCCACGTTGAATCGAGTTGTCCTTTTGGACATCTGCTCCTCTTCAAGCCACGCTTCGTCTTCGTTAGACCCTCTGCTACTTCGTTGAGATGTCGAACTTCATCACATGTTTCAAACATGTTCTCTCTCGCCTGATGGCGATTTACAAGACTGAGAAGTAGGAGGAACGCTTGGGAAAGCAGTTGGCGTCATCATTGGATATAAATATTGACGAACACGTATTCAGAGAGATTTACAATCTTCTCAATTGAGAAATTTTACTTTCATTCATCGTATTCTGCAAGTCTGTCCGAAATTGCGCAGCAGTAAGATAGCCGCCTGTCTTGACAAGAGAAAGCGATCCGCAAAATGTGGAGAGGATCAATGATCTGAAAACAATAGAAGCGCGTCTCACGACAGATTTAGAAATGTCTCGATGCGCCTCGATCTACGCCGCATGTTTTCGCGGAGCGAGCGGAGATACTGTCAATGCTATAGAAATGCTCGGTCAAATCAGTGAGGATGCACCAAATGCAGCATAGAAGTATCGAATGGCCACGAAAAGTGGAGGAAAAGTCACAGGCGAGCTTAACCAAACCTCCGAGGTCATCTACATTGACTCTCTGATCTCTTCCAATCACAATCACCCTCACTATTGACACCTCTACAACAGCAACCATGGGTGTAGTATCTCCTTCACAATGTCTGCTGAATTTCTCTCTCTAGATTTGCGCGCTAGTCCTGCAGCGACGGAGGTGATCGAACGGCTGTACAAGCTGTTTACGGAGCTCGATGCTAAAGGTGTCGTAGCTCTGCGCCTCGGCAATACGACTGGCAAAGTTGCTATCTCGGTGGAGGAGCGTGAGAGCCATCCGATTGTGATGCGCCGTGACGTTCAAGTACGCTCTTCAAGCCCCGATCGTTTCGATCTTACGTGCTGATCCTGTCAGAGCCGAAAAAGATATGGAGGTCAGGAAGAGTATTGGCGGAGAGCTTAGCAAGAACAGAAAGTCTTCTGTGTTGGCCTGATTTCAAAGGTAAATTGCTCCACAGCAATCAACAAGGAGCTTTTGCATGCAAGGGTCGAAGGAGGTCATCGAGGTGGGCATGATAGATGGATTGGTGCGTGGGCACCGAGTGAGGGTATTGGCCCGGCATTAAAGTGATGTTCAAGATGGCATTTAAGGCAAATGACTTTGCGGACTTTTACGTCTTCTGCCACAGTCGTATCCTGGACTCGGAGGCGAGAAGTGGGCCTCTCGCGGAACATAGACTTCACCCAGGACAGTGGTCTTTCACAAAACGGGCTTTCCAACACGCCGGATGGATTTGAATCCGTCCAAGTAGAGCGAGGAGCGAACCACAGAAACGGACGCAAAGAAGCCTGATGGTTACTAAAATTATACAGGCAGCATTTACACATTTAGTTACCACAACAATAAGATCATTAGCTACACCGCACGAGAAGTTGCTTGATATCAATCCTATTCCTGTTCAAGTAAGTTTTCATCTTCCTGGTATGGTGGTTAAAACCATTAGTGCTCCGTACATATGTTCCTTAGTGAGTTCTAGAATTCTTACCACTCCTAACAAGACTGTGATCATTTGACCGAAAAGACTTCGCTCTTGGAGTGGCGCTAGATTTCAAGGGGTATTGTGGCCAAGACTCTATCCATTCTCTTTCTCCGAGCCTGTTAATGGGCGGTAATGGAATCATTGATACTTCTTTAACCATTCCCCGTCACGCCAACCTCCCAACACATGAGCTTACCAAAGACAGATCGAGAGGTCTTCTCATTGCTGGAAAAATCTGGGTGCCGAATCATTATTCTTGAAGAGACGGGTACTAGTAGGCAAGTCATCGGCCGCTCGAAAAAAGACCCCTTCACATACGCTACAGGCATTGCAAAAGTGTTCCACTTTATCAAAGGCAGGGTGAGTGCAAGGTCAGTTCGCTTGGCACGATAGTCATGAACGTCATCAATCTACGATGCGATCTGCAACTTGGCGAAGCAGTTCTCTTTCATTCCCGTGCTCCCCTTTAGACATCCTCGCTTCTGCTGAGGGACTTAAATTGTACAAATTTTGAGTGCTTCAAGGCCTCAATGTATAGTCTCCCCTCATCGGGTCCTTGCTACCCTCTCGTCTTGAAGATGATTCTGAGCCAGATGACAGGGACAGTCTCAAGTTTCGACTGAAGGCAGCTGACCAAGGCAGAACGTTTACAACTGTGCCCGAGACATCGTACCCGACGTGGGGGATGAGGCCTGAAGCATCCTGCGGTCAGATACCTGCAAATGGAAGGCGGTTACGGGATTCGGCGCCAAGCTGGCTGTGAGCAGACACAAGCCTGTACCGACCTAGGAATATCGAATGCGATTTGGTTCCGCATTTCATGAGGAGCTGCAAGCACGAAGACGACGCAGGTTCGGACAAGATCCATTCAATTTGCAATCAGGAACCTCTTCCACACCTACGAATACTCCAGCCCACCCACCACCTTGGCAAAACCCTTCTCCAGATGATCAGATAGATGGACAAGCTGACAATTCAGCACAACTTCCAGTGTATTGTTCTCAATGCCCCGCTCCTCACCCAGTACCAATCAACCTTGGGCGAGAGGAAAGGCGGTTGTCAGCGAGGGAAAGTCAACATAGGCATCATGCTGGGGCAAACAATGATGGGGACACGTGAAATTTTGTTTTGCTTGCGAGCTTTCTTCAGCATTTGCACATGGGCTTTTACCAGCAGCAAAAGGTCACATACCTACCTTGTCAATTCAACATTGGCATACTATATGCCCTCCCCTCCCACCCCAGGACAAATACTCCTCGAGGACGGACGAAGCATTGCCTGCTGGGGGCAACTGTTGGGGTTCCAACCCCATTTAGCTTAGCGGGATGGCATAGGTAGATGGGAACCCATCAGGATTCCCTTGATGAGGAATCAATTCAACTCACACAAAATTAGATCATAACTTGTCCATTTCTGCGCTTTTCCCTGTCAAATATCGCGATACCTTTTCCTCTCCCGGAAACATTACGTTCACGCTGCCGAAAATCGTTAAAGAGTAAAGGCTATATGCGACGAGGCACAAACCCTGAATACCCTCGCGTATGCCTACGCTATGATCTTGCTAGCGAAGAATTGAAATTCACCGACACGACCGGAGATGTCAGCTGTAATGGCCCCCATTTTCCCTTTAATCCTATTTTGCTTTCTCTAGGGTCATTTGGACCCTTAATCATACCACCAAAACACCATTATTATACTACCTATTCTCTACTTTATCAGGCGAAGCAATTGGTATAAAACAGTATTAAGAATATTTATTTGCCACCTACTTAGGACCTCATAATTATATATATTAAGGTGCTACGCACCATTTTTTATCAATCAGACGACTTAGCCCAGAGTGCATCTGACAGGAGAGATCTTCAAGAAGCCGCTTCCGGCCATGATTATTCCCAAAGGCAAGTCCAAGGCCCGGATCTGAAGCCTCATGTGTCCCCAGCTTGTGGCTTTCGCCATATGAGGGACGCAGCGTGGAGTTTTCATGCCTTGCTTTAGCTCATGGTGATGCTTGAGCTGCATCGCTTCATTCGGTTTTTCTGGCCGTTCGTGCGGATATTCGAACCAAGGCTCAGGCGTGTTCCCCCCCCGCAGCTGCCATCGAGGCGGGTGAGGATGAAGATGAGATTGTGGGTATGGATGAGTCATATTTGTCACAGACATCTCTTTCCCCTCGGAGGCCACTGTGGATCTCAGGTGAACTCGTCCGCGGTCAAAACTCTAAGATTTTGCTTGTATACATTCTATGCCAGCAGGAACTACAGCAGGAACAACTTACGCTGTCTCCGTACTGCACCGGATACCTACAACTACTTTCATCCAGCCGATCGACCGCTGGTACCCGCTATGAAGCGAATCAAGCAAGCGCTGAAAGAAATTTCCCAAGATTTTGTGAAAGTGATGTTCAGAGCGCATGGAAGTAGCGGGTATTGAGCAGTGAGAGTGTACCCCCCACACGCATACAAGCTGAGCTTCACGTCATCAATGGGACAAATGTGCTTTTTGAAAATGGGTCAAGGGAGTACTGAAGGACCTGGCGTTGCCGATCTTGACCATGTCTATGCTGAGAGGCCTATCCAGTCTGGTTCATCTGTAGATATCAGCGAGGCTCCGGCGAAGTATATCATCGTGGATCTTACTGGCCGCGCAAGGACATGGGATTGATCGATAGCGACGGGGAACCTCGTCGTTCCAAGCGTGTTCACTTGGCTATGGGAAGGTGATGGTTACCAAGGATCTTTTGAGCCATCATTGGAGATCTCGAAAAGATATGACAGCACTCCGCACATCTTTTGGGTGCTCGCGGCTGCTCTGGGTGTGCTGGCAGTGGGGTTGGAGGTGGTGTGCAAAATATTGTGTTTGGGTTTTCGCAATAGCATTCCTACACATCATATAAACCTTCTCGTCCAATATACCAAAGTGCGCAAAACCATTTGATCGGCGGGCACGACCCAGTAGTTTGGTGCGAATACAACCGAAGAACATAATGCCTGCCGGTCGGTGGCAGTAGGAGCGACCGTTTCAAGCTCTTTCATCAATTCTAACCAAGCCTGCTTGGCCGCTGGTGAGTATGGCGGATACCATTCCTTGGCCTGCGGATTAGGAGGAAAGGCGGCGTTGAGATAATCTGTGACGGCCTGATCAATGGTTGCATTGCCTTGAATCGTCATACCAACCTTGGTATAACTTTTAAGGACTGGATCTGGCGCATGTGGTAGTGCTTGGCGAACAACGGTCGGCAGGCCGGCCATGAAGGCGCAGAAGTCGCCCGTGGCGCCATTAGCAAGGATGGATTGAGCAACAGAGAGTGGGCCACAGAAACGAGGGTTGTGAGCGGCCTTGACGAGTGTCAGGAGTTGCTCCCATGCAAGTGATTGGAGAGGTGCAATGGTTGCTTTAGTGATGACAGTGGAGCCAGTAGCCGTCTCAATAGGCTGTCCAGGGTTAGCGACTCCAGAAGCCATAGTGGCAACAGCGGGAATCATTGCATTGGCTAGGTGAGACATAAGGCCGGGGTGGGAATTAGGCTGTGCCATGGTGTTGAATGCAGATAGGCGTTCGGGATACTGGATTTTCTTCGCTATTAGAAGGGTATTGGAACGTAGCCCAGCACTTTGTATGTGCACCATAAGCCTCTCTGACTGTATTCATGTTGTGAGATGGGGATTAAGCCCACCGTCTGTCAGGTGCTGACAAAGATGTAGGGTGGGATAAGCAAGTCCAATCTGTGCTTGTTACCAGCCAAATACACCCACCCTTTGGCCACTGTCAGCTTTGATTATGCATGTCATGAAGGATGAGATCAAATTTATTAACTATGCCCAGAAAAGGCTCATCTACGCGGAACGCGCGTGAGTAGAACGGCGTTGATCCGCTGAGCCTTCTGTAGCTACATACTCCTAGGACTAAGCCTGATAGGGGGTAAGGCTTAAGATTGTCAGAAAAGGGAAATGCATCGATGCTCTTGAAGAGTGGAAGGCAATGATGAGACCACTAGCAGACTGTCGCTGAATAAGAATAGATGAGATCATGGCTTGTATCCCAGCCATACTTGCTCTTCGTCTTTCCAGCGATTGTATAGAGTGTACTTTCCGCTTGTTTGCAAAAGGGTTCAACTGCAGCAATTCACCCACTCTTGCCACGAATGTCACGCAAGCCGAGACCTTCCTGAAAAGGATCATTGCAATGGCCTGTGGTTACTTTTTCATCAAGACTGTTAGCAAGTCTTGCCTGCAGGCCTTGTCAGCAAACCATGTCGGCCAACCTTCACCATTTCGATAGGAGCAAGGCATAGGCTGTTCTCGACGGTCGCTGTACACAATTCACAAGAATCGCGGCTTCTCTATTTCATATCACGTTATGATTTATTTCCTGCCTCGCTATGCAATTATTGGCCACCAATCTAGTCTCAACCTACTCACTCCTCAAGCGCTAGCCACTGTAACATCGAAAGTGAAATTCGTCACTACACCCTCATACCCGGCTCCATACAGACTGAACAACTCCGCAGTCACCACTGATGGGCCAGCTGCAGTGCCAGCAGGTACCTCAACATACTCGGTGATGTTTCTCAAGATGTTCGACTGGTCTATTTCCCCCAGTCGGCCTTTGTCTCAAAACATCGACACTAGAGAGCAAAGGTGACTCACCAGGTCCAATCATCTTGCTCTGGCCAGCCCAGAAAGTGCGGAGCTCTCCGTCATGTGCACCCCCGGCGGAGGCGATACCAAAGGCAATGGCGACGTCTTGCACGGATTGGATGTAATCCTCGGTGATGAGGGTGATGGCGATGTTGGTGTTGGGGGTAATGGTGGTGGGGAGGGAGATGCCGGAGATGCGGGCTTGAATCGGTGTGAGGAGGGAGAGGAGGGAGATGATGGGGAGGGCGGTGACTGAATGCATTCTTGGTGTTTGGAGGAGCTGGTGTTGGAAGAATTGGATGATTTTGGTCTTGTTCGCGTAAGTGGTGGAAGTTGTATTGATATAAGAGAGGTGCCTGGAATGAATACTGGAAGCAAAAGAGAGGTTCCATTCTTCCTTATATATGTCGTTCAACTTATTTGCTGGGGGATTTGTGGTCACTCGATAGCGTTAGTCATCTCGTGATGAGGCCACTACTGTGGGATCACGCAGGCTGCCTGCATCGTCGTAAGGGTAAGCAATACGGGTGGCGGTGTGACCGTGCCATCGAAAGATCGTGAGGTTTCCGCGCTTCAGTAATCAAGCAGGATGATCGCCGAGGATGAGATGTAAAGGTAGTGATCACTATCGCGGTGGCCGCGTGGAGCACTGAGATATTTCGACAGGTAGCCGTGGCTGGGCTGCTGTCGTTCGTTGGAACGGCATGCCAGCTTCCATGGCTTGCGGTACAATAACCTCTTCGTCAAAGTCATCCCTTAGCCTAGGGAGCAAGAGCTTGTGATTATAGGTCACATCCCACTGCTTCATATTTTCTAAAATTGTAGACCCGAGGCTGTACTTGAAGGATGGAGAAGGTTCCTTCCTTGTCCGCAGCCCACCCGTCAGACTGTTGCGCTACCCGGCGCTGGAAATATTTCGCCTCTCATTCCATGAAGACAGACTTGTCCTACACCACTGCGGTCGTGCCTGAATCCTCCATGAGCTTGAGACTTTGAATCCCGGCACTTCTCCTGGACTAGACGTGAGACGGGGCGTGCAGCAGCCGCGTTGGCTGCCTAGAGGATTGTCACGCCGTCTGCAGGCCCCGCGTTGGAATTGGTCTGCATTAGCGACTCGAAGCTGAAAAATTCCCCTCACCGCTCCTCCTCTCCTTGCTTCAATTTCCATTAAGACTCTCATCCTGAACTTCTTCCATTCTACTTTCAATCGACCCTTCTCATTGAGCCAATCATGCCTCCCAAGAAGCGTAAAGCGTCCGGCAAACAGCCCGAGACCAAGGCCAAACAGCCAAAGCAGGAGGGCCAGAAAGCTGTGTCCCATGACATTGATGTGCCAATTGACGAGGGTTTCCATGAGGATAGTAAGTCGCAAATTGATTGAGCCTCTGTGCGATGAATGCCAAGTTTGATCACTCTTCCTTGTTGTGTCGGAAATTTTGCTCTCTTTCTTGGCCCTCAAAATAGCAAGAGACCTGCAACGCTTCGTGCTCTCTTCATGTTATATTTAGTCCCCATGCCCAACAACTGTTTTAAAAAGAAGCATTTCGGATTTAGACTCAGCAATTCTGTGGACCTCATCGCTGAGGATTTCGTTAGGCAAAGTTAAGGTCTACATCGATGATAATGGTGTCATCTTTGATGCTTCACTGAACCAGACGAATATTGGAGGCAACAACAACAAGTTCTACCGGCTGCAGCTATTGTTCAATGAGAAAGAAGATGAATACTACACTCACACTCGTTGGGGCCGAGTTGGAGAGTACGGCCAGGCCAAGACGATGGGCCCAATTTCTCTCGATGGTGCGTTGAAAGAATACAACCAGAAATTTAAAGACAAATCAGGCCACTCTTGGACAGATAGATCTGAGCCTGCTAAGAAAGGAAAGTATACGTTCCTCGAGAGGAACTACGAGGACGATGAAGAGGGCGCTGCCGAAAACGTCAAGAAGGAAGAAGATGAAGAAAGGGAGCAGGAAGTTGCTGAGAGCAAGTTGCCTCGCCAGACCCAGCGGCTCATGGAGCTCATATTCAATCAAAATCACTTCAATGCAGTACTTGAGGGCATCGGTTACAACGCCAACAAATTGCCTCTTGGCAAACTTTCCAAGGCTACCTTGAAGCAAGGTTTCGAGCACCTCCATGAGCTAGCTAGTCTGATCAAGCATCCGACCCTTGCACAGAACAAATATCAGACTTCTCAGGCAGAGGTAAGCACGCTTCCACCATTTCAAGCCTATATTTAAGAAGCCATTATCCGCACTTCAATTTCATCATAGCCGGACAGTACAAATACCACTCCGGCCACATCACGCTCAACGAAGCAAGAGCCTTTCATGGTCTTCGCTGACCATGGTTTCACACAGGCCATCGAAGATTTCTCCAATAAGTACTACTCGACAATTCCCCACGAATTCGGCCGCAATAGACCAGTGGCAATCAACAACAATGAAATCCTTCGGAAAGAGATATCTATGCTCGATACATTGACCGACATGGAAGTTGCAAACACAATCATGAAGTCAACTAGCGACGACAAGCGCGACACCGAGGCTGTCAATCTCCTCGACAAACGCTTCCAGGAGCTCGGCATGGATGAGATGACACCCTTGGACCACAGCTCGTCCGAGTACCAAGCTCTTTCCGAGTACCTGCTCAAGTCTTCCGGTACGGCTCATGGTATCAAATACCGCTTGGAGGACATATTCCGTATTGCACGCGTTGGCGAGGCCGAGCGATTTTTCAAGTCAGAATATGCCAAACTCAAGAAGAAGGATCGTCGCCTTCTATGGCACGGTAGCAGGACAACAAACTTCGGTGGCATTCTGTCGCAAGGCCTGCGTATTGCTCCTCCAGAAGCACCTGTCAACGGGTACGCATTTGGAAAAGTAAAGTCCCCTTTCTCCTTGTCAGAGTGTACTGCTGAAGCGACATGAGTAGGGCGTCTATATGGCGGACGTATCCAGCAAATCAGCGCAGTACTGTCAACCAGGCATGAGCGGAGATACCGGCTTGCTCTTGCTTTGTGAAGCAGAACTGGGCAAACCGATGTACGAGATTCCAACAGGAAATCCAAACGCACAGGAGGAAGCCAAGAAACACAAAGCCATCTCGACGCTGGGTGTGGGTAAGATAGCACCGCTAGGCTGGGCTGACGGTGAGCTTGTGCATGAAGGCTTGAAGGGAGTGCAATTGGTGAGCACAAAATATCGCTGGATCTGCACTTCACTTCACTGACTCCCTGCTCAGCCAGATTCAAAATTGGGGCTTGGTGACAACAAGGCTGCCAACGCCAATGGCTACTTGCAACACTGCGAGTATATCGCATATGACGTGAAGCAGATTCGGTTGAGATACCTATTCCGAGTCGGAATGTAGCGATTGATGGGTCCAGCTAGACGATGTGACGATGCAAGCCATTACGTTGCGCCAAACATTGCTCCGAAGGGGATTGCTGCCTTTAAAGTGAGAAGTACTTCACGTAATAGTCCGATCGATCAATTACTGCTGTGCTAGTTCTGTCTAACTTCTTTCATTGCCCCTCCAAAAACCTCGTCCTGTTCTTTTCGCTTAGTCCCACCCCAAGCTACCCGGCGTTCGAGCGTCCCATAAAGCGTCAATCAAACCTCTGCCAAGGAAAGAGCCCTTTGGAGGGCAAGTAGAGTAGGTCGTCGGCCTGGATTTGAGACTTCCAGACGCTTCTCCTGCACCTGTAGGAAGATTCCATCTACTTAATGGGGATCTCTAAAGACCTAGCTCCGGAAAAGTCAAGCAACTGAATCATAATCCTTGTGCGCAGTGCCCAGATTGAAAGATGCATAAGCTTGCAGGCAAAACAAAACAACTCTTCAGTTCCAATGCTCCACGGCCTTTGGCGTCCACAAACGAACCCTTCCACCCACCTACACCTCTCGATGTCCTCCGCTACCGCCATCAGCACGGCGCGAATCTGGGCTCCATCTTCGTGCTCGAGAAATGGCTCTTTCCCTCCATGTTTGAGCCCACAGCAAAGGGCGATAGCGAGCTAGATGCTGTGAGCACGTATGTATCCCTCAAGCCTGCTCCCGGCCCCCGGGTCCAAGGCCATGACTAAGACCAAATACTACTTTAGTGCAACAACGACACATAACCTCAGTGACAGCCGCCAAGCATGGGAAGCCCACTGGACAAATGCCTTCTCGGACATAGATCTCGATTTTCTCTCGCAGACGGCACACGTGACCGCCATCCGCATACCCATAGGCTACTTCACCCTCCCCGGGTTCTGCGCCTCCACCCCCTTCGCGCCCTTCACTTCTATCTACGAGAATGCCTGGCCAGCAATTCTCACTCTCTGCAAACGTTTACAGAATGTAGGTATCGGTGTTCTTCTAGACTTGCACGCCCTACCCGGCGGAGCGAACGATCAAAACCACAGCGGTACTTCGACCCACAAGGCCGAATTATGGGGAAACAAGAAGAACCTGGATTTCGCGAAACGATGTCTACTTTTCCTTGCTTCAGAGGTCGCACAAGGCCGGATAGAGAATTGTGTGGGCATCCAGCTCTGCAACGAAGCCGCCTGGTCTGCGCGGGAGGCAGGACTGTACGCCTGGTACGCAGACGTCGCTGCCTCGATCAGTGAAATCGATGCTAGTATCCCACTCTACATCAGCGACGCATGGGATCTACCTTCCGCGCTCGAATGGTGTGGGCACTGGAACCGTGCCCTCGCTCCTAAACACAAAGAAAAAAGGAGGAATCCGGTAATAGCAGCATCGTCGAAATACTACTGCTTCACCCCATCCGACCACTCTAAAAGCCCCGAAGAACTAACCCAGCACATCTCCGCCAATGAACTGCACGACCTCGCCGCGTCAGCCGAAAGCGTCTTCAACAAAGGCGCGAGAGAAGTCGCGGTGACCGAATACTCCTGCGCGTTGGACCCGGCCTCCTGGGCTAAATCGCAAGGCGATCGAGACTCCACCCTGCGTCGCTTCGGACAAGCACAAGTTTCGAAATGGCAGCGAGCGTGCGGTGCATTTTTCTGGACCGCGTGCTCCGAGGGCATGAGGGGCTCCGAGTGGGATTTCAATGCTATGGTCGAGAAGGGCGTCATCCTCGCCCCTGGCTATCTGAGCCTCAGCTTCGATGATGTCTGCGCGAAAGTGGCTAGCGCCACGGCTGTGAAAGAAGAGAGGAAGAATGCTAATTGCGCTGCGCACGTGTCCTATTGGAACCGCGTCGCGCCTGGTGGTGATTCTTTGCACGTTCAATATGGACGAGGCTGGGAGGTCGGGTGGGGGGATGCTAGGGCGTTCTTTGCTATGAGGGCTGAGGGCGGAATGCTGGGGACGACGGAGGGGGCGGATCGGATTGGGGCACTGGAGTGTTGGATTTTGAAGCGGTTGAGAGAGGGGGGGGTCGCGGGGGGTGAGGTGTGGGAGTGGGAACATGGGCTTCGAAGTGGGGTTGGGGCGTTTGAGCGGGCTGTTTTGTGAGAAAATGGTGGAGGGGAGTTGGGGGTGAGAGGGGGTGTTGGTGCTGGCCCTGCTGTTACGGGGGTGTTTGTTGAATGCTGTCATGATGATGATGATGATGATGTTGCGTAGATCAGTCAAGGCGAAGGATGTATCTACACCTGTCTCTTTCCTGTCCTTGTCTAACGAAATTATTTCCTGTGCCTTCCTGTCAAGAAAACACGTCATGCCTGTAGATGCCCATGAAGTCATAGCACAACCCTTCCCGCGCGAGGGCATTCCCCCCGCCATGTTCTCAAGAAAAGGAATGGCTCGGATGAAAAGCTGAAGTGACACTGAAAACAGAGGCAGCGTCCGGAATCCGCACAAGGTGCGGATCCTTGAGCAGCTGCAGACTGCAGCAATACATGGAAAGAGAGTGACACTAAATCAGCTCCATCACACGATCCCTTGAAATCTAGCAGTGGCCAACTTTGAATTCCAGTCGGTGGCTGGAAAATCTCATGGATAGGTCGAACGCCACCAACCTTCGCCCCTACCGAGTGGAACAGGCCGTGCATGACTGATTCTCGTGCCGGAAACCTTGCAATTTGAAGGCATTGGGCTTGTCAGAGGCTGATAGGAAGGAGTAAGGTTACTTCCCGAGAACGTAACGAGTCAACGGAGGGTTGCTCGAGCTTTGAGAGCTGAAAGTCATTACAGACCCAGGAATCAGGGGCTGGGATCCCTGTTGAAGGAAGTGGACGCGGCGAGACGGGTGATACGAGAAGTAGAGGCTTGATCTGCAGGGGTAAGTTCTCTTCATGGGTGTCGTTGCTATCGAGCGACGCGTTCCGAGGTGAGTGTTTTCATTCGCGACTATGATGGAATATCAGATTGACAAACCTCATCTTACTCCGCACTATACGAACACCCTATTTTCAACGCGATGGAGTTGCTAGTGCGGAGTATGATTAGAACCTGTTGAAGGGCAAAAGCCCTCATTGTCCCCGTGGCCGTTGAAAGCCGGCCTTCGTCCCAGCCGAACTGTCAAGCTGGGATCTTACAAACGACACCCGCCCCAACTGTCCGGCCACCTTCACATACCGCAAATTGCAATCATTTCTCCATAGCAATAGGGTGTACGAGCGTCACACTCATCTGCACGTTGTCTCCAGGCATGACCATCTCAACACCCTCAAGTAAATAGTATCGTCCCAGTGACGTCTATTGTCCGGAAATAGAATTGGGGACGGTATCCCTTGAAGAAAGGCTTATCATGACTACCCTTGTCTTTGCTTAAAAAGTATACCTCAGCCTCGAAAGTAGTGTATGGCTTGATCGTACCCGACTTTGCAAGCACGTGGCCCCTCTCAATGTCCTCGTGCGTGATACCGCGAAGCAATATACCACAACTCTCACCTGCATGAGCCTCTTCTAGCCATTTGCCAAACATTTTGACTCCTGTACAGATGGACTTGGTCGTGTCTTTGATACCGACGAGCTCGACTTCTTCTTGGACCTCGATGATGCCGCGCTCGACCTGACCGGTTACGACAGTATCCCGCCCGGAAATGCTGAAGACGTCCTCGATTGGTAGGAGGCATGGCTTGTCAAGGACCGAGACTGGCTCCGGGATGTAGCTGTCTAGTGCTCCTGTGGCATATGGAAGTTAGTAGCGCTTCTTAGTCTCCAATAGGTGGATCTAATAGACCCTAACCCCAAGCTCAACAATCTTGGCCTCCCAGTCGGCCTCACCCTCCAACGCCTTCAGCGCCGATCCACGTAAAAGGGGAACCTCATCGTCAGGATAATCGTACTCAGTCAACAAATCCCGCACCTCCTTTTCCACGTGCATGTAGTGTCGAGTCGGGGTGTCGTATTAGACGTAGATAGCATTGATGATGATGATGCCACGAGCTTTCTCTTCCGGCGTATTATCGATCTGACCAAAGGCTCGTGCGCCACTGCCGTACTGTTTCGCTAGAACCGTGTTGATGGCGGCAGCGAGGCTTGTTTTGCCAGAGGAGAATTGGCCGATGGCGCCTATATTGACAATTGGTTTGCTCCGCTCGGACTGTTCTCTCGACAAGTCGCCTTTGTCCGCGCGGTCCAGCTTTCCAGGCCGGGAAAAGATGGATCCTTGCGATCTCTGCAAGTAGATCCTGGCATCCTGCAGGTATGGGCTTCTTATGTGCAGCTCCTTGGCGACGTATCTCATGCCTTCTTCAATCTCTTGCACACCTTCTTCGGTTTCGCTTGGCCGGCCGGAGCCGGGGCATCTGCAGGCTGTACCTCGTTCCTTTGGTCTCGAGTTCGGCATTCTTCGGACCAACAGCTGCTAGTAGTGGTCAAGATTTCCACGAAGAAATGTAGACTACACACCTAGCATCACCGATTCCAATCGAGCTATCACGCACTCAGATCGACGGCCTCATCTTGCTCGGAGCTTTGTTGACTCGTTCGGCCTAGGACCCTCTTCATCCGAGCGGGTTAAGGTACATATGAGGATCTCTTTGAAATTGTCCTTTGGCCTTCTCTGGATTTCTTCGGACAAGAGAATGACAAGCTGGGCCACCTCTACGCTATGCTCTTTGCTGTAATTTGATCCCATCCCTGCCCCTCCAACCTCTCCGTATCGAAGGTCTTCGAACCCTATGGACGGGCTTACACGTGTGACCTAAGGACAACAGTCCAAGCGTCTGCAATCCAGGTGGGCACCTGGATTGCAGATATTGCACAGCCTCGCAACCAGCCTGGATTATTCCTCTTCCTGCCGGGGCAGTAAAGTCGAGATTGCGGGGGAAGCAATGACCTTTGGTGGACTCTGAGATGCCGGATGAGGCCATTGTTGAAATAGTATGGTTTCTCGTGCGCTGAGCTGATAGACAGATCGGAGGGTGAATTTGGTAATCTGGAAGGAGGAACAAGAGACGCAGATGAGGATTTTCCCATCGCGAGGGCCGTCGGTAATTGCCAATGCTGAGATATTGGTCTTTGCGCGACATACCTTGCTTCACGAGGGTTGGCTGATCTGCTTTCATATGAAACGAGCAGGATGGCATGTACTCTTCGCGGGAGTCCATCTCATGACCAGATACCCATGGGGAGATGCAGCTTTCTATGGTTGAGCACGAAATGGATTTCGCAAAAGCAACTCACCACCCAAATTCCTCAGCGTGCCAAAACACATCCCTACCCCTCCCAACCCACTTCCCGACCTCCTTCCTCACGCTCACGCCCATACCCTGCGGTCCACACACCAGGACCGCTACGGCATCACTAGCGTCGTGGGAGAACACCTCATCCACAACGCTTTGAAGATTGGCCCTGCCCCTCTTCATAATATTCGCATCCGCACTCCCCTCCAAGGCTTCATCAGACGATGCCTCCTCGTTGAGAAGCCCCGTGCGTTCTTGCAATTCAATCTCATCCACTTCTGCACCATCTTTAACAGAGCCGCCCTTGACTGGGGCAGGTCCACCGGAGACATGAAGCTCAAACCCCCCAGGCAGCTCATCGAACTCCCTTCTCAACATTTCCACACCCCAGCTCGCATCTGCGGGGTACTTGACCGTCCATACAGAACGTACTTTCCCCGCCTGCCCGTTCGTAGCTTTGAGGAGAGAGGTGTAGATGGGTAGAGTGAACGTCGCGCCCACGCCTCCCGCGACGAGTAGTATGCGGTCGAACGTCGAGAGGTCAGGGAAGTATGATGCAGCACCGTATGGGCCTTCGAAGATGAGGGGTGTAGGCTGGACTCTTGTAGCTAAGTCTGCTAGCATTGCTGTAGACCCGGATAAAGACCGCGCGAAGAGATGGATCTTGCCATCCTGACTTGGTAGGTTCGCGATAGTAAATGGATTGAGCCGCAGCTTTTGCGGGAGAGAGGGGAAGCTGATGTAGATGTGCTGTCCCGGGACGTATCTTTTCAAACGAAGAGATTTTGTTAATGGAACCGAGATGGAAAGGAGGTTCGTAGGCGGGAGCCTCGTGACTGTGGCGTTGGCTGGAGCTTGAAAGTAGTTGCGTTGGAGGATTAAGACTATGTAAGCGGCGAGCGCTTCGAGTGTGTAGACTCGTAGGTATGTGACGTGCAGAAAAAGTATTGGAAGTAGGGCCATCGAGAGGGTGACATGGAGGTAGAAGAAGAGGCGGTAGCTATAATTGCGAATCTGAGCGAAGGCAGTGGTGAAGAGGAGGAGGGATAATGTGATTGCGCTGAGGCCGAGAATGACGTCCCAGTCTTTGATACGTTTTAGTAGTAGGCCGTTTTGGATGTAGAAATTTAGGTACAGGGAGGCATGGCATATCATGAGTAGGACTATGACCCGGCCGAGGAGGCGGTGGTAGGGGTTCAGTTCTTCGTGGGACATTCGGGTTAGGTACTGAATTGGCGACCAAGCTTTGAATGCTAGGAGGTAGTGGACTGGAAGTTGGGAGGCGGCGATTATGCCGAAGCGTCTGGTGACATGGAGGTAATCTGGTGGTAGGCTGTGAGCTTTGGTGGGGTGCAAATGCTTATAATGTATAATACAGCAACGGAAACAGCCATGAGCACAAGCTGATTTTTACAAGAAGACCGAAGAGGCAATCGAGCATACGAAACATCCTGCACGCATAGTTCTGCAATTCTAGGCTCACGAGTAGGAGAATAGGATGGATTTTCTGAAGGGATTGACTTACCGTCGCCAGTATCCCTCGCCACAAGTAGTAAGAGCCAGCCCATCCACAAACCAGCAATAATCCACTCCGTCCTTTTTCCCCATCCAGCTACAATCTCCCCGTCTAGCACCCACCGAATCCGTCTCCACGAAAATCCAGAAGCGGTTTCACTCCGTCCCTTTCTCTGACTGGTCACTGGGCTTTGGTGCTCTTTTATGGGTCGATAGTCACTCTTACGACGGAGTCTTCCAGCCACTAAGCGTAGGCCGAGTGATACTTGGTAGATCAAGGGAAGCAGCAAAACCGAAAGCTGGGCGAACTGGCCGTAATTATCTAGCAGCTCCCGTCGACGCTTGCTCTGCTCATCATTCAGGCTCACAAAATGATATAGAAGCCCCATCTCGCAAGAGGTTTCAGGACCGGAAGAATTGCACTATTGTAGGAAAATGACTTTAATAGGCTATCGACTATGAAAAGCTGCCAGATATCAAAACTCAAGGAGCGGAGGAGGCGGAACGACGTATGGTAGAAGGGACGGCAATAGTCAGCTAACAGATTGTCAATCTGTAGAGTTCTGGGGTTTGGGCATTATAGCAAGTCCAAGAAAACGTCAAACAACGATGTGAACAATGGTGCATTATCAATCATCATGAATGGCCGGACTTCGAAGACGGGAATCTGGAGTCCACAGTATTACCACACGGTGTGTCTATATCAAGTCCGCTCACCTTCATGTCGGAATATTAATGTTTATCAATTTATCAGCGTCTCCCCCCCCACATGCACAAGTCCATTGCCCTTCCAACCTGAATGATCCGAAATTAGAAAAATCCAAGGCAATCCCATGGAGGATCAAAAGTGCTCACAGCCCCCTCGCATCCCTCTCTGGCTAGACTGCGATCCAGGTATCTAACCCATCGGTGAGCCATCGCTCCACCCATCTACTCCACTCCCCTACTGAAACCTCTCAGGCCATGATGTACCCTCCCCCTTCCTCCATTCCTACCACCAAACACCCTAAACCACCCTTTTTTAGGACGCCTTTGCCATCCTCCTCGCCACTTACCACCCCTCCCTCAACCTCCTAGGAATTTCCACCGTCCAAGGCAACGCCTCCCTCGCTCGGACAACCCACAACGCCCTCTCCGTGCTCGCTGCCCTCGGACGCCCGGATGTACCTGTGCACCCGGGTGCAGCGCGGCCGTTCTGTCGCAAAGCCGTGCATGCGCCTAATATACACGGCAGCACTGGGCTAGATGGGACGACACTGCTCCCAGGCCCCGCAGCGGAGGCTGTGACAAGGCCGAATGCGGTACTGGCTATGCGGCATGCGCTCCTCGAGCAGCCAAAGGGGAAGGTGTGGCTGGTGGCTACAGGGGCGTTGACGAATGTTGCGTTATTGTTGGCTGCGTTTCCTGAGATGGTGGGACATATACGGGGGTTGAGTATTATGGGAGGGGCGATAGGGGGTGGATTTACGGGGG
>JAABUQ010002052.1_pt1 | contig 40942 bp, 47 predicted proteins | sample 5560001 | NCBI WGS metagenome assembly JAABUQ01 (sample SAMN10711888, study PRJNA513371) | rock metagenome | isolation source: Antarctica rocks | place: Antarctica: Victoria Land, Finger Mt nord | collected 2015-12-18
CGATACCCGTGACAATTCGGCAGCGACGCTACGACGGCCGTTCCGCGCTACAGAGTAGCGCCCTAGTTTGCCGTGGGTTTCTTGCGCATCAATCATCGGGCTACACCCACGAGAGGTACTATGATTCGTAAGCCTTTGTCGGCCGCCGTGCCGCCGTTTCTATGCGACCAGCTTGACTTCGGTCATACACAAAGTGAACAAACGCATCCGCAGCTCGTGACGCCGCGTCTCCGGACGCTCTGCATACGCACGCCTTACGTCCACTGCCTGGCGGTTCGGCCGTGATGTCGTCTACAAACGGACGTCGCGCAACGATGACATTGAGCGAGATGCTGAACTATCAAGCAGAGTCTCATCCCGATCGCGTGGCGCTCATCGCCGGCGAAGAGTCTTGGACGTACCGTCGCCTAGTGGACGCGTCGGAGCACTTGGCTCGTACGCTCTATGCGCGCGGCATCGAAGCAGGCGACCGCATTGTCCTGCACATGACCAACGTGCCCGAAATGATCGTCGCTTACTACGCCTGCCTCCGTATCGGCGCTATCGCCGCACCGCTGCACGTCAGGTTGAAGACCTCGGAGCTGCGGCCGTTGTTGCAGCGTCTACGGCCCTCACTTTACATCGGGCAGGCCCAGTTCTACTCCGCGGTCGCCGCCATCGAAACGGACGTACTCGCAGCGGATGCACGTTTTGTGATCGGCGACGCGGTTGAGGACGGCCGCGTACAGCGGTGGGACGATCTCTTTGAGAGCGCGGAACGACCCATCACCAGCACCTCGGACATCGACGCGCCGGCCGTGCTGCTTATGACGTCGGGTACGACCGGAGTACCGAAGTTCGTCGCGCACACGCAAGCGACGCTCTCTGCCGCCACCGAGGCGGCGAAACGTTTGGGATTTGACAGCCGGCAGGTCGTGCTTGCGACCACGACGATGGCGCACGCCTCAGGGCTTGCCGTACTCATATTTAGCGTCCGCTTCGGCGTGTCGATCGTTTTGTTACATAGCTTCGATGCAGATGCCGCACTTGATGCGATCGAATTGCACCGCTGCAGCTGGATGTTCAACTTGCCATTTATGTCTGCCGACCTGATACGCTGCCAGCGGACGCATGCGCGTGACGTCGGCTCGCTCCGAACCTGCGCCGTCGGCGGGGATGTTTGTCCGCTCGAAGTTCAACGTGAATTCGGCGAGGTATTCGGCACACCGCTCCGCCCTTTATGGGGCTCGACGGAGGCGGGGGTACCCCTCAACTACGGCCAGGAGCCGGGGGCGGTGGGTAGCGTCGCTCCAGGTACACGAGTGCGTCTTGTCGATGCTACCGGCTCGGCGGTCCCGCCCGGCGAGAGCGGCGAACTGCTCCTCCAAGCGGCCGGGTTCGCCGCGGGTTATTGGACCGGACCGGGCCGGGTCGAGGCTTTGCTTCGGGACGACTGGTTCCACACGGGCGACCTCGTGCGGCAGGGCGACGGCGACGAGCTCTGGTTTGTTTCGCGTAAGAAAGAGCTGCTCGTTCGCGGCGGCGATAACATCTCGCCGATGGAAGTGGAGCAGATCCTGTTGGCGCACCCGGCGGTTCGCGATGCAGCCGTGACCGGCGTGCCGGACGCGACACTCGGGCAACGCGTCGTGGCGCTCGTACAGTTGGAAGGCGACGTCGGAGAGGCCGTTCTCGACGACATACGCGCCGGCGCCGCGGCGCAGCTGGCCGACTATAAAGTTCCCGAACGTCTGTACGTCGTCGCTGCCATCCCGAAGAACGCGCTCGGCAAGATCGACCGGCGCGCACTGACGGCCATGATCTGATAGGGAGGTTGCGAACCGGTAGCTCTACATGCTATAGCACTGACATCGGTTTTGCGATTCCGCGCTACGCCGACTGCTCGGCGATAGCTACGCGACACGCGTCTGCATCAAGCTGCGCGGGTCGTGATGCGATGCGCGGCGTCACGGGCGGTCCGCTCGTAGAGTGGTGGACGGGACCGATGCTTAACATCAACGCTGTCGTAGTCGCCGGCTAGAACTCTGCGCCTCGCAATCCACGCGACGTGACGGCAAAGCCGGCGTCGGTGAGGCGTACTGGTGCCGTTTAGTACCGTTAATTGTACGGATCGTACGCCAACGCGTTTTGCCATGAGGAGTTGTCCGCAAGTGTGAGTCCATTCGTCGCTGTCCGCCGGAGGCAGAATCACGTAATGTGCTCGACGTCATGGGAACGAGCGAATACAGATCGCCTTGCTCCGTCGAGACAGTACGTTCGTGAGAGCGCTGACGGAGCGCCTCAAACCGCGCAGGCGCGAATTCGCAATTCAAACTTAGGAGACTAAATGTCGTATATCACTGCTGCCAGGGCACTGGAGCCGAGGCGTGGTGCCGCCGTGCTGCTTGAAGTACTGCGGAGCGAGGGCGTGCAATACATCTTCGGTAATCCGGGAACGACCGAACTCGCCATGATCGACGCGTTGATCGACTGGCCCGAGATCGACTACATCTGGGGCCTGCAAGAAACGGCTGTCGTCGCTATGGCCGACGGGTATGCCCAAGCGTCGGGCCGACCCGGCTTCATCAATCTCCACACAGCGGGCGGCCTCGGTCACGGCATGGGGGCGTTGCTGAATGCGCAGGTGTCGAGAACACCCCTCGTCGTCACGGCGGGCCAGCAGGACATGCGGCACGCCCTGACTGACCCGTTGCTGTCGGGAGACCTGGTGCGGATCGCTGGGCCAGCGGTGAAGTGGGCCCATGAGGTGACGCATCCCGACCAACTGCCCGTGGCGCTGCGTCGCGCCTTCAACGATTGCGTGGCGGCACCCAGCGGGTCGGTCTTTCTTTCGCTGCCGATGAACGTGATGGAGGGCATGACGGCGGTCGGCATCGGCGAGAGGTCCACGATCGACCGCGCTTCCGTGGCCGGCTCGCTCGAAACGCTGAGTGATACCCTCGCTGCGCTTACGCCGGGCAAGATCGCCCTCATCGCCGGCGACGAAATATCCACTTCCAACGCGAGCTCCGAGACCGTACTACTTGCCGAGGCTCTCGGCGCACCGGTATTCGGCTCGTCTTGGCCGCTGCACATGCCATTCCCGACCTCGCACCCTCTTTGGGTGGGGAACCTGCCGTCCAACGCTAGCGAGATTCGAGCTCAGCTCGAACCATTTGATGCCGTGCTCGTGCTCGGCGGGCAGTCTCTGATCACGTACCTCTACTCCGAGGGATCAGCCGTTCCGCCCGGCTGCCAATTGATGCAGCTGTCAGCCGACGTGACGAGCTTAGGGCGTACCTACTCGACAACACTGTCGATGGTGGGCGACATTAAAGCGTCGCTTAAAGTTCTATTGCCGATGCTCGAAAAGAAGCTCGCGCGCCACCGCGAAGCAATTACGACACTGCGGGTAGCGGCAGAGCTCCGTCGCAGCAGCCGTGATGCGACACTGAAGGCCCGCGCGCGGGCCGAACTCGACGCTCCCATAACGACGCCCTTGGTCGCAGCCGAACAAGTGATGAAAGCGATAGGCCCGCACGTAGCGATCATCGACGAGGCGCCCGCGACCACGCTTCACGTTCGTTCTTTCCTTCACTCGTCATCAACGCGTCAGTACTCGTTTATACGCGGCGGGGTACTCGGCTGGGGCATGCCGGCAGCGGTCGGCGCGTCGCTTGGGCTCGGGCGGGAGCCGGTCGTCTCTCTCGTCGGCGACGGCGCGGCCCTGTACTCCCCGCAGACGTTGTGGACCGCAGCGCGCGAGAAACTGCCGGTGACCTTCGTGGTGATGAACAATCGGGAGTACAACGTGCTCAAGAATTACATGAAGGCTCAACCGCACTACCTCAGCGTTCGCGCCAATCGATTCATCGCCATGGATCTCGTTAATCCGCCGATCGACTTCTTGGCACTGGCGGTCTCGATGGGATTGTCGGCGCGGCGGGTCGATCGCGCCGCCGATATCGCGTCTGCGGTCGAGGATGGTATCGCATCGGGACTGCCAAACCTCATCGAGATACCAATTGTTGCCTCGTAGTGTGCCGACCTGTAGGTAGCGTGACACAGAGCGACAGCGAAAATCGCCGAGCGACTGTCATGCTACTTACGGGTCGGCACACAACCCGCTTCACTCTTGAGATCGTACGGGAGACTTCGGCTTGACTGAAAGGAACGCGAATGAGCCGCGAAGCGAGGAGCGCATCGTTTCCGACGAACGCCTGCGCGCATACATCCAAAAAGCGCAGAACGCTCTCATGTTGCCCGCGCCGCGTCATGACATATCGGATGCAGAAGCGCACGAAGCGTCGCGCCGCTTCCTGGAAACAATGCTGCGACGGCGAACGATCCGGAAGTATTCGGAGAAGCCCGTTCCTTGGGAACTCGTCGAAAACGCCGTCCGCGTTGCGGCGCGTGCGCCCAGCGGCGCAAACCAGCAGCCATGGACGTACGTCATCGTCTCGGATCCGAGGGTTAAAGAGCAGATGCGCGCTGCAATCGAACAAGAAGAGTTTGACACGTACGCGCGGCGCGCGTCTGACGAATGGCTCGAGGCGCTTGCGCCGCTCGGAACCGACTGGCACAAAGACCACATCACGAAGGCGCCCTACGTCGCGCTCGTCTTCGCGCAAATGCACGGATGGCGCGACGATGGGAGCGGCCAGCGCGACAAGCTCAAGCACTATTACGTGCAGGAATCCGTCGGGATTTCCGTCGGCTTTTTCCTCGCTGCGCTTACGCAGGCCGGCCTTGCGACGCTAACGCACACGCCGAACCCGATGGGAGTTCTCGGTAGAATTTTGCGCCGGCCGGAGAACGAGCGTTGCTTCGCTGTCATACCGATCGGCTACGCCGCCGCTGACGCTCTTGTCCCTGCGCTCGAAAAGAAAGGGCTCGATGAGGTCCTCTTGCGGATCTGAGGAGGTCGAGTCGGCGTGCTAAACGTGGGAAGGCAGCGCATCCGAGCGAGCGCGCTACGCTCGGATCACGACCGGCAAAGTCGAGTACTGACGCGAATTGCGCGAGACGGGTCTTGCGCCCATAGAGCGACGCCGCTCGCGGCGTTCCGCGCCGTATAAGAGCCGTGCGAGGTCGGCGCCGACGTACTTTTGGTCGAGTTCTGCGATATGGCGGTATGTTCGGCCGTCAAAGTCGTCTCCCGGACTACTCCACCAACATGCACGCGACAACGTATCGCCTTATATTCCGGTGGAGGCTCGCGTATCACGAAGCTCAGCGAAGCGTCTCATGCCATCGAGCAACACATTCTTCCGGACGTCTCGATAGGCTATGCAAGACAACGTTAGCGTCGGGCACGTTAAGCCTCTGCGGCGCCGAGCAGCAAGTGCAGCCCGTATAGTCCGTCCGCATCTTGCCAAAACCCGCCCGACGTCCAGCCGGCCGCGGCCGCGAGCAATAAGAGGCCGTTCCTCGTATATTTGTAGCTCGTTCCGGTGCGAATCGTCTCGCCGGCGGCAAAGCGAAAGGAGCGACCGGCAACTCGTGCGGTCTGGGCCTGCAGGCTCTCGAGGCTCATTTCGACCCTTCCTTCGTCATCGTTCCAAACGACTTTGTGACGAAAGCCGCTCGCCTTCAACGTCCCTTCCACCAACCGGTTAACGTGGCGTAGGATGTTGAGATTGAACGAGGCGTTGACACCGGCTGCATCGTCATACGCCGGCAGCAGGCGCGAGAAATCCCTACACAGGTCGCTGCCGATCAGAAACCCGGGCCGATACGCGCCCGATAGGGCCTCGCGAACGGCGGCTAAGAAATCGACGACCATCGACGGCATGAAGTTACCGATCGTGTTGCCGGGAAAGAAGCCTACGGCCCGCGTTGCCGCCGGCGCGTCCGGCAACGTCAGCGCCTGCAGAAAGTCGGCTGTCACCGTCTCGACCGTGATGCTCGGGTGGCTCGCTTTCATACGCGTCCGGATTGCGTCGAGCACGGTCGGCTCGACATTGATCGCCACGTAGATCGAGAAGCGGTCGGCGGCGACGTCGAACAGCTTTACCGCCTTACTTTCGTCGGAGGCACCGAATTCGATCAGCGATGCCGAACGGTCGCCGTCGCCCGGAATGGACGCCACGATGTCGGCCGCATTGCTATCGAGGAGCGCTGTCTCGGTGCGCGTCAGGTAATATTCCGGCAACCGCGTGATGCGGTCGAACAAGTTCGAACCGACCGCGTCGTAGAGCAGCTTCGTCGGTAAACTCTTTTGCTCGGCGCTCAAGCCGATCAGGATCTCCTCTACCATGCCGCCGGCAGCAGCCCAAGCGCTAAGAACCGTCGCGTCGCGCGGATCGTTACTCACATCGGAACTCCGTCGGACTCTATGATTGAGCGAGTACCGGTTGGCGGTTCGATTTCATTGCCACTCGAGCCTCAGCTTTCGACGGTATGACGTTTGCGAAGGTTTTCTTGTGACACCATCGGCTATCACGCGTGCGCTTCGGAAGGAGCATGTATCGGGCGAGCGACGATGAACGATTGCCATGACGCGCTCGCCCCCTGCTTGACGTCTGGCTTCCGCCGTTTGTCTTTTCTCTTGGCCGCCCTCCATCAACTCGAACTTTACGATCGGTAAACCAGACGCGGGGGCGTCGGAGCTGCATGATACGTCGGAGGCATCTCGAGCGCCGTGAAGCGGACGCGAAAGATCGTCCTTACCATATACTATGCTGCACTCTAAATCAGAGGAATTTCGCATGGATCCCGAACGAACGAACAGGGATGCGGTGGCGCGAGGCGATCGAGCGCTGTCCAGTCGCCAGCTAGAGTTTCTGGCACTCGGGGGCGCCGTCGGCGGTGGATTGTTCCTCGCATCCGGACAGGGCGTACACGCCGCCGGTCCGAGTCTCATTCTGGCGTATCTTTTAGCTGGAGCGGTCGTCTACGTCATCGCCAGGTGCCTCGGAGAAATGGCTTTAGCAAGTCCGCAGCGCGGAACCTTCGTTACTTACATGCGGCGTTATCTCGGCGACGAAGTCGCATATGTCGCAGGCTGGGCTTACTGGTGCACCGTCGTGCTCGTCGGAATGGCCGAATTGACTGGCGTGGGGCTACTGACCCATTCCTTGGTTCCGGCAGTCCCGCAATGGCTTTCCGCCCTCTCGGTTATAATCGTTTTGTTCGCGATCAACCGGCTCGACGTCCGAGCTTTCGGAGAGGTCGAGTTCTGGATGTCGCTCTTGAAGGTCGCGGCGGTCTTGAGCTTCATCGCACTTGGTGTACTCGTGCTCGCGACGCCGCACGCTTCGCTGACGGGAGCGAGTCTCTCAAACCTCTGGCGGCAGGGCGGTGTTTTCCCAAACGGCGTTGCGGGCTTTCTACGCGCACTTCCAATCGCGCTGTTCGGTTTCGGCGGGATCGAACTCATCGGCTTGGCGGCCGCGGAGACGCGGGACCCGGTAAGTGCCCTGCCGCGTGCAATCAATAATCTAGTCTTGCGAATCCTGATCTTCTACGTCGGGACGATGATCGTCGCCATGAGCGTCGTCTCCTGGAACGTCATCGGAGCGCAGGAAAGCCCGTTCGTCGTCGTGTTGCACCATCTACATGTTCCCGCCGTCGAGACGATGCTATACCTCGTGGTCACTTCGGCGATTATCTCTTCGTGCAACTCCGTCATCTTCGGCGCGGGGCGCGTCCTCGCTTCGCTCGCCGTAGAAGGTTGTGCGCCCTCGACGTTCGGCAAGCTCGATGAGCGAGGCGTACCGCGGAAAGCGTTAGCCGCATCGACGGCGGCGATCTCGACGGCCGTCATTCTCAATTACCTGATCCCTGCGCGGATCTTCGGCTTGCTTCTGTCGAGCGTCGCGGTGGTCGTCGCGACGGATTGGACGCTCTTCATCATCGCGCACCTGAAGTTTCGCCGGCGTCGGGGTCGACAAACGCAACGAGGGTTTCGAGTGCCGCTTCCGCCGTGGTGCAACTGGGCGGCCCTGACCTTCCTCGGCGTCGTGCTCGCCGCCCTGGCTCTCGATCCTTCGTCTCGCACTCAGGCCGGCTGCGGCCTCACTTTCTTTGCGACGTTAGGCGCGGTCGCCGGCCTTCGACGCTGGCGAAAACGACGTCGAGCCGGTGGAACGATCAGCGCGTGAAGCCGCCTCCGAGCGCCTTCAGCCCATCCGACTGCAGACGCGAGCATGCAACGCCGTCATTTTTAAAGAGCCATCGCCGGCATAGCGTCGGGCTAGTGTTATGAACACCGGGCGAAGAACGCCGCGTCGCAACCTCTGGGTGGTCAAGTCACGAAAGAAGCGCTCGACCATGTGGGCAAGAAGAACATCGAAAGGCTCTTATGCGTGTTTCGATCTGCCGGAGAACTGCCCTGACTTCGCGTAGATCGGTGCCAATGCTAGACAACATCAGCACAAGTTATCGTTCGCATGAGTCGGCGCACGTGCCGTTGGGCGGTAACGCGAGTTGCGACGCGTCATAGCGGTAGAGCTTATGGACGATCCGGCGGTCGACGCCGGAGAGCTCGCGGACAACTTCGACGATATCGAGATTGCAAACCGTTACTTCGGCGGCGTCGCGCCGGTCGCAACGGCGGTTTTCTCGCACGGCGTGCGATCGTTGCTCGACGTTGGCTGCGGGAGCGGCGATATCGCGCGCGCGCTCCTACGCGAAGGCCGCCGGCACTCGCGGCCGCTCGAGGTCGTTGCACTCGATCGCAGCGAGAAGGTACTCGCGATCGCGCGCGCGCGAACACCGGGCGAATTACAGCTTCGGTTCATGCGCGGCGACGCGACGGCGCTGCCCTTTTTGGATCGCTCTTTCGACATTGCTACATGCAATCTCACGCTGCACCACTTCGATCCGGATCGCGTACCGCTCGTGCTGCGCGAGCTGCGCCGCGTTTCGCGAATCACGCCGCTCGTATGCGATCTGGAACGGTCGCGGCTCGGTTACGTCGCAGCCGTGCTTTTCGCCCGACTGATCGCCAAGAATCGTTTGACGAAGCACGACGGTCCGCTCTCCGTTAAACGAGCGTACACGAAGGGCGAGCTTCTCGCCTTCGCCGCCGCTGCCGGCTGGCGCGCACCGTACGTGCGGCGCAGCGCGTTCTTCCGTGTCGTACTCGGCGACCGCGACTAACGTAGTCGACGTCGGCCTCTACCGCGAGCGGGGCACGGGCTTCGAGCGGATCGCGAATGACGAGCGAATCTCTCCGTCACGAACGTAGCGCCCAGTCGCCGATACGTTCTTGGTGAAGCCGCACGTCCCGTGTCGACCGACGGCGGCGCGATCGACGAAGAAGGCGAACTGCGTTTACAGGCTCGTTCCGAGATGGCGGGATTCCACGTGACGCGCCTCGGCGTCGTTTTGATCAAGCTCGGTTTGACGTTCGGTCTTCGCAGCGACGATCGGCATCGATGCGGTCGTTGCGTTGGCGGTCGTCGCCCGGGGGAGCGCTATCGTCTTAGCCGAAGCGGCGTGCCATGCGCCGCCATCGGCGAATTCAACATCCGCGACATTGACGGTGGAATCGGCACCTTCAGTCAAACCGTCACTTATGCTGTAGTTGTGCGAGATCGGGACGCCTTGGTTGAACGTGCCCTTATCCACGATGCTCTGCGTATACTTACCGGCGGTAAGCGAAAAAGTGATAGCCGCGACCGGGACGTTGCTTCTATTGACGAAGCTCACCGTGAGTCCGTCGGCAACATATTGCGGGCGCTCCCCCCGGTCGCCGCCGGTTTCACGTGATGTATCTGATTCGTTGACACTATTGGCGAGCGCCGCTCAGCGCCGTTTTAGCTCGTCGAGTTCGTCGAGCGTGCGCGGCCAGTCTGCCTTCAGTAGCCGCGACAAGCTGCGGTCGGCAAGCAATGCGCCGCCGGTTTGACAGCGTGCGCAATAATTTGTCTCGTTGTCGGCGTAACGAATGCGCTGCACAGGCTCGCCACATCGGGGACACGCTTCACCGAAGCGGCCATGGACCGCCATGTCTTTGCGAAACGCGGTGACGTGCTTAGGAAATCCCGACTTCGCCTCCTCGCGCAGCCGGTCGATCCAGCACAGCAACGTCGTCTGTGTCGCCGCGAACAACCGCTTCCATTCATGAGGTGCGAGCTTGTGCGTGAGGGCGGTCGGTGAGAGCTGCGCGGCGTGGAGGATCTCGTCGGAATAGGCGTTCCCGATGCCGCTTACGATGCGCGGATCGGTGAGCGCGCGTTTAAGCGTCCGGTTTTCGATGCTGAGCGCCTGCCGAAACGAGTCGAAATCGCAGGCGAGAACGTCGATACCGCCGGGGTCGAGCGCGCGGAGCGCTTCCTCGCCCGCAATGACGTGGAGCGACGCGCGGCGTTTGGTACCGGCTTCCGTAAGCACCAGCGTGCCATGCGGGAAATCGAAAGCCGCGAGATCGCTGCGACCGGCGAGCTTCGCTTTCGGCGGACGCCAGTGAAGGCGACCGGCGATCATCAGGTGGAGCACAAGCCAAAGGTCGCCATCGAATCCGATGGCGATGCGTTTACCGACGCGCCGTAGTTCGCGGACGACGCGCCCCTCCACACTCGCAAGCGGCGGGGCGGCCGTGCGCAATACGGTTATGCTCGCTACGCGCACGCTCTCCAGCGGCTGACCCACGACGCGCGGCTCGAGTGCGCTGATGTAAGCGGCAACGTCCGGTAATTCCGGCATAGGATGAAGTTTTCGCCGCGCCCTTGCGACGCCTACGAGCGCGCCTTTCGAGGACGGCCCGTGCAAATTCGGCGTAGCAGGTGAAAAGGGCGTTCTATGCTGTAATGCAAGCGTCCTGACGCTCATGGCGTGCAGCGACCGCGCGAAACGAAACGAAGGATGCAGTCGGGGTGGATGTAGACGTCATCGTGATCGGCGCGGGTGCCGCGGGCCTAGCAGCGGCACGACGTCTTGCCGCGCGCGCGCTTCGAGTCGTGGTGGTTGAGGCGCGCGACCGAGTAGGTGGGCGCGTTCATTCTCGTACCGCTCCGGGACGAGCCGGCGTGCCTGCGGAGCTAGGCGCGGAATTCATTCACGGTCGCGCGCCCGAGACGATGGCATTGCTGCGAGAGATTGGAGCTTCCGCGCTCGATACGACCGATGCGTCGTGGAGTTATGTGGACGGTGCTTTGCGTCGGCGAGGAAACGACGAATTCAGCGCGGTGGCCCGCATGTTCAAGCGAGCTCCGAGCGAGAAAGACGAGAGCGTCGACCGGTTTTTGGCACGCTTTGAGGCCGATGCATCGATGCGCGAAGGCGTGCGCGCCGCCCGCTCGTTCGCCGAGGGATTCGACGCCGCCGACACGGCCATCGCGAGCGCACGCTCGATCGGCGAAGAGTGGCAGTCCGGCGTCGATTCCCTCATCGCGCGTCCGCTTGGCGGTTACCGGCATATGATCGAGCACCTCTACAACGCCTGCGCGAAGGCGGGCGTGCAGACGTATTTGTCTACGCGCGTGCGGCAGATCGCCTGGGGCAACGGGCACGTCCGCCTGTCGGCGGACGACGACGGCGGGAACGCGCGCACGATCGAAGCTCGAACGGCGATCGTGACCTTGCCGGTCGGCGTGCTTCGACATACGGGTGATGACGAGATCGTGTTCCAGCCCGGCCTGCCGGCGGCAAAACGCGAAGCGCTCGCGAAGCTCGAGATGGGCCAGGTCGTCAGACTGGTGCTGTCGTTTCGGACGGCGTTCTGGGAACGGATCTGCGACGGGCGCTACCGTGACGGCGCGTTTTTCCGCAACAACAAGGGTTTTTTTCCATCGTATTGGACGCAGTTGCCGGTGCGAACCGAACTGATCGTCGCGTGGGCCGGTGGTCCCAAGGCGACTGCGCTTCACAAACTTTCGCATGACGAACTTACCGAAACGGCACTCGATGGCTTTGGGGCTCTGTTCGACGAGCGAACCCTAGCACGCAGCGAGTTCGACGGCGTCGCGACGCACGATTGGAACGCCGACCCGTTCGCACGCGGCGCGTATAGTTATGTCACGGTCGGCGGCGGCGAGGCGCGCGCGACGCTCGCGGCATCCCTCGAGGGCACGCTCTTCTTCGCGGGCGAGGCGACGTCCGTTGACGGTCAGGGCGGGACCGTGAACGGCGCGCTCGAGACGGGCGAGCGTGCGGCGCGCGAGCTTTTCGCGTCCTTCGACGATACGGCGCAATAGATGGGGCATGAACCGTCCTCGATTCTAAAGCCCTGGGAGAATTTCTACGTCATCATCGGCTCATCAGCCGCCGCGCTGACCGGGCTTGTGTTCGTCGTGATCACCATCGTCAGCGGTTCAGACCGCGTGAGGAGATCGCGCGAAGGAACGCGGACGTTCACCACACCGACGGTCGTTCATTTCGGTGCAGCTCTGCTCGCGTCGGCCAGCCTGAGCATTCCGTGGCCATCGCTATTTTATGTTTCCATCGTTTTCGCTCTCTTGGGACTCTTCGGCGTCGGGTACGTGCTGCGCGTCGCCTATCGGATACGGCGAATGACCACCTACGATGCAGATACCGAAGACTGGATCTGGCATACGCTGATGCCTCTGCTCGCTTACGGAGCAATCCTCGCCGGTGCAGTTGCGCTTCCCGCGCTCGCGGCAGAAGCGATGTTCGCATTCGCGTTCGCGGTCATCGTGCTCACCTTCACGGGAGTCCACAACGCTTGGGACATCGTTACATTCATCGCCGTCGAAAACTCGGACCCGGCGCCAACCGAAACGCCGGCGGACGAAGGAAAAAAAGCTGACGCTTAGCGTTCACGGTGAGATCCTGCATTGCACGCGGCCGTCGAAGATCAGCTTGACCTCGTTTGCCCAGCGGCCCATCGCGCGAGCGGTTCACCGCTGCGCCGCCGCGAGCCCTCCGAGTCGCGTTCGAGCGGATACGCGTCGAGCAGACACGAATGCGCGCGGCGATGGAAGGGCTTCGTCCCGCGCGCGCCGCACGCCGACCGGCTCCGCGCCCATCGCGACGCGCTCGCGTGCGGCGCGCGACGAGTAGTCGAGATCTGCGCGGAACTCGCCGACGTACGGGCGGTCTACGCGTTCGGTTCATTTGCTGCCGGAAGCGTGCGGATCCACAGCGATCTCGATATCTTGGTGGTCCGTGACACCCGGGCGCCGCGCGCCCAGCGCGACACCGAGATACGGATACGCTTCGACGTCCCGGTCGGGCTCGACTTGATCGTCCTCACGCCCGCTGAGTTCGCCGAACGTCTGCCAACGACGAGCTTCGGGCGGACGATCCTCGCGACGGCGATTCGCCTTGATAGAGCCGATGCAGCCGGATAACAGGACCCGCGCGCGCGAACGTAGTCACCATCTGCTCGACGAATTGGGCACTACGAACCTCATCGCCGTAAAGGGCTGCGTAAGGGAGGCAACCCATGCGCCGACGTCATGGGCAGCAAGGAAGTAACGCTCAATTCTAAGTTGCCCAAGCAAACCATGAACTTTGGCAGCTAGCGCCTCGGTATCGTAACCGTTCTCAGGCCGGTCGGAGTCGCCTTGCCCAGGAAGATCCAGGGCGACGACCTTGTACTCTGCGGCCAGGAGCGGCATAACTTTGCGCCAGGCGAACCAACTCTCGGGGAACCCCGCTACAAGAACCACGACATCGCCGCCCGGTTTTCCGCCGATAACGTAATGCAGTCTGACACCTTCAACCGTTTCGAAACGATGTTCGAAGCCCGGTAATGTCGACTCCAATCGGGAAGCGGGCCAATCCGTCACAGTGCAGCTCCTCTGTTCACGTTCCACTATTGTTGTATTCGTCGCATCTTCAACGAGGGCTCGAGTTGTGTGACTGAGAATCGAAAGCGATCGCAATGCATGATCCCAGCGCTGCGCGCGTGGTCAGATCACTCGGAAGATTGCGCAGAGCCAACTGCAGAACCCAGCTCGCAAACGATTGATAGCCTCATTCGCGCACGCACGTAGCGTTCACGACGATCGTAAACAAGTCGAACCGCCTCTTGCTCGTCCGACTGCTCACACCTAGGACGGCGCTCACCCTCTCGTAATACAACCTCTGCAATGGCAGCACATCCTGCTCGCCCGGCGGTCTGAAATCCGAGCTCGAGGCTCGGCAGCCACGATGGCCCCGCGCACTGCGCTAAATAGGAGCTTCCCTAGCTGACGCCGACACGATTAGTGGAATCGTGACCGAGAACGTCGTATATCGCCCCGCTTCGCTCTTAACGACGATATCGCCGCCGAACTCATCGACGATGCAACTCTTGACGATGTCGAGACCTACGCCGTGTCCCGCGTCCGCGTCGACGCCGGACACCGTCGAGAATCCGGCGAGAAACATAACACCTACGGCTTCGGCGTCCGAGAGTGCCTGCGCTTGGGCGACGGTCAGGAAGGCCGCCTCAACCGCGCGCCGCCGGATCTGGGCTGCATCGACGCCGCGGCCGTCGTCATGGAACAGGAAGCCGAACGACTCCTTATCGCTACCGATTCTTTGAATCAGCACTGTGCCATACTTGGGTTTTCCCTCGCGTGCACGCTGCTCGGGCGACTCGATTCCATGCACGATCGCGTTGCGCGTTAATTGAACGAGCACATCTTTGACGGCGAGGCGGTGCGCATCGGTCAGACCGCGCAAATCGAAGCCCTCCGCTTCGATCGCAACCTGTTTGCCTTGACGCGCCGCGATGGTCGCCGCCAGCTCCGCAAGGCGCTCGAGTGTATCGTCGCCACTGCGCTCGATCCTGGAGAGATCACCGCGTGAGAGCGACACGGACGCGTGTTTGCCGTTCGTCCCGTTGCTTGCGATTAGCGGCGCACGCCCCACCGAGGGCGGCCGCGCACGGATGCCGGCCAACTTGTTGCGCAAATCCTCGAGCTCCTCCAGATCGGAGTGCAACTCGGATTGACCTAAGACGATCGCGAGGAAATCGTCTCCCGTAAGCGTTGCTTTCTTGCGCAGTTCGGCAATTTTCGTTTCCACCCTGGAAGCTCTGCCCTCGATGAGACCGAGGTGAAGTAGCGCCGCACCGCCCTTTATGTTGTGCACGCAGCGAAATACGACGTCAAGGCGCTGATGGAGTTCCCTTTGGGACGGCGAACCGACGAGGCCGGCGATCTCTTCGGCCCTCATGGACTCGTTTACCGTTCGCATATTCGCGTGCGTCGCCGCGAGGAAATCGTCGAGCGCACGTGGCTCGATGTTGACGATGCCGAGCAACAGCGCGAACTGACGTTCTTTCTGCTTCTCTGCTTCACGCAGTTCGCGTTCGAGTAAGACACGCTCGGTCGTATCCGAAACGGCCACGAAGATTTGCACGATTTCATCGTTGTCGTCGTAGATGCGCCGGAATTCCATCCGCAGAAACCGCGTCGTGAAACCGCCGGTTTCGGCATTGGAAAAGTTGACTTCGACGTCTTCAAGCGGGTTGATTCGCGACAACGTGCGTTCGCTGCGCTCTTCGTCGAAGAGCATATCCGTAAAATCCTTAGCCGTTGCGTACGTGCGTTCGCTAACGAGTCCGCGCACAAGATCGACAAAATTGCGGCCGCCGAGAGTTTCCGTGCGGAATATCGCCGCGGCTTCTTGCGAGTATTGCGGCTCGATGAAAAACTGGCGGTCGAGCAAGAACAGCCCCTGGCTTACCGTGTTCATGATCATGTCGGTGCTGGTTTTTGCCTCGGCGAGACCCCGCGTCGTCACTGCGAGCGAATCGACGATACCGTGCAGCTGTTCCGTAAAGCGAACCGAACTCGCGCGAGCAGCGCGGATGCGCACGAATATCGAGCCGACGATGATGATAAATCCGATTAAAGCCGACGCCGTGAGCGCGGTTTGCGCTTGAGTGAGCGATTTGAGGCGGCGGGCGGAATCGCGATCCAATTGCAGGGAGAGGTCGTTCATCAGGACGGCCATTCCGTCACCGCCGCCGACGACCGCGTGCGCGATCCCCTCGATCTCCGGCCCCGGCAGCAGCGAACGGCTCGTGGTGGCTTCGATGCGACCGTAGATGGGTTTCCAGATGAGCGTCGCGTCGGCAACGAATTGCTGCTCAGTCGGATCCGTCAATGGTTCCACGCGCACGCGGCGACCGCCGATGACTTCCGCAGTACCGCCTCTGATAAAAGACTCGAGCGTGTCGTTGAAGCTGTTTGCCGATAGCAGCAGTTCCGCATGCGGATCGACATAGGTCCGACGATAGATATAATCGCTCTGCATGAGCAGCGCGTTCTTTGCGAGATTTTGAGCGAGGTCGCGTTCTCGAGCCGCAAGACCGCTGACCTGCGTCGACAGCGTATTGAAGCGATCGATCGATGCATTCAACTCGGCGACGATGACCAGGGACAGCGCCGTAACGAAGACGCCCAGCACGAACAAAACGAATGCCAGCGCGCGCGCCCTGTTCTGCGCGCCGCTCGCCGTTCTGGAGCTGCTGCCGGCATAAGCGCTGCGCTCAAGCCGCGTCGACATTGGCGACCTCCTCCGCGCGCTCGAGCTGCGTGGTAAACGATGCCTCGAAAGCATCCAGGTAACGAAACACGCTCGCGACGACGAGGACGGCAACGATTAGAATAAAGACGACGAAAATGCTCATGGACCGCTATTTTCCGCTACTGCATTCCACTCTAGCCGAAAACCGGCATACGATGCCGTCCGTGACGATGGCTCGCCCGTCACGGGTAGACGCCACGGAGCACAGTGTGAAGTGCTCGGCATCGTGCCGCCCGAGCCTTCGTACAGGCGGTCGAGAATCTGGCGCCGGCGTCATGGGTCCCCCTTCCTGAGCGGCGGCGAGAACCCCACTCTACCCGTTTCATACGGCGACACGATTATGAGCACCTTAAATTTTTATTAAGCCGAGCGGATTGCGCTCTCCATGCACGTAGGATGATGCCGCGGCCGGGTCAGAAGAGGGCAGATCGCAATGAGCGCCGTCTCGAGACGATACGCCGCTCGGCGCTGCGTCGACACGATGCTCTAGACTGAGGCTGTCGCGGCGGCGCCCCGCGCAGCGTACGGGGATTCGCTCTTCTAGCGAGCGTCGAAAGGAGACCGTGAAGCTACTTATCGTCGACGACGCGAACGTAATCCGGCGACAGATCCGGCGTATGGTGGAGCAGACGAACGGATGCGCGCTCCAGTACGAGATCGAGACGGCCGTCAACGGTGTGGACGCGATGCAAAAGTTCGACGCTTTCGCACCGACGATCGTCACGCTGGACGTCACGATGCCGGAGATGGACGGGTTGGCCTGCGTCACGCAGATGCTGCGCCGGTCGCCGGCGACGCGCATCCTCGTCATATCGGCACTTGCCGACCGAGCGACGGCCGTCGAAGCGGTCAAACGCGGCGCGAAGGGCTTCCTGCTCAAGCCCTTCTCCGCCGAGACGCTTGCGGATGAGATCGACGAGCTGCTGCGAGAGCCACGCAGAAAGAAGCAACCGTGACTGAAGACGATCTCAAAGTTTTCGTCGTCGGGACGTCGCGCTACTTCGAGCGCGTGTCGAAACACTCGGCGCAGATCTCGACGCCATTTCTCAAAGGTCCAAGTGAGGACGTCATGTATGACTTCGCTGCCGTCATTGGGGTAACGGGCTCGCAGCGCGGCTGCGTCTACTATACGGCACCGCGCGACATGGTAAGCGAACTCGTTACCAACCTGGGCGAGGAGGACGCGGCCGACGACGAGCTCCTCGCCGACTACATCGGCGAAATCGCAAACACGATATCGGGCAACGCGCGAGAAGGCTTAGGCAGCGGATTCATGATCTCGGTGCCGGTCGTCCTCGCACAATTTCACGAGGTCCGATTTCCGCAAGAAACACCAGCTTTCGTCATTCCGATCGTTTGGAAAAATCATCGCTCGGCGCTTATCATTTGCTTGAAAGACGGTGAACGCATTCGTGTCCAATGAAGAAGTTTTCGAACGGGCAAGTGACTTTCGTGGCGCTGTCGCCACCGCGCGCTTTCGACAACACGAGTGGAAATTTCTCGCGGAGTTGGATGGCCGGGCCACCGTCGGGGAAATATTGGCCCGCCTGGGACTGCAGCAGGCGGCGATGGCCACCTTTATCGAGCGCCAAATCGAGAGCGGCGTCATCGTTCCGAGTTTTTTGACGTATGACGAATTCACCTTACGACACGGGGCCCCGGGTGGTTCTGCGCCCGAGGCGAATGCGGCTACGCCGGGCGCTCCCGCCGCGCAACGAGCGCCTGGCGAATTCGCCGGCGAACCCACCGGCGCGGCAACCGAGCCGCCTCGAACGCCGCTCGTCTTTACGCTGTCAGGTCGCGAACGTAGCGGTTCGAAAAACGGCGATAACTCGAGCTAACGGACAACCGAAGCGCGGCGCAAGCGCGGCGGCTAGCTTAGCGGTCGTCTTGAGCGCCGTGCGAGGCCGGATTGTAGCCGTAGCGCTGCATGTGCCAGTCGAAAACGAACCCGCACGCGACAGCGATGCAAAGTGAAGCTACGGCATCGTTCGGCTCGCCCGTCACGGCGAAAAGCAGTGCGGCGAGTCCGCAGATAACGATGCCCAGAAACGACGCGGGAAGAACGGCGGCAATTACCGGCGAGGCGCCCTCTTCGTCGCTTATGATACGACCCCCCGCGTATCAGACAGGCTCGCCGCGCTGGCATCCGGACGACGCTTCGCTTCGATTACCAGTGGAAAGAGCAGCCCCATAATCATCAAAATCGAAATCGGCGTCAGGCTTACCGATGCGCTAAGTCCCATGCTTTTAATGACGACACCAACGGCCGGCCCGATCAAACCGGCGAACCCCCACGCCGTCAAGATCAGTCCGTATGTCGTGCCGATTTTGCGAAGGCCGAAGATGTCGGCCGCGAAGCCCGGCATCGTTCCGAAGCCGCCGCCGTAACACGCCAGGACGATCGTGACGATCAGAGCGCCGAACCAAAGGTTATTTACCAGGCCCAACACCAAATATGCGAAGCCCTGCAAGCCAAAGATGATGTTGAACGTCGCCCGGCGCCCGATCCGGTCGGAAAGCGTTCCGAGGAGAATGCGACCGAGCCCGTTAGCCGCCGCGAGCGTCGAATAGAGCGTCACGACGACCGGCAGCGGCGCCTTCGTAAGCTCTTGCAGAATAGGAACGACGTTGCTGATGACGATGAGGCCGCCCACGACGTTGATGAGCAGCATAAACCATAAGAGATAGAACTCCGTGCTCTGCGTCAGCATCACGGAGACCGGTGTCGCCTCGGGCTCGGTTTGCAGCAGGTCGGGTGGCGGTTCACTCAATCCAAGCGTACCGGTGATCCCGACAAGGGCGAAGGCCAGGCCCGAAGCAATCAAGATGCCGGCAAGGTGGGAAGCGACGTTCGCGACGTCACCCGGCGCCACGGTTTGCCCGGGCATAACGGTTGCCATGAATGACTCGAGTTGTTGCCAGGCAGGCAACTGCTTGAGACCGACACCGTACGCGACCGCACCGAAACCGAACGGCATGACCGCGAAACCGCCTGCAAAGCCGCTATGCTTAGGAAACCATTTCAGCATCGCCGAGACGACGCAAACATACGCCAGGCCGCAGCCGGCCCCGCCGACGCAACCGTACCAAAAGGCGAGCCATGGCAAGCCGAGTTGTAAGCCGAGTCCGGAGACGATATTGCCGATCGCCCAGAGGCTGACGCCGGCGAGCGCGACCTTTCTCGGGCCGACGCGATCCTGCCAGATACCGCCCACTAATCCGCCGATGCCGAGAAAAAAATTCACGAGCATGAAAGGCAAAATCGCTTCGAACGAAGACCACCCGAACGCGGCTTGTAGAGCTGCGACGAAGACAGAGTTGTACGAGTAGATGGCACCGATGCCGAGCATGACCAGAATACTCGAAAGGGCGACGACGTTACGCCGCATTGCTCGGCCCCTCACACACGGATCGCTGCATAGTCATCCCGCCGAGGAATCCCTTGCGCGGCGAAAAGCGTCGCGGCCGCACGGCTATCGCCGGCTTCACAGCTACCAGCGGCCACATCGCCGGGCAGCGTCCGCGCGATGGTGAAGTATTCGTCGGGCCAACGATCCCGTCGACCACGGATTCGAGCGGCGTAGATATCCTGAAGCGCTTGGTGGTCGCATTGACGGATATAATTGTCCGCAGCCTTGCCGGCATCGTAGCGATAGTTCTCGCACGCCGCGATCAGCGCGCTTGCATCGGTCGTGCCGGCCTGCACGATACGGTCGATGAGGAGTTCGCCGCTTATGAAACCTAAATACTGTCGCCAATTCGTAGGAAACGCTTGCGCGCGAGCTCTGAGCTTCGCGTAGATTTCCGAAGTGCGTGCTCCACGAATCTCCGGTCCCCAAAGATAACCGAATACGGAACCGCCGAGCCGGTCGACCGGCATCGCCGCGGCCGACTCGTTGCCGCAAAGAATGCCGCCCAGGCGCATGCGTCGATTGAGCCCATTGTCGACCGCCGCCTTGATCGCCTCAGTCATATCGGGACCGTAGTTGCAGAGCACCAAGACTTCGGCACCGCTTCGAGCGGCAGCGCGCATGGTCGGCCCGAACTCGGTCTCTCCCGAAGCGTGCGTGCGCGCTCCAGCTTCGCTGCCCCCTGCGGCCCGAAGACGATCGCGTAATCGCGCGTAGGCATCTTGGCCGAACGCCGTGTTCGCGACGACGAAGAACCAGCGGTTGCCGTCTTGCAGCAGAACCGGAGCAATTGCGGCCGCCAGCATTGCATTCGAGCCCGTCGTGCGAATCGTGCAGCGATTGGCCTTTACCCCGGTGAGATCGGTATCGTGCGCGGTCGAAAGATACAGCACACCGGAGCGCTGCGCGACGTCCGAGACGGTGAGTGCGACACCGGAGGCAATACAGCCGATCAACGCGTCGACCCTAGCATCCTCGATGAGACGCTGGGCCTCGTATTTCCCGATGATCGGCGTACTCGTATCGTCGCCGCGCAATACTTCGAAGGTGAGGCGGCCCGCGTATTTCCGGTTCGCATCATCGACGGCTTGTTGCAGGCCGGTACTCTGTGCGAGAGCCGCGGCTGCATACAGTCCTGTAAATCCGTCGATATGGCCGATCTTAATCGTGGCGCCCCCGGCCGCGGCAATCGTATTCGGAGCCTTGGGCGCCTCGGCGCCGGCGCGGCGCGACTCGAGGAGCGTGAAGCCGAGCGTGGCTGCGCCGGCGACTGCGAGACCGAGCCGCCCGGCCCGCCGGCAAAATTCGTCACGCGATTGCGCGACCGACGGTCGAACCGTCACGTCGCCAAGACCCTGCGCACCCTGCGCACGCGCCGACATCACCCGGATAGATTAAGCATACCTAGATTAAGAACGTGTGATGTTCCGTACAATTCATCTTAAGATTTGTGACCGGTCGAATCCGCCGTCGCTAGCTCGTACCGCTCCGGCGCCTACGCATGCGAGCGAGAAAATCGCCGAACGGCACGCGCGCTCCTCCGGCGCCGGACTGCGCTTCGAGCCACGCGTCGATCGTACGCTCGGGAATCTCGGAGAGTGTCGCGATGTGTCCGCCGCTCCGGCCGATGACCACGTACCGCTCTCCGATCTTTACGACGTGTAACGCAGCCGCGTTCGGCAAGATCGTAGTCTCCAAGACGGTGATCAAGCGGCCTTCGCTGCGGCCGCTTAGCCGTTCGCGGAGGTTCGCGCGAGCGATGAATTGCAAGGCAAATAAGACCGCCATGATGACCGCGAACGCGCCGACCATCCGTCCCGCTAAGACGAAATCCATGCGTGTCGTCTTCGAAGGTCCTTTGAGACGAACCCGTCGGCTCGGCTTTCATTCGCTCGCGGCGGCGTGATCGGACAAGCGATCGTCTCATCGGTCACATTGAAGGAGCGGTATGTCGGCGCTTCCGCAAAGCGATCTTCTGAGGATCGGCCAGGTTGTCGACGCCGAAAAACTGGGCCGCGTGGTCGTCAAACGGTTTATCGGCGGCGGCGGACAAGGTGAAGTGTACGAAGCTAGCCTCGCGACGGAGACGCTAGCGCTCAAATGGTATTTCGCAGCATACCTTCCGCAGGATCCACTGCTCGAGGGCCGGCTACACAAGATCATCGGACGGCCTGCCCCGAACCGGCGCTTTCTTTGGCCATGCGACATGGTACGTGCCGCGAAGACGCCCGCGTTCGGCTACCTAATGCCGCTGCGCGAGGCGCGCTTCGCGAGTATCACGGACGTCCTATTTCGTAAAGTCGACCCTTCATCGCGGGCGATCGTCACCGCGTGCTTCGAGCTCGTAGACGCGTTCGCCAGTTTGCATGCGGCGGGGCTCTGTTATCACGACATCAACCGAGGAAACCTCTTCATCGACCCGTTGTCCGGCGAAATCCGCGTTTGCGATAACGATAACGTGAGCGTCAACAACGACCGGGGGGGCATCTCCGGACATCCGCAGTTCATGGCGCCCGAGATCGGACTCGACCGCGCAAATCCGAGCCAACAGACCGACCTTCACTCGCTCGCCGTTCAGCTTTCGAACTGCTACTGATCGATCATCCGTTCATCGGCGCCCGCCAAAATGGCCTGCTCGCAGCCGAGTCCGTATTCGATATGCTCGTACGCCGCCCGGTGTTCATCTTCGATCCGGGCGACGACACGAACCGGCCCGTGCCCGGTATGCAAGATGCGGCCGCGCAGATTTGGCCGACGTTACCGAGACGCGTTCAGACGTTGTTCGTCACGGCCTTTACGACGGGACTCCACGAGCCTCATTCGCGCGTTCGCGAGAGCGAGTGGCAAGAAGCCATGCTCGGCTTGCGTGACGCGATCTACTATTGCCACAATTGCCGGGCCGAGCTGTTCTACGACCTGGATGGCGACGCCGGCCGCGGTCCCGCGTGCTGGCGTTGCAGTGCATTACCGAAGCGGCCCGTAACCCTGCGAATCGGCGACGATACGATCGTCCTCAATGACGACACGCGACTCGGACCGCACCATCTCGACGCGACGCAGCGCTACGAACTGGAGCCGACGATGGCTGCCGTCTCGAGCCATCCGGGGCATCCGAGCGTTCGCGGCCTGCTCAATCTGTCGAAAGCGCCCTGGATGGCCTACCCGAGCGACGGCACCGGCGAACGCGTCGACCCGGGTCGTTCCATCGCAATCGGCACCGGTTGCCGAATCGATTTCGGGACCCGCACGGGGCTCTTCGTATGATCGTGGGCGAAGCGACTGCGGGGTCACCTGCGGCGCGACCCGGCGGGGCTGTCGGTCGTCGGCCGTTGCCGTTCATTTGGATCTGCGACTGCTCGGGATCGATGTACGGTGAAAAGATTGAGTCTCTAAATTTCGCAATCAAGAACGCCCTGCCGGCGATGCGGAAGACCGCCGAGAACGCTCCCGGGACTCAGGTTCTCGTGCAGACGCTCTCGTTCGCGAACTACGTTCGCTGGGAACAGGCGGTCGCGACGCCGGTCGAAACGCTAACCTGGACGGATCTGAAGATCGAGGGTGCGCCTTTGTCGAGCGGAACACGCATCGGCGAGGCACTGTCTTGGGTCGCGACGATCCTGCCGAAACCAACCGCGACGTTCTTCCCGCCGGTGTTGGCGCTCGTTACCGACGGCATGGCGACCGACGACGTGGAAAAGGGCCTGCAATCCCTCATGGCGATGCCGGCGGGCGCGAAAGCGATCCGTGTCGCCATCGCGATCGGAGAGGACGCCGATTCTAACGCGTTGCGGCGCTTTATCGGTAATGACGAGATCAAGCCGTTCCGAGCTCGCAACGCGCCCGACTTGGTGCGCCTTATTCGGGCAGTTTCTACCGCACCGTTGCGTATGAGCTCGACGCCGCTCCTCGCTCGTAGCGGAACCGGGGCGCGGCGCGATTTACGAAACCCGGTGACGACCGAGACCAGCGTCGCGTTCGCAGACCTCTCGAACAAAGTATGGTAGGGCCGATCAACGACCGTCCGCCGGCGCAAAACGCGGGCGCGTTATCCGATGAAGCGATCGAGCTTCTGTGCAACGCACTCGGCAGCGAAGGCATCGGCATCTCAGGTGATGCGGCGCGTTTAACCGGTCTTCTAAAAGATTGCGCTCGCGGGCGGTTCGAGCGCGAAATCGACGCCCTCGTCGCGGCGGTTCGAACGGGAATCGTCGCCACTCTCCTCGAGCTTCGCCGGCAGGGCGCGAGCGTCGACGCGATGCTCCGCAAGCGACTTAACGACGAGCTCGGGGAACGTTTGAGCGCCGGCGATGCGCGCTGGGCTGTCGGAGCCTGGTGCGCGGCGCTCGGCTTTCCACCGGTCGAGCGCACGCGCTTCGCGTCCCCGCACGAGCGATCTGGGCAAGCGCGTCCGCGAGTCGACGCGCGCATCTCACAGTGGCGTGCGTTTGCCCTCGGCGCACTACTGGTCGTCATGGTCGTGGCGGCGTACGACGTGTTTCGCGATTGGTTCTCCCCTACGCCGTCGCGTGCGATGACGGTTCAGATATCTACGGGAAACGCTCAGCGTGCGATCGCGTTCGCGCCGGCGCGCAAGACGGCGTTTGCGCTTTGCGGCTCGAACACGATCGGCTCGCAGCTCGGTCCCGATCTCGCCCGCGCGTTTCTCTCCAGCCTCGGCGCGCCGGAGCCGTTGATTCGCGGCGCTCGGCCGGGTGAGGAACGGGTCGAAGCCGTGTTGGCCGGTCGTACTCTCAGCATCCCGATCGCCGCGCACGGGTCGGCGACGGCGTTTTCCGGTCTGCAAGCGCGGACGTGCCAAATCGGCATGGCTTCCCGTGCCATCAAAGCGAGCGAGGTCGAGGCTTTACGCTCGCTCGGAAACATGCATTCGCCGATAGCGGAGCATGTCATCGGTCTCGACGGCATCGCCGTCATCGTCAACGCGGCGAATCCGGTTTCGACGCTTTCGACGCAGCAGCTCGAGGCGATCTTCACGGGACGCGCGACGACGTGGGCTGCCGTCGGCGGCAGGGCGCGACCGATCGCGGTCCTCGCACGCGATGACAAATCCGGAACGTGGGACACGTTTAAAACGCTCGTGTTGAAGTCGCGAGCGCTCGTTCCATCAGCACATCGTTTCGAGGACAGCGCGACCCTATCATCGACGGTAGCGACCGATCCGGATGCAATCGGATTTATCGGGCTGCCGTACGTACATGCGGCGAAAGCGCTGCGCATCGCTTCCGGCACGACCCCGGTCGCTCCGTCGGTGCTCAGCGTGGGACGCGAGACGTATCCGCTCACGCGAAGACTCTTTGTTTACAGCGCGGAGAAACCGCGCGACCCGCTCGTCGATCGCTTTATATCGTTCGTCGAGTCGGACGCCGGCCAACGGATCGTCAACCGCGACGGCTTCGTCGGCACCGTAACGTCGCTCGCGACGAGTAAGAGCAACTCGCGCAGCCTGCCGAGCGGAACGTCAGCGCGTTATCGAGCGCTCGTCGACGCATACGATCAAATGAATTTTAACTTCTACTTCAATACCGGCAGCGACGAACTCGACAATAAAGCGCTCGTGGACGTGGGCCGTCTGGTAAGTTTGCTGTCGGCCGGCGGCAATCGTAAATCGGTCGTGCTCGCCGGGTTTGCCGATAGTACCGGCGACCCGGCGAACAACGTGCGACTCTCGGAACATCGTGCTCGGTCCGCCGCGAGCGAGCTTCGCGAGCAGGGCATCCGCGTAAAAGAGATGCTCGGCTTCGGTCAGGAGTTGCCGATCCGCGACAACGCGACGATCCAAGGCCGGGAAAAGAATCGTCGCGTTGAGATTTTTTTGACGCGCTAAGGCGTTAGTTGACGACGCGGTAGTAACGGGTCGGCGAGCCGAAATACTGATCGAAGCTCGCGCCGCTGGACTGCCAAGAGAACGAGTCTTTATAGGAATCGTTCGAGAGAATGCCCGACGCGCCCGCGCCCGTAACGATGCCGACGTGCTGATCGCCCCCGGCGATGGCAATATCACCCGGCTGCGCCTCGGCGGCAGAGACTTGCACGCCGCGTCCGCCGCGCAGTGCGGCCTCGACCGACGGGACGTAGTTCGGATTGTCTCCGAGCGACGCGACGCCGGCGAGTGAGAGCGCTTTATTGACCTCGTAGGCGCAGGCAACGTATCCGCCGCCGGGTCCATCCGCGCTCGAAGCGTCTAGCAACTGCTGGGCGGCTCCTGCGATGCGATCGTTGATCGAACCCGTGGCCGGAGCGGCTCCGCTCGGAGCAGGCGCGTTCGTCGCCCCGGGTCCCGTCGCGTTCGTTGCGCTCGCAGCCGCCGGGTTCCCATGAGCCGCGGTGCTCGACGGGCCGCTCCCGGTCGAGCCCGATCCGGCCGGCGATGCCGACCCGTTACTCGGCTGCTGCAATCCGGACGGCGTCGCACCGTTCTGCGATTGTTCGAGCTCCAGCAGCAGTTTGAGAAGAAGCTCGATTTCGCGGAGGATGGCGGCCTGCGGATTACTCGAGTTTGCTCCGGCGCCGAGCGAATCCGTTTGCGGCGAGAACGGCTGCGATGTCTGACCGCCGCCCTGCGCCGACGTGCCGCCGGCACCGAGATTCTCAATGAGCTTCGTGATTGCGGAGAGGTCGATGTTCCCGACAAATGCCATGCGCTACCTCACGATTCATAAAGCGAGGTGTCGCCTACGCGACTACCCCTATACTTCGCGATCACGCAAAACTGCGCGCATGAAAATTATTCGGAGCGCTCGGGGAAGCCCTCATCTTCATACGAGTAGCGCGCTTTGAACGTGCCCGCTTTCAGCAACGTGAAATAGGCGCGCTTGAACGGCCCGGATTGCGGCGTAGCGACGGCTTCGGCCAAATCTTGCACTAGTTCGATGAACTCCGGCACGAAGGGAACGTGTTTTTTCTCGCCGCGCGGTGTAAGAAACGTGTTCTCGAAGTTCACCTGCCCGGCCGGATCGTAGTCGATCACCATATCGACCTGCGTCCAACTCTCGGGGATCGCGGCGTTCAGCTCGTTCGCGATCTCTTGCCAGACTTCGGTCTCGGTCTTGGTCGGCATCGCTTAGCCTTTCGGTCGTGGGTTGAAGAAAGCGCGCTCTTGCACGGCGCCTCCGTCGACTGCGAATTGGATGACGTATCTGTTCGGCCGTTCGGTCTCGTTCTTCCCCGCGTAGTATGCGGAAAAGCGTCCATCGATATCGTGCCCCGCGGCGGCTTGGCGCCGCAAGTACATTTCGAGTCCTTTGTATTGGCCGCTGTTGAGTTCGCCGCTGCCCGGCGAGAGATTGAGCTTTCCGCCGCCGAAACCGAATTGATCTCCGCCGTGGTGAAATCCGACGTCACCGGGCAACCCCGCATGGCCGATCGCCCTATCGGTCGCGGGAATGCGATGCGAGGGTCCGCCGACCGTGAGCCGGCCGCTCGTGGAAACCGGCCGTCCAAGGTTGTCGGTCTCGTAATATTTTCCGCCGATCGTGTAGATCGTGTCCGGTGCGGGCTGCCCCTTTGCAATGCGGACGTATTGATCCGAGTCGCGTAACCGCACGACCGGTTTGTCGATGCCGTCCACGCCCTCGGCGACGCGCCGTCCGCCCTCGACCCGGATCCGGCGGCAAGAGATCCGCCACATCCATGCCCGGGACCGCCGAGAGTTTAGCGACTTCCCGTTCGTCCGCGGCGGTCCGAGCAGGGGCTTCCACACGCGCTGCGCCGGATTCGTGTTTCGCCGCTGCTGCGCGCGCGAGCGGGTCGTACGCGTGATCGCTGCCGGCATAACGATCGGCTTTGCTCTTCGTGTGGATCTCTCCGCCGGCGTTACCGTCGACCTTCGTTTCGGGAAGCCGCTCGGGGAGGCGCGGTTCCCAAGTAACGTTCTTAACCAAAGCCGTGCGCTACGATGTGGCCGCGGGTGAAGGTGCGGCGCTCGCCGGCCGCGGGTTGAAGAACGCACGTTCTTGCACCGCTCCGCCGTCGACGGAGAACTGGACGGCGTAGCCGTTCGGACGTTGCGACGTGTTCGCGCGCGTGAACAGCGCTTGGAAAGAAGCGTCGACGTCGTGACCGGCTTTGACTTGACGTTTGAGAAACATTTCGAAATTGAGATACTCCCCGCTGTTGAGGTCGCTGCTTGCCGGCGTTAAATTTAAGCGGCCGCCGCCAAAACCAAACTGATCGCCGCCGTGATGGAAGCCGATATCGCCGGATAGGCCAGCTCGCCCGATGGCGGTATCCGGGCCAAACAACGGCGGCGGGCCGGAGAGCCGATGCGAGGGGCCGCCGATCGTAAGCCGGCCGCTCGAAGCGACCGGTCGGCTCAGTTGATCGGTCTCGTAAAACTTTCCCTCGATCGTGTAAATCGTGTTCGGTTTTGCGCCGCCCGTCGCGGCTGCTTTGTACGCGTCCCAGTCGCGTAGCGCGACGACGGGTTTCTCGACGCCGTCGTGGCCGGTCGCGACCCGCTTGCCGTCGACGGTTCGTACAGCCGGCAACAGGTCACGCGCCGTCAGACTTACGGCCGGCGCAATCTTGGCAAGTTCCACCGCGTCGCTCGTCGCCTGGTGCGTCCACTTCGCGCGAGGCGCTTCCCGCTCGGCTTTCGCTGCTCGCAGCGGATCGCTGTGCGGCTGCGCTGCGGCGACACCATCGCCCGCTGACGCTATCGCCGAAACTGAAGGTGCCGGCGCGGCGGCGACTTCGAGGGCGGCAGTACGTAGCGGCGAAAGTTCGGGAACGAGCGAAGGCGACGAGACGTTATTGATCATTCACAGCTCAATCGAACGAGGTGAGAGTGACGGCGACCGCCGGCGCAAAGCACAAGCTCCCGCATTCACCGTATCACGCAATTTATCGAAGCTGAAAGATTGCCGCGGGCCGCGAGTCGAATAGCGTGCGCTCACGCTGCTGCGCTGTCATCGGTTGGCCGGTTAATCCATACGCCTCCGGTAACGTGGTTCGTCGCGACTGTCCCGCGATGAAGCGACCCGGATGCGTGGCATATGCGCTACATCACTATATGACGCGCCTCGCGATTGGTCCCATCTTGCGCGGACGATCGTTTCCGGTTCAAGCTTGACCCCATACACCTGCATATGCAATGATAGCGACGTGCCGAAAGTACGGGATGCTGCCGAGGAAATGGTCGAGGGCTGCCTCATGTCGCGCGCGCGGATGATCGCACGCGATCTTACGAGCTTGTATGACGAAGAATTACGGCCGCTTGGCGTGCAGGCCAGTCAACTAATCTTGCTCGCTTCGATCGCGTACATGGGGCCGATACGGCGCAGCGAGGTCGGCAAGACGCTGCACCTCGACACGTCGACCCTCACGCGTAATCTTCGCGTCATGGAACCGAACGGCTGGATCGAAGAAGCGTGCACCGGCGCGGATGGCCGGGGCCGGCCGGTCCGCGTATCCGAGAACGGTCTGAAGTTGCTTACGCAGGCGTTTCCCGCATGGCGGCGTGCGCAACGGTACGCATCGCGTTTGCTCGGCGGCGACGGGAAGGCGACTCTGATGAAACTTACGAGCCACCTGCCGGGCTGAAGGTGGATTTTTAATGGCATATTATTGTATATACAACTTTAGCGGCGCTCGCCGATTCCTCGCCCCGGCTCGTCCTCGCGATCGCGTTCGACGCGATCGCACCCGCTGCCGCAGCAGCAGAAAGAACCACATGGAAGGTCTTCTTCTCATTCTCCGTGCGTTACGCGACGGAATCGCCGGAGCGTTCCACCGCCTTACACGTAACAGCGCAGCGAAAGCACACTGAACGTGGCACTTCCGAAGATTCTCGTCACGGGGGCCGCTGGGAAGACTGGGACCGCTGTCGTCGCGCAACTGCGCGAACGCGACCATCCCGTTCGCGCCGTCGTGCGTAAACGCGATGCGAGGAGCGCAAGGCTGGAAGCGCTCGGGGCCGAGATCGCCGTCGCCGATCTCTACGATTACGAGAGCCTCGCCGCCGCGACGCGCGGCACGCAGCGTGTCTACTATTGCCCGCCGCTTGGACCGTACTTGCTTCAGAGCGCGACGGCGTTTGCGGTAGCCGCACGCGAAGCGCGACTCGAATCTATCGTCAACGTCAGCCAGTGGACCGCGAGTCCGTCGCATCCGGCCGTCGCGACGCGCCAGCATTGGCTGGCCGACGAACTCTTCGGCATGCTGCCGGACGTCGCGCACACCGTCGTCGCGCCGGGCTACTTCGCCGACAACTATCTGCGCCTGATCGATTTCGCGGCTCTGCTCGGCGTTTTCCCCGTGCTTACCGGCTCGAGCCGTAACGCGCCGCCCTCGAACGAAGATATCGCGCGCGTTTCGGTCGCGCGCTGATTGCGCCCGAACGTCACGCCGGCAGACGATACCGTCCGACCGGCCCGGCACTCTTGTCCGCCTACGACATGGCGGCGATCGTCGCAAAGGTGCTACGACATCGCGTCGTCGCGCTACCGATGCCGTTCTGGATGTTTCAGCGAGCGGCGCGGCTGCAAGGCGTCGATCCGTTCTCGCTCGCGAGCCTGCGCTATTACGTACGCGATCACGCTGCCGGAGCGTTCGCCGTCGACGCGCCGACCGACGACGTTTTAGAAACGACGGGCCGTCCGGCCGAAGATTTCGAAACGACCGCGCGCCGTTACGCCGCGATGCCGTTTGCGCAACCGACGCTTCCGAATAGGCTGCGGGCGCTCCTGAACTTCGCGCTCGTACCATTCGTGCCCGGGTACGACTTCGACCGCCGCGCGCGCAGGCAGTTGGAACCGTTGCCCGTGGACGCGAGGCAGTGCATGGATTCCGAGCGCTGGCGCGCCGAGCACGATGCCCAGCACCGGCGCGCGACGAACGGCGCCGCCGTCGAAGCCGCCGTCGAAGCCGCCGCGATCGGCGAAGCGGGCGCGCGATGAACGCGCAGTATGGATCGCACAGTCGCATCGCGGCGGTAGAAGACGCGCTGCGTGCGGCGGGATTCGGCGAGGGTCCGATTCCTTGGGATGCGCTCGCGCCGCTCGATCAGTTTCACGTCGGCGGGCTCGCCGCCACGCATCAGCTCGCGCAGCGACTGGCGATCGCGCCACGGTCGCGCGTCTTGGACGTGGGCAGCGGTCTCGGCGGGCCGAGTCGATTTCTCGCGGCAACGTATGGTTGCGATGTGACCGGCATCGATTCCACGGCGCCGTTCGTCGAGATCGCCGAAATGCTAACGCAGCGGACGGGTCTCGCCGATCGCGTGCGCAGCGTCGCCGGCGAAGCGACCGATCTCCCGTTCGAGGACGGGTGTTTCGATATCGCGTGGACGCAGCACGTTGCGATGAATATCGCCGGCCGCGCAGAATTGTACGCGGGCGTCTATCGCGTGCTCGTTCCGGGCGGCCGGTTCGCGATGTACGACGTGATCGCGGGTGACGCGGGCCCGATCGAATACCCGGTTCCGTGGGCGAGTGACGCCTCCGGCAGTTACGTTACGAGCGCCGCCGAAATGCGCGGCGCGCTCGAAACCGCCGGTTTCGCTATAGAGGTGTGGGAAGATACCACGCAGTCCGCCCTCGGGTGGTTCGCGGCGCCTGCGCCGGCAGGCGTCGGCCGCGGCACGGCGCTCGCGCTGCCGATCGTAACCGGTGCGGACTTTCCCGCGCGTGCGGGGAACCTGGCGCGCAATATTCGCGAGGGCCGCGCACGTCTCGTGCAAGTCGTTGCGACCAGGCCCGCATAGCGACAACGTTGCGGATGAACGCGACGACGCCCAAGTCAATATCGTCGTCGCGTTTCTGCACGGCTGCCAGACTATAGTCTCCAGCGTCGCGCACGCGGCCCGCGCGACCGTTACGCCGCCCGCGACCTCGCTTTCGGTCCGCGCAGCGTGTCTGTAAAACATTGAGCTTCGCAGATCGCGCTCGAACCACGACGTTCGCGACTGCTCCGTAGCCGCGTTCCGCCCCGCTTGTGAAGAGCGGCGCTTACAGAACCAAATTAACGCGTGATTGAAGGTGTAGGCAAAGAGAGGAAGATTGCGATGCGGACAGAGCCAGCCGGAGGATCGCCGCCCACCGGCCCGACGAACGGCGCGCCGGCGCAAGCGACGCCCAGTGCGGCCCCCGAGACCGCGAGCCAAAGCGAGGCCGACCTGATTCAATCGGGCGGCGGTAAGCAGGAACCGGATTTCCTGCGCAAGGCGTATGACTTCCTCATCGGAGACGACCTCGACAACGCCTTCGGCCCGAACAAGAGCCTCGGACAGCGCCTCCTCGGCGGCCTCAACCTCGCGCTCGACGCAACGCTGGTCATCCCTGGGGTCGACGAGGTTACGGTTGGGATCAAGGCGGCTGAGGAGGGCGGGAAAGGACTTGCCGAGGGCGCCAAGGTGGCCTCGGAGACTGAGAAAGCCGCGAAGCTCGCCGAACTCGAACGCGCCCGTGCCGCTTCGATTGCTTCGGGCGAGCACACGGTCGCCGAGGTCGAGGGAAAATCGTTAACGCACCCGAGCCAAGACCTCTCGAAAATCGAATCGCTCGAGCAGAAAGCCGGCGAACCGCATACGGAATTCTTCCACGTTGCTAAAGACGACGCGTTCCTCGAGCAACGGTTAAAGGATCCACTCAAGAAGGCCGACGGCACGGTGCTTACCGATAAGCCCGGCAATCCGAAGTACCTCGGTGTGGCGAGTTCTTTCGCAGATTCTAAGACGGCGCAGGAAGCGGTGAACAAGACGTTTGCGGATCCCGCAAATGAGTCCAAGATCGCTCAGTGGTTTGCGAAAGGCGCCAAAGGTAACCTTGCCTTAACAGAAGATGTCGGAAAAGAAATCGGGCACGGTATCAGGCGCGCCGATCTCTTAGCCGGTGCGCCAAAGCATATTGCGACGAGCGACGTGCGCGTCGTGCTCAAAGCCGACAAGGCGTATCCGGAGGGCTACAAAGTACTGACCGCGTATCCGGACGTCAAGCCGTGAGGGAAGCCGACGGGACTATGACCGCACTCAACGACGAACGCCTGCCGCAGTTCATCGGCGGCTACTTTCATCAAGATTGGAACGTCGACTTCGAGAGCGAGGACGACGCGGTCCAAGCATTTCGCAGCGACGTCGACCCGCAGGACGTGCGCGCGCTCGCTCGGGCCATCGAGGATCTGCTTCAACTCGGGCTAGCGGATGCCGCGCTTACGCAACGTTTGTATGAAATGGGACTCGCGTTTAAACCCGCCGGCGCCGACGGCAGCGCCTCGGGTTGGCTGCGCGAGTTGCACGCGCGCCTGCTGCAACAAACGCCGTAGCTTAATCGGCGGTCGCGTCCGCACACGCCATCGACGGGAGACGCTGATCGCGGCGACTCTCCATCGCACCTTCAGGTAAATTGTCGACATCTTGCGTGTCAGCCGCTTGCAACGCTACCCGCGGGTCGCGCGGCTCATAACGCAACCGCACATAAATCGCGTTAGGACATTGGGAACGTCGGGCGCGCATCACCCGCGGCGAGCCGCGCTCACGATTTGCTGGCGAAACACCGCCGGGCTGCCTACGCCGTCACGCAGCGCCTACGCCGCAATGTGCTCGCACAATTTACATACATTCTGTGCGCCGTGGTTACACAATTTGACGCTATGGTTAATATAGGAGGAATCGAGACGTGGTGATTAACTCCATCGGCGTCAGCGCGCCGTCGAATCAGGATTCGGAGCTACCGCTTGATCAGCAGGCGGCTAGCGGTGTTGCCTCGCCGACGATGGGCGTCGACCAGATCGCGCAATCGCGCGAATCTCCCGACGTGATGTCGTCTTATCGTTCCGCAGCAAGCGCGATGAGCTCGCATTGGGCTCCGGCGCCGCCGTCCACAACCGCATCCTCGAACGACGTTGCTGGGATGAATCTTGCGCAGAAGGTCGAGACCACCGCGAAGTCCGGCATCGCCGCAGCGGCGAGCGACGCGGGTGGTGCAGCTGGGAAGTTTCTACGTGACCCGAAAAACGACGCGCTTCTGGTCGGCGGGACGGCGGCGGTTGCCGGTGCGCAGCTAATTCCCGGCGTTGATGTTGCCGTCGACGTGGGTTTGGGTGTGGTCGGCGCGGCGATGTACGCGAGCGCGGCCCCCGAGCATCGGGCTAACATAACGGCAGCCCTGGGCCACCTCAAGTCCTATGCCGGCGAAGTCGGCCAAGCGAAGACCCAAGCCGATCTCGATCGGGCCTCCAACGACTTCGCGCAATTCCTCAAGCTGGGCGGGACGGAAGCCGCCGAGGCTCTAGGAGCGCTGGCTGGCGCCGCCGCCGGCGGCTCGAAGCTCGCAGGTCTTGCGCAGAAGGTCAAGGATGTCGGTGGTCTCGACGGCGTGGTGGCCGCGGCTTCGTGCGGTGCGAAGTCCGCCGCGCAGGGCGCCGGATCGGCTCTCACCTCGGCCGAGGGCTGGCTGAGCGACGCGCTCGGCATTAGAGGCCCCGAAGTCGACGCGGCGGGAATCGGCAAGCTTGACGCGCGGATGGCGCCCGCGTCGGTGCGGCCGCTCGGCAGCGGGGCGCGGGCCGACGGCGTTTCAAGCGCGAACGGTTCAACGGCGCTCGAGCAGCGCGCCGTCTTAAGCGGCAAAGATCCGAACACGCTCACCGGCCTCAACGCGAACGCTGTCTACGAGTTCTCCGGCGGCTACCGGTACCTCACGGACGAACAGGGGCGCGTTAGCGAGATTCACGCGACGCTGCGCAATCAGCCGGGCGAACGCAGCCAGACATTGCAGAGTGCGGCAGGCGGCCTCTCGCGATTGCAAACCGATGAGGGCGGTCACCTCGTCGCCGTGCGCTTCAACGGTCCCGCGCACGAGGTCAACCACATCGCCCAAGACATCAAGCTGAACCGGGGCCAATGGCGCGTGCTTGAGAATCAGTGGGCAAAGGAACTCGACCAAGGAAAGCAGGTCGACGTGAAGATAAAGCTGACGTACCCTAATGACTCGCAGCGACCAAGTAAAATTAGGGTGCAATCCGAGGTCGACGGCGCCCAGCCGGAAACAATGCTGTTCAGAAACGAGGCGGGGTAGCGGTGATGTTTGAGGAGCTCTCAAAGATTTACTCGGAAGCGGCGCAGATCACAATCGCCGTGTTACCCGAGAAGTGGAAGGCCTTCTGGATCAGGCAAGAATGCCGCACAAGCAGTTGGGGCTTCCGCAGCTATTACGAAGTCGAAGGCATCGACGAGATTAGACAATTTGATGCTCCGGACGAAACGACTGAACTAATTCAAGACGCATGGGAGATCAGCCGCGCCAACAATGATCGTTGGTCGAGCATCGTGTTCCACGTCGCCGCGCCCGATAAATTGCACATTACATTCGATCACGACAACTACGACGACGAGGAGTGCGACGGGTTGCACGATCGCTCGAACGAATTTAGCGACAAGGCGTTTGCCGGTCGCAAGGTCGTTCCGATGCACTTTGACAAGACGGGATCATTCTCGCTAACGCCCGACATGCTGAAGTCGGGTGTCCTGGGACCTCCGTCCTAACTGCGACGGTTCGCGCCGCACGCAAACCAATTCCGTCAAAATCTGCCTTTGTCTCGCGCGTCGCAGGGGGGACTCGAAGACATTGTGACCGTGGGACTCGCAATTTGTTGATCAGATTTATGGGATCTGATGCAGCACTGCTAATAAGGCGGCGGCCTGACTGTCGCATTAGCCGGGAGCTGGCTGAGCGACGCACTCGGCATCAAAGGCCCCGAAGTCGCCGCGGAGGGAATCGGCAGCTTGAGGCGCGGACGGCGCCCACGTCGGTGCGACCGCTCGGCAGCAGGGCGCGGGCCAACGGCGCGGCGAGCGCGAGCGGTTCGGTGCCGCTCGAACAACGCGCCGTCCTGAGCAGCACCGAACACGCTCCACCGGCCTCAACGCGAACGCCGTGTACGAGTTCTCGGGCGGCTACCGGTATGTGACCGACGAGCACGGGCGCGTGAGCGAGATTAACGCGAGGCTGCGCAACGAGCCAGGCGAACGCAGCCAAACAGTGCAGAGCGCGGCCGGTGCGCTGTCGCGATTGCAAACCGACGAGGGCGGTCATCTTGTGGCCGTGCGCTTCAACGGTCCTGCGCACGAAGTCAACCACATCGCCCAAGACATCAAGCTCAACCGGGGCCAATGGCGAACCCTTGAGAATCAGTGGGCGAAGGGACTCGACCAAGGAAAGCAGGTCGACGTGAACATGAAGCTGACGTATCCGAAAGACTCGCAGCGACCAAGTGAAATCGAGGTCGAGTCACGAGTCGATGGCGGCAAGCCGTTCGAGAAACTATTTATTAACGAGGCGAGGTAGCGGCGATGTTCGAGGAGCTTTCGAAGATTTATACGGAAGTGGCGCAGACAACGATCACCGTGTTACCGGACAAGTGGAAGGCCTTCTGGATCAGGCAAGAATGCCGCACAAGCAGTTGGGGCTTCCGCAGCTTTTACGAGGTCGAAGGCTCCGATGAAATTAGGCAATTCAGGGCTCCAATCGACGCAACGCGCCTTATTCACGACGCTTGGAAGATCAGCCGCGCCAACAACGATCGTTGGTCGAGCATTGTATTCCATGTTGTCGCACCCGGTGAACTGCACATTTCGTTCGGTCACGACAATTACGACGACGAGGAGTGTGACGGTTCGTACGATCGTGCGAACGAGTTTGACGATAAGACGTTTGCCGGTCGCACCGTTGTTCCAATGCCCTTCGATATGGAAGGATCGTTTTCGCTAACGCCCGAGATGCTTAAGTCGGGTGTCCTCGGACCTCCCTCCTAACTGCCGCGGCTCACGTCGGTGCGCAGTTCATTTACGGCGTTGACGTGGGCATCGACGTGGGTTTGGGTGTGGTCGGCGCGGCGATGTACGCGAGCGCGAGCGCGGCCCCCGAGCATCGGGCCAACATCACGGCAGCCGTGGGTCACCTCAACTCCTATGCGAGCGAAGTCGGTCAAGCGAAGACCCAAGCCGATCTCGATCGGGCATCCGGTGTACTTTGCGCAGTTTCTTAAGCTGGCGGAACTGAAGCCGCCGACGCGGTGGGGGGCGCTGGCTGGTGCAGCCGAAGGCGGGACGAAGCTCGCAGGTCTTGCGCAGAAGGTTAAGGATGTTGGCGGTCTCGACGGCGTGGTGGCGAAGGCTTCGCGGGGCCAATTCGGCCGCGCAAGGCGCCGGATCGGCTCTCGCCTCGGCCGAGAGCTGGCTGAGCGACGCACTCGGCTGTTCCAATGCCTTTCGATATTGAAGGAGCGTTCTCGCTAACGCCCGAGATGCTTAAGTCGGGTGTCCTCGGACCTCCCTCCTAACTGCGACGGTTCGCGCCGCACGCAAACCATTCCGTCGAAATCTGTCTTATTCTCGCGCGTCGCAAGGGAGACTCGAAGACACTGCGACTAATGGGACTCGCCATTTGTTGATCAGATTTATAGGATCCGATGCAGCACGGCGCGCGCTTCCCGCATCGCGGAACTGCGTCTAATAGGGCGCTAATAGGGCGGCGGGCCGACTGTCGCGTCAGCCGGGAGCTGGCTTACCCGACGCGCTCGGCGTCAAAGGCCCCGAAGTCGCCGCGGCGGGAATCTCCATCCGGAAGTGAGGACGCCGGCAAGATCGAGCTTGCGCGCTTCACTGCACTCACCCACGCTTAGTAGGCCGCAAGGGACTTCGCGGGCTGCCCCTCTGTCGCCGTTGCGGGTCTACCGACGCTGGCCATTGCAGCTTTAAGAGCTAGCTCTTCCACGGCGTTACGGAGCTTGTCGCCGTCGTCTCCAAACCGATCTGTCTGGGACTGCTTAGCGATGAGGCTGCATACGAATCGCGACACGCTTGACGACTGGCGTTAATAGCTGTAATTACAGGTATTCTATGGCTACGGCGACGCCCGGATCTCGTTCCGAAGCAGACGATGATAGAAGGTCCGACGGGGCCGTGTCGATCGAAGCGGCTTTTCTTCTCGTTGCCCTTTCCCACGAGTTGCGGACACGACTGGCGATGATATCGGCGGATCTCCGACTTACGGAGCGCCAAGGTGCCGTGCTTTACCACGTCGACGCGCCTCGGGGGACGAGCATCAAAGAACTTGCCGCGCGCCTGCACTGTGATCCGGCCAACTTGAGTACGACCATCGATAAAATGCAGCAAGGCGGCTTCGTGGGACGGCATGCCGCTGGACATGACCGGCGCGTGTCGCTTGTCTTCTTAACGAAATCAGGTAATTCAGTGCGCAAACGGCTTCTTCACGAACTCGGCCTTGCGGCCAACCCGCTGACGCGACTCAGCGAGAACGAACAACTCGTGCTTCACGGACTTCTTCGCCAGGCACTCGGCAGATGACGACTACGCTCTTGAGGAAGCGACGAATGAGCGAAGGACAGGTCGCGCTCATAACTCGCGCCTCCTCCGGCATCAGGCTCGCAATCACCGAACTCCTCGCGTCACAAGGTTTCCCCGTCTTCGGCGCAAGCCGCCACCCAGAGGTCACGAATCTTGGCTACGGGTCTATTCGTCTCGACGTGCGAGACGATGACTCCGTGCGCGACTACATCGCTACCATCATGGACGCAGCCGGACGAATCGACGTTGTAGTCAATAACGCGGGATACGCGCTTCTTGGTGCCATCGAAGAGACGTCAATCGAAGAAGCAACAGTATCTTCGAAACGAACTTCTTCGGGGCCGTTCGCGTGACCGCAATGGCTTTGCCATATATGCGAGCAGCTCAGTACGGGCGCATCATCAACATCGGCGTTGTGCTGGGTTTCACGCCGCAGCCGTTTGGCGGGTTTCTTGCGAGCGCTAAGCGTGCACTCGCAGGTTACTCGACGTCGCTTGCGTTTGAAGTGAGGCCGTTCGGCATCGAAGTGTCGCTCGTTGAACCCAGGTTTGTCAAAACGAATCAAGTCAACACATTGCGCATCGTCCAGGCGCCAGTCAACGCATACGACGAACTGCGCGCGCGCGTTGGCGCATTTCGGTCGTCCATGGCCGCCGGCATGTCGCCCAGACGTGTAGCCGGCGAGGTCCTCAGATTGCTACGAAGCAACGCACCGAAGCGCCGTCACCGTGTGGGTGGAACGGCAACGATCCTGCCCTACGTGCAGGGGCGCTCTCCGACGGCTTTTTTTGAGGGCGCTCTTCGCAAGCAGAATGATATCGCGAATTGGCGATAACGTCGGAGCCACGTGGCATGCAGTTGATCGCGCGAAAGACGCCCCCCGGGCGACTCATAAACGTCGACGGAAGACGAACGCATATTGTGCTGAAGGGCACGGGTACGCCAACCGTCGTGCTCGAGGGTGGAATCGGAACGATATCCACGATGTGGAATCCGATTCTGGATGCTGTTGCCGAATTCACCACCGTCTGTACTTTTGATCGGCCGGGGTACGCCTGGAGCGACGCTACTGACGCGCCGCGGACTTCGCGCCAGATGGCAAGCGAGCTAGGCGCGCTATTAGAAGCCGCAAAGCTTCCCGGTCCCTACGTCCTCGTCGGCCACTCGATCGGAGGGCTCAATGCCAAGCTCTTTGCCGCGATGTACCCTAAGCGCGTGGCGGGGTTGGTGCTTCTTGACGCAGTCGACGAGTCCGTTTTCGAAATATCGGCCCATTTCCGATCATCGATGATCGCCATTGCGCGTCTCTTTACGATGCTCGGAACAATAGCACACGCCGGGGTACTACCGGTGCTTACGCGCCTGCTCGGTACAAGGGCCGCTCCACCTTATGTTGCAAAATTGTCGACGCATGATCGGGCCGAAGTTCTGGCGCAGTATAGCGCAAAGACCTTCGCGACCAGTAGGGCGGAGGCAGTCGCGCTTGTCGAACACAAGCGAGAGCTTCCGCATGCGGAACATTTCGGCGATCTTCCGGTCGCAATCATCGCTCGTGATGAAATCGTGTCTCGAAACGAGCGGGGTCGGCAGGCGGAACGCGCCTGGCGGGCCGCGCAGATCGCTCAGCAAAGTTTATCGACGCGCTCGTCGTTTGTCGTTCCGGGGCAGTGCGGACACGACGTTCCGGTTGACGCGCCGGGGCTGGTCGTTCATAACATCCGCGCTATGCTTACTTCACTGCCTCGTAACGCTGCGCGTTGACTCCAAACCCGGCCTTTGCGGGAATCGCGCTTGCCCGTAGGACCAGCATCTATGTTGCCGGCGATGAGACGTCCAGTGATTAGCGGTTGTCGCGCGGACGGACGATAGCGCGTGTAATTTGTTCAGCGAGTTGCTCCGCCGGCGGCCACTCGATAGTCGCTTTATTGATAAGCAGCGACACGACACCGGGAAGGCTCCGTCGCTCGCGCACATCGCCGTCGAGAGCGGTTACGCCGATCGCGCCCATCTCGACAGAGACTTTCGCGAGTTGGCCGGCGTGGCGCCGAACGCATATCGTCCGCTTGACGCGGCGAGTTCGCACCATCACAATCTGGAAAACTTCGTACGAGCGCGCGGGCGGTTGCGCGTTACGCTTTTAACCGGGAGGTACGAACGATGAGGAACGCAAGCGAAAGCGCGGCCGCGATCCGCGAAGTCTATCCCTATCTGCGCCTACGCCGGGCGAACGAGGCGATCGATTTCTACGCGCGCGCGTTCGGCGCGACCGAACTCTTTCGGCTGGCGGAGCCGAGCGGCCGCATTGGACACGCCGAGCTGCCATGTCGGTCCATCCGTCATGATGCTCTCCGAAGAGTTCCCCGAGCACGAAACCCTCCAGCCGGAATCGAACGGCGGGGCGCGCGTCAGCATTCATCTGCACGTCGAGGATGTCGACGCCGTCTTTGCGCGCGCCGTCGCGGCGGGCGCGACAGCCGTTCGGCCCCCGAAAGATCAGTTCTACGGTGAGCGCTCGGGAAGCGTGCGCGACCCGTTTGGTCACGAGTGGCTCCTGGGCCATCAGATCGAGGAAGTTGCTCCCGAAGAGATGCAGCGGCGCTACGCCGCCGAGCTGTCGGCGTAGCGACTCCGGGGCGTCGCGCGAGCGGCACATAGCGGCTTTTCACATGCTGAGCGCTCGACGCTAACTCGCGAGCGCGGTCGGCCTCGACGCGAGGGCGTTCGGGGCGCTAACGATGGCGCTCGGGCGGACTTCGATTTCCGGCGGCAACTCGCCGAAGGCGAAGACGTCGAT